>CETA01153662.1_pt1 | contig 27572 bp, 15 predicted proteins | sample 531251 | NCBI WGS metagenome assembly CETA01 (sample SAMEA2622362, study PRJEB7988) | marine metagenome | biome: marine biome (ENVO:00000447); feature: mesopelagic zone (ENVO:00000213); material: "saline water (ENVO:00002010), including plankton (ENVO:xxxxxxxx)" | depth 380 m
GGACGCAAGAACAAGCGACACGCAATACGAGAATCCGATTGGAAAACATACACTGGGTCATCAGTTCGGTTAAATGAAGATATAGAAAAGCTCGGCAAGGAAAACTTTAAGTTTGAGATACTCGAACTGTTTGATTCTAAGTGGGAGCTCAGCTACGGCGAATATAAGAAAATAATCAAAGAAGATGCTATACCTCGCAACGATTACTATAATGCGTTCTTAGGTAAAATAGGTAAGTGTCCAAATAAAGCAAAATACTAATACAAAGGGTCAAAATGAAAATTAATGAAGTTTTATCGGAAGATGTATTGCAAAAGCACGACATTGGGTTCGGGCTTACCCAGTTCGAAGGCAAAGAATACAGTTTAGTCGGCGGGTCAAGATCAGGTAGTAGTCCTAGCGGCCTAACTAGATTAAAATATGATATAATAGATCATGCAATGCATGATAAAACAGGCGATATGAATAAATCGAAAATGGGCCATGTTGAGCTATTTGTTGCAGACAGCACAGGCAAAATAGATGGTTTAGTAAATATCGAAATAACAAACAAAAAAAGCGGGCTGGGCACTAAAATAGTTAAAGATATTGTAGATACTGCCGGTGGCGAATTAAAAATACATGATATACAGAAAAGCGCCAAAGGGTTCTGGTCTAAAATGGGTGCCCAGAAATCGAACAGTCCTGAGTATGATGCAATCATAAAAAATTAAGGAATTGTTGTGAAAGCACACGAAATATTAAACGAAGCTGCTAAATTAGCACCGCTGACATTAAAAACTGATAATCCTGGCGGCAAATGGTTGCAGCACAAACGTGAAGATACCGAATCCGAAGGACGTAGACCGTCAGGCAGGTACAATGTCATGGGTTCTACCACTGGATGGTACAACCGTGAAGCTTTTATACCAGTTGATGTATTAAAGGATATACCAGGTACTAATCAAGAACAATCGAATGTGCGACAATCAGACCTTGACTGGTTAACCGATTTCATGGGCAAGCATGGTAAATTACCTGATGCCGATTGGCACGAGTTTAACGAATATGCACCTATGGTAGTTGTTGGACAAGATGGCAAGCCTTTTGTTAATGAAGGTAATCATCGCATCATGGCCGCTGCAAAACTCGGCTTCTATGCACTTCCTGTTGAAATAAAATACTACAATGGCGGGGAGCAGGAGAAGGGCATGCTAAACCCTAACAGTGTCCAAAAGTACGATTCTCTCATACAAAAAATGGGAATAACATACGGAAACTACAAAGTATAAAAAAGGGCGCATTGCGCCCTTTTTGTTTATACAATAGCTGTTAAATCAAACTCTGCGTCAAACTTTGTTTTTTGTTTGACTTCTTCGAGTAACGTCTCTTTAATAATATCAACATGCTCGCCTGTGAATGTAAGACCGAGTACAAACTCGATATACGGAACGACATCATCTTCAGTGTAGTTTTCGACATTTTCAACTAACCATTCGGTTGTTCTAGTATAGTTAGCTTCTGAAATCCAGTGGTACGGAATCCAGCAACATTCGCCTCGTTCAAAGCGTCTGAACCATCCTTGGATATCGTCGCTTTGGTGTGTTTTGTGAATAATCTTGTGACCGTCTTCGCCCATTACTATGCAGCCCAGCATTTCGTTAACGTCTTCAGCTTGCAAATTTTTGTAACTCATCTTGTTCATATAAGTCGACGGCTCCTTGCCTGACTTGTGAATAGACTTTGCGTTAACAAACAGTGCATGGTGAATGGTGTAGCTGTTGACTACTTTTTCTTTTTGCTCAATCTCGTTATAAAGCGATAAGCCTTCGCACGAAGTTTTTGTAAAAGTATCGTACAAAGGGCGCTGATGCATGTTAGGACCATACATGAGTATACGTAAGAAGTGATTGTTTTCTTGACGAAAGTTCGACCTCCGAGTCATTTTAGCAGTTCTTGCTTCCGGTGACTTTTGATATGCCAAGCGTCCTTTGCTTGATCCCTGGTGACGAATGTGAACTTCTTTAGTAGACGGGCGTGTGTCTTTGCTGGTAATAAAAAAGTCAAAGCGGTCAACAGTTGTTTCGTCGAGGTTTCTGTAGTTCAAATACTTGCATTTGCCGTAAATATAACCCGTATATGATGGGTTTTTATGGTCTTGGTCGTGTACGAACTGCTCTGCATACGCTGCCTTCATCAAAGCGTTAAAAAACTCTTTATTTGCTTCGATACCTTGCGGAATAATACCTTTGTTAATAAAGTAAACAACACCGCGACCTTGTTTAAAAACGTAATACTCACGTTTGTCAATGTCGCTGATATCTTGTGTTTCTTTTCCGAGTAAACATTGCTTGGCAAGATTGTTCAGGATAGGGCGTATTGCTTCGTTGAATGCGATTTGGCCGTCCATTTCAAACAGATTGAAACGTTGACCATTGAAGTGGTAATCTCTAAGAGACATAGTGTATTTCCTTATACGTTCGGATTAGCCACACACAGGTCAATAAGGCGGGGACGTTGTGTGTGGCGTTCTCCTTGGGATATTTACAAATTTATTTATCAGGCTAAATGTGTGTCGGTGCTTTCAAATGATGTAAAGCCGCCTTCTTTAACGACTTTAAGTACACTTGATACTCGACCGATCAACTCGTCTCGGTGACTGATTAAGAAGATACTGCGTTGATTCTCTCTGGTCATCTTTTTAAGAACTGACAGTGAATTCTCAACACCGTTTGTATCTAAGCCGCCATCGATTAATTCATCAATAAACAATAAATTAATCTTGCCGTTCAAGCTTTCGTATACATCACGGAAAGCCCAAGACAGTGAAAGTATTAGCCTAGTTCTTTCACCTCGGCTCAAGTTGTCAAAGTCGAAATCACGTCCGTATTGTGTAATTTCGACTTCTAAGTCCGACTTAAACTTAACATCGTGTGGCAAGCCCACTTTGCTCAAGTAAACAGACAAACGACTGTTCAAGTAAGACAAGTTCTGATCAATGATCTTTTTACGAATAAAGCTATCTTTACTGGTTAGCAGTTTAAGCAAAAAGTCCTGATGCTCTTTTAACGTAGTATACTCGTTAATTGGTTCGAAGTCAACCTCTTGAAGGCCGTCATTTTGCAAATCAGTGATTTGATCAGTGTAAGGGTTTTCGCTTGCAATTTCTTTTTCAAGTTCAGACGCAAGTGCATCCAGCACTGACTTGTGATGATAAGCATCATCAATTGACGAGTAAAAAGTTTTGTACGATTCGTTAGGCTGTTCTAAATCAGCCAGTGCCTTCTCGAGCTCAGCTAAATCTTCATCGCACTCGTTGATACTGGCCGTAGCAGAGTCAAACTCTTTTCGGTATTTGGCAACAATCTCTTCGTGTGCTTCGTCTTCCAGTCCTTGACCGCAGGTTGGACACTCTTTGCTGTCATGAGTTGAGTTCATCTTTACTTCGGCGCTGTCTTTTGTTTTTACAAACGACTTCTTTTTCCAATGTAAAGAAGCAATCTCTTTTTCGATTGAGTCTATAGCAGATTGCAACTCTTTATTTTTTGCATTGCTTTTGTGATACTCAATTTCTTGTTCGATGTCTAGCTTGTATAAATCTTCAAGCTCGCTTTGAACCGACTCGATTTTGCTTTGTTTGCTGCGTTCCCATGATTTACTTTTGAGTTCAAGTGACGAAATGTTTTTCTCAATTCGTTTGTTAGACTCTTGGATAGCCTTGATCTTGAACTCTTCTTCTTTGATACGATCGCGTGTCAGTTTTACCAAACCTTTGAGCACTTCGGCTTTTTCGGTTAGTTTGGTAATACCAAGCAACTGCTCGATAATAGCACGCTGATCGTTTGCACGCATACTCAGAAACGGTTCGTTGTAAGTGTTCAGCGCAACAATCTGTCTAAACATGGTGTGCGACAGTCCGATAATACGTTCGATTTCGTGTTGTGTTAAACGATTATCACCTTGTGCTTCGTTAGTGTCGTCATCGCCAAACTCTTGTCCGTTGGCATAGAACTTGAACACGTTCGGTTTACGCCCACGCTCGACGCGATATGACTTACCGTCCTTTTCAAAGTCAAGTGTAACCATCATGTTTTTCTGGTTCACTTTGTTGACTAAGTTGTCTTTCCTGATTTTAACAATCGCTTCGCCGTACAAAGCATACGACAAAGCATTAATTACAGTAGTTTTACCTACACCGTTTCGTGAATCGTTGCCGCCTAGGTCTAAGTTTTCGCCTAGGACCAGCACCAGTTCATCTTCGGAGAACTTAATTGCTTGACTGACGTTGCCGACACTCAAGAAGTTCTTGATAGTGATGTCCTTTATCTTAAACATGTATTAAAGCTCGTTGTAAATTGAAAGAAGTTTGTTACTGTCGAATGAAGAACTTTCGATGTTCGTGAGCTGCTCAGAAACAATTTGATCAACTGTCTGGTGCTCAATTTCACCTTCGAACTCGTGTTCTTCCTTGTCCTTGGTATCGTGCAGTAACTTGAATTCGCGAATGTCATAGTTTTCCATGAACGTTTCGCGCAAGAAGTTAGCCTCTTCGTATGTGATATCAATATCAAGTGTAACCTTTGCATACGTCTTTGGCTTCAAGAAATGTTCTGTGTCATCCAGCAACTGAGAAAGTCTGCATGTAACATACTTAGGACCATCTTGCCAGTCGACATATTCGGGCTCACCGCCCCAGTCTAAGAACATTGCACCGCGTTCGAAATCCCATGCATCGGCATAGTTGTGTCCAAACGGATTACCGATGTAATGTACGTTGTCCGATTGCTGACGTTTGTGGAAGTGCCCACTAAACACATATTCTTGGTGCTGAAAATGAGTGCGGTTAATTTGCCCGTGATCGGGCATTTCGACCAGCGCATTCATTTTAAATCCAGGAATTTCAAAGTGACCAAACATGTATTTTGTTTTGATCTTTTTAACTTCTTTCCATTCATCCTCAACTAGCCAAGGAACAATAGCAACATCGCCGTCGACAATCTTTTCGTCGACAATTTGTATATTGTTAAATTCTTGACCCATGATAAGTGAATGTATTTCACGCTTTTCGCGATAGAACAAATCGTGATTGCCAGTAATAATGTAAACTTTATCAAAAGCATCATTTAACATTCTTAATCCTGACATTGTGTAATTCAATGTCGAGACATTCACGTTTGAACGATGGTGGTGCCAATCACCCAAGAAGATGCATGTTTCGCACCCTCTTGATTTAGCTTCGCTGATAAACCATTTTACAAAATCCTCGCAATCATTATTATGAATGCGAGAATTATGTTTGTTTCCGTAATGAATATCAGTAAAGCAGGCAACCTTATTAAATAAGTTACTCACAATAATTCCTTTTATTGATTTTGTTTGCTGCGACGATAAGAGTCTTCCCATCCTTTGCGCATTTCTTCTTCGTTGGCATTTTGGCGTGTGTGACTTGGTGCTTGTCCGGCTTGTTCAAGCAAGTCATCGCGAATGTTTTGATTGCGCTTTTCTAAGTTTAAGATTCTAGTAAAGCTGTTTTTCACAGATGCGGTAAAATACGAAAATGGGTTGTCGCTTTTAGCTTCGTTGAACTGTAATCCCATTTGCGAAAGTTGAAGAAGTGCTTGTCCTTTCATTTCATCGATATAAGTATACCCGCGCCAATTTGAACGCTCACCGTATTTATTCACCATGAGCAGGTACATTTCTGCAAGCTTACGAGTAACCGAACCGTGTGTTAGCGAGAACTCACCGTCGTGATAATGAGAACGCAATACTTCTTTAACATAAACTGTTTCGCCGTTGTCGTTATCTACTTTTTCCCATTCAGGGCTTTTAACTATGTCAGTGCTTACTCGGTAATGCTTGAAAGGCACGAAGTTAAGCTTGACGTGACGATCAGCAACTGTTTTGTGGGTTTTCTTGCGCTCGAGATCTTCTGGGATGTGCTCAAATGTCATTACCCGAAACACCAAGTCGCTGACTTCGATGTCGCTGGGCTCAATTTTGAACGTTGCAAGTTTAGGTTTAGTTTTCTGATCAAGTTCGCCTTTTTCGAAGCGATCGACTTCTTCTTGGTGTGCTTCCTTTGATAAGCGTTTTGCCTGTGCTTCCTTTGCTTCGGCAATTTTTTCTGATGTGATTTCAGTAAGGTTGTCAACAATGCAATCGAACTGTGTGTCTGATTCGTTGTCGTATTCACAAAAGTTGATTTTACTTTTATGAATTTCTTTCAACATATCCTTGTTGTTTAGGTAATTAACTTTACGTTTTGCCATTTTAACTCCTGTGTCTATTCCGTTGACACTCTGATTTTCATGTATTTTATACGAGATTGCCTCCTAAGTCAACCTTTTCAATAGGGTTTTTTGTGACTGATAAATACTCATATAGAGATTGGAGTTTAAAATGTCAACTACTAATAGGCGATGCTCGCTTAGGGCAAAATCACGCGATGCAAACTTTGTATTCGGCGAAAAAACCGAATCAAATGTAATGTACCCGCTGGCTCTGAGAGAAAGGCTAGTGTTTCCGTATACGCCTACTGTTCAGTCAGGTAGTACAGCCGAGTACGACGAGTATTCGTTTACTCAGAGTGCATATAAATATCCGTCATACGTAAAATCGTATCCGAAAGAGATACTGGTTTCCGGTGACTTTACTGCTCAGACCCAATCGGAAGCAAGATACTTACTTGCAGTCATGCAGTTTTTCAAATCGGTGTTAAAGCCTTATTTTGGTACATCAAACGAAAGGGCAGGTACTCCGCCAGGTATTATATTATTTAATTACCTTGGAAACCAGCAGTTTTATGATGTCCCTGTTATTCTGAAAGACTATACGTATACACTCGAGCCTGACGTGGACTATGTTTATGTTGAAACTTTTGAGACTTATGTTCCTACAAAAGTAAACATAAGCATCGCACTCGAAACTTACTACAACCCGAGAACACTTAGAAACAACTTTGACCTCGACGAGTTCAGAGAAGGCAGGCTTTACAAAGGGGGATTCATTTAATGGCAAATTTCCACAAACAAACTAGTTTTTACCGAGACACCCCAGTTAGAGATTTTTATCTTGACTTGTGGAATCCAGTTGAAGTACCAACCAGCGTCAACGACAAAGAGTATGTTATTGAGAGCAGGTACGATAGACGTCCTGATTTGCTAGCATCCGAGGAATACGGATCGCCTAGACTTTGGTGGATTTTTGCAATGGCAAACAAAGACTTGCTGATCGACCCAATTGAAGATTTTACATCAGGTACAGTTATAACAGTTCCAGCTAAAACAACTATTGAAAGGTTAATTTAATGGCAACAGCAGGCGCAGCTCAGGCACAAAACGAGTCGTACGAATTCGAAGGCAATTTGCTTGACCAATACGATAATGTTACCTACAACCTTAAATTGTACATGATACCCGAAATTGATATTCTTAACGAGAATATCGATTCTGATAATAAAGTTATTATTGCACAAACAGGTGTCACTGCTAACATTTCGATAGACGATCTGGAAATAAAAACAGTGGTTGCACCTGCGCGTGATATAAAAAATCAAGAAAGTTTTCAATTTGACTTCGACTTACGTGAATATTACGGCTCTAGCTTGTTAGATCAAATTTATGTTGCAAGTAGAAACCTTGGTATTAAGAATTATACTAAAGCACCTTACTTTCTTGAGCTGACTTTTTCCGGACGAGACCCGAGTACTTCGTCACCGGACATTGACTTAAATGCACAGCGTTGGATTTGGCCGATTGGCATTAGACAAATTACAACCGAAGTAGATGCGTCAGGGTCTTTGTACAGCGTTAACGCATACCATTACGGCGACCTAGGTCAGTTTGCTGACATCGGAACTATTTCGAAACAGATTACTATTAGGGGAGAAACAGTAGGCGAAGCTATACGCGATTTACAAGTCAAGATAAACAAGAACGTAAGAGACGAAGCAGTTACTAACGTTACTTTTCCGGACGAATATTCGATTACAGTTGATCCTAAGATAGCCGAGTTGAAGCTAGTCGACGATGCAGAAACTTTAACTACTGCGTTTTCATCGCCATTAGAAAACGATGACAGAAAAGGCAAAAGTATTTCGTTAGACAGAAACATGAATATAGGCGAAGCAATAAATCAGATAATTTCTGTTGCTCCAGGATATCAAAAGCTTTGCAAAAACACAGAGACACCAAGTGATCAGTACGTATTAGATCCGCCGAGGCTTAAAAACCTACATCGAATTTATTCAAACGTAAGACTTGGCAAATTCGACGTGGGCCGCGGTGAATACACAAAAAATATTTCTTACGATGTTCAGCTATACAAAATGTCTACCTTGCAAACTTCAGTTTCGGAATCGGGTTTAGACGGACACGCAAAAGTAAACGAACTGAAATCGAGAGGTCTTTTAAGGAAAAGATATAGCTACATCTACACCGGTATAAATGACCAGGTGCTTAATTTTGATTTAAAATTTAATTTCGGGTGGTATGTAAATATGCCGTCCGAAGGTGGACTGTTTACACAATATGCAAGCACCACAGAAGGTCAGCATGTTACAGAAGTTTACTACGAATTTCTGCGTATCAGAGAAGAAATTGCCAGAGCAAAACAATTGTCAGACAGCACATCGATTGCTAGTCCGGACAATGCCACTATAATACAACAAGAAATTGATAATTCTGAGTTACCCGATTTCGAAAGAGAGCAATTAGAACAATTGTTAAACGCAAGTTTGCAGCCTAGGTTATCCGGTGACAACCAGACTACATACGAAGAAAATGCAGCGGTAAATAACGCAACGTCAGATAACGGCAGCCCTGGTTCGGCATCTCCGTTGAATCGATTTGTGAGTGATTACAAACTGACACAAGATACGTTCGATACAGTTTATAAACGTTTTCCGATAAGCTATCTTGAAAACCGTAAAAGCACCGACGACCAGTATGGAAGAAACGCCGAGTCGAACCGTGGTGCAGGTAGACCATTTGTGAGCAGTATGTTCAAACAAGCATTTAGCGACGGCGGTGATCTAGCAAACGTCGAAATCGATGTCAAGGGCGATCCGTACTGGCTTGAATCAAAAAACGGCCAACAGCCGAATCAAACAGTTAATACTAGGCTAGCACAAAACAGTATAATTTTCAGTGTTCAGACTGCTGATTTATCATCAGAACAAACAGGATTCGTTGAACATACAACAAGTCCGGTATCGGGTGTATTTGCAATCCGACAGGTCGACCATAGTTTTTCAAACGGTCAGTTTACACAAACATTGTACGGTGTTAAAGACCCGAACATCGATGTCGAAGATATAATCGACGAACTATAACAGGAATATAAATGCCATCGTATACTAATAATCGTAATAATCCAGTTGAATCGGGACTATATATCGGGTTCGTGAAAGACGTAACCGATGCAAAGCGTGCTGGCAGACTCAGGGTTTGGATTCCTGAATTTGCAGGCCGCGAAGATGACCCAAATGCGTGGATAACATGCAGATACTGTTCGCCATATGGTGGCGCAACTAACTGGAGAGATATCTCAAACAGTGAGTTCGACAATACTAATTTAACCCAGCAGTCATACGGTTTCTGGGCAGTTCCGCCTGATATTAACAACGAAGTTTTAGTTGTGTTTCCAAATAAAGACATCGGTCGTGCTTTGTGGATAGGCAGTGTATTTAAAGAATACATGAACCATATGGTCCCAGGTATTGCACCGTCAGACAAGAACAAACATTTAGTAAGTGGCGAGAAAAAGAATTTACCTGTTGCAGAATATAACAAATACGACAGGCAGTCAGGCGATACTGCAAAACCGTTAGACCCTGTTCGGGCATGGCACAGACCTCGCACTGAATCAATTGGCAACCAAGGATTAATAAACGACAACGTCAGAGGTTTGCCTAATTCGAGTTCGCAACGTGAATCGCCATCGGCTGTTTATGGCATGAATACGCCCGGGCCAAAAAATCCAGACAACGAAAAGTCTCGTTTAGGTGGCAACTCGTTTATCATGGACGACGGTAATAACTCCGAATACATCGGTTTCAGAACACGCTCGGGTGCGCAAATAAAAATCGACGAAACCAACGGACTTATCTATGCAATTAACAAAAAAGGTACTGCATGGATACAGATGGACGAAGCTGGCAACGTTGACATATTCTCTGCAGAAAGTATTTCTGCAAGATCGAGAAAAGATATTAACTTTCGTGCAGACAGAGATGTAAACATCGAAGCAGGACAAAACATTAACATTAAAGCTGCCATGGATACCGAACCCGGCGATGAAGACACTGTACAAAAGCGAGAAGAACAAAAATACCCGTCGAGGAATAGTTTTCCAGAAACTGGAATACCAGATATTATTTACGTAGATACTTCAACAGGGCGAGATTACATTTGGTGTAGCGACAGATATGCCGATCTAGCAAATCGCAGAGGTGACGGCACAGGACCTTCGACTAAGTATGTCGGCGAAGGTAATGGTGTAGGCGGAAACATCAAAGTACAGGCACTTAATAATCATCATACTACAGTACACGAAAATCAATATACAACTGTGTTAAACGGTGATAAAAACCTTGATGTGCAAACAGGGTCACGTTTCGAATACATTAAAACTGATGATAATTTAACAGTTGATGGAAGTAAATTTGAAACTATTGCAAACGAGTACAGTATCGAAAATACAACATTCAATATAAACACCGACGATTATAGTTTAACAGTTGCAAATGCAACAACAATCGAATCGTCAACGCTGGATGTTAATCTGTCTGGAGTTGGTACATTATCAATGTCGGGTATAGATTTAACAGCTGGACCGATATCAATGGACACTGCCGGTACAATTAATGCTGTTACATACATAGGTACAACTGTTAGTGCATCGGGCGCCATCGGTGGCGGCTCGATTACTACATCAGGTGGTTCAGATCTTGATAATGTTAATTCAACACTTGACAGTCATGAACACCAATATATCGATTCGGTATCAGGAACAGGGCCTGTACAAAAAGAAACACTATCTCACGATGCGGCACCATCAGGATCGGCACCGAGTCCAGCAGATGCAAGTCCCGGAAGCCCGGCTGCGCCAACTGCGGCAAATACTGCAAGTGCAGTAACTTCGGCCGAAATAAAGAATGTGTTGTCTAAGAAGGATATTTTAGAAACATTCCCGACAACCACTATAACTGCTAACGGCGGAAGGAATATAGAAATACCAGACTGGTGGTTTAGAGATGCAATAACAGTTGACACGATTGTCGAAAGGTTAATGACATACGAACCGTGTCCTGAGCATTTAAACAAAGGCGAGTGTTAATAAAAAAGGGGAGTATTTTACTCCCCTTTTTTGAGCTTACTACGTTGGCAATCAGCTAACTGTTCTTGCAAATCTGCAACATTCCTTTTAAGTATATCGTTCTCTAAAGTAAGATTGCGATTTTTACTTTTCAGTATATCGTTTCTTTGCTGTAAGTCGTTGACTTGCCGCTGTAATTCAGCTTCCGTGCGTGACATGGTTTACCGCCTGGCTTCTGCCATGAGTGTGTCGATCTCATTGAAAATTTCGTTGAGATCCGAAGTTGGTGTAGACAGCACATACTTCTTACGTTTGTAATCGTACATACCGAATTCCCACAACTTGCCGTTCTTCGAGTGGATCGGAAAGAAACGTTTGAAACCCAAACGTCCGTTGATTTCATCTGCTTCTTCTACGAGACTGTTGAACAGCTGGAAGTTGATTTTCTTGCCCATAAGTTCCTCTTTTCCTTGGCAATTAAACACAGGCTAACTTTAACACACGAGCCAGTGAGTGTCAACCTCTTTTTAAAATAACGGTGTTTTATTTTCTGATAAATACTCAAAACAAAGGATTTAAGGAATTATGGCAAGACAAAGGTTTGTAGGATTTAGCACATACGGCAAGATCAGACCGCCGTATACACTTACTGATATCGAATTGGTCAAACAGGATCTGCTGAATCATTTCTTGACACGCAAGGGCGAAAGACCAATGCGCCCAAGTTACGGAAGTGTTACACACGAACTTTTATTTGAGCCGTTTGACGATTTAACTAGACAACAAATAATCGACGATTCAATTGAAATTGTCAACAGCGAACCACGTGTTAACTTCATCGACATGCAGGTTAACGAAACTGACCACGGAATTAGCCTAGCAATACAGCTAGAGTTTTTGCCAACGTACACCGTTGATGAATTATTTGTAAGATTCAACAGAAACAACGAGGAACAAATATAATGTCAGCAATTGTAAGGCAATCGAATTTATTTGCTGCTGAAGACTTCACTAAGATTTACAAGTCTTTCCAGGATATTAACTTTACTGCATACGACTTCGATACGATCAGGGAATCGTTAATCGAATACATCCGAGTGCAATACCCTGAGGACTTTAATGATTTCACAGCTGACTCAGAGTTTATTGCAATTGTTGAATTGCTTGCCTATCTGGGTACCAGTCTTGCGTTCAGGAACGACTTAAACGCAAGAGAGAACCTAATTGACACTGCGCAAAGACGCGAAAGTATTGTGCGTCTTGCACGCATGATTAACTATCAGCCTAAGCGCAACATTGCAGCAAGCGGATTAATGAAAGTTCGTTCGCTGTCAACAACTGAGCAAGTTAGAGATTCAGCAGGGAACCAATTATCGAACCTGCAAATTTCGTGGAATGACCCTAATAATCCAAACTGGTACGATCAGTTTACTAGCATTCTTAATGCTGCGCTGAACCCAACAAACCCGTTTGGTGCACCGTCTAAAACAAATAATGTAGGCGGAATACCAACTGACTTGTATGAACTGAACAGCGTGCTAGGTGTTAACGTTGCATACAACCAGACTGTTAATATCAACGGTGAAGAAGTGCCGTTTGATATTGTTAATCCGGACGTTGAAACAACAATTGTTGAACGCCACCCGGATCAAAACGAAGCGTTTAACCTGATTTACAGAAACGACAGTTTAGGTGTGGGGTCAGACAACACCGGATTCTTCTTGCACTTTAAGCAAGGTACACTTACTAATGCTGATTTCAGATATGACTTTCCGCAACCTAATCGTGTGCAAGAACTTGATTTCGAAAACATCAACAACTCAGATGTGTTTGTACAGGAAATTAACGATTCGGGTTCTGTGCTAACTAAGTGGCAAAAAGTTCCTTCGGTTAACGGTACAAATATTATCTATAACAGCATTAACTTCAACGAACGCAACATATTTGAAGTTATTTCAGGTCTTAATGATACTGCATCTGTTAAGTTTTCCGACGGTAACTTCGGTAATGTACCTTCTGGTATTTTTAGATACTGGTACAGAACCAGCATCGGTCGTAACATTGTTATAAGACCGGAAGATGCAAACAACCTATTGCTTACACTTCCGTATTACGGCAAAGACGGTCAGCGTTATTCATTAACTATTACATTCGGTCTCGATAATCCTGTTGCAAATGGAGCGCCAGCTGAAACAAACGGCCAAGTAAAAACAAGAGCACCACAAACGTATTATACGCAGAACCGAATGGTCAACAACGAAGACTACAATGTCTTTCCGTTGACCTACGGTAACGAGATACAGAAATTAAGAGCAGTTAACAGAACGCACTCAGGTCATTCTCGTTATGTGCCGCTGCGTGATCCAACTGGATTCCACGACGGATTAACTGTGTTAGGCGAAGACGGTGCAATCTACAACGAGTTTAAAAACCAGCGCGATAAGTTAACTGTTTCATCGACACTAACAGGTGAAATTTCTTTACAAGCAACTTATGCACTGCAAGATTCTGTTAACAATCGCAACTTAGAAAACTTCTTCTACAGCGAATATATTCCTGCGTTCGAAGATGCTAATCCTGGCGCGTTTGATTTAAGAATTGAAACAGCAACTGATGAATATATCAGCTGGAAAACTGCGCCAGATCGTTTACAAAACGAAACAGGATTCTTTATTATTGATCCTACTGACGACGGTGACGTTGCAGATTGGCCTTACGGTGCAGGTAACAGTGGTGCTTACACAAATATTCAGGACACTACTGGAACAACAGCTGGTCGTGAAGCATACGAATATGTAAAAGCAGGAGCCACTGTTAAGTTTGAGAACCCAAGCAATAACGAAGAAACAATTAACACATCAGTTGTTTCGATTAACAACTTCGGTCAAGCTTACAACCCTGTAATTACAGAAACCGGAACTATTCAGCTAGGGTCAAATGTTAAAGATTTATGGATACCTGTAAGAGTAAGTCCTGTATTTAGGACACAGTTTACCGAAGATGAGTTTGCAGAGATCCAATCAGAATTTGATAACTCAACATCGTTTGCACTTAAATACCTTGTTGATGTAGACAGATGGGTTGTTATACGTTCAGGATTCGACACTGATGCCGAATATGATTATACAGATTCTTCTGCAGATTGGTTAGTATATGTTGAGTATCAGCCGGCTGAGTCAGGCAACGACCCGTTCTATACATTTACAACACGTGGTATTATCACTGTGTTTGAATCTTTGCGAGAAGTAAGATTTTACTGGGATCCTGAAAACGTAGTAATTGACTCCGAAACAGGCCGTGCAAAATACGATACAATCAGCATTTTAGGAATTAATACTAGCGACAACACCGACTCGGGCAGATTAGAAAAATCTATTAACTGGGACTTGTCAGGTGTATTCACCGAAAGCGACGGATATCAAGATACTGCAAAAGTTGAAATATCGCCAACTGATATCAATGAAGATAATACAGCTGATAACCCTAGAAGTTTCAGGGACATTGTAGGCGAAGACGACGAAGTAGTGTTCGAGAGATACTTTGATATCGATGGTTATGAAAGATCAAGACCTTGGGTATCAGCCTGGACTGAAATTAAAATTGATACAACTGACGCCGCACCGACTGCAATTAATACCGACGGTACAATACTTGAGAATGTTAGAGTTCCGCCATACGGAGGTTCACCTAATATAGTTGATATTGCTATTGCTGATTACGATATGTTCATTTTCGAAACATACGATCAGATTGGCGATACAGCAGTTGAACTACCAGTTGCAGCGTCGGATATTAATATCCCCGACGATAGTGTTCAGCGTATGCTGCAAGACTACGTAGATGCAGGCGGCACAATTGATATTTTCGAAGGTAAAACATTCAGAGTTGGCGTGCCAGGTGAGGACATCTCTAACATTAACAGTTTCTATACTTTTGCAACTGTAACTGATGCTGAGAATGTAAGCAGCGGACTGAAAGTTGCTGTAATCGAAGATGATAATCACTACTCAAGAAACGGTAGATCGTTTACACTGAATACACAAGAAAACAACCAAGAGTCGTTTTTCTTCAAATGGAATCACTATATTTCGGACGATCAAGTTATTGACCCGAGTTCAACAAACATCATCGACATGGTTGTGTTAACTAACCTGTATTACAACGATGTACTTGTTTGGAAATCGCAAGGCGGGTCAAGAAATACAATGCCTAAGCCACCGACTACTGAGGATCTAAGGGTACAGTTTGGCGAGCTAAATAACTTTAAGAGCATTTCCGATGAGATTATTTTTAACTCAGGAAAGTTCAAAGTATTGTTTGGACCGCAAGCAGAAGAGGAATTACAAGCAACATTTAAAGCTGTGAAAATTCCTACATCAAGAATTAGTGACAACGAACTAAGAACAAGAATTATACAAGCAGTTGATCAGTATTTCGATATTAACAACTGGGATTTCGGAGAACAATTTTATTACACAGAATTGGCTGCGTTTATCCACACACAACTTTCAAGGTTCTTGAGTTCAGTTGTAATTGTGCCAAGACAAGCCGATTCGGAATTTGGTAATCTTTTCGAAATTACAGCAAGACCGAGCGAGCTATTCATTTCAACTGCGACAGTTGCAGATGTTGAAATTGTTAGCAACTTCACTGAAACAAATTTGAGAATTAATTAATGGATAACAGAAAAGTATTTAACAAGTTACCAGCAGTATTTCAGAATGTAACGCAGAGAAAGTTTTTTGACTCAACGTTTGAGCAATTATTCTCTAAGAAAAACAGTGAAAAGATTGACGGGTACATCGGACGTAGAACCAGCGGTATCTTTGATCCGCTGAATGACTACTACATTCCGCAAAAGAATAAAGAGCGTACATGGTACCAGCTCGAACCTACAGCGGTTGTAAACGATCCAGTTACCGGTGAAAAAAGTAACTATTATTTCTATTACGATTTAATTAACCGTATTAATTCGTTAGGCGGTGTAACAGGAAACCACGACAGGCTATTTCAGTCGCAACAATATTCGTATGCACCGCCAATTGATATGGACAAGTTCGTAAACTTCCAGAACTATTACTGGATGCCGTCGCGTTTCGACCCGATTGAACTTGTTAATATTCCGGATTATTTTATCGAAGGTCAGATACTGGGCAGCGAGAATTTTGTTGCTAGTGGCTACGCAGAATTCCAAGGCACCGAATTCGAAGAAATGGTGTTTACGTCTGGTATGCGAGTTACTTTCCCTGACTCGGAATCATACACTGACAACTATACTATTCAAGGAGTCGGTGACAGCATTAGACTGGTTGCTGACGAACTTGAAATACTTCCAGCAGTAACTTATAATTCGCTGCCTTGGGATGCCGACGCTTCAGTTGGTACAGTATCCCTTGATAACACAATGTGGGATGCAATCCCGTGGGATTCAATCGAACGTGAAACTACGCTTGCCGATTATATAACAATCGGTAAAGGATCACTGAACAGTAACTTGTGGTCGCGCACAAACAAATGGTACCACGTTGAGGCAATTGAGCAAACTATTAGATTTACAGGCAAGAGATTTCCTGTTTCGGCTGAACGTGCAAGAAGACCAATTATCGAATTCTTTGCTGATCTTGAGCTTGCTGATTCCGGTATCTTTTTCTATAACGAAATTGATTTTTATGCAACGGACTTGACGTTTAGTGATATAAACGGTATATCAGTTGCCGATGCAAAACTGGCGTTAGATTCAAACAGTGTTAAAAACGGAACTCAAATACTGTTCCCGAATGACGATACGGTGTTCCAGGGGGTTGGATCAACTGTAAACACCATTGTGTGGAAAGTCTTTATCCTAAACGGAATAGTTTATCTTGTGCCAGCAAATTATAACGTTGTGTTGCCAGTGCCGGTGGAATTGTTTTATCAATCGCTACCTTGGGATGCTGAAACACCTAACGTAGTCGATAATACATTCTGGGACCAACTTGCTTGGGCTGCCGTTGAACTCGATGACGAATCGGGCGTTAGACGCTTGCTCGAAGTAGGCGGAAACTATGTGTATGATAATGCAACTGTTAACTTGCCGTCATATCAAGATTTACCAATCGGGACAGAAGTACGTGTACGTGTATCAGCTGGCACAACTGCTGGCATCGAGGCGTTCGATCAATCAGAAATCATGTTCAACTTAAACGGTGTCCAGGATACTCGTGTTGAATACAGCAACGAAAATTCAGATATCGGCTTTATCTTAACTGAACAAGGCTGGGAATCATTTGAAATTGTTTCGTATACTGGCGTTGCCGAAGTCGACGATGTTGTGTTTGTAGTGTCAGGTAATTTCCCTGCAGAAGGCGGAAACCTCGGACAAAGTTATTACTTCAATGGTACTAACTGGCTGCTAGCAGAAAACCAAAAAGTTAGACAAAATCAAGCACCGAAGTTTGCGCTTTACGACAACGGAAAAATTTCAATTGCAGACGTTAACAAGTATCCTGACAATAACTTTGCAGGATCGGAAATTTTCTCTTACAAAATTTCAGACGAAGAAAGTGCATCGCCAGACCCGGTTCTTAATTTGCCGTTGGTATATAAAAGCTTTGCACAGAGCTCTGATATCGTATTTGAAAACGATTTAATTACAGATAGGTACACTTACCTAAACGAAAACAATATTGTTGAAATCCCAGGATATTATTATTACCGTGTTGTTAACGAGACTGACAATCGTCTTGACAGCACAAATTGGGAATTCGAGAACAGCTGGTACTTAATTGATAACGATACACGTCAGAGTGTAGTTGATAAATTTGCAGTGTTTGATGATACTGTAGATGAATATCCGCTGAGTGTGTTCCCATTTGGCGGACGCTCTGCAATAGAACTGCGCGTCAACGGCACAAACGTTGAAGACTTTGACTACTTTGTTCGTAACAGTTCGCCTTGGATAAGAATCAACAGATCGCTTGACGTAAACGACGATATAGAAGCAAGAACATATACAAGAAGCGATTTAGATCCTGAATCACCTGGGTTCTTTGAAATTCCCAATGAGCTCGAATCTAACCCTGAGAACTCGGAGATTACCGAATACTCATACGGTGAGTTTGTTCCTCATTTTACTTCTATTATCTTTAACCAAGAAGGAAACCAGGAATACAATCCTCGTTCAAGAGAAAACATTTACCGTGATTCTGTGCGTAACCCAGCAGTGGGCAATCAAATCATACAGACTGACTCATCGATGCTAAAATCGATGCTGTTTTCGGATCCGCGTGATGTTGATGCTATTTCAGCAATTAGATTTGTTAGAAATGAATACACAAACTTTAGAAACACATTCATAAACGAAGCGTCTAGATATCGTTACAACTTTGACCAGGAAGATAATTTTACATTGTACAACTGGGTATCTGAAGTAATTGAATCATCTGGACTAGCAAGAAGAACTGCTGGATCATTTGAAAACTCGTTTATGATTGCTTACGGTGATCCAACTGCTGAAGAAAATTTCCAAATTGACGAAATAATCAGTTCGGGCGGTCAGAGTATACTGCTAACAAATGTCGGTCCAGGACAACAAAGAACAGTACTCGATGCTGATTTACCTGGTGTAATTTACGATTATAACCAGATAACATTGTATGATAACAATCAAGGTGTAAACCTTGATATTGGCACTGACTATTCGTTAGAAAGAACAGAGCGTTCAGTGATAATTCGATTCACCGAAGACTCTAATGTTACCACAGACGGACTTGTTTCAGTAGACTTATTTGCCAAGACTGCTCAATTAACATCAAGTGTTACAGATGTAACACAGCAAAACAATGTTATGTATGTGTACGAAGTTGATTCGGATTTCGAATTTAATCCGCAGTCTGCTCAGAAGCTACTGCTTGAATCACAAGATTACTTTGTAAGATACGAAGACGGACTAATAAACCTGGACTTCCCGTACAACTCGGATTATCCGCAAAACGATAAGTTGTACTATGCTCGTGTGTTTGCAGACAGTGACCCGGCTTATATTCCGTCGACGCCTGCAAAACTGGGCATGGCTCAAGTAACAGTTCCAAGACTAGAAATCGATACCAGCTACACATTGCACCAAGCAGTTATTGTAGGACACGATGGTTCACGAACAATTGCATACGGTAATTACGAACGTGATGTAAACAACGATTTAGTTCCTGATCAGAATGGTGCTCCGTATCCAGCTGGGCTTGATATTTCAGGCGGCGTTGATAATATCCCATTAACTGAATTAGTCAAGTATTACGATGTACGAGACTTGCTGTTACTGGAACTCGAAAAGCAAATTTACAATAATATTCCGAGCAAGTTTAAAACTGAATATGATCTACTGTTAAAAGTCGAAGATATAAGACCAAATGCACTTGCATTAACTGACTACAGCAGAGAAGAATATTACAAACTGGTAACAGAGTCTTATTTCTCGAAATGGACAGCAGACAACAGACTTGATTTCCGTGTTAATGAATTTTACAACGAGTTTGATTGGAGAACATGGAATTACAGTTCACTGGACTCGGTAGCGTGGAATCCTGACACTAACGAAATTTTTAAACTTACTGGACAAAAACTGCCAGGGTCGTGGAAAGGAATTTATACATACTTCTACGGTACAGTAGAACCCCATGCTAAACCTTGGGAATGCTTAGGGTTTTCAGAAGAACCGAGCTGGTGGAGAGAGACAAACGATGCTGGTTACGACGATAATTTCTTCGGTTACGGAAACAGCTCTGCGCCTTCGAACACAGCACTATGGGCTGACATTGAACAGGGTATTATCCGTCGAGGACCAAGAGCAGGCGTATTGCCACCGGAACAACGTAGACTTGGATTGTTAGGCAACTGTGACTTTGACAGAACTGTTTATTATCAGGAACTGCCAGATGGCACCCAAACATTCCGTGACCCGTATAACGGTACACCTGGCACAGATCACATTGTGCCTGTTTACGAAGATCAGGATAAAAAATCTATTGTTGACATCTTCGGGTACACTAATAGCGATGTTGTTAATCCTGCAGGCGATTGGGTATTTGGCGATCAGGGACCAGTTGAAAATGCATGGTATAGAACACCGGAATACTTCTTCTCGCAGCTTGAGTTCTTCTATTTGTTCAAGCCAGCTGCGTTTGGTGAAAAGTTCTGGGATCCAGAAAGTATCGATTTTATCGGTGAACAATTTATTGATGTTCGAACAGGATTCAGACCGATCAACAGTGATCAGTTAGTCCACGGCGAAGTTGTCGACGACGAAATTATTGTTAGATCAGGATACCAGCAATACATTTCGGATTACCTGACATTTAATAATTTAAACATCAGTGAAAACCTCGGTAATAAAGTACGAGGGTTAGGTGTTGAATTAGCGCACAAAGTAGGTGGCTTTACCAACCGCGACAGACTAAGACTGTACCTTGAATCAGTTTCAAGCACGGACCAAGGGTCGCTGTTGATACCATCGAACAACTTCGATGTAGCACTTTATACTGGCGCACCTATCAGAAGTTATGTTTACTCAGGTGTCCTTGTAAACGTTAATGAAGATTCATCGTTCAGTGTTTACGGTTACGATTTAATTTCGCAAGAATTTAGATACTTGCCTGCAAAATCTAACTCTCGTCAAGTTCGTGTTAACGAAGGCGGCACACCGGAATCGTTCCAGGAGTTCAAATTCGGTGACAGATACAGCGAAGGTCAAATTGTAAGATACGAAGGTAACTTCTATCGAGCAAGAACTTCACTTATTGCCAACAGCTTTATATCGAGCGAATGGATCAGATTAGCAGGACTACCTGAAACAGGCGGCGTTACTGCATTATATCGTCCAGACAGAAAAGAAGATTTCGAACGTGTTGCTTACGGCACAAGATTTACCACAATACAAGGATTGTTCGACTTCTTAATTGGTTACGGTGCTTACTTAGAAAGCGAAGGATGGCAGTACGATTCAATTGACATTTACGGTAAAGTAGACAATTGGAGAACTGCCGCCGAGAAATTCTTGTTCTGGGCAGCTAACAACTGGGAAGAAAATAATGCGCTAGCACTGAGTCCGAACGCACAAAATGTAACACTTGAAATCGAAGAAGGTTACCCAGACAACGTTGAGCGTTTAACCAACGGCGTGTACAGCATACTTGACAAAGACGGCTTTGCAATTGCACCGGAAAATACAGTTATTGACCGTGACAACGGACGCTTATCTGTAACACCTGTGAGAGAAGGCGAAGGCGTATTCTACTTGCGTGTAAATGCAATCGAAACTGAGCATATTGTGGTTGTTGACAAAAACACCGATTTCGGTGACATTGTTTACGATCCAGTGCTGAATACTCGTCAGTCTCGTTTACGTTTCTCTGGAACAAGAACACTTGATTGGACAGGTAAGCTTGAAGCACCAGGGTACTTGGTACAAGGCAATGAGCTATTACCTAACCTTGATACATTAGCTGAGAACTTGCGTACACTGTACGACGAAAATACAGTCGATGACAACGAAGATTTCGAAAATGCTGCAAGGCATTTAATTGGCTACGAAAGTCGTTCGTATCTTGATCAGTTAAGTGTTGTGGATCAAGCACAGTTTAGCTTCTACCAAGGGTTTGTACGCGAAAAAGGTACTGCTAATGCAATTGATAAACTGTTAAGATCAAGCAGTCTTGAAGATAAAGATAAAATTACATTCTACGAAGACTGGGCATTCAAGAGCAGCGACTTCGGTGCAACCACAAACGAAATTAGTCTAGAAGTTCTATCCGAGCGCGACAAAATTAAAGCTGATCCGCAAATTTACAGACTGAACTTTAGCTTGCGTGATACCGGCTTTGTATCGTCGATTAGGATTTACAGTGCCGAGGAAATTTACGAATCGACACCGACTATAACAATTGAGGCACCTGAAGATGGAGTGCAAGCAAGAGCAATTGCAATACTGAACAACGAACGTAAGATCGAAAGAATAGAGATTACAAACCGTGGTTCAGGTTATTCGACACGACCAGAAGTAACTATTTCTGGGAACATCATTGAACGAGACAATAGTACATTTGTAAATAACCAGTTGGTAAATACCGACATTGCTTATGCAACTATTCAGCGTTCAGTTACCGAAGATGATATTTACGATCAAATTATCGATATTGATAGCGATGATCGTGAGCGCTGGCTGAAAAAGCCTTCGGGTATAAACTTCGAAAACAGTGTTCCGACTATTTCCGAATTGCCGATTGATGCACTGCCAACCGCAGGTCATGTTCATAAAGACGACGTTGACTATTCAGTTTACAGTGATATTTCGACACTGTGGACAAGAAGACTAGCGGATCGTCCTGGAATAGACGAAACTGTGTGGGTTGCAAATACTTCAACTGACACATGGGCAGTCTACAAGATTGTCGATCGTTTAGGAATTAGCTTAATTGAAGGCACTGAAAGCGAAGCAGTTCTTGATAACACAGCCGTTGACTTCTTTACTGATTTTAGAACAAATCAGTTCCTTGTAAACAGAAAGAGATATCCTGATTGTGTATTTGGGTACAATGACAACACCGACGAATATACAATTAACGAATTTACAGTTGTAGTTGAATTGAGAAACCCAGCAGGCACTGCGTTTGCAGGTGATGTTGCTGACAAATTCCTTGCAACTGCAAGAGTAAATGGAACACAATACCAGCTGTTCGATAGCAACGACGATTTAATTGATTATGCTGTGTTTACACATCCGGATGATATTGAATACGATGTTACTTTCGGAACATTTGTAAACTTGCGCTTTAGCTCGAATAGTCAAATTGCTGACTATGCAGGCAACGAAATTGATGCATCGGATTATGTATGGATTGACAACAATGGCGAAAACCTTTGGGTAGTTGCAGAATTTGGAAATTATAACGACACAGCTGGATTGCATCGCAAACAGCAACCGTTGATTGATACCTCGCTTTACGAAAATGTTTATCTTCGCGAGAGAAGATCAGGCGACACAATTGCACAACTGCCAGTTTACGATCCTGTGAAAGGAATACTATTCGGGTCAGTTGAAAAGAATGTGTCATATAAAACACCTTCGGATCCTGCATTGTACGAAGCAGGCGGCAACCAAGGCAGAACATTTGGTGCCGACGAAGTAGGTCAGGTTTGGCTTGATACGTCGACACTTAAATTTATTGACTATGAACAGCCGCCTGAATATCAAACGTTGCAAACTGACAGATCAACTGCAATTAATGATATAATTGTATACAGAAGAGATAACTGGGGTAAAGTATTCCCAGGATCACCAATTGACGTTTACGAATGGGTTGCTAGCGAAACACCGCCTGCAAACTACCGAGGCGAAGGTACTCCTAAGAATACAACTGATTATGTCGAAGATAGATCTTACAGTGCAGCTGATAATGCATTTGAAGTAATGTATTACTTCTGGGTGTCAGGAAAAACTGAATTTCCTATAAACGCACCGAATAGAACAATTTCAACTGCTGAAATTGCAAACACTATTCGCAATCCAGGAACGCAAGGTGTAAGATGGTTTGCCCCTGTGCAGTTTACTTCTTCAAGTCAATCGTTTGTTATTGCAAATGCTGACAGTATTATCAGTAACCGCGACTGTGTGGTGCAACTAAACTACAAACAAACACAAAGCGAAAATACAAAACACGACGAGTGGTTGTTACTGCGCGAAGGCGATAGATTTTCTAAGATTCCGGATCGTTTATGGGATAAGTTTGTTGACTCATTAGTAGGGTTTACTGCTCCGTTGCCTGCAGGCGATTACGAAAACGGAATCCCTGTTAGCGACACAGAAATTGTGTTGCCGGTTCCTGATACACGTTTAAGTGATGATCAGAAATACGGACTTGGAATTAGACCACAGCAGTCTATGTTCGAAGATGCTGAAGAAGCAAGACGAATCATTGTTAAGAAAATTAACGAAATGATTTCAGGATTGAGATTCTGGGAATCACCACTGCTTGGCTGGGATTCAGAAATTACAAGTTCTGAGCACTGGGAATATATCGATTGGTATGCCGAGGGTTACAATCGTCTAAACACTAGAACCAACCGTCAGGTAGAATCATTGCAAGAACTGCTCGGCATTGTTAATACTTTAGAAGACGGCGATATCATAAGAGTATATCCGTTTAATCCGAATCTGTTAGTAGACAAATTCGAAGTATATGTTTATGACGAGTCAATCGGTAACGTTGTCCTGGTGCGCAGAGAAGACGGTGCTGTTAGAATTAACGACAGTATCATTGACAACCAGTTTAACGGAACTGCTAAACGTGAGCTACGTGAAATATTAACTGCATTGAAAGCAAACGTGTTTGTTGCTTCGCGCGAAGTACTACAAAACACATTGTTCTTCACTGGTGTTAACTACTCAATCAGTGAACAAGAAGCACTGGATTGGATATTTAAAACTTCGTACCTTACGTTTGTACAAGATGGCATTACACTAGATCAGGACAACTTCTTTAAGCCTGACCTGTTTGATGACTTCCTTGATTATGTACGTGAAGCTAAGCCGTATCATTCTAAGATTAGAGATAGTATTATTATTATCACTTACGAGTCACCGGATGAAACTGCTGACGGTACTGCGTTTGATAACTTCATAGGCGATTACTCATGCGAAAACGGAGTATGCACCGGTGGAGTAGATGAGTACTTGCGTACCATGACAATCAAGATTGCGTTTGAACGCTTTGGTGAAAACTCAACAATAATTGATCCGAACAGCTCGGGTTCAGCAGATCCTGCTCGCGTATGGGACAGAATTGGAACACTATGGGATCAGGAAAACTTCCTGTGGGATCAGACTGACATAGTAGGCGGCATTGTCGACTCAGATGAAGGTGCTACTACTGTTTACAGTTCGGAGCCTTCTACCGACGAACTGGTTTATATTGACCCAGCCGAAACAATAATAATCGACACATTTACACCGGTTGTCGAAGCCGGTAACGAATACTGGGATATAAATAGCTGGGATGCTGCAAACGGCTGGGATCAGCTACCGGATATAACAGTGTTCAAAGAAGTTGCATACAAAATGCACATTAGAAAATATGGTGTCGAGTACGGCGAGTTCACTGCAAATGCTGATGCTACCAGTGCTGAGCTTGTGTCGTATCTGCCTCCTACTAGGTATGTTCCGCGTGCAACTGTTACTGGCGACGGCGTCGGAGCCGAAATTTACATTTCGCAACTTGACGAAGATAACGGCATTGCCGAGCTCGAAATTGTTAACGGTGGCTTCACATATACCACCGCAACTGTCGAAATTGACCATCCTGTAGGCACAGGGTTTAGTGCAACACTTACAATAGACTCTGGTGTAATTACAGGATACACAATTAATGATCCAGGACAGGATTACTCATTGTATTTCGACAACGGACAAGTTAATTCGATTGAGATAACTAAAGAAGCATCGTTCTTGTCTGTTTCAATCGAAAACCAAATGTGGATCGACGATGAATTGATTTCGTACAGCAATGTAATTGACAACGGTGAAACTTTGATCATTACAGGTATCAACCGCGGACAAAAAGGAACAGGAATACAAGAACATGTACCGGGTACACAAATCTTTACCGGTTCGGACTTTATTCCAGATCCGCTGTTGGCAGACAACGGCATTCCGGGCGCCGATGCGTTCATTACAAACGACGATCAGTACGCAATTATTACACGTCGATTTGATAATAAGCAAGTTAAGATACCTAACTGTAACCCATGGTTTAGAAGAGCAACTCAAGACAATTCGCTGTTTGTGGTTAATTCTGCCGCAGCTGATTACCTATACGAAAACGGAAACGGCACATATCCAGGATTTGGATAAGGGGTAAATTTTTATGATAAATAAAGCAAGTAATAACAAAAAGCCAGATGATCATGCAGTGTGCGATTGTATCGCACACTTGCTGATAAAAGATAAGAAAACTGGTAAAGTAATAGTTAACCGAAGAGGATAAGATGTTCGATACCAGCAAAGCGAATATCAAAGGACATATCACTATCGCCGACAAAGAAACCGGCGATGTTTTAGTTGATAAACCAAATGCAATTCATTTTGGTAATATTTCGACTAAAATTGCTGAGGCACTTATCGGTAAGCCGTCATCTTTCATTACCTACATGGCATTTGGAAATGGCGGTGTTTCTGTAGATAACACAGGACAAATTATCTACAACGAACCGAATGTGAGTAACACCAAAGTGCCTTCGGCGCAGTTATACAACACTGTGTTTGTCTACGAGATTGAAAATTATAACTCAGATAACCAAAGCAATGCAACACGTGAAGCTAACACCGGTGGCGGTGTTAACAATTACGAAGATATTGCAGTAGTTGTTACATTGACAAACGACATGCCTAACAACCAAATGTTAATTGATATTGCAGACGGTGTCAACGACGAAACTTCAACTACTACCGATTTTGTGTTTAACGAAATTGCACTTTATACCGGTGTAAAGAACAAGGGTAATTTAACCGACCCGAGCGATGTTACTGGATTCTTAACGGACACATCCGAAAACAGACCAACAATGATAACGCATGTTATTTTTCACCCAGTACAAAAATCGCAAAATAGGACACTCGAAATAACATATAGACTAAGAATTCAGATGGGAAGTTAAGGATGGCTTACGAAATTAACAAATCCGATGGAACAACAATTACTATCAACGACGGACAAATCAACAACGTTGACAGTAACATGCAGCTCATCGGTCGAAACCGTGCAGACTACGGTGCTCCTATTGCACAGAACTTTGTACGATTAATCGAAAACTTTGCAGCAGAGTCGTCTCCAGATGCGAACCCGAACGTTTCGGGTGATCCACTTGCGGGACAACTTTGGTACAAACCGAGTACAAATACGCTGAGCGTGTACGATGGTACAACCTGGCAATCGATACTGACTGCTGGCGGAGGCGGTGGCGGTACCGTTACTGTTGATACGCTAGCGGCAACAACTGTTAACGCAGACTCAGTTGGTACCTCCGGCGACAGAATTGCAAACATTTATTCAGATGATATCAATTCAACCACAGCAACATTTGGTGCCGGAGCAGTTACAATTGATGCGTCAGGAAATGTTGTAATTACTGCACCTGCAACACTAACAGTAGATACAATCACAGGCCCCGGTGGCGAAGTAAACATTAACGATCAGCTTAATGTTGACACTATTAATATTGCAGGTGGTGCATATATTCTTGACCTTAAT
>CETA01057435.1_pt1 | contig 27061 bp, 21 predicted proteins | sample 531251 | NCBI WGS metagenome assembly CETA01 (sample SAMEA2622362, study PRJEB7988) | marine metagenome | biome: marine biome (ENVO:00000447); feature: mesopelagic zone (ENVO:00000213); material: "saline water (ENVO:00002010), including plankton (ENVO:xxxxxxxx)" | depth 380 m
CTCGATATGGCGGATTGGGAAAAAGGAATATCAACGACATCACCAGGCCAATCTGGCCAGCCGGGCAGTCCCCACTACGGTGATTTGATTGAAAGCTGGGCGGGCGGCGATTACTTTCCGCTTGCTTACGCCCGTACTGCAGTTGAGGAAGTCACGGCACATCGTCTCATGTTAAAACCTTTGGCCTCCGTGAGTCGCTAACGAAGAGCTGCACGGAGCCGAATTTCTCTGCCGTCACACTGGAGCCCAAAAAAATGAAGCGACTTGTTCTGGCGATGGTTTTTGTTCTTGTGGCTAGCCCCATGGCTTTTGCTACTTGGTCGGTCGTTGCCGTGAATGCTGCGACTGGCGAGGTTGTAGTTGCCTCAGCGACATGTGTCGCGCAGTCGCGCTTTAGTGGTTTCCCTGCCCGAGATCTTATGGACATCCAGGCGATTGTAGTACCGGGGAAGGGCGCCGCTGCTGCGCAAGCGGGCGTTGACAGCACTCGAACAAACCAGCAACTGATCTTTGATGAGATCACTAAGGGAACCGATCCCGCTGAGATAATAGTGATGTTGGAACAGGACCCGAATATCGATTCTCGACAATTTGGCATTGTCGACATGAGCGGACGGACTGCGGGGTACTCGGGAGCTGGTAATAGTGCGGCTTCTCTCCATGCCACCGGGCGGATTGCCACTGAGCCAATCTATTACGCTGTTCAAGGCAACATCCTGGCTAGCAATCGCGTCGTCTACGATGCCGTCCATGCTTTAAGGACGACCGAAGGCAGCCTCACTGACCGCGTCATGGCAGCGATGGAAGCCGCCGATGCTAACGGTGGTGATAAACGCTGTACTTGCGAGTCGAATCCGTTGCCGGATGCTCCGTGTGACGGCAAGACGGCGCACGTTGCCTATATCCTTAGTGCCGACGCTACTGATTCATCCGGTGAGTCATTCAACGATGGTGACTACGCGCTGTACATTAGCGTTACAGACGAGGACATTGCTTCAGATGAAAATGCGAACCCAGTGAAGACACTGCGCATTCGATATGACACTTGGAAGGCGCGAGAAGGGTTGCGCTGATGAGCGTAGCGGCGCTACGAATAGGCTCGGTGCTAGCTGCTCAAGTTACGTTAGAAAATAAAAAGGCGCTCGTGCTCCTCGGGAACAGCGAGGGCTCGAGCGCCTTTAGCCGTGCGGCGCTTAGTTCGCGCTGATGTGTTTGATCTCGCTTATGACGAGGATTTTTGCACCGCCGCGTTCGGCGTATTCACCGGTGATCTCGACCGTGTGACTTGCGTGAGCTTTCAGATCGGCGTTAGGTGACTGCATCGAGGCGCTTGAGGCAAGCCAAATGAGCTGATCCGTGCCCTCTTCGAGCAGCGCCAGAGGAATGCCATTGTCAGCACATGTCTGGGCACAACCGCGATGGCCGCTACCGCGAGCACCCGACTTGATGAAGCATACGGAATCAATGACTTCCCCACGGACCGTGACCTGCTGCGTAGCTAAGGATGGCATCGATACGGCGACCGCTAAGACAACCAATGCGATTGGCAAAAAATAGGCTCGCTTCATAACTTAATCCTCCCGACAAACGTTGGAGCCGAATTGCAGATGGAGCATATTATTGGACGACAACTGCCGTGTTTCAACCGTTTGAATGTGGTTAGCGCAGCAAATCCCAGCGCGATCGAATAACAAAACAAACAGCCTAAACGGCTACCTGTGCTGAAACTGTGACGGCCTATTGGGTTCCGGGCCGCTTTAGTGGCCCGATTTGTTCAAGACCGTTCATATACGGGCGTAAAGCGTCCGGAATGGTCACGGTTCCATTCGCCTCTTGGTAGTTCTCAAGCAATGCGACAATGGTGCGCCCGATGGCCAGTCCTGACCCATTGAGCGTGTGGACAAATCGTGGCTTCTTGCCTTCGCGTGGCCTGTAACGGATCTCGGCTCTCCGCGCTTGAAAATCCTCGCAGTTGCTGCACGACGAAATTTCACGATAGCGCTGCTGAGAAGGAAGCCAGACTTCCACATCGTATGTTTTGGCAGCCGCGAATCCTAGGTCTCCGGTGCACAGACTCACCACTTGATACGGCAGCTCAAGTCGCTGCAAGATACGCTCGGCGTCTGCCACCAGAGTTTCGAGCGCTTGGTATGAAGTCTCAGGGGTTGTGTACCAGACGAGCTCGCACTTAGTGAACTGATGGACGCGGATTATGCCGCGTGTATCCTTACCATAAGAACCCGCCTCACGGCGAAAACATGGTGTGTAGGCACAGTACCGAATTGGCAGGTCCTCATCGCCAAGGATCTCACCGCGGTGAAGGTTGACCAACGGGACTTCGGACGTCGGAATCAGATATAAAGAGTCCTTTTCGATAAAGAATGCCTCTTCGGCGAACTTGGGTAATTGGCCGGAACCCTCCATCGACTCTGGCAGCACAAGAAACGGCGTGAGCACCTCAAGGTAGTCACCTTCGTCTCGCGCTAGATCGAGCATGAAGGCTGCGAGTGCCCGTTCGAGAACCGCACCGGCTCCGAATTGAGCCGGGAAACGTGCCCCTGAGACCTTGGCGGCTCGCCCCGGATCTATAATACGTAGTGTCTCGCCCAGATCGACGTGGTCGAGTACCTTAAAATCAAAGTTGCGCGGCTCTCCCCAGGTTCGCTCAACTATGTTCTCGGTTTCGTCACGGCCAACCGGTACGCTCTTGTGTGGCAAGTTGGGTAGCCCGAGGAGATCGGCCTGTATTCCCACATGGAGGTCTTTGAGCTCAGCATCGATACCCTCGATCTCGAGGCCAAGCTCACCCATATCGGCGATGATGTCGTTGGCATTGTCGCCGGACTTCTTCATCTCGCCGATCTTTTTACCTGCTTCGTTTCGTCTCGCCTTGAGGATATCGACTTGCTGGATCAGCATGCGGCGAATCTGATCCCGATCGAGAAGATCATCTAGGTCGAAAGTAACGTTGCGGGCAGAAAGCCCAGTACGAGTTCTATCAGGATCTTTTCGAAGCTTGGGAAGGTCGTGCATCGAACTCACCGGGTCCGCAGGTGTCAGGAAGCCTTCTTTTCTTCGGCCTTTTTGCTTTCAGTTTCTTTGTTCTTGGAGGCTGTTTCCCTCTTGTCTTCCTTGTTGCTCTTCTTGTCTTCCTTGTCGCTCTTCTTATTAGCGTAGTCGGTAACGTACCAACCGCTACCCTTGAAGCGAATTGCGGGGGGGCTGATTAACCGGTCGACGGCTCCAGAACACTCCGGACACCGTTTGCGCGGTTTGTCAGAGAACTTCTGGATGAGTTCGAAGCGGTGTTCGCAACGTCGACACTGGTACTCGTAGATGGGCATTATTTAAGGTCTTAGAAGAATGCCGTTGGAACCGAAAGAATCCTGCGAGTGCCCGAAAGTCCATTATAACTCGACATCGGGTACAAGGCCCACAGCGTAGTGTCCAGGCAAAGGTAATTACTAGACCATGGTAAGGGCCTATTAAGGTTTTGCTTCCATCCAGTTGGGCCCCCAGCCAACTTCGACGACAAGAGGAACATCGAGCTCGATAGCATTTTCCATCTCCTCGCGCACCATGGTGGTAGCCATCGCGACTTCATCTTCTGGGATTTCAAGGACAAGCTCATCGTGCACCTGGATAATCATCTCCGCCCCCGAACCTTCATCAGATAATCGCTGGTGTAGGTTCACCATGGCGCGTTTGATCATGTCAGCCGCTGTACCTTGCACCGGAGTGTTGACCGCGATGCGCTCTCCGAAGGATTGCACCGAACGCTGATGACTCTGCAACTCCGGCAAATAACGGATGCGCCCGAGCAGGGTTGTAACATAGCCGTCGACCTTTGCCTGTTCGATAGTTTTCTCAAGGAAGCTACGCACCTCGGCATAAACATCGAAATAGTTGTCTATGAAGGCGCTTGCCTCCTTGGTTGAAATACCGAACTCGCGGCCTAGACGCTGTGGCCCCATTCCGTAAATGATGCCGAAGTTGATTACCTTAGCGCGATCACGTTGCTTCCCGTTAACCTCCTCGGGGGGAACTCCAAAAATCTCGGACGCTGTCGCCCGGTGCACGTCTCCTCCTTTTTGGAATGCCGCCTTAAGATGTTGGTCGCCTGAGAGGTGGGCCATAATGCGGAGCTCAATTTGCGAGTAGTCAGCCGTTAAAAGTACACATCCGTCGGCTGGGATGAACGCCCTGCGAATCTGCCGTCCCACCTCCGATCGAATGGGAATGTTCTGCAAGTTCGGATTGCTGCTGCTCAGCCGTCCTGTTGCGGCAACCGTTTGGTTGAAAGAAGCGTGCAGGCGCCCGGTTATAGGGTTTACTAATGTCGGAAGGGAGTCGACATACGTTCCCTTGAGCTTAGCTAGCTCCCGGTACTCAATCACCTGGCTAGCGATTGGGTAGTCGGCAGCAAGTTTCTCGAGCACCTGCGCTTTGGTCGAACGCGACCCGGTCTTGGCGGTCCGTCCACCGGAAGGTAGCCCGAGCTGATCGAAGAGCACCTCAGCGAGTTGCTTAGGCGAGTTTATATTGAACTTGCCACCAGCAGCTTCATAGATCGCTGCGCTGATGTTGTCGAGTTGCTGCTGCAGTCCGACGCCCATATTGGCGAGATAACCGGAATCGATGCGCACACCAGCAAGTTCCATATCGGCAAGTACCTGCATGAGTGGCAATTCGACTTCGCGGTATAACGCTGAGAGATTGGTGGCCTCGAGTTCAGGCTCGAAGATCTTGCTGAGGCGCAGGGTGGTATCGGTATCTTCGGCGGCATAGGTTGTTGCAACCTCGACAGGCACCTCATCGAATGTGGCGTTTTTAGCCGGGATGATTTCCTTAAATGGTGTCATCTTGACACCCAGATAATCGATCGCCAGCCCATCGAGGCCGTGCCCGGTACGTGTCGGATGCAACAGGTACGAGGCGATCATGGTGTCGAACCACGGGGCGATACCCGAGATTCCGTGGCGCTTTAATACGATGAGGTCGTACTTAAGATTTTGACCGATCACCTTGACTGAGGCATCTGCTAGAACCGGGCCAAGCTCGTCAAGGGCGTCCCTCAGCGGCATACTGTTTTCGGTGCCCAGAGTAGTGTGGGCGACAGGAAGGTAAGCGCCTTGGCCAGCTTGCCAGCTCAACGCTATTCCAACGATCTCGGCCCGAACTGGGTGCTCGTGGGTCGTTTCCAGGTCCACTGAGAGCTGGCCAGCCGCCCGTGCTGCATCGAGAGCTGCGACGAAATCGTCGGCGCTCCTAAGCGTTTCATAGTCTACGTCTTTGATACCACTTTCGGTGAACTCTTCTAGAATCGAGCGAAATTCGAGTTCGGCAAACAGCTCCCGAGCCAGGTGGCGGTCGGGATCCTGAGCGCGAAACGTGTCAAGGTCTAGTTCGAGCGGCAGATCCGTGTACACCGTGGCGAGCTCCTTGGACAGGCAGGCCATCTTGGCGTCGGCATTGAGCTTCTCGCCATACCTCATCTTGGTTATCTCGTTGGCGTGCTCTATCGCCTTCTCGATGGTGCCGTACTCTCGGAGGATCATTTCGGCGCCTTTCGCCCCAATGCCCTTGACGCCGGGGATATCGTCGGCACTGTCTCCCATTAGTGCTAGCAAGTCGGGGATGCTCTCGGGCGGGACGCCGTATTTATCCTCGACCCGGGCGCGGTCGTAGGTGATGCGGCCCTGTCGCTCGGCAAACATTGTTATGTCCTTGCCGACAAGCTGCAGGAGGTCCTTGTCTTCTGAGACGATGACAACTTCGATGTCCTTAGTCTGGGCTTTGCGGGCCAGTGTGCCAATGACGTCGTCGGCTTCGTATCCAGGGACCTCAAGTATCGGAATTCGTAACGCTTCGCAGACGCGGCGAACATAGGGAATTTGTTCAAGTAGATCTTGGGGGGTTTCGTCTCGGGAAGCCTTGTAACCTGGGAAGGCTTTGTGGCGCACGGTCAGCCCCGGCGGATCAAACGCGGCAACGACGAAGTCCGGCTTCTGCTCGCGCAGCAGCTTGCGGATCATGTTCGTGAAGCCCAGCGTGGCATTGGTCTTCAGCCCTTTCGACGTTGAAAGCTCCGGAATCGCGTAGAAAGCGCGGTAGATATGCCCGCTGGCATCGATCAAGTAGAGACGTGATTTGCAAGGTTTGCTCACCCGCGCACGCTGTCAGGCGTAGCTTTCTGCGTCAAGCCACCGGCAAGCCCGAGAGCATCTGGAAGTGGGCGACATATGCGGGGGTTGTCCCGCTGACAGGTTTCTGAATTGGGGGGTGGTGCAGCGGCTTCCAAACAGGCAATATCTGGGAGCAATGACCACGCGTCCAAATATGCTTCGCGCAAAAGGGCAGTTCCTTAGCCCTGTGCTTGTAGCCAGCCTTATGTTGCTCGTCGCCCAGCCGATAATGGCATCCGAGCCCGAGGCCGAGCAGGGGGCAGCCTGGCTGACCGGTGCTGTGTACGACAACAGCGGCCTGCCTCTGATAGGTGCCTTAATCGCTGTCTCCTTGCCGGGCAGTGAAAAGCTTGACGGGTTGACGGTTTCAAACACGAGTGGGCATTTCTCGATCAGTCTGAACCCCGGTATCTACACGTTGATGGCACAGAGCTTCGGTCACATCAGCGCGGTTGTTCCGGAGATCAGTGTGCCGCGCGCCCAGCCACTTCGAGTGCAATTGCGTTCGCAGCGCCAGGTGGCTGCCTCGATGCTTTCGAACCAGACGCCGTTTGATATCGGTTACGCGTTGCGGCCTCAAGTTCGAGACATCCTCCGCCAGACTGAGCCAACAGTTGCTAACGTCAATTCAACTCACAACGTTGCCTGGTCCGCTTCGTCCGGCGAGCAATCAATGTGGGCAAACGTCGGTGGCGAATTCAGCTTGTGGACAGTCGCGCCGCTGGACGGGACGTTCGAAGATAGCCGAACGGCGACGGATTTTGCTATGGGTAGTGTCGGAACGGGGCGTCAGGAGTGGGTCTTCCGAGGTCAGCTCGCGGACGGTGGTGCCGTGCGAGCACAAGGCGAAATGACCCGACTACTGAGTGACGCCCATGCATTGAGTGTCGAACTGGGTTTTGCGGGGAAGGACCTCGCGTTAGAGGTAGATTCCGAAGATGGACCCCGTAGCATGTGGGTCGGCAGTATCGCTGCCAAGGATTTGTGGCGTCTCGGTGAAGCAGTACAGGTTGGCTATGGCCTGCGCCTTGAGCACTATGACTACCTCCAAGATGCCGCTTTGATGTCACCGCGACTGCAAGTTACCTACGCGCCGGTGGAGTCAGTGACTTTCATAAGCGAGGTTTCGTACGATGCCGAGGCTCCAGGGCTTGCTGAGTTGCGCTTCCAGGTCGATCGCCTCGCCGTTTCGTACATGGACGTGCTGTCAATCGACAACATTGTCCCGGAGCGCACCATGCACTACGAAATTGGCATTCAGACTGGTTTCGCGAACACGACATGGCGGGCCCGTGCCTACCATGATGAAGCTCGCGACGAACTCGTTGGTGTGTACTTTGCTAACGCCAACGGCTCTAGTGATTACTTTGTTTCCAATGTCGGAGATTCGGTAACACGAGGTTTCGAAATCGACATTCGCCAGTCTTTTATGGGCAGTGTCTCCGCAATAGCCAAGTACACATATGGACGCCGTGAGGGAGGGTCTGTACCGACCGGTGTGATTCTCGATCGCGGTCTTCTGTCAGACACGGATAACGCTAAAACAGCGATAGTCGGTGTCATCCATGAAGTTTCTGCGGGCGTTGAGACCGTTCTGGGAGGCTATGACACTCGGCTGAACGCTATTTATCACTGGAGAGCAGGCGCCCCCGTAGTTCGGGGTGGCACCCTTGGGAGCGTTTATGAGCGCCTCGACATGAACGTTCGTCAGCCACTTCCGTTCCGAGCCTTCTCAAGCGACTGGTCAGCGTTATTGCAGATTCAGAATGTGCTCGGTCGGGGGTACGAAGGCGTGTTTGACTTTCGCCTCGCTAATGCGCCGGTTCTTGCGCGTTTGGTAAGCGGCGGTCTCGCGGTTCGTTTTTAAGCTGCGAGCATTCACCGAGCCATCATGATTATTAGCTCCCTTAAGTGTATTTGGGGTAGTGCGTCCTTGGCATCCTCGATCCATATATTTAGGTCACGAACCAAATATTTGGATCAAGGACGAGGATAAGTGCCTGTGGTGGTGTAAATACGATGAAAAAAGACAATTTAGATTCATTAATGTGCCCGAAAGTGGTACGCGATTTGCTAGCTTTAGACATGTTGATCTTTGAGCGCAGGGATTGCCGCGTGACCCTTTAATCACTGACATACAAGTAAACCAGATGACAACCCAACAACAACGTATCGACATACTCAGGTTGATTGGCCTGGTTTCACTTACCGGCGCTCTTGTGTTTCTGGGTGTGGTGAGCGTTGTTAACCGACTTCATTTCGAAGAGCCGATTGATGGGGTTGTTTGGGATGTTGGTGACGGGGCGATGCTGGCTTCTGAGATCGAACCGGCCGGCCCGGCGGATCGGGCAGGAATTTTGCCGGGTGATCGGCTATTGGCGATTAGCGGGCTCAAGATTCCCGCCGAACCACCCGACTATGTCGATAGCGTTCTTTGGCCGCTGATCCCGGGAGACCAAGCGACCTACCTAGTTGAGCGTGACGGCTCGATGGTTGATTTCTCGGTGATCATAGGTGGCCGTCCGCTTGACAATGCCATCTTTCTGTATCTGTGCCTTGTGGGAGCGGCATCACTTGTTGCAGGTGTATTCGTGCTGATGCGTCGACGCGACCTGGAGATTGGCACGGACGATTTTTCGGGTGTAGCGGTGCCTTTCTTTTGGTTATCACTAGCGTTTTATGGGATCACGGTTCTTTACCCGACCAGAGAAGGCGATCCATTCAACCAAACGATTTATTGGGGAGATCAGCTGGCGCGCAACTTACTACCCGGACTCTTTCTCTACTTCACGTTGACGTTCCCGCGCGCAAAGCCAAAGTTCTTTAGACAACGAAGTGCCTGGATTATCGGCATTTTTGGTCCTGGTGTGTTGTTGTTTCTCTCCTACGTTGCGCTCATGCAGGTTGCCAGTCCTTGGCAGATTACCCGGAGTTCCTTCTACCAAACGTTCGATTTCCTCAACAACCTTGATCTCATATACCTTGCAACCACTCTTGTGGCTGGGCTTTTGTTGATTGTATATAAGTACAGGAACATGGAGGCCCCGACCGAACGGCGGCGGCTCACCTGGGTAATTGGCGGCTTGGCGATCGGGATGTTCCCGTTCATCAGCGTATACGTGCCTTTTTACGTCTTCGGGGTAACCCATCCGCTCCTTAAGCTTACGGTCCTGCCTTTCGTGCTGATTCCGATCTGTTTTGGGTATGCAGCGGTAGGTTTCCGGCTTTGGGACGTCGAGATCATCGTGAAAAAATTGCTCGCATACACAGCGACTGCTCTTACTGTGTTCGGTGTATATGTTGGTGCCGATCGTTTGATTCGTGTGCTGATAGACCCGGAAATTGCTGTTGCTGGAGCTTTCCTTCTGACTTTGTTAGTTGCAATGGTATTTGCTCCGCTACGCGATCTAATCCAAGACGGACTCGACCGCTTGTACTACCGTGAGCAATACCGGTCGCGGCGACACATCCTTGATTTTGCCCGCGAACTCAACACCGAGCTAGACCTCGGTCAAGTTGTGGCTCTGCTAGTTCAACGCGTTCGCAAGATGGTATCGGTGGGCCGCATAGCCGTGTTGCTTCAGGAAGAAGAGGGCCCTCGACTGCGGCTTGTGGCATCGGATGCTTCCATGAAGGACAACCCGCAGCTGTCGAACGACTTCTCGAAGTTTCTCACGGCGGAGCTTGCCAACCGAGACTTCCTCTATATCGACGAGATGATGAACCTGCTCGAGAAGTTTCCCGAAGACCGCGACTTAATTGCTGAAGAAGATTTGGCGTATTTCCTGCCGCTGGTCGTGAAAGGTGAAGTGCTTGGTTTGCTTGCTCTCGGACGCACAATGTCCGGTGACTATTTGTCATCCGATGATCTCAGGATTTTAGAGATGCTGACCTCGCACGCCGCGTTGGCCCTCGACAATGCGGTGCTATATCGGCAGGCACATGCCCGAGCCCAGGAATTCGAGCGCCTCAAGGACTATAACGAAAACATCGTGCAGAGTATTAAGGTTGGCGTTATGGTGCTGGACACCGACGGCCGGGTGCGCTCGTGGAACCATTCCATGGAGCAAACTCACGGGATGAGCGCCGAAAAAGCAATTGGCAAGTACGCCGACGATCTATTCCCGGCGAGTTTCTTAGTGGCTTTACAGCAGGCACGCCACCGTGTCGTGGAGGGATCGGAAACCATCGCTTCTGCTTACCGGGTGAGGTTGCGCTATGGGGATGACATCGACCGGACAGTCAACATAGTTGTGGCCCCGCTGGCAGATGATAGAGGCCTCCAACCGACCGTTGTCATTGTTGATGATGTTACCGATCGGACCGAGCTTGAGGCACAGCTAAGACAGGCTGACCGCTTGGCATCGACCGGTCTGTTAGCGGCCGGTGTTGCCCACGAGGTCAACACACCGCTCGCGGGTATTTCTAGCTATGTACAGATGATGCAGCGCAAGATGCCTAAGACTGATCCTCGTCGACCGATCCTCGAGAAGATCGAAAAACAGACCTTCCGAGCATCGAGCATAGTTAACAACCTTTTAAACTTTTCCCGGCAGCAGTCCTCCGACATGCAGGCTGTCGACATTAACGGCGTGGTCAACGAGACGTTGGTGCTTGCCGAGCTACCGCTATCGACGCGTAGGGTGCAGGTTGACACCGACCTCAATGGGTCGTTGCCTTTGGTCTGGGGGGATTCCGGCAAGCTACAGCAAGTTCTCATGAACCTTGTCCTGAATGCACGTGACTCAATGCCTAACGGAGGTGACCTCACGATTCGAACCGCAAGGCGAAATGGTGAAGTTGTTGTCGAGGTTGCTGACAATGGCACGGGAATTCCGAAAGAGCAGATACACAAGATTTACGATCCCTTTTTCTCCACCAAAGGAACTGGCCAGGGAACCGGCCTCGGTCTCTCAGTGTCGTACGGCATAGTTCAAGAGCACCGAGGCACAATCACCGTGCGTAGCGAAGCGGGTAGCGGCACGATCTTCCGCGTCGCGTTGCCGGTGGCAGATACTGGCCGGGCGTGCGCCGCGGGCTAGTGCGTACAGTATTGACCACAGCTGACGAGCGGCATCAACGAAATGTCTGAGTTGTCCTCCATTCTTGTCGTAGATGACGAGCCCATAATGCAAGAGATCCTCGGGGATTTTCTGCGCGAGGAGGGCTATTCAATCGATATCGCTGGTTCCGGAGAAGAAGGCGTGGAGCTGGCCCAGGAAAGCTCCTACGACTGCGCGATCGTCGATCTAATGATGCCAGGGATAGATGGAATCGAAACCATGCAGAAGTTGCGCGAGATTGACACTTCGTTGCCGGTCATTGTGGTGACGGCTTTCGCCTCGGTGGAATCTGCTGTCGAAGCCATGAAACAGGGTGCGTTTGAGTACATCACCAAGCCATTCAAGAACGACGAAGTCTTAGTCGTTCTTCAGAACGCCATTCGCACCCGCCAGCTCGAACTCGAAGTTCCGCAATTGAAGGAAGAAGTCAAGACCCTGCGCAAAGCGCTGAAAGACAAATACCGGTTCGAGAACATCATTGGGAAGAATCGATACATGCAGGAAGTTTACGGTTTGATTGAGCAGTCAGCACCGTCTCGATCGACCATTCTAATCCAGGGGGAAAGCGGCACTGGAAAGGAGTTGGTAGCCAAGGCGATTCATGCCAACAGTGCGCGGTCCGAGAAGCCCTTCCAGGTTGTTAACTCAGGTTCGATGCCGTCAGATCTTCTTGAGAGCAATCTATTCGGGCACGTTAAGGGTGCATTTACCGGTGCCGTTGCCAGCAAGAAAGGCCTCTTTGAGGTGGCCGACGGTGGATCGATTTTCTTCGACGAAATCAGCAATATTGGTCTTGAGGTACAGGCCAAGTTACTACGTGTGATTCAAGAGAAGGAGTTCATGCGCGTAGGCTCGGTTGACACCTTGAAGGTCGACGTTCGTTTAATCGCCGCGACCAACGATGATCTTAAAAAGATGATCGGAGAGGGGACGTTCCGCGAGGACCTTTACTACCGCATCAACGTCATCTCAATCACGCTACCGCCATTGCGTAACAAGGTCGATGATATTCCGTTATTGGTCCAACACTTCCTCGATAGGTATAGCAAAGAGAATGGACGTGAGGACCTAATAATTAGCGACGACGCTCTCGGGCTTCTTAAGGGCCATGCTTGGCCTGGCAACGTTCGGGAGCTGGAAAACGCCATCGAGCGTGCCGTCGTCTTGGCGCCTAGAGGCGGAGGAATTACTGCCGAGCTAATCCGCGAGTACATTGACCCGGTGACGTTCGATCCGTCAACACCGTCGATAACGATACCGTCGCAGGGTTTGCCGCTGAAGTCTGTTGTTACCGATTTTCAGAAACAACTCATCGTCGATGCACTTCGCAAGACGCACTGGGTTCAAAAAGAAGCGGCCAAGCTTCTGGACCTGAAGCCCACAACCCTCAATGAGATGATCAAGCGTTACGGGATCCGCGAGGAAAACCTTTCGTAGGTACACGTGTTTCTGATCTATGGGTTGTTAGCTACAAGTGGCCTATCTATCAAGATTGGTGATTCTATAGCGTCCAAAGATAAGTGAACTTGAAGATGAGTGCGCGGTTTTGGGTTTCCCCGCCAATCCAGTTTTGGTTGTAAACGATGAATAGGTCGGAGCCGGGTTTGTAGATCCAGTTTAAGCGCGTATTCATCGAGATCATGTCCTCGGTGTCGACGTACTGGATATACGAATTCATAGAGAGGTTTGGGGAAAATGACGTGTTGAAACGCTGGCGCAATACGTTGGTTTTGAAGGTGCCGCCTGCCAGGGCAACGTCATTGTGGCCCCACTCAGTTTCGCTCCGGAAATACGGATTCGGCCGATAGTTGACGGTGAAGTTGCTATTGAGTCGGGTTCCGTCAAAGAAGCCCCCGTTGCTGACGCGAAATGAAACGGAGACGTCGCGTCCAGGGTTGCTCCTTCCGTAGATAGACCAGTCGTGGAAGGTGTATTCCCCAGCAGGAATGACGATCCCGTCTTGGATTTCGAACGGCTCGAACAAACGTTCGTAATTAGGGTTGAAAAAGAAACCTATCCAATCGTCGCTTTCCAATAGAAACGCGAAAAAACGGATGTTGCCGTCCCAGGTTTCTACCGTGTTATCAGTGCGCGTAACTACGGTGTTGCGCACCTCAAAACTCAGATTTCTTATCCAACTGATGTTGCTTGGTCGCGGCTCATAGGTGATCTGCGGGTTGAAGCGGCGAATCCCTCGGCGCGACACGAAACCGACCTCCGGAGCGTAGTTTTCACGGATGTCGTCAACACTCGCGCCGAACCTCCAAGTTGGTCCACGCCAGTTGAACGCGCCACCACCGGCCCAGTTTTCGCTATCAGCCCAGGGGTTGTCACTGAGCGTGTAGTAACCAGTGACGCTTAGTTTCTGGTGCGGATTCAAGTCCGCGTCAAAGCCTAGAACCCGGTTGTAGTCGTCTCCGCTCGATTGCCGGTTGGTGAAGATTGCACCGAGGCTCGAGCGCTCGCCGATGTTGCGCTTGATCCGTGCGACGGTCCAGTTTGTTGATGGCTCAATGTCTGGCTTGATATTGGGGCTGTCCGGGTTGGCAGCGAACTTGTGCTCTGCCGTTTGCACGTTGAGCAGACCGATATTCCAGTCGCCGGCGCGGCCGGTAAGTTTGCCGCCTGCGATGATTGGTACCTGATCACCGCGGGCAATACCGATCTGCCTAGAGTGGTACACCTGCATAAGTGGCCCACGCATGCCACCGCCGTGGTCACCACCTCCTCCACCGCCGAACTCGAAAATGCCGGCGTTCTCAAGAAAAAACTCACGTTTCTCGGGGAAAAACAGCGAGAACCGGGTTAGGTTAACTCGTTGCTCGTCGGCTTCGACTTGAGCGAAATCGGTGTTTGCGGTCAGGTCAAACGCCATGCTATCGGTAATACCCCAGCGCAGGTCGAGGCCGATCTGAGCGTTGCCAGCGACATTGCCCACGTCGGTAGTGACTCCCTCGTCCCCCGAAGCGATAACGAAAGGTTTGATCCGGAGGTTGCGCGCGGGATTACCGACCTCCATGTTAGTGAGTTGGCCGTACTGCGAGACGCGGTACATGTCGGCGTCGCGCATGATCGGTGCCCAATACACCTCTTCGTTCTTCCGTCGGATCACGCGGCGCACGTTCATGCCCCAGGTATCTTTCTCGGGGTTGAAGCGCAAGGTGTTGAAGGGAATCTCGAGCTCCGCTGACCAACCCTCTTCACTTCTTCTCACTGCGGCGTTCCAGACGCCGTCCCACTCGAAATTGCGGTCGCGCCCCTCGTCAGTGATTAGCGCGTCGACCCTGGCGGCCAATGGGTTGGTCTCGAAATAGAAAGCGTTACGCCGGTCATGGAAAGTATCGAGTAGGACGATGACTGAATCATCGGACTCCAGCTTCCCGGCCCAGCGCCCATCGCCGCTTCCGTCACGCACCATGTCTTTGGCGATGATGCCAGAGGGGTCAGCGTCGAGAGCGCGGATTCCAATGTATAGCGTGTCATTGGTGTAGACGACTTGGACAAAAGTTTGTTCGGTGGCGGGTGCGCCTTGAAAGGGCTCGCGCTGCACAAAAGCTGTGCCATTCTCCGCTAGCTCCCATGCTTCTTCGTCAAGGACGCCGTCGAGGTTGATGTTGCTCGTTACGAGCATAGCCTGGAGCATTCGCCCTATGCTGGCCGTGTCTTGGGTGGTTTGTTGGTCCCGATCGCTTATACCTAGCTGCCCGCCATTCTGCGGCTCCTGTTTTTCACCTTGGATGTTGGCACGGTCTTGCCACGGCGAAGCCTCGGCCGGAAGAGTCATGACCGAAAACAGGACAAATGCCAGAAGGATGGTATGCAGACGAACCACGGGCGTATGGGCAGTAGGGGGATGCAAGAGAAGCCTTCTCCCGGTGCGGCAAAGTCACCGTCGTTGCATAGAGGCTAGCACGAGATGCTGTGCAAGAAGCCACCTGTATATCTCTGCTAACGCTCGTGGCGGGGCACGTAAACCCGGGTACCACCTTCCATAGAGTTGATCTGAGCGATTAGGTCATCAAGATCACTCTCGTCGGCGACGAAATCGATCTCCGAAGTGTTTATCACCAGCAAAGGTGTTTCCTGGTAGTGATAGAAGTAGTGAGCGTACGCTTGGTTGACCTCATCGAGGTAGGCGTGTGAGATTCCGGTTTCCTCCGCGCGGTTACGCCGCTGGATGCGCTGCATCAGGACGTCAGTCGACCCTTGGAGGTAGACAACCATGTCGGGTTTGGTTAACTGTGGTGCTAACAGTGCCCACAACTTTTCATACAGCATCAGTTCGCTGTCGTTCAGTGTCAGGTGGGCGAAGATGCGGTCCTTTTGGAAAGTATGATCAGCAAGGGTGAGTTGTTGAAACAGCTCGCCCTGCGCTGCCTCCGTGAGCTGCCGGTAGCGTGATAGCAGGAAAAATAGCTGAGCCTGGAAAGCCGCGCCTGGTACTTCATCATAAAAGGACTCTAAAAAGGGGTTTGAAACGTCCTCAAGCAGTCGCACAGCCTGGAGTTTCTCCGAAAGCAGTGTTACGAGGCTAGTTTTGCCGACGCCAATCGGCCCCTCGAAAGCTACGTAATTCCAACGCATTAACTTACCTTGCCCCTCGCTGGTGCTAACAACCAGACTCGTTCTTGTTCCGGCAACACGTCGAGCATTTCGCCGATTGTGACTCCGACGACCGGGTGACGTGCCAGCGGTGCGACCTCGGCGAGTGGTGCTAGGACAAATCGTCGATCTTGCATCCGGGGATGGGGAATGTGGATCGACGATTTTTCAATGACACGCTCACCGATCATCAGCACGTCCAAATCTAACGTGCGAGGTTCGAATGAATCATTGTCCTTGGACGTGTGGTGTCGAGAGCGACCATTCTCCTGTTCGATCGTTAAGCATAGATCGACAAGTTTCTCAGCGGTGGGAGCATTGTCGATAATAGCGACACAGTTAACATACCAGGGGTGATCAGTTTGTTTGGCGTCCGCGGCCATTGATTCGCCGCTACCTGTTCGTAGGTCAGGCTCGGTGAGATAAAAGGCCGAGACGGTACGCAGTCTGAGTCCGTGCTTGCGCAAACCGGCTAAGCCGGCACGCAGATAGGCAATACGGTTGCCCACGTTGGAACCCAACCCTAGGTAGACACTTTCGTCTTGCACTGGAACCCGTGGCGATATGTTTGGGAGCGTGAACTTTGCCCAGTATACTCGGCGATACCTTGCAGAACTTCCTTAAGCAAATCGAGCAACGATCGATCACCGTTGGTGTCCTGGGTCTTGGCTACGTGGGATTACCTCTCGCGGTGGCGTTCGCCGAGGCTGGTTTCAAGGTGATTGGCTTGGATGTCAACGACAAACGTGTTGACCGGCTGAACTCTGGCGATTCCTATATTGCTGACGTGCCAACGCAGGCACTAGCTGAGCAAGTCGAGGGCGGACGCCTAACGGCTACCACTGAAGGTCGAAAGATTGCCGAGATGGACGCGGTTGTGATTTGTGTTCCCACTCCACTCAGCAAAACACGCGATCCAGACGTTTCCTACATTATGGCCGCCGCTGAAGAGGTTTCTCGTCATATTCGCCCTGGAATGTTGGTGATCATGGAGAGCACGACCTATCCGGGAACGACAGAAGAAGTACTGTTGCCGACGCTGTCTGTTAATGGCTTGGTTGTAGGGGAAGATTACTACCTGGCATTTTCGCCGGAGCGTATCGATCCTGGGAACGAGAAATACAAACTTGCTAACACTCCCAAAATCGTTGGGGGCTACACCGAGAAGTGCAGCGACGTTGCGACGGCGTTGTACGGGACGATTTGCGCCGAGGTTCATCAGGTGTCGTCGTGCCGTGCCGCAGAAATGGTCAAGCTTCTAGAAAATACCTTCCGAGCGGTCAACATCGCATTAGTCAACGAAGTGGCGATGATGTGCGAGCGACTTGAGATCGACACGTGGGACGTCATCAACGCGGCGGCAACGAAGCCGTTCGGGTACATGCCTTTCTATCCAGGGCCGGGCCTTGGGGGCCACTGCATACCGGTCGATCCATATTACTTAACCTGGAAGCTACGTACCCTCGATTATCAAGCTCGCCTCGTCGAGCTCGCGAGCGAGATTAATTCCAACATGCCGGAACACGTCGTGGGTTTAGTAGCAGACGCACTTAACGAGAACAGCAAGAGTGTTAAGGGCAGTCAAATTTTAGTGATTGGTGTTGCATACAAGCGTGATATAGATGACGTACGCGAATCACCCGCGCTCGACATCATCAGGCTTCTGGTCGCGCAAGGCGCCGAAGTCGACTACAACGATCCTTATGTTTCTGAGGTCTCCGACGACCTGGAGGCACCGATGCAATCAATCAATGGTGTTCCTGAAGTATGTGGTGGCTACGACTGCGTCGTTGTTTGCACAGATCACACCAACTACGACTGGCCAGCGATCATTGACGCGTCATCTTTGCTGATCGACACTCGCAACGTTACAGCGGGTCGCGACGACGCCCATATCGTGAGACTCTGAACCGCTTTCACACGGCCAAGTGCTTGGCTACGTGGAAGTGTAGTCACGTGGCTACTCGGATTGAGGAACCCGACTTGATGATTCGGGCTGTGACCGGTTGGTGAATCCGATGAGCGATACTGAAAAAGTGGTCACCGTAAATCGCAAAGCACATCACAACTACGAAATTATCGAAAAATATGAAGCTGGAATTTCGTTGTTGGGCTCCGAAGTCAAAGCATTACGCGAGGGCCGTGCCAACCTCAAAGATTCTTATGCTTCGATCGTTGACAACCAGATTGTGCTCCTAAACTGCCATATCGGTCCGTACCAACCGGCTGGACCGAACGCCCAGCATAAGCCCGAACGCCCCCGGCCACTGCTGCTGAACAAGCGTGAGATTGACAAACTGCGGGGACGCATTGTCGAACGGGGCTTCACGTTGGTGCCACTGCGCATCTACTTCCGCGGTGGGTGGGCCAAGATCGAACTTGGTTTAGGCAAGGGAAAGCGAGCCTATGACAAGCGCGAGGCCAAGAAACAAGAAGCAGTCAAGCGGGAGATCGAGCAGGAATTGAGACGCCGTCGCTAGGGCTTTGTAATGAAATCCTAATGGCACACGATTCGTTGTTGAAGCGACGTTCGTACGCTGCGGGAAAAGCAATAACACAATGGTGGCTTATTCTTCCGCGAGGCCGAGAGAATGAATGCTCGTCGAGATAGATTCCACTTATATCGTAGGTGCCGAATTGTCGCAGGGTGTTGTGGTGTGCCCAAGGAGTTCTAGGTCATCGTTCAGCAGCCAAATTCTTACTTGAGGAACTGTGTTGGTCGCCTGCGTAGCGTCAGCCGGGTAGCATATGCTGTACAGCGTTAAATAGACCGATTTTTGATTGGGAGTAACAGGGAATGCCCAAAGATACACTGACGATTAAAGATAATCGTACAGGGGAGATATATGAGGTGCCGATCTCCTACGGGACGTATCCGGAGTATGGTGCCGCCATTCCAGCCGCTGAGCTCCGTAAGATAAAGGTGTCAGAGAACGATTTCGGCCTGATCACCTACGATCCGGGCTACACCAATACCGGTTCTTGTAAGAGCGACATCACTTTTGTCGATGGCCAGCGAGGGCTCCTGCGCTATCGCGGCTATCCGATTGATCAGCTTGCCGAGAAAAGCACTTATCTCGAGATTTCCTATCTGCTGCTGAACGGGGAGCGTCCAAACCAGGAAGAGCTTAACGACTGGATAGACAACATCACTATGCGCACGATGCTCAATGAGAGCATTAAGAAGGTGATCGACGCTTTCCACTACGATGCTCACCCGATGGGCATACTGGTCAGCACGCTCGGCGTCTTGTCGACGTTCTACCCAAAAGCTAAAGAAATTTTCAACGAAGAGTCGCGCACCCGACAGATCTGGCGTTTGATCGCCAAGATGCCCACGATCGCGGCATACGCGTATCGTCACCAGCGCGGCCTTCCGTATGTCTTGCCCGATAATGACCTGTCGTACACCGGCAATTTCCTGAACATGCTTTTCAAGGTTACTGAACAGAAATACGAGCCTGATCCTGTCCTTGAGAGAGCTCTAGATGTGCTGTTTATTCTGCACGCGGATCACGAACAGAACTGCAGCACTAGCGTTATGCGCAACGTCGGGAGCTCACAGAGTGACCCCTACGTCGCAGTGGCCGGGGCTGCTGCGGCACTCTATGGGCCGCTTCACGGTGGTGCCAACGAAGCGGTCCTCCGTATGCTCGACCACATTGGATCGGTAGAGAAGGTGCCGAACTTTATCGAGCAAGTGAAGTCGGGCGAAGCTGGAAGGTTGATGGGCTTCGGTCACCGTGTTTACAAAAGCTATGATCCTCGTGCCAAGCTGATCAAGGAAGTTGCCCACCAAGTCTTCAAGGTTACTGGTGTCAATCCGTTGCTTGAGATTGCTGTCGAACTCGAGCGTGTCGCTCTTGAGGACGATTACTTCATTGAGCGCAATCTCTATCCCAACGTTGATTTTTACTCGGGCATCATTTACCAGGCGATGGGATTCCCAACCGAGATGTTCCCCGTGCTCTTCGCCATACCGCGAGCTTCCGGTTGGCTAGCGCAATGGCAGGAGATGCTTCTCGATGGTGATCAGCGGATCGCCCGGCCTCGCCAGGTCTACATGGGTTACGATGAGCGCGACGTCGAATAATTAGCGGTTTGCCGCCATTTTGGCGGCTAAGCGCACCGCTGCGATCATTGCTCCTGCATCAGCGATGCCCTTCCCGGCAATGTCGTAGGCCACCCCATGGTCTGGAGATGTGCGCGGGTAGGGGAGGCCAAACGTCGTGTTCACAGAAACCTCCGGGGCTCGTTTAGCCATGATCGTTCCTTGATCGTGATACAGAGCCAGGATTACGTCGAGGGTCTGGTGACGGAACACGCTATCAGCGGGGAATGGGCCGTGGACGTCGGCGCCTCCGTGTCGTGCTTCAACAATCGCGGGGCGCACCTCACCGTCGTCCTCGCAGCCTAGGAGGCCTAACTCACCAGCGTGCGGGTTGAGCCCCGCCACTCCTATACGCGGGCGGCTACCGAACCACCGCCGCCAACCTTCATCGAGGCGTGCCAGCGCGCCAACGATTGCCGGACGACGCACAGATGCAACGGCTGTCACCAACGGCAAGTGGGTTGTTAGCAGCGCCACCGCGGGCCGAATGCCGGCGAACACCATCAAGGGGTTACGCACGTTGGCACGGGCAGCCAGGAACTCCGTGTGACCCGTGAACCCGAGTTTGGTTGCCGCGATGACATGTTTGCTTACTGGTGCAGTTACTAGTGCTGCGCTGTTACCGTTCGCGGCGAGGTCGGCTGCTGCAATGATGCATTGCAGAGCGATGCGGCCGTCTATAGGGCGCGGGCATCCTGGCTCAAGGGCAGGTTCAACACAACCACACTCAAATATTTCCCTGGGTGTCCGCAAGTGCAGTTTGGTGGCGACAGTTTCCAGGTGATTAGGGTCACCGACCACGATTGGATAGAGCGCCTCGGAAGCTAGCGCCTCGCAAGCCCGCAAGACAACTTCCGGGCCGATGCCCGCGGGATCCCCCATTGTTATCGCGATCTTGGACGAAGAGTTCATTTCGAAGTCTTGTTTCTCAGCGCCGAGCCGACGCCGATTAGTGCTTGCTCGATGGTAAGTCTGGCATTGGGTTGAAGCGGCGATCGCAACCGATCGTTGGCTTGTTGTAAGGCACCGAGTGCTTCAACGATATCGTCGGGGGCTAAGCTGCTTGCCCATGCCGTCCATTCGTTTGCCCGGTCGAAATTGACAACCATTTCCTTTTGGTTACCTACTGCCAATATGAGTAGGTCGTGGAGGATGTCGCGAACCGCATCGATCGCCGAGGATGCCTGGTCGATCTTGCGTTCACCGGCGCCGGCTGCCAACAGTGTCTCGGCGCCGGTGAGCAGCGCAGCACCTCCTTGTAAAGCGTCCTGAAGCGCCCCCTCGGCAACGTTTCGCCGGGCTTCGTGTGCATCAAGGTCCAAGTTGATGGCACGCCCCAAACTCCCCGGTGCCAAGCTTGATCGGAGGCGTGCCTCCTCAGCGCTCATGGCGAGCTGCTTTTCAAGGTACCGGCGCATCAGGGCAAGTTCGAGGGGCTTAAACCGCAGCGTCTGACAGCGTGAACGGATCGTCGGGAGCAAGCTGCTTGGTGCTGGTGTGATGAGTACCAAGGTTGACGATTGAGGAGGTTCCTCCAGCGTTTTCAAGAGTGCATTTTGTGCTGATGGGTTCATCTTGTGGGCATCGTCGATGACCACGGCGCGGCGATTCCCTTCGTAAGGTCGGTAACCCACCCAATTCACGATAGGCTCGTGTGGCGCTGCTGTTTCGCTGTTATCGGATTTTCGTGGCGAAATCTGCTGCAATCGAATACGCCCTTTATGTGGTGCTACCCAAAGAACGTCAGGGTGAAGACCCCGTTCGACCTTGTGGCAAGAAGAGCATGTTCCACAGGCGTCACCGGGCCCCGATTTTATGCAGTTCAGTGCCTGTGTGAGTAAACCGGCGCTGGTTGCTTTGCCGATGCCACTCGGGCCATTGAACAAGAGAGCGTGGGGCAAACGATTTCGGAGGAGAGCACTTTGTAACCCATTGAGCGCCTGGTCCTGCCCAATGATGCCGCCGAATCCAGGTTCTATAGCCCGGGGAGCTGTTTTACTGCCGGCGGTGGCGACAGCTTCATCGTGGGCAGCTAATTCTGCCTTTGTCGGTTTGCGCGGTTTATGCACTGCGTTCATTCGATAGTCGCCAGCAAGGCGCCTCCCTCCACTGCTTGGCCTTCCTTGACTGCGATCGTGACGACGACCCCATCCCCTGGAGAGCGCAACTCATTCTCCATCTTCATGGCTTCGACGATGACGATACCGTCACCTTGACCGATCTGTTGGCCAGGCTGCACGAGAATGCGGGAGACGCGGCCCGGTATTGGCGCTGTGATGCGGACGAGTCCGTCGACCGGCCCTGGTGCGTCGGTGACGGTTCGGTGGCGGCGGATGTCAGCGGCCTGGACGCGATAAGTTCGGTTCTTGAGGTGTACGGTGAGATGATCGGGAGCCTCTCCAATGAACACCTCATACGAAGCTTTGCCGATCAATAACGAATAAATTCCAGCTTGCGGACGATGCCAATCTATTAATGTTTTACGTTCGACGTGGTTGGTGCCTTTGCCCGCGTTGGTTTCTTCGAGGTGCTCCACGACGATGCGCTCGCCATCGCGGTGCAATCTATAACGCCGCGGCGTTTCCTCGCCGATGTTGACTTTAACAATCACACTTCCATCTCCATTACGGTTCGCGATCAAGAGCGGCGGTGCGGCCAGCCATTTTCCAGGGCGACCCGGGAGCCTTGAGCGGTCGATAGGCTTTGTGTTCCTCATTCAGAAAGATATGCAGTGCCGCCGCTAGCCGCGCCACCTCAGTGATCGAATCACAACCATCCGTAATGTTGTCAGCTGGTTTAGAAGCACCGTTCAGTAGCCGATCGAGATACCCAGTGTCGAAGTTGGCGTTGATGAAGTCAGAGTCCGCCAATACACGTTGAAACAGCGGGATCGTGGTTGCGACGCCGCGAATTTTGTACTCAGTGAGGGCCCGCTGAAGCCTCCGTATGGCGGTTAGTCGGTTGGAGCCCCAGGCGATTAGCTTGCCAACGATCGGGTCGTAATGGATTGGCACGTTGTAGCCTTCAAACAGGCAAGAATCATCACGGATGCCGGGACCACCGGGGATATTCAGTGCCTTAACGACACCTGGCGAGGGGGCGAAGTCGTTATCTGGATCCTCGGCGTAGATGCGGCACTCGATCGCGTGACCATGGAATTCGATGTCTTTTTGTCCGAATGACAGCTTTTCCCCTCGGGCCAGGGAAATCTGTTCGGCGACGAGATCGACCCCAGTCAGCAACTCGGTAACCGGGTGTTCGACTTGGAGGCGAGCGTTGACCTCGATGAAGTAAAACTCCCGATCCGGATCGAGAAGAAACTCAACCGTGCCAGCGTTGCTGTACTCGGCCTGTGTCGCGATCATCAAGGCTGCCGCCCCCATTTTTTCACGCAACTCTGAGTCGACGACTGGCGATGGGGCTTCTTCAAGAACCTTCTGATGTCGGCGTTGCAGGGTACATTCCCGTTCCCCAAGATGAACTTGGTTCCCATGAAGATCGGCAAGGATTTGGATTTCGACGTGGCGCGGCGCAACGATTGCTTTTTCCACGTAAATGCGCCCGCTGCCGAATGCTGAGAGTGCTTCGCTGCTGGCGGTCTCAAAAGATCTATCAAGCTCAGCGTCATCTTCAACAAGACGCATGCCTTTGCCGCCTCCTCCCGCTGCCGCCTTAAGCATTATCGGATAACCAAGCTTGCCAGCGAAGTGGCGTGCTTCCTCAATGCTCTCAACCGGGCCCGGTGACCCAGGCACTACCGGCACGCCGGCATCGATGGCGCATTGGCGTGCCCGTGCTTTGTCACCGACGAGTGCCATGCACTTAGCTGTCGGCCCGATGAAAATCAAACCTTCATCTTCACAACGGCGGGCGAACTCTGAGTTCTCAGAGAGAAAGCCATAGCCCGGATGGATTGCGTCTGCCTTTGTTGCATGGGCGGCCTGGAGAACGCGATCCATGTTCAAGTAGGAGTCGGTTGCTGTCGCCTCCCCCACCGGGTAAGCGTAAGTAGCGAACCGGACATGAAGCGCTTCTCGGTCTACTTTCGAATAGATTGCGACCGATTCGAGGCCAAGGTCTCGACAGGCACGAATCACGCGAATTGCAATTTCTCCCCGATTTGCGACGAGAATGCGGTGGATTGCAAGGCCCTCACTCATTGTCCAAGCGTAGCCTGGGTGTGGTTTAGTCGCCATGCCGTTGAGCCCTGAGGGCGCTCACCTGAGGTCGCCAAGCTTGCTGGCGAGGCCGAATTTTCTTTCCTCGGCGCATTAAGTTCAGCATGTGGGCGGGTGGGTACTTCCTACGAATCAGCTTCTATTATCCATCCAGGGCGACGTACATGCCTCAGGAGGCTGCCTTTTGAAGAACTAATTGTCCCACCGCTGGTGTGTGCGCCGAGGTTGCCGAAGCAGCAATTATCATAGGGGAATGTTCCCGTGTTTCTTCGGGGGGTTTCGTTCAGCCTTGGTGTCGAGCGCGAGCAGTGCCTTAATGAGTTTACGGCGAGTGTCCCGAGGTCGAATGATTGCATCAACCCAGCCGCGTTCTGCGGCGATATAGGGATTGGCGAACCTGTTTCGGAAGCTCTCTATCTTTTCAGCACGAAGCGACTCCGGGTCATCGGCGGTGGCAAGCTCTTTCCGGAATAGAACGTTCACGGCCCCTTCTGGGCCCATGACTGCGATCTCCGCGGTCGGGTAGGCGAAATTTGCATCGGTACGGATGTGCTTGGACGCCATCACACAGTAGGCTCCGCCGTACGCTTTGCGTGTGATGACGTTGAGCTTGGGTACTGTTGCTTCGGCGAACGCGTACAGTAATTTGGCACCGTGTTTTATGATGCCGCCGAACTCTTGCTCGGTGCCGGGCAGGAAGCCGGGCACGTCTTCGAAAACTACTAGCGGTACGTTGAAAGCATCGCAAAACCGCACGAATCGCGCACCCTTAACCGAAGCATCGATATCAAGAGTCCCGGCGAGGTGGTCGGGTTGATTAGCAACGATTCCCACCGACATCCCGTGGAGGCGCGCAAAGCCGACCACGATGTTGCGTGCGAAGTTCTCGTGGACCTGGAAAAGCTGCCCATTATCGACAACTCCGTGAATCAAGTCGACGATATCGTAGGGTTTGTTCGGGTCTTCGGGGATCAAGCTGTCGAGAACTTCGTCAATACGCTCGGGATCATCTGTAGGGTCAAGTCTTGGAGGGTCTTCACGGTTGTTTGATGGCAGGTACGACATAAGCTCGCGTATCAACGCCACACATGAGCGATCATCGGGGGCCGCGAAGTGTGCCACGCCGCTGCGTGTATTGTGCATCTCTGCACCACCTAAATCTCGTGTCGTAACTTCTTCATTCATCACGGTCCGAATGACGTCAGGCCCTGTCAAGAACATGTATGAGCTGTCCTGGACCATAACTACGAAGTCGGTGATAGCGGGCGAATATACGGCGCCCCCGGCGCACGGCCCCATGATCGCAGAGATCTGCGGCACCACTCCTGACGCCAGCGTGTTACGGAGAAAAATTTCAGCGTAACCGGCGAGCGACGCAACTCCTTCCTGGATCCTGGCACCCCCGGAGTCGTTCAGACCGATGACCGGCGCCCCCATTTTCATTGCTAGGTCCATGATCTTGCATATCTTCTGGGCGTTCGCCTCAGAAACGCTGCCGCCGAAAACAGTAAAGTCCTGAGCGAAGGCATAGACGAGTCGACCGTCAATGTGCCCGTGACCGCAGACAACACCATCGCCTGAGATTCTGCGAGCCTCCATGCCAAAGTCACGGCAACCGTGTATAACGAAGCTGTCGAACTCTTCGAACGTATTGGGATCGAACAACAGATCGAGCCGTTCACGTGCCGTCAACTTGCCGGCGTCGTGCTGCTTCTTGATCCGTTCCTCGCCGCCACCTTCAAGCGCCTCCTGCTCGCGACGCTCTAGTTCCTTGCGATGATCTTCAGAGGACATTCAGCGATGGTGTCGTGTCTGAGTAGAACAGACACGGCAGGCTGCGGTGGTACGTGCGTTAGCCTGCACTTAGGCCTCGACGGCCTCGGGAGCTACAGTTTCGCGCGCGTCTTCCCAATCTGCTAGAAACGCTGCTAAGCCCTTGTCGGTCAATGGGTGGTTAAACATCGCATCGAACGCTTTATACGGAACCGTCACTACATCAGCGCCCATAAGAGCCGCATCGAGGATGTGTTTCGGGTGACGGATTGAAGCCACCAGTACCTCAGTAGGAAAACCATAGTTTTGGTAAATGGCAAGTATTTGTGCGATGAGTTCCATGCCGTCGTAGCTGATGTCATCGAGGCGTCCGACAAATGGCGAGATATACGCGGCGCCAGCTTTGGCGGCCAATAGGGCCTGGGTAGGGGAGAAGCACAGCGTGACGTTGACGCGAATGCCTTCGTCCGCGAGCGAGCGGGTTGCCTTTATACCCTCGCGGATCAAAGGACACTTGACCACTACCTGCTCATGGATCGCGGCCAAGTTGCGACCTTCTTTGATCATTGCGTTGGCTTCGGTCGAGACGACCTCAGCGCTCACCGGTCCCTGCACCACTTCACAGATCTCATGGACAAGCTCGTCAAAGGGTCTCCCTTCTTTGGCAACCAGAGAAGGGTTGGTTGTAACTCCGTCGATCAGCCCGAGGCTGCAAGCCTGGCGGATCTCTTCGACGTTTGCGGTATCCAGGAAAAACTTCATGGTTCAACCTCCCGTCGCGCCCCGGAAAGGGTCCATTTTGCCGCTGTTTCACCCCTTGCACTCCGCACCTTCCCTCTGCCACGGAGTGGAAACGGCGCTAGTCTAGCATGGCCGCGCGTGACGCTATTTGGGCCACAAAAATGCACGGCTTGATGTTCTCGTAAGCGTTGCCGTGAACGTTACTTAGCTGATTTCCTGCATATTGCTGAGCCGCCAGTCGTAGATTGGGAAGCTTTGGCAGACTTCGTCGACCTCGGTTCTTATGGCAGCGCATAATTGCTTGTCACCACCGCTGTCCAACACCCTATGGATCCAATTTGCAATCTGGTCCATTTGCGGTTCCTTCATGCCACGAGTGGAGACGGCTGCTGTTCCCAGTCTTAACCC
>CETA01067551.1_pt1 | contig 26250 bp, 26 predicted proteins | sample 531251 | NCBI WGS metagenome assembly CETA01 (sample SAMEA2622362, study PRJEB7988) | marine metagenome | biome: marine biome (ENVO:00000447); feature: mesopelagic zone (ENVO:00000213); material: "saline water (ENVO:00002010), including plankton (ENVO:xxxxxxxx)" | depth 380 m
GCTTTTAAGAAAATGGTTTCACACTTTTCAGATTCTGAAAAACTAGAAATGTTCAACGGGACAGCTTCCCGCGTTTATAGCCTCAAATGAAAATTATAGACAGGAATGTATAGCTGCAATCAGTGATTCAGTTCGAGGGTCTCCCATCACTGATGTGCCCATTTGATTCATCACATAACCAAAACCGACCTGATGATCTAAATCTCCAAACGCTAGAGATCCTCCTGCTCCTGAGTGGCCAAAAGATTCTTCCGTAAGCATGGGGCTGGCTTCCAAGGATCTCATGAATCCCATCCCCCAACCTGAATCGAGTACTAGCACCAGGTCAGGACCTCTCGAACTTTCTTCTTTTGTTTTCATAACAGTTTCATCGTTAATAAGCCTTACGCCATCAACCTCTCCTACACAGGCCGCGTAGATACGAGCCAATGCACGTGCTTCACTTATGCCACCTGCTGCTGGTATTTCGGCTGCGTGAACTTGTCTGCTGTTGAAACTTTCAAGTGCGTTCGGGTTGAAAGGGTCGTATGAATCTCCTTTAAGCATTGCTCCGTCCAAAGTCAAAGCGCGCCAGCCAAGAGTTCCAGTTCCAATTATTGAATCAACCAGCTCTTGGATCATCGGGTCATCTACTGCAGAAGCCTCGACTATAGGTGCAACCCTGTGTTCTTGTGATTCTGGTAGCCCAATGAAAGAATCAACACCCAAAGGTTTTACGACCTCCTCGTCAAAAAATTCGCCTATAGGCCTGCCATCTATTCTTTTGATTATTTCGCCTACGATCCAACCATAAGTAAGAGCGTGGTAGCCATTACTGCTGCCTGGTTCCCATAGTGGCACCTGCTCTTCCAACGCTCTTAAAACAGGTTCTTTTTCACATATCTCGTCTAACGTAAGCTCAGTGTCCACTGAGGCAAGTCCAGCTTGGTGATTCATACACTGGGCGACGGTTATCTTCTCTTTTCCGCCTTGAGCGAATTCCGGCCAGTAATGTGATACAGGTTTTTCGTAGTCAAGCTCTCCTCGCTCGTAGAGCATTGCTGCACAAATGGCAGCTAAGCCTTTGGTGGTTGAGAAGTGAAGCTGTAAAGTGTCACGCTCCCAAGAACGTCCAGAATTTACATCAGCGACGCCTCCCCAAATGTCCACGACACTTTCACCTTCCACATAAAGGCAAAAAGCTGCTCCTATTTCTTCGAATTGTTCAAAATTATTTGAAAATGCTTCAGCTACTGCTTCGTAACCTTGTGAAACTTCACCATTTATTTCTGTCATAATTTCCTCACCTTGCTGAAATTAATCTGAGTGCCCGAGGTGGGAGTCGAACCCACATGATTTTTCAATCCAAGGATTTTAAGTCCTCTGCGTATGCCGTTCCGCCACTCGGGCTTCTATCAATGGATACGCTAGCTAAACTCTTGCAACAACACTTCAAAAATAGAAAAGTTTTGTTTTATAGTTCTATGCTGCCTCCTCACAGGCATCCACTGAGGACCATAAAAGAGCTCTGAAAAAGTCTGATCGGTTCTTGTCGAGACTATTCGCTACTAAAACGCCTTCTATCATGTCAGAAATAACTGCACTATACGGACGTCCAGTAAAAGACACTGAAACGACTGAAAAGTCGACCCCTCGCCTTATAGATCTGTGAACTTCTTCTATTCGCGGAGGGCTGCGGAAAGTCGGAACTGACAATTTATGGTTGCGCGCAACCTGACCTAGAACTCTGGCAGTTTCTGCAAATATAAAACTTGTCATTTCTCTATTTTTCATACTTTTCCAGTATCCCAAGCATGTGTGACAATAGTGAGGAAGAATGTGTTATGTCCGATTCTGAAAATATCTTAAACCCAGCACAACAAGAAGTAATTGAACATCTCGGGGCTCCGTCGAAAGATCGCCCATCTTTTGAAACTGATCTTAAACAACACTTAAGAAAAGCCTTGGAGACTGCAGTCGCTCATTGCATGGAAGAACTTCCAAATGATGAAAGTATTTTCTTATCAAAACATCGATTGTCTCAAGTTCATGGATGTGAAGAGAAATTCTTAGCTGAGGAAAATGAAGATTTCGAATGGCAGGTGGCGACAGCTAGAGGAACGATTGTCCACAAGGCAATCGAGCTTTCCGTTAACTGGCGTAAAGAAATAGAACCTGCTGTCATTGTGGATGAAGCAGTCTCACGATTTGAAGAAGATTCAAATAGTCTTGGCCACTGGTTGCGTGGCTGCAGTGAAATAGAAAGGGCCGAACTGCGATCAATCTCAGTGGACACTTTCACCAAGTTTTTAGAATGTTGGCCAACCTTGAAGCCGTCCTGGCGACCTGTTGCTGAAAGTCGCGTCAGAGCCGACCTTTGCAACGAACGCCTAATACTTGCTGGGAAGGTTGATTTAACCCTGGGAGTGGCAGAAGGTCAAAAAGCAGGAAAGGTAATTGTTGATTTCAAGACAGGTGGTTTCAATGCAACGCACCATGAAGATCTCAGGTACTACGCTCTTGTTGAAACCCTCAGGATAGGGATACCGCCCAGACTTGTAGCTTCCTACTATCTAGATCAAGCGGATTTTGTTCCTGAAAAAGTCACTGAAGAACTTCTCGAATCAACTGTGAGACGAATAGCTCAAGGAGTCGAACGGATAGTTGAAATTACCTACATGGAAAAAACTCCGGTGTTGAAACCAGGACCGTCGTGCAGGTGGTGTCTGATTTCAGATGATTGTGATACTGGACAAAAATACATAAACGAGGCTGACGGTAACAACTAATTTATTGTGTTTAAATTACTAAATTTACCCCGAGCCCATAAGATGATCGCCGAAAGCGCCAAGATAGAGCCGCTTAAAGCAACGACTGGGCGTGGACCAAATATGGAAACCAGCCAGCCCATAGCAAGACCTGCGAAAGGTGCGGGACCTAAAACCCCCACAAGGTAAATTGCCATAACTCTTCCCCTCATTTCTTCATCAACCTGCAATTGAACTACTGAATTCAAATTCGAAGCTGAGGTTAAATGCATAATTCCTAAAATACCTAGAGCACAAAAAGCCACCGCATATGAAGGAGCCACCGCAAAAAGAATGACTGCTAAGCCGTATCCAACTGTTGCTATTACTTGCTGAACAGAAGGTTTCAGATAACTTACGTAACCCGTCACAAGAGGAACCACCAATACCGCTCCGATACCTTGAGCGGAACCTAAAAGACCAAATAAGAAAGGTGAAACTTCAAAAACTTCTTCTGAAAAAACGATAATTTGTTGCACAACAGGAAATCCGAAAGTAGAAATAATCGCTATTGTCAAGATGGCGGCTGAAATCCCAGGTGAATTACGGACATACCTAACTGATTCTCTGTAATCAGAAATAACCGCTGGTCGGTCGCGACCAGCTTTGAAACTTTCTTCTGGTGAACTCATTAACGAATCTGCTTCCATCAAAAAAAGACACACAAGCATTGGCCCGTAAAAGAAAACTACGGCAGCGAGAGTCCAACCAGGTCCAGCGAACCCAAGGATTAAGCCTCCAATCGCTGGACCTAAAGCACGTGCAGCATTGAACTGTGTGGAATTCAATGTAATTGCATTTCGCAGAAGACTTTGTGGTACACATTCAGCTACAAATGCCTGACTAACAGGTATCAGTAATCCCGAAACTGTTCCATTTAGAAAAAAGATGGCAACCCAGACACCTGGCTCTTTGAGACCCAAACCCCAAGCGATTGCCATCAATCCGGCCATAAATGAAGCAACAATATTGGTTGTGATCAATACATTTCGACGATTTAGATTGTCTGAAATCCAACCTGTTAATGGATTGACTACAAGCATCGGTACAAAATTTGCAAACGCAGTCATCCCAACCCATGAAGCAGATTCTGTAAGTTTGAAAATGATATAGTACGTCGCCACATACTGCGCCCATCGACCATTGTTTTTTAGAACCGCTCCGATCCAATACAGGCGAAAATTCTTTACTTTTAATGAATCAAAAATTCCATAAGAAGAAATGGGCACCGTCTGACCTTATCTATCAAATTTATTTATAGTGGGAGTTGATAATACTCATGGAAGACTAATGGTATGGAATATTTAAAACTAGAACACAGAGATAGGGTCGCACTGCTCACACTAAATGACCCGGAACGCAGAAATGTTGTAAGTAACGAATTAAACGAAGAACTGGTATCTACTTTTGACGAATTGGAAAAAAGTGACGACACAGGTGCAGTTGTAATCACGGGTGAGGGACGCGCATTCTGCGCTGGTGCGATACTTGATGACTTACTAGATGCAGGAGAAATGCAAAAACAAGGAGATGACGCATCACTCCCACATATTTATCGCGGTTTTTTACGGATAGCTCATAGCACCCTTCCTACTGTTGCTGCTGTGAATGGTGCTGCTGTTGGAGCAGGGATGAACATGGTCTTAGCCTGCGATCTTGTCATTGCTGGAGTCTCTGCACGTTTTGACACACGATTCTTAAATATTGGACTCCACCCAGGAGGAGGACATACGTGGCGTCTCAGGAATATCACTAATCTGCAGACGGCCAAAGCGATGGTTCTTTTCAATCAAATTCTTGATGGTGAAGCAGCTGCGAAACGTGGATTGGCATGGGAATGTGTTCCTGATGACGAACTACTTGAAGCAGCTATAAGTTTTGCATCCGAAGCCGCTTCTCACCCATCTGAATTAGTTGCTTCAACGAAAAATACTTTTAGTGAAACTTCAAAAACTTTCGACTCGGTTTCTTCAGTCGAATTGGAAGTTGGCCCTCAAAGATTGTCTATGCAACAAAGTGCTTTTACAGACATGGTCGAAGGTTTAAAGAAAAAGATCACTAGCGAAAAATAAATTACTTTTACTCCAACCAGCTTAAAGTCATTTCCTTATTGCGTATTTCCCACTCTTCGACTGTCATTGCGTATCTGAGGTGATCTTCCCAGATTCCATTTATTTCTAAATACTTCTCCGCTAAACCTTCACATCTCAAATCAAGTTTTTCAACCACACGGCGCGAAGAATTGTTTCGAGGAACAATTGATACTTGAAGGCGGTGAAGATGCAGCTCTTCAAAGGCAAATTTAAGTATCACCACTAGAGCCTCGGGTGTATAACTATTTCCGGCACAATTCTCATCAATCCAATAACCGACATGACCACTTTGGAAAGCTCCGCGCGTAATATTTGAAATATTTATTTCACCTATAAATTTTGCAGATAAAAAAATGCCAAATGACCAAGCTGATCCTAAGTTCATTTCTCTTTCTCTGTTTGTGCAGCGACTTTCGAAATAGTATCTATCTTCCAACGAGTCAGGTTTTTTTAAATTTTGCCTAGGTTCCCAGAGGACCAACCAGTCGAAATTAGAAAGTCTCATATCGCGCCAAGATTCAAAATCTTCAGGAGACAACGGTCTAAGTTCTACACGACGGCCTTTCAATAGCAAAATTAGCCTTCCTTTTAGATTCCCAAAATAACCATAGATATTATTTTAAATTATTTCAGAAATAATTACTTGTTGTAATCATGAAGCATTGAATACAAAATACCGTCCAGAATGTCTGACTCTGATACCAGGCATTCTGTTAACTCTAGTTGTCTCATCACTTTGACAAGAATTGCTGTACCAGCGACAATTACATCTGCTCTGTCTTCCTCAAGACCGGGATTAGATATTCTTTCAAGTCTATTTTCAGTAGCTAAAGTTCTGAAAACATCCTCAACTGCATCTTTTAATAGATGAAAATGGTGAATTTTTTCTCTATCATATTTTTCTAAACCTATTTCGATAGCCGCTACGCAAGAAACAGTTCCAGCTAGTCCCACTAGAGTAACCCCATTTCCAATGTCAGGAATTTCTCGTAAAGCATCATCGACATGTCCTCCTATAACACTCAAACAGGCGTGCAACTCTTCCGGCAACGGTGGGTCATTGTCAAAAAACTCCTCAGTAAGACGCACACAACCAATTTGAGAAGAGTGGACGTTTTCAGCTTTTTCATTCCCGAAGACGAATTCAGTAGACCCTCCTCCGATATCCAAAATTAAAAAGGGTCCCTCAGAAGGTTCCAACTCAGCAATTGCGCCTTCAAATGACAAGCGTCCCTCTTCTTCACCTGTTAGCAGTTCCGGTCTTACACCGATTGTTGATTCGACTTGATTGAAGAATTCTTCACTGTTGCTGGCGTCGCGTGCTGCAGATGTGGCGACCATGCGTACTTCTGAGACTTTATGTGCGTCTAAACTCCGGCGAAAATCTTTAAGAACATCAAGCACACGCGACATCGCCTGGTTCGAAAGTTCTCCGCTCTTATCTAAATCCTGACCTAAACGAGTGATCTTCATTTTTCTATCTAAAGTCTCGAATTTGTTACCGATTAACAAACGGGTCGAATTTGTACCACAATCTATAGCTGCATAGTTATGGTCATTCATCTGCATGCTTTCATCTTTGCCTCAGTAGTCGACTCCCTTTAAGGCTTCATCAACCCATACACCTATAGGGTCATCTCCACCTGCTAGGAACCACGCATAGTGGGCATGCAAGCATTTAACACCTTTTCGTGTCCCACCGACTCCACCTGATGGTTGAGGGCCATTATACGAATCAGGTAGTTGTAAATCCCTTTCCTTGCCATATCTGTCGTGTGCCTCTTTGATGGATTTAGAATCACATTCTTTTTCTGCTTGTTTAACTCCACCTTGTGATTCTAACGTTCCTATTTTGCTCCTGAGAAGAGGGTCGACCAACCAATACAGTGTTGGCATAGGTCTTCCGTTAGGCAACAAAGGACTGTTACGAATAACACGCGGATTGCCCAAGTCGTCTCTAACGACCACCGTAAATGAACCTTCAGGCTTGCGACCGAGACTCGCTGTTACAAAAACTAGGTCTTCTTTTGTCGGTTCCTTATCCACCCTGGCACTAACTTCTTTCCAATTGAGCTACCAGCAATGCTGAGTAAATCTATTGCTTCTGAATCTTGGTTACTTGAATCTTCTGATTGACTATCCTGAGAATCTCCACCTTTGGATAGGACTAGTTCACTTAAATTATCAGCGAATTGGCCCATCAACTTTTTACTAATATCAGCCATAACACCTCGCCCGAACTGAGCCACCTTGCCTGTTATCTTCAAGTCTGTAACAACATTCACACGTGTGCCATCCGCTGTTGATTCCAAAGATGCTGTTATATCAGCCGCTGCGTTACCCGCACCACGCGTATCACGTCCTTCTCCTCTAATTACCACACGATGGTTGGAATCATCTTTCTCGACGAACTTTGCGACACCTTTATATTGTGCTGTTATCGGACCAACCTTGACTTTGACGAAGCCCTTATATTCATCATTTTCAACTTCTTCCAACTGGGCACCAGGCAAACAAGGTGCAATCAACTCAACGTCATTGATAACTTCCCAAACTTTCTCGATAGGTGCCGATACTTCAAAATCGTTATTTAACTCCATTGTTCCAAATCCTTAAATGTGTCGACGTCATTACCGTTCCCCGGGCAAACGATTTCTGTAACTTTGTGATTACCTCCATTCAACAGGGGTCGTGCTCCGACATCACCTTCTGCTGGTAAATATTCAAAAAACTCTGAGGAAATTTTCGTTGGAGGTCTTCTTTCTCCATCAAAGGTAGCTACAACTAAATGATCTGGACACTCAGCTACTGAGATCCAGGCCTCTTTTGGAACTCCCGGCATATCTCCGAGCCCTACCACAACGGCCTCATGTCCTCTATTTTTTGCCCAACTGGTAGCGACAATCAATGAACTCGATTGACCTGATTCCCAGTCGGGATTGTGTAACTCGGTAGCTTCTTGCGGTATCAAATCTGAGATATCCACTGAGCCTGTAATTACTACCAATTCGTCCAACTGAGCGCCTACAGCCGAACTAATAGCCCACGAAACAACAGGTTTTCCTTTGAGGTTTGCGAGTAGCTTATGTCCTTGTTTGTCCCAACGCTCCCCTCTTCCAGCTGCAAGGATTACTGCCGCAACTGTCATTTACTTAACCGTAAATCAATCATGGATCGGGCCCTTGGTTTCCGATAGAGCGATCGAGGAACGTCCGGTTCTTAAAGCGATTATCTCTGCGACTATCGAAATAGCTGTCTCTTCGGGAGTTCGGGACCCTATGTCTAAGCCAATCGGCGACCTGAGTCTTGTCATTCCTTCGTCATCAACACCAACTTCGTATAAACGATTTATACGATCTTCATGAGTTTTACGTGACCCCATCACTCCTATATAACCAACGTCTGTGGCCAGCGCTGAAACTATTGCTGGAACATCAAATTTTGCATCATGAGTAAGAATGCAAACAGCATCCCTAGGTCCAAAAGTCTGACCTATTTTCTCTATTAATTTGTTTGGCCACTCAACAATGACTTCATCAGCAAGAGGAAAACGTTGAGTCGTAGCGAAAATTTCCCTAGCATCACAGACAGTTATCCGGTAACCAAGAACTTTACCTATCTTTACCAAAGCCGCTGTGAAGTCAACTGCTCCGACTATAAGTAGTTGCGGGGGTTGTATAAATGACTCTACGAATACTTGAACTGTTTCTTCTCTCGCTTCACCGGACTCACCATAGTTCCTGACACCACTACGTCCAGCTGCAAGCTCTCCTCTTGCATCACGGGAAACCACTCGATCCAAGTCACTGTTTCCCAATGAACCTTCAAAATCAACTCCACTTTTTCCATCAGGGAAAACAATCATTTTCTCCCCTACTGGTGGGCCTTTTACTACAGTGACTAAAGCAAAAGATTCCTCTTCATTAAGAAGCTCTTCTACACGATCAAAAATCGAAATATCTTTTTGAGTTTTTCCGTTCATTTTTTACCAATCAAGCGGCTCAATAAAAAGATGCACTGTTCCTCCGCAGGTCAATCCCACCGAAAAGGCTTCTTCATCGCTATACCCAAAGGAAACAATGTGTCGTTCATTATTCTTAATAACTTCGAGTGCTTCTAAAACAACAGCTCCCTCTACACATCCTCCAGACACAGAACCTGCTACTTCTCCTTCTTCAGTTACCGCCATCGCTGCTCCTGGTAATCGTGGTCCAGAACCGTCAAGGTCGATGACTCGCGCAACAGCAATTTTTTTGCCCTGCTTCTGCCAGCGACGAATATCTTTGACAATTTCTTTCATCTTTAAATTAACTCTCTCTCTTATTATGTCTCTGGTACTTCACTTAGTTAGCAGTATTGACAAATCTTTAAGTGAATCAAAAGAATTGCCTTCTACAAAATTATCAATATGAGGTAAAGCAGCAGCCATCCCTTTTGCTAGCGGTTCATAATCCGGAGTTGCTTTTAGAGGATTAGCCCAAACAATTCTATGAGTCACACGATGTAAGCGTTTCATTTGTTCAGCAACTATTTCTGAATCTCCACGGTCCCAACCATCAGAAAGAATTAAAACGGTGGCCCCTCTGGCCATTCCTCTAATTCCCCAATGGTCATTGAACTCTTTTATACCTTCCCCTAACCGTGTTCCACCTGACCAATCTTCCACAGAGTCGGATGCTCTCTCCAGTGCTACGTCAGGATTTCGTGTAGAAAGTTCTTTAGTTAAACGCGTGAGACGGGTTCCCAGAGTGAAAGCTTCTACATCTGACCTACCCAGCATCACAGCGTGAACAAATCTTATAAGAACTCTTGCATACACTTCCATCGAACCACTTATGTCCAGTAAAAGAACCAGACGTCTTCTTCTTTCTCCGTTCTCCTGAAAGTGTTTTTTAACAATCTCGCCACTGGTTCTAAAAGAAGATTTAACACTTTTCTCGAAATCAAACTTTCGGTGTTTTTTGGTTTTAACCATTCGGCGAGATTTCTTTCTTTCCCCCATGAAGCGGATCTCATTCATCAAATGAAAGAGTTCTTGGAGTTCTGCTCTATTGCAATTTGAAAAATCTTTTGAAGAAAGAATCTCCAAATTCGAGTACTTGACACTAAGAAAATCATTTTCTGATTTTGACGAATCTTCAAATTCTGAATCATCGGGTAAATCATCGAAAAGAAAATCTAATGCTGGAAGTTTATTTACTTCATCTACTAAAGAGCCAATGCCTAACCAATGACTTTTAAAAACCTTGTTGTAGATTGGTATATCTTCAGGTCTATTTATAAGAGTTGATCGACCGGCCCAGTAAATATCTTCTGAAGAACCTGCTCCGAGTTCTGTGACAGCGAGTCCGAAATCTATTGAACTACCTAAAGAAATTTTTACACCCGTATTTCGCAGCAGGTCGACAAAATCAATCAGATGTCTATCGAGAGTCTTCTGCCTATCAATAACTTGATTCAATTATCCTTGACGCACTAGTGAAAGGATTTCATCAAAACCTCTCGAGCGCACCCTTTCTTGATCTTCTCGGTACTTGATTAAAGTTCCCAAAGTCTCATCAACTGAATCTTCGTCTAGATCATCAACTCCAATAGTTACTAATGCTTCTGCCCAGTCAATAGTTTCAGCGACTCCGGGTGGTTTATATAAATCCATCCCTCTTAAGAAAGCTGCAGCTTTTGATACTTCTTCAGCAAGGAGAAGTGGGACTTTGGGTGCCCTAATTCTAATAATCTCTATTTCTCGTTCTACGTCTGGATGTTCAACCCAGTGGTAGAAACACCTTCTCTTCAACGCATCATGTAGATCTCGAGTCCTATTTGAAGTGATAACAACAATTGGTTTAACTTCTGATCGGTAAGTCCCTAGTTCAGGAATAGTAATCGAATACTCCGAAAGTATCTCCAGGAGAAAAGCTTCGAATTCGTCATCCGCTCTGTCTATCTCGTCAATCAACAAGACAGGTGGTGGATCATTTTTTACAGAGATCGCCTGCAACAAAGGGCGTCTTATGAGAAATCTTTCGTCGTAGAGTTCCCCTTCTAAAACATCTGTGGAGACATCTTTAGTTCGACCGCTTGCTTCTGCTGTTCGTAGATGAAGCAGCTGACGCGCGTAATCCCATTCGTAAACTGCTTGATTCGAATCTATGCCTTCATAGCATTGGAGTCTTATAAGGTCACCATCTGCCCAATTTGATAGAGACTTTGCTAATTCCGTCTTTCCAACTCCGGCTTCCCCTTCTAAAAGAAGAGGTCGATTCTGCCTAAGAGAAAGGAAAACAGCTGTAGCTAAACCACGATCCGCTAAATAGTTCTGCGTCGACAGTTTTTCTATAACTTTCTCCACCGAAGAAACATCTCTTAAACCCATAGATTAAGACTAGATGTCTTATTTGCTCAGCGGTCAGAAAAAAATCTTTATTTTCCTGATTCTTGAAGGCCTCGCTTAGTTAAAACACGAGCAAGGTGAGAGCGATATTCAGTAGAAGCATTTAGATCAGAAGGAGGTTCAAGCCCTTCTGCAGCTAGTTCAGAAGCTTCTTCTGCTGAAGCGCCACTTTCGACAGCTCCTTCTAAAGCTGCAGCACGTACAGGCTTAGAATCCATGTTGACAAGCCCGACACCACATTGATTGTCAGCTATTAAAACCGAAGCTCCTACAATTGCCCAATCTTGAGCTCGCCGATTAAATTTTTGAAATGACCATGTTGAATTCGGTAATTTTGGAACACGAATTTCAGTTAAAAGTTCTTCTGGTTCTAAAGCTGTCTCAAGAAAACCTGTGAAAAAATCATCAGCTTCAACTTCACGCTCGCCTGAAGGACCCTCGATAATGAACGAAGCTCTTAAAGCCAATACTGCAGAAGGTATATCTGAAGCAGGGTCACCGTGCGCTAAAGCCCCGCCGATTGTTCCTCGGTGTCTGACTTGAGGATCACCAACCTGTTTTGTAGCAGCCGCTAAAAGTCCTGTGTTAGCTAATACCAGATCGTTGGTTTCAATTTCCCGATGGCATGTTAAAGCTCCAATAGCTAAATGATCTCCCTCCTCACGAACATAAGAAAGTTCATTTATACGTCCGACATCTACCACTATTCCAGGTGCGGCTAACCGATATTTCATAAGCGGTATCAAAGAATGCCCACCCGCCAAAAGTTTTGCCTCATCTCCATGTTCTGACAGTAAAGAAATCGCCTGTTCTTTTGAGTCAGCTCTCTGATAATCAAAAGCTGCGGGAATCATGATTTACTTCCACTAGCTTGGAGTACGGCTTTCACGATGTTGTGGTAACCCGTGCATCGACATAAGTTGCCCTCTAATCCCTCACGGACTTCCAACTCCGTGGGAGCAGGAATTTCGTCTAAGAGCGAAACAGCTGCCATTACCATTCCTGGGGTGCAGTAGCCGCATTGAAGTGCATGACAATCACGGAATGCTTCTTGCATAGGATGCAGAGTTTCACCATCTGCTAAACCTTCAATGGTTGTGACTTCTTGTTCATCTGCCTGAACAGCCAAAACAGTGCAAGATTTTACAGATTCGCCGTTTAAGTGAATTGTGCAGGCTCCACATGAAGATGAATCACATCCTATGTTGGTTCCTTTCAGGCTCGCCTGCTCTCGTATGAAATGAACCAGAAGAGTCCTTGGCTCCACATCTGCTGAAACCTCCGTGCCATTAATTGTCATAGAAACTTTCAACGACTTCCCCCTATTTGTAAATTTCTCAAATTTTCAAATCTCAATATCGAACTTAACAATAGTCCTAAAACTAGCCTATTTTTCAATCTATGAACCTATCCGCCTCAAAGAACGAAAAGCTAAAACAGACCCGACGGTGTTAGCCGCAGCAAAAACCACGACACCTGGCCACGTTAGATCCCATGTTATTCCATCTAGGAACCCTTGTCTCGCGAAACGTAGCACGTTTGTTGTTGGATTAAATCGTGCAACTTGATGTAACCATCCAGTCATAAATTCCAAAGGAACTTGGCCAATAGTCATGAAAAAACTGGTAAATGCTAACAGTTGAACAATCATTAGAGAACGAATGGTTTTAAAGCGGTAAACAATCGCAAGGCTAAAAAGACAAAAAACTGAAGCCATGAGTGCGGAAGCTAACGCTAAAAGTAAAATAGCTGGGAACCCGCCTGAAAGGTTCAAACCTCCAATCAAAGCTACAATAACAACTCCTACTGTGGGAAATAATGAGCGGAAAGCGCTCACCAAAACAGTCCCTAACAGAATTGAACTTCGACTACCTGGTGTTAAAAGAAGACGATCGAAAAAACCTGTTTCAAAGTCTTCTGCTGTAGATGCAGAGCCAAAAACACCAGCAAAAACCGAACCCTGTAGTGCTACGTATGGAGCCATCCAGTCGTAAATATTTTCGCTTCCATAGCCCTCAATTCTTGTTAGTGAGCCAAAGGCGCCTGTAAAACTAATCAACATAACCACCGGCATAAAAACAATAGGCAGTAATAAAGTTGGTCTGCTTAAAACCCTTAAAGTACCTCTTCGGCAGACCGCCATTGCTATCGATAAGGAAACACCTCTTGCCGCTTTGGAGGACGTTTGTGTTGTCATGGTCGCTGCAGTTTCTTATGCAGAGTCAGAAGTGAGGCACCTGTCACCATGACTGCTCCCAATAATAAAATACCTAAAGCGGTAACTGCATCAGACCAAGACCAACCCACAATCATCAATCTTCTAAGGGGGTCAATTACCCATGTCATAGGGTTAAATTCAGCTAATCGTTTAAACCAACCGCTCATAAGTTCTGTCGGGAAAAAAGCTGAACTCATAAAAATCATCACAAATATAAGTGGAAATGTGGCTCCCACTACCTCTTGGGAACCTGACCTGATCGCCAATATTTGACTTAGTCCACCGATAACAACGACGAGGAGACAGGCCGACAAAACCAAAACAAGCAAACCGGCTAAACCACTAGATACCTGAGCTCCTGCACTTAAAAATACTAAAACTATTATCACAGTCTTGATTCCAGCCAGAAGAGCTGAACCGCTAACTCTTCCGATCAGAACAGGCACTCTTGCCACTGGAGAAGCCAACAGTCGGTCCATAAAACCATTCTCTATATCTAATGCCAGCTCTGTTCCCGAATTACTGGCACCGAATGAAACCATTTGCAGGACTGTAGCTGGGAGAAGAAAATCAAGAAAAGAGTCAACTTCCGGAAACCCCGGAAGACTTAAGACTCGCTCAAATTGTTCCGCGTATGTAAAAGCCAAGAGCAAAGGAAATAACAGCCCTGGTAAAACAGTAGCAAGTTGACGAAGTTCACTTACTAAGGAACGTTGGGCTAGAACAAAGGTTTGGGAAAAAAAGTTTTTAATCACTCTCGAAGAAGCAGTCGCATCGACTTTATTCATTCTCCGCCTCAACCCCCTCCAGTCTTCTGCCTGTCGCGTCAGCGAAAACGTCATCGAGACTCGGAGCATCCAGTTCTAGATGTTCTACTGGAATTCCCGCCTCGTCAAACGCTCTTATAACTTCTGCTAATCGTGTTGCTCCTCCATCCAGTCCAACAGCTGCACGTCCCTCCCTAGAGGGCCTTCTCTCACCAAAAGAATCTAAAACGACCTGTGCCCTCATAAGGTCTACTTCTTCAACATCAACACGTAACGTTGGGGAACTGATATTTTCTTTCAATTCTTTTGGAATACCCTGACGTACAATCCTTCCAGCATCAATGATCGCTATCTCATGAGCTAGTTGATCTGCCTCTTCCAGGTATTGAGTAGTCAAAAAAACGGTTGTTCCTAATTCAGTATTTAAACGCTTAACCTCATCCCAGAGTGCTTCACGACTTGTGGGATCAAGACCGGTGGTCGGTTCATCCAAAAAAAGAATTCTAGGCTCGTGGATCAAAGATAAAGCCAAATCAAGACGTCGTCTCATACCTCCCGAGTAAGTACTAACACGTCGGCTAGCTGCTCCTGAGAGTCCCACACGTTCAAGCAGTTCACCTCCTCTTTTCTTTGCTTCAGTACGAGAAATTCCGTGCAAGACTGCTTGCAATCTGATCAATTCATTTGCCGTCATCAATGGGTCAATCGCTGCATCCTGAAGAGCAACACCAATTATTTTCCTTACATCAGCCGCTTCAGTAACGACATTAAATCCTGATACATAAATTTCTCCAGAAGTCGGATACAACAACGTCGTGAGCATTCTTATTGCTGTTGATTTGCCAGCGCCGTTAGGACCGAGAAAACCAAAAACTTCCCCTTCGCTTACGCTGAGGTTAATACCATCCACGGCAACTATCTCTCCAAATTTTCGTATGAGATCGCGCGTTTCTATTACAGTTTTCATGTTAAATCCATTTTCTCAGTCTTTTTGACCTTGAATTGATTCCCACACTCTTCGGGAGCTCAGTGGTAGATCAATGTTTCTTATTCCTAAATGACTCAGTCCATCTACTACAGCATTAGCAACTGCAGGGGTTGATCCAATCGCCCCTGACTCTCCTATGCCCTTACAGCCCAGTGGGTTATTAGGTGTTGGGGTTTCCATAGGAACAAGTTCAAATGATGGCAATTCTGCCATTGAAATTATTCCATAATCTGCGAAATTAGCTGATTGAGGATTGCCGTCAGAGTCGTAGACAACTTCTTCTGTTAAGGCCTGAGCAACTCCCTGTGCGATTCCTCCATGCCTTTGACCCTCCACAATCATAGGATTAATTATTGTTCCAGCATCATCACAAGTGATCATCCTGTCAAGGGTCACGCCGCCCGTTTCAGTGTCAATTTCTACGACCGCTACATGAGTTCCGAAAGGATAGCTGCATTTAGTTTGTTCATTTGATTCCGAGGATAGATCATCAGCTTCTTCAGCTATATCTGCCCAGGTCTTGTTAACAGCTGGAGTTCCTGAAACATGGAAGGTTCCATTCGAATGGTCTAAAACAATGTCGTCAACATTAGCTTCGAGTAAATCAGCAGCAATTTGTTTGGCTGATTCAACTACCTCGCCAGCTGCTCTGTGGATAGAAGAACCACCTAGCTGAGTTGACCTTGATCCAAATGTCCCCACTCCTTCGGCGACTTGATCCGTGTCACCTTGTATAAGTTCAATGTCTTCAATGTCCATTCCCAATTGGTCAGCTGCAATCATTGCAAAAGTGGTCTGATGGCTTTGTCCGTGTGAAAGTGAACCAGAGAAAATTCGAGCTTTTCCTTCAGCAGTTATTTCAACTTTTCCGTATTCAGCCCCTCCTGGAGCGGGACCGGCCGTAATTTCTACATAAGTTGCTATACCGATCCCAAGCTGAACTACCTCTTCGCTTTCTCTCCGTCTAGTTTGCTCAGCTCTTAAATCTGAATAGCCTGCCGCTTCAAGAGCTAGTTCTAAGCTTTTTTCATAATCACCGCTGTCATATTCTGTTCCCACAGCAGTTGAAACTGGAAAATCTGGCGCTTGTAAATAATTTTTCCTTCTTATTTCTGCAGCATCCATTCCAATTTCAGCTGCGAACATATCAACTGCTCTTTCAATCGTAAGAGCTGCTTCGGGTCTACCAGCTCCACGGTAAGCCTCAGTTGGAGTTGTATTAGTCACTACGCTTCGGGCTGCTGTCTCTATATTTGGTATGTCGTAAACCCCTGAACTCATTATCAATGTGAACATGGGCAAAAAAGCTCCAAGACGTGTATATGCACCAGAGTCTGCCAAAACTTCAAGTCGGTAATGGGTGATATTGCCATCTTTGTTACCACCAATAGTAAAACGATGCACGTGGGCTCTTCCTGGTCCCATAGCCAGAAGATTTTCGGTACGAGTCTCGAACCATCGAACTGGCCTTCCCGCTTTAGCTGCTAACCAAGGAAGAAGAGCATCTTCAGGATATGGGGGTATTTTCCCACCAAAACCACCCCCAACATCGGGCACGATTACTTGGAATCCTCCTTTTGCTTGTTCTGCATAAAGAGGTTCCAGTGCACCCTTAACACCATGTGGAGCCTGATTAGACATCCACATGATTGCCTTATCACCTTCCCAAGTGGCTGCGGTCGAACGAGGTTCCAAAGGGGCTGGTGCTGTACGTTGATGAGGCACTCTTCCACTCAGCACAACTTCGCAACCTTCAAAAAATGAATCGTCTGTAACTCCAGTGGCCATACCCAAGGCAGAAAAATCAGCAGCGATATTTGTTCCTATTTCCTCATAAATCAAAACCGAATCAGTCGCCGCTTCTTCCATATCTACAACTACTGGGAGTGGTTCATAATCTATGGAAACTGCTTCAGCTGCATCCGCTCCTTCTTCAGGGGTTTCGCTTAGAACTACCGCTATGCACTCCCCAACGAATCTAACTGTATCAATAGCTAATATTGGTCGATTCAGCATTGCTTCAGGAAACATTGGAACCTGACCTTGAAGAATCGTAGGACCATCTAGATCAGCGGCGGTAAAGACTCCTGCCACTCCTGGCATGGTAGATGCTTCAGAAGCATCTACCACGATCTTTGCGTGCGCCATTGTTGAACGAACATAAGTCACCCAAAGCGCTCCCTCAAGGGCTGGCTCATTTAAATCATCTGTGTAGCAAGCACCTTCGGTCAAAAATCCAACATCTTCTCTTCTAAGTACACGATTACCCAAAATACTCATTTGTATCTCCTGGTTATTTTCTAAGAAGACTGTAGCCCGATCATCTCTCTAGTGTTTCAACCAGCGGAAATTTATAAAATGAAAATTAGATAGATCGCTAACTTTTGTAAAAAGGCCAAATTCCAGGGATTTCGACATCTTCAGAAGAAACTGGAACCACATAGTAGGCCTCTTCATGTGGTTTGACCAGATTGTATTCCGATCTTGCGATTCTCTCTATCTCTTCATCAGTCTTTAAAGCATCTATCGAAACTCTGTAAGAGTCATTTAATTCTTCGATCTCAGCAAGTTCCACTAGTAAGTCATTTTTTGTATCTCTCGCTTCGAACCATTCTTGTATCGGAATAATTCCTAAAAGCATTAAAGAAAACAAAGAGGCAGCAATGATACTTAGATAGCCTAAACGTCGAAGAGCCGACCGTTTCATCCTCTACCGGCTAACACGGCTTCCCCTTTATAGAAGGCGGATTCGTTTAAAATCTCTTCTATTCGTAATAGCTGGTTGTACTTTGAGACCCGATCACTACGTGCAGGTGCTCCAGATTTGATCTGGCCACAGTTCGTAGCAACAGCTAAATCTGCTATCAAATGATCCTCTGTTTCACCTGAACGGTGAGAAATTATAGCTGTGTATCCGGCACTCATTGCTGTTTCAACTGCCTCTAAAGTCTCAGTGAGCGTTCCTATCTGGTTCACTTTTACCAAAATTGAATTAGCTATACCGTTCTCAATTCCACGCTCAAGCCTTAAAGAGTTAGTAACAAATAAATCATCTCCAACCAATTGTGTCCTGTGACCTAGTTCCTCAGTGAGTTTTGACCAGCCTTCCCAGTCCTCTTCGGCCATACCGTCCTCTATCGAGCAAATCGGATATTTGTCACACAACGCTGCGAGGTAAGCAACCATTTCCTCTGAATGTAAAGAAAGGTCTTCAGCTTCAATTCTGTAAATACCTTTTTGAAAGAATTCCGTAGAAGCAACATCAAGAGCTAATGAGATCTCATCACCTGGAGTGAGTCCTGACTTTTCTATTGCCTCTACAAGTATTTGTAGTGCTTCTTCGTTTGAAGAAAGATTCGGTGCGAAACCGCCTTCATCTCCAACTGTCGTTGACATTCCTCGGTCATTTAAAACTGCCTTGAGGGAGTGGTATACACCCACTCCCCATTGCAATGCTTCGCTATATGAAGCTGCGCCTAAAGGCATAATCATGAATTCCTGAAAATCGATATTATTGTCAGCGTGCATTCCACCATTTATCACATTGAACATCGGAACTGGCATCAGGTGAGCATTAGCACCTCCTATATATTTAAAAAGAGGAATTCCTGAATCTTGAGCTGCTGATCTGGCTGTTGCCAAGGAAACTCCGAGAATTGCATTAGCCCCAAGTCTGCTTTTGTCGTCAGTGCCATCTAGGTCGATCATTGTCTGATCAAGCACTCGTTGATCTGTGGCATCTAAACCCAAAACGGCATCCGCTATTTCATTATTTACATGACTTATAGCCTTCTTCACGCCTTTTCCTGACCAGATTTCTCCTCCATCTCTCAGCTCCACTGCCTCAAACTGACCTGTGGAAGCACCACTCGGAACCATTGCCCGTCCAGTAGCCCCACTGTGAAGTAAAACTTCCACCTCGACAGTTGGATTTCCACGAGAATCTATTACCTGTCTTCCGGAAACAACTTTAATTCTGCTCACAGTCACCCCTTAAGTAATACTGCTATTGAGCTCCGCCTATTACTAAACTACCCCTTAAGAGCTACCCAAATAGGACGGATAAAAAAAAAGTTAAGATCCAAATAGTCGCTAGTCAGTAAAATCGCGGTTTCCGATCTCCGCTTTCAATTCTTTCTTAGTGTGACTGTCTGCAGAAAATAAATCCACATCTCTAGTCTCAGCGAGTGCTTCAATATTTTTAATAAAAGCAACGAACTTAGAATTAGCTATTCGTAAAGCCCGCTCGGCTTCAAAGTTATTTTTTGCAGCCCAAAAAACAAGGTCTAAAAGAATATTTCCAAGATCTTCGTCGGTTTCAGGAAGAGGTCTACCGGTGTAAGTTTTTTCGTCGAGCAGGTCTAATGTTTTTGATTTTTCAAATACTTTCTGTGCATAAGCAAGTGCTGGAAGAGCATCTGGAATTCCATCCAAAACTGAAGATCGTTTCTTTTCCTCTTTTTTAAGTTCTTCCCATCTTTTATGAGCGGAATCTGGATTGTCTCTCAACGGTGAGTCTTGTTCAGATGCAAATATCCTGGGATGCCTCCTGCGAAGCTTTTCATATATTCCTTTCGTTACATCAGCCAAATCGAAACGGGCATCGTCGGCTGCTATACGCGAGTGAAATACGATCTGAAATAATAAGTCACCAAGCTCTTCTTCTAAATCTTCAGAACCTTCCCCTGTCTCCTCATTAAAATTCTCGATAGCTTCCAGAACCTCGTAAGTCTCTTCTAGTAAATGTGAAGTAAGTGAGGAATGGGTTTGTTCAGAGTCCCAAGGACATTGGAGTCTTAATACTCCTACTAGGTCGACAAATTTTTGCAATTCAGATGCAATCGGAGATTCTAGATGTGGAATAAAACACGAAGTTAAATGATCCGGTTCAACTTTTTCAATTAAATCTTCCCATTGAAGTTCCTGCATCTTTTCGTCTTCTAAGCCTAAACGTTGCAATATAGTTACTGGTTGTGTTGGCGGAGAGTCGACTGCCGCAACTATGTCAGCCAATATTTCTCTACTATCTATTTGAGTTACTAGTAGTGGACCTCTGTCACCAGCTGCTTCGGTTGCAAATCTGTGAGCATCAACAATTCGCACTCCGATTTCCATGGGGTCAATCTTCAAACAGCTCCACGCTAAATCCACAAAAGAAAGACATGGAAATACTTCTATCTCAACCTCGGTTTGTTCAGTTAATAGCTGAACCGTTCTTTCAGCTAAAAATGGAGAACCCGGAACTGCGTAAAGTATATTTTGATTCTTTTTAGCAGCTGCTATCAATTCTTCAACGATAGTTACGTAAACCTCGTCAAAGGAATCTGATGACTCATAAATATAATCAAATGAAACAACGTTAGGTCCTAACAAACAACTAGATGGATGTCTGGTCGTTCTCACATAACGGAATTCGTGTTCTTCTATAAGTTCAAGATTTTTTGCACTACAAAAAGACGGCTCCCCAGGACCTAAACCTATGACTGTCACCTTAGGTAAAGGTTTCAAATCAAGAACCTTTTGAAATTCATGTAGGTTCTATCTGTCCGACTACAGGGTTCCACGTGCCATAACGACTATCCAAGTCAACTTCTCTCGTAAGAGAGGAGAGGTGCATAATCGACATAAATAGTCTCTCACCTTGTTGTTCAAACGGTATTGGTTCCACAGCACTAATTTTGTCAACCCGTATCATGTGATATCCAAACTGGCTGCCAACAGGACCTACTAGTTCTTTTGAAGCTTTAATAGCACCAAGTACAGCCCTTTCGAAAGATGGAACGAAGGCGCCTAAAGGCACACACCCTAATGAGCCGCCGTTAGCACCGGAACCCGGGTCAATCGAGAACGTTAGAGCCAGCTCTTCAAATTTCTGTCCTGATCCAAGAAGTTTGATTATTTCTAAAGCTTCCTGCCTTGTATTTGTAAGAATATGGCTTGTGCAAAGCTCATGACCAAGGAGTTCTTTATTAGCTTCGTAAGCTGCTTTAACTTCCGAACTGCCCTCTGCGGCAAAATTACGAATAGCTTGCCATTCACTGTAAATATCAAGACGTGGATCTGAATCCGCTATTCCCGCTGCTAGAAGTTGATCCCGTGCTTTTACAACATCCACTTCGTCAAAGACAGCTCCATATTCACTCAAAAAGTCAGCTAGTGCCTGATTCTGTATCCACTCGTTAGCCGTTTCGATGAGAAGTGACATCGAAGGATCAGCAACACCAGTGCGTTCTTCATTCCATTTGATTAAGGTGTCCCTCTCAATTTGTGTTTCACCAACCTCAATGTCAACTTGGGAACCACCGCAACTTAATAAAAGGCACATAAAAAATACAGTTAAAAAACCTTTTACGCTTTTCGAAAGTAAATCTGTTCTCATTAAACTCACTCCAAGATGCTACGTGATTGAAGTGGGAACAGGAACCAAATCTTTTAAGTACTCACTTAATGCCCCAACCGGATTCTTCTCTGGTATAGGAATTTGTAACTCTGCAGAACTCTCTTTTAAATAAGCTTGAGGATGCAATCTTTCTAAACGGGTTTGTTTACTGAGCGGTAGTAAAACAGGCGAACAACGGGCTAAAAAACCTGAATTCAAATTTTTTCTTTTAGTAACCGTGACTTCTTTTATGCCGCGTTCAACACAGAGAGTTCGCAAATAACCTATTGCTAGAAGTTTTTCTGCTTCTTCTGGGATCGGACCGTACCTGTCTTCCCATTCTTGTCTTACTTCTTCGACTTTTGAAGGGTCTGAAGTTTCTCCCGCTGAAGCAAGTTTTCTATACGCTTCAAGTCTTAAATCACCACGAGCCACATAATTCTCAGGCAAATACGCGTCTACAGGCATTTCCACTCTAATTTCAGTTGTAGCAACTTCTTGAACTCCTGATGCTTCTGACACTGCCTCGTTCACCATTTGACAGTAAAGGTCATAACCAACTGAAGCCACATGTCCACTCTGCCCAGTTCCCAAAAGGTTTCCTGCGCCTCTTATCTCTAGGTCTTTCATTGCTAAACGAAACCCAGAACCCAGTTCCGTTGTCTCACCGATTGTCCTCAACCTCTCAAAGGCTTCCTCGCTGAGTGATCGATCAATAGGTGTAAATAAATATGCATAAGCCCTCTGACCTGATCTACCAACCCTTCCGCGCAACTGATGCAATTGACCAAGTCCTAAGAGGTCCGCTCTATCTACAACCAACGTATTTACGGTCGGCATGTCAATTCCGGATTCAACGATCGTAGTGCAAACCAATACGTCATATTTCTGTTCCCAAAAATCTATAATCACTTTCTCCAAAGAAGATTCATCCATCTGTCCGTGAGCGACCGCTACACGTGCATCAGGAATCAACTGTTTGATACCTGCGGCTATCTCTTCAATGTCGTGGACTCTGTTATGTACGAAAAAAACCTGCCCCTCGCGCAATAACTCTCGTCGTATCGCTTCCACCACTGCACTTTCGTTATATTCACCAACAAAAGTAAGTATTGGTTGCCGATCCGCTGGAGGAGTGTCGATTAGGCTTAGGTCCCTGATTCCTGTTAATGACATTTCTAGAGTTCGAGGAATTGGAGTGGCTGTCAAAGTCAAGATATCCACTTGCGCTTTCATAGCTTTAATAGCCTCTTTATGACTTACCCCGAACCTCTGCTCTTCATCAACGATCAATAAACCAAGATCCTTGAAGGAGACATCCTGAGAAAGAAGCCTGTGCGTTCCGATTACTATGTCCACGGATCCATCCTCTAAATCTGAGAGAACTTTTCGCGCCTGAGCTTGTGTCAGGAACCTACTGAGAACTTCCACTCTGATCGGATAAGAAACTAGACGCTCTCTAAAGGTTTCTCCATGTTGCTGAGCTAACAGTGTCGTGGGCACGAGAATCGCCACTTGGCAGCCATCTTGAACCGCTTTGAATGCTGCCCTAAGAGCAACCTCTGTTTTTCCAAATCCGACATCTCCACATATGACACGATCCATCGGGAAGGGTCTTTCCATATCAATCTTTACTTCTTCTATGGCTCTTAATTGGTCAGGGGTTTCTTCAAAGGGAAATGCTTGTTCTAGTTCTGATTGCCATGGTGAGTCTTTTGCAAATGAGCGACCTTCTGAATTGATTCTTTTTTTGTATAGCTCCACTAAGTCGGAAGCTATTTCTGAGATAGCAGACTTCACCCGGGATTTAGTTCGTTCCCATTCAATTCCTCCCATCCTTGAAAGAGTGGGAACATCACCAGCGCTATAAGGTCTGATCACTTCAATTTGATCTGTAGGCAGGTAAAGACGGTCACTGCCTTTGTACTCCAATAACAAATAATCCTTCTCAGCTCCACCTAGTTTTTGACTCACTAAACCCGCAAAACGAGCTATTCCATGATGTTTGTGAACCACATAATCACCAATTGAAAAATCCTCAAAAATGCGTACTGTTTCTTTTCCACGTTTCCTTATATGTTTATGAGTTCTGCGTCTACCTGTTATTTCATTTTCTGTAATTAATGCAAAATTTGAATTTTCTAAAATAAAACCTCGTTCAAGAGACCCGATCGTGATGTGAATTCCCGTAAATCCGACAGTGCGGTTTTTCTTATTTCGTGAAACTGTTAAACCTTCTTTTTTTAGAATTTCTTCTAATCGATTCGCACTTCCCTCACCGTCTGCCGCTACAACAACGGAAAAGTTTTCATCTAATAACTCTGATATTCGATTTATCTTTCCGGAAACATCAATATGAGATGTGTCAGAAGTTTTAGTCGATTCCCACGTACTTGCTTTTACTTCTGCAGTATTTGTGACGCTACGAGTGGAATCAATAAACCAAATCGGTGCTTTACAAGATTTCATCGACCTGTCAAAAGAAACATGAAGTTCTGGAAGTTCTGATCCTTCAAAGGACCATGTTTCAGCTAGTGATTCAGCTAGTTTTTTCTCTTTTTCTAATAAATCTTTGACTCTGGAATCAAGACGGCTTCTATCTATTAACAACAACAAACCGTCCCTTGGAAGAATGTCAGCCAATACTGTGTCTTCCTTCAGAAGCCATGGCATAAAAGATTCCATACCATCGAATAACTCACCATTAGCGAGCCTTTCCCATTCAGTGGAACCCCAATTCTGTAGGTCAAGCATCGATGCTGCTATCTCTATCATTTCAGAATTTAGAACCAGTTCTCTGCAAGGAAATATCTCGACTTTGTCTACAGAATGTTTCGTCCTTTGATCAGCTACGCCAAATTCACACAATCTTTCGATCTCATCTCCCCAAAGATCTACACGGACAGGAGAATCAGTTGTCGAGGGCCAAATGTCAATTATTGAACCTCTTACAGCCACTTCGCCACGATGTTCAACTTGATACTCTCTTTTATAGCCAAAAGTGATCAGCTTCTCTAAAAACTCTCCCTGATCTATCAAATCTCTTGTCTTTAGAGAAATAGGAAATATTTTCTCTTTGGTGGACAACTTCTGCACAAGAGCTCGTGCTGAGGTAACAATTACTTCTAGATTTTCATCACAAGTAACTAATCTGTGAAGGACCCTTAATCTTTTACCCATTGTCTCTACCCCTGGGCTGATTCTCTCGAAGGGAAGTGTTTCCCATGAAGGAAAAAAATCTACTTTTTCAAGACCGAGAAACAATTTCAGATCATTAAAAAGTTTTTCAGCTTCCACATTCGTGGGAGCCACTACCACCAATGGTTTTCTTTCACTTGAACGTGAAATAGTCGCTGAAACAATTGCATGGGCACATTCCGGTACGAAAATTTCAGCATTAGGAAGACCTAACGATTTAACTAATGAAGGTTCTTCTTTTAAAAGTTCAGGCAGGGTCTGATAAATCTCATGGTTCATATGCTGTTAAGTTTTTTTATTGAAGATCTGCATTGCATTATCGAAACCTGTTTCAAGAACGCTCTCTATCGAGTCCGCTGCATTAACCACGGACAATAATAGTTCTTGACTTTCCTTTTTTCCTGGTTTGGAAAGAACATACTGAGCACCTTTTTGATTTGGAAAAGGTTTTCCGATGCCAACCCTAATACGACAAAAATCTTGATTTTTTATATGCTGTTTTACGGATCGTAAACCATTGTGCCCGGCTAAACCTCCACCTTCTTTTAGGCGGATAGCTCCGACCTCTAAGTCCAGTTCGTCATGGACTATCACCAGTTTTTTTACTTCACTTAGTCGATAACGTTTCATTAATTTCGCCACTGCGATTCCTGAATCGTTCATGAAATTCATCGGGATGGCGAAAACTATTAACTTTTCGTTATGTCTAATTTCGGAAACAAGTGCTTGTTCTTTTCCCGCTTTTAAACTTGAATTATTACGTTTAACCAACTCGTCTATAACTTCTCGACCAACATTATGTCGGGTACCTGCATACTTCGACCCTGGGTTTCCAAGCCCGACTACAAGCAACTCGGCTGATTCACCTCGGCGTGTTAATGAAAGACGCTCGCCCCGCACTAATCGGGACATGCAAATACCTACTACCCGTCTTCAGCGGCATCTTCAGACTCATCACTGGCACCGCTTTCCTGTCCAGCAGACTCGTCGTCTTCACCTCCGGCAACGTCAACTCCTTCTTCAGCTTCTTCAAGAGCTGCAAGCTCAGCGGCTTCATCTGCAGCAATCGACTCAAGTGTTGAACGAGTAATCATTCCTACTGCTATCGGGTCTTCAGGATCTCCTTCAGAGGTAACACCCTCCGGCAAGTTGAGATCCCCTACTCTTACCGCATCTCCAACGGTCAAGGCGGAAATATCGACTTCGATCTCAGTTGGTATTCGATCGGGAGGGGCACTTACGGTAAGCGAAAACATATTCTGATCCACCATTCCGTCCGCTGCCGACACTTCGCGTGCTTCACCGATCATTACTAATGGAATGTCTACAGTAACATTCTTATCTGGATCGATTCTAAGAAAATCAACGTGTAGGACGTCACGCTTAACGGGATGACGTTGGATGTCTTTAACGATGGTCATTTGTTTTTT
>CETA01149506.1_pt1 | contig 25747 bp, 35 predicted proteins | sample 531251 | NCBI WGS metagenome assembly CETA01 (sample SAMEA2622362, study PRJEB7988) | marine metagenome | biome: marine biome (ENVO:00000447); feature: mesopelagic zone (ENVO:00000213); material: "saline water (ENVO:00002010), including plankton (ENVO:xxxxxxxx)" | depth 380 m
AGTGTAAACGACTGACATTTTTCGACAAGCGATGCTATCGCTATTGTCGTATGCCTCTATTGCTTCATTGAGTGCTTTTCTTTCTTTAGTTGGACCTCCTTCGAATCTACTTACATTGTTGGGATCGACTTCCACACCTTTCCCAACATGGTATACTTTCTCTATCGCAAGACCACCATGCCTTCCAGCCTGCGATTTTATTATCATCTGTATACCGGTACGGTCGACGACAATTAGGTCTTCCCCGATGTTGTTGTAATACACCAACTTCTTTTGGAGCGGACTATGTTCAGGAATCTCAGATCGAGAATACTCAACGGCATCCGCCTCACTATAGGAGTACTCTAACTCGTCAACCAATGCTGACTCAATAGTCATTATAATTCAATGCCATTGGTTAATCTCCCTTACGGTTAAGTACCACTACTACTAACCACACTAATGATATATTTTTCAAATCTCATCGGCTAGTCAAAAAAAAAATAACAGGAGGGAGCCGAAGCTCCCTCCCGATATCCCATCTACGATGGATTATCTACGCATTATGCCTTTTCAGTAGCTGCTTGTTGCAGGTTCTGAAGGTTGATGCGAGACAGTACTGGCAATACTGGAACGTGGATGCTACGAGGAACAACACGATCGTTCTGCTCAGTTGCGCCGTTGCGCTGAGTAGTTACACGCTGAATCATTTCAGGAACGTAACCGTGAACACCAAAGGTCAAGCCGTCTTCGCTACCAGGTTTACCAGTAGTGAACGTCAGGAAGAGGGTGTCGGTCATACGACTGTCGTTGGTAGAAACAACTTCATAGTCCATTTCATTACCTAACAGACGAGTGTCGCCGTCCAGCTGTAAGTAACGTGCAGTTACAGCGTCACAACCAATCAACAGCTTAGGCTTGGTTTGAGTACCAGCGTTAGCCATGTCAAGTGCAGGACCGTAGTTAGAGTCACGATACATGCGATATGCTTCGTCACGGATCTGTGCTACCAACACACCTTGGATATCTTCAGCGCGCTCGTGAGAGCTGATGCTGTTGATACGTGCCGCGATGTCGATGTCCTGTACGTTGAAGTAAGGCATGACCAAGTGACGTGCTGCACCGATGATGTCAGTCTTAGCACCGCGCTTCCACGCTTCTTGGTACGCTTCCAGAGACTCAGCGTAGTTGATCAGGGTAGTTACTGCTTGGTTGCTGTTACGGATACGCGCAGCGTTAACCATACCAGAGATCTTAGCACCGTTAGCTTCTTCACCAGCAGGAGAAAGTACAGTGATTGGATAACCCAATTCAACCGCGTATTTCTCAGTGTAAGGAGTAACGTCGATCAATGCACCAGTAGAACGCCAGTTGCTGTTGCTACGGCGTGCTTGCAGTTCATAACCGAATACTTTCGATGCGCCTTCGATAGCGTCAACGATTGCTTTACCGGCACCTTCAGTCAGAGCGATTGCTTCACCAGTTTCATCAGTTACACGATCAACGTGAACTTCAGAGCTGTTGACTTCAACGTCACCGCTGTTAAGGTCAGCACGGCCAGACAGAGTAATATCCAAAGATACAACCAGGTTGTTGTCGGCGATAGTGCTACCCAGTACAGTGATGTCTGCACCAGCAAGAGTTTTGGTGTTCTGATCCAGGATGAAAGTAGCAGGGAAGTTAAGAGTAACTTCACGGCCAGAACCTTCATGAGATTTACGGAACTGAACGCGACTCATGTTCGCAGTACCGAAAGGTACAACTTCAGTCGTGTCGCCAGCTTCGTTAGTCATCGATACGAAAACTTTAGACAGACGCATACCTGGTGCTAACTGGTCACTGTTAGTCAGTGCGCCATTGTCAAGAAGACCAGGGTGTTGTGAAATACCAAGAAGGTTAACACGTTTGCCAACTTTCAATGGACGAGTCTTAACAGATACGCCGTTGACTTCACGAGACTTGGTAGCTACCAATGAGTTCGCTACGAATTTGTCGTCAGCTGATCCGTCTTCACGAGCGTGAGGAACAACTTCAGTTGCCGGACGGTTCAGGATTTCGTGGTTCGCATATGCTTCGATCAAGTTACGACGGTTGTCTTTCAGACGGCTACCATCGGTACCGTGTGTAGCATAGTCAAGCACTTCTTGCTTGTCGATCTGGATCGAGATACCACCTTCTGCTGGCGTGATAACCTTAGTTGGGAAGAATGCTTCCGCAAACGGGTCCTGACGAGACGCCAACACGTTGTACATGATGTTCTGAGCTTTGAAGTTAGCCAGTTGAGTTTCATCGAAAGATTCTTGGCTGTAGTCGCCATCAACAACTTCCAATTCACCGCCAACACCACTGTACAGAGATTCCATAGAGTGAGATGCGTTGAATGCAGTCATCGCTTGCTTGTGGTAATCCGCAGGCGAATCAGATGCGATCGCTGCAATGATACCAGCTTGCAACGCCGGGCTGTTGTCTTCCAGGCTGAAACGCTCGCCTTGCTCATCATGAGTCAGGCTGTCGATAGCAGCTTTAACTGAAGCGCGAACGCCTTCGGTTTCTGCTTGACCTTGTTGGAAGTGGTGCATGCTTTCTTGCGAGTAAACACCTTTCGCAACGTTTTGTGATACACCGACACCAGACTCATTCAGTTCAGTGTTCAGTGTAACAATCGCTTCGTTCAATTGACTGTTGAAACGGTTTTTGTTTGACATAATACTTTATTCCTTTTGATCAAAAAGAAAACTAACGGGCAAAGTAGCCGCATTTAGCTAAACTACTATAACATTAGTTTAAACGATTAACATAAGCTGAGAGCAGCCCACAGTTTGCAAGACTGCTAATTGGTACGTGACAGTTGAAGAGAGCCTCGTTAAGATCTTTGAAGAAGTGTGTCGCAGCTTCAGATTCAAAACCAGGACGATCCTCACTCGTTTCCACGTTAACCGTAATGGCAAGGACAATTTCCCCGCTGTTCAATGCCATTGGATTAGCATGTACACTCATACTAAGGTCGGGTGTAAGCGCACGACCCACCAAAACATGTTGCACTTCTAGATTGTCGGAAACCGAACATACGAAATCATTTTCTTTATTATCCAGTTCGATAGGTGAACCGAAATTCACTCCGACAGATAATAGATCTTGTATGTTAAATTTGAAACGGTCTGCCAAATAACTCGCGCCGATGTGCTGAGCATCTTGGTAACGACGTAAGTCTCCATTAGATACGTAAGGTTTAAACGCATCTTTGTCGCAGCAGTCGCGTAGTGACAATCCATTTCTTAATAAGGTAGTTTGTAACCAATACGGTATGATTACTATACGCATTAGGTATCCTCCGGAGGATGTTAATTAAAAAAATGGATACACACTATTTGAAGACATTTCAAAAAGTATCTGAGTGACCTTTGATATGGTCATAGAATTCATAAACATCTTTTGTTGAAAAATAATGCTGTAAGGTTGAGCAATGGATACAAAATACGTACTAGTGAGATTGATAACACTACTCTTTGGTGAGAGTGCGTGTGCTAAAATTGAAAAGCGCTCAGATGAGCTTGCAAAGAATATCTTGGATAACCTTAAGCTGCCAGAACATGTCACAGAGAGTGATATCGGACGAAGTGTTATCCTAACATTGAAAGAACTTGCATTGTGGATGTTAGAGCAACCACAGAATGAACAGTTTGATTTTGATTCGATGAATCAGCGCTTTAGCTATATAAGTAAATATGATGATAAGATAAAAGAAGTATTGTCTGACTTAGATCGGATTAAAAAGCGTGATGACGATGGTGTGGTGAAGATGTGCACCGACATCAGAAAGGAACTAGAGAATAAATACATGCAGTGGAAACTTCGTGAGCGCATTGATAAAGCTCACCGCACCCTGCTGTATGAGCAAAAGAAAGTCAACAACTCAAGAGAATTTGTCACATCCCTTATTGCTGACTTAGAAGAATACTCGTCAAGCTGGAGTAAAAACCAGCAGGACTACATTTTAAACATGGCAACTATGTCTGACCCCAAATCTTTATCTGCGCTAATGGAGCGAGCTAAAGAGGATGCCGATGGAGATATTGGTACTGCAAGTGGGTTTAAGACAGGTTGGCATGCTATGAATCGCATGCTGGGTGAATCAGGCACACTGCGACGTGGTATGTTTGTGTTGGTGGGTGGTCTAACGCACAATTATAAATCTGGTCTGACACACGATTTATTCCGTCAGATGTGTATTCACAACAAACCTATCTTGGATGATCCTAACAAAAAGGCGATCAAGCTATATATCTCGACAGAGAACGAAGCTGAGAAAGATCTTTTGCGGATGTATATCGCTTTGATTGAGAACGATACTGGTGAAGAAGTCGACATCAGTAAAGTCAACCCAGAAGAAGCGTCGCGCTATGTATCCAAGCGTTTATCGGAAACTGGGTTTGAAGTCGCGATGATGCGTATCGACCCGACGACATTTACTTCTGACGATTTATTCAATATGGTACTTCGTTATGAGGAGAATGGTTTTGAGGTACAATCCATCACTTGTGACTACCTTGCATTGATCAATAAGAGCAACTTTCAACAGCGTGGTGGTATGACTGGTGAGGATGTTCGACAGTTGATGCAGAACGTTCGTAATTTTATGTCGGCAAGAAGAATCTTGTTCATTACCCCACACCAGCTATCGCAAGAGTCGATGAACCTTAAACGTTCAGGTGTTGGTAACTTCCTACAAGAGGTTGCGGGTAAGAACTATTGGGATGGTTCAAAGCGTATCGCCAACGAAGCAGACCTTGAGATCTTCGTAGACATCGTAGAACGCAATAAGAAGTTCTATCTACACGTACACCGTGGTAAGCACCGTACGGTACGACCTACACCGATTAAGGACCGGAGTTTCTATTTACCTTTCTCTGAGATTGGTTTCTTACCGGACGATATTAATGGTGAAGATCGTTCACTCGGTAGCTTGATGGATATACAAGGCGAGCAAATCGATTTTGATGATTGATTGCTTTATAATCGGGAGACTTCGGTCTCCCTTTATTTTTGGAAAGGAAACTTTATGTCAGTTTGTATCCGATGTAAAAGTCAGTCTAATTTTTTTGATCAATTAAAAGAATACCTAGTAGAGATGGGTTTCACTCTACGCATGGTGACGTCTAAAGATAATTGGTGTGCTGCTTGTTTTGAACAACGGTATGCTAGTGATGAGGATATCCGTATTCGCCTGACATTCCGGTACTGTTCTTGCGATAATGCTAACTTACCCCGCGTTCCTCGACTGGATGAGAAATATAAAGTAAAAATTGAAGTCGATGAAGTAAGTACTGAACATGGGTATAGTAACTCATTCACTATTGAGCAAGACATTAGCAAGATCGAATGGGTATTAAAGAAAGAAACCAATAAAGCATTGAAGATGTTTGATGGGTCAGATAAAGAATGGCGAGAAATGCTACACGAAATGCGTGACTGGTCATAGTAAAGACAAAAAATAAAGGAGGGCTGGTGCCCTCCTATTATGTTGTCTTTCTAAATATCGTCTATTTCAGAGTCCATGATATCATCAACTACATCGTGGTAGTAAGCAATTGGATCTATGTCGTCATAAGCATTAAGGTCGCATGCCGAGAAAATGGTAACGTCAACCAGGATAAATTCATGGTAGTTTAAATCTACTTTATTGTTTTTGAAATAAACGAATAAGTCGCCGCTTATTTTAGAATACGCCGCTTTTACTGGTACAATAAAATCTTCTAACTCCGGATCATCCCAATTGTAAACTTCCGCGAAAGGCTCTATAACTCCCACTCTTTCATCGTGTAGGGAGTATCCACATAATAAATCGATCTCTGGGGGGTAATCCCTATCAACAATATCGTCTTCACCAAACTCTGTAGTTTGACATAGTTGCTTTAATTCAACATTGTTTATGTGGTGTGGTTTTAGTTTAGGTAGTGTGTCAGCATAATCGTTCACTTCGCCAGATACAGACTTACGAATTTCATCTAATAGATTACCTCTATAGCCGCAACCACCCTCAAACAGACTTAAGTCCAAGTAGAGACTTAACTTTATCTCAAGTGAGTGTGGGTTAGAGTTAGCCAACTCTAAATTCATTTCCTTCATTTCTTTTTCTTTCAACATGATAATGGCCTTTTACTTTCAAGACGGAATAAAGGTAGGGACTTTACGCCCCTACCGAGAAAACGTGCACGAGCACTCACGTTAGTGATATATACTTCAAATACTTTCGGATAACTAAGACCATGGGCCAGAAATTGAGTCGACGTGAGCCGCTTCTAGCTCCTTAGCAACTTCCACATCTTCCTCAGTCATCTTGTTCTTAGGAATCTGGCGGAACTGAGTTCGATAGGATTGCATTTGACGACGGTGTTTCTCTGCCTCGGAGATCTTCTTCTTACGGTTTTTAGACTTAGCCATTTCCACTCCTCAACTGGTCTATTGCCGAATCCACCTCACGCGCTATCTCAACCTCTAAAAGAGCTTCCTCGTCTGAATGTGCGAACTTACCGATTAAACCCGCCTCGCTGGCTTTCAGGCGCTCTGAGACGACTTTGAGTGCTTGAGGTGAGAGTTCACTGGCTAGGCGATTGATACGGCGGTTTATCTTTTCTTTAATCGCTATTTCAGAAAGCGTTTCATCACCAAGCTCTACACCTAGACTACTGTATCCTGGTTCCATTATTGTTCTCCTGTTATACGGGCGACATTAAATATCAATATAATCGGTTATCACTGTACAACAAAAAATAAAGGGAGCCGAAGCTCCCTCGAATTGGTTATTGTAGAGAAACACTCACTTCAGCCATAAGTAAGTAGTTCATATTCTCAAACAACGGAGCACCTTCAGATGTGATGCGTACTTTTGTTGTCATATCGAGAGTCTCTTCTTCGGAGATGCCACTGACTCGAATTATTGTATTGTTGAGTCGCACTGTAGTCTCAATAGGACCACGGATTGTACATGCGGCATCTTCACTACCCAACCACTCACCGTTAGGACCTTCTACATCAGTCACCAACATAGCAGATAAGTCATTGCCCGATATGTTGTCACGCAACCACTCGATATCGATAGTTGGACCATCGACGCCAGCGGTATGTGAATGAACTTCTTGGTGGATAAGATCTAGGATATCTACAACCTGATTGATCTCACCCTGTGGATTCGTTTTAAGCATGATATCCACACCCAACTTGACTGAATGTAGTGCGCCTTTTACTTTGTTTACAAATAACGGTGCGTTTTTCATTATCAATTATCCCCTTTACTTTTCGTGTTTAAACTTTTGCCAGTTGAATACCAGACTGACCCTGGTACTTCCCACCGCGATCATCGTACGATACTTCACACGGACGATCGCCTAAGAAGAATTGGAATTGTGCGATACCCATACCCGCATGGATCTTAATGGGTAGATTCGTTGCATTGGATATCTCAATGACTACCTGACCCTTAAAGCCAGCCTCGATAGGTGTAACGTTAACGATAACGCCAGCACGAGCCCACGTGCTCTTTCCTAAGCATACAACGGAGACATTGCGTGGGATATCAAAGGTCTCTACCGTATGTCCTAAGAGATAGCTATTGGGTGGCAATATGACACTATCGCCTTCCTGCTCGTGATAGCAGTCTTCTGGCATATCGAGCGGGTCGATTAGTGAGTTATTGATATTGGTAAATATCTTAAACTTCTTAGCCAGTCGGACGTCGTAGCCATATGACGATAAACCGAAGCTAGCTATGCGACCACGCTCATCGTTCTTGATAGACTCAGATACGAATGGTTCGATCATGGGACGACCATGTGGTATCTTACGCACGACCCGTGCTGTCATTTCATCGATGGCCTCAGATAAAATACCTTCGTATTCTGGACCGGTACATAGTTGTCTGATCGTGATGTCAGATAAAATCATTTTTCTACTTCCTTACCATTCATGTGTATCTTAATTGAGAGCACAACAGCACTACCGTCATCGGCCTCAACGAACAGACTAATCTCATCTTGATCGTGACTAGCGCACATCGTACGTCTACCCATTTCACAACAAACCGTAATGATAAGACTCGACACTTTACTCATCGTGTCCAAGAATTCTTCTTTACGGTCTTCATGTGACGCTGCACCGTTTATGAGTGCAAACGGAAACACCGCTGCCTCAGGTAGGCGATCTGACATGTCATTCATTAAACCATCGAACATCAACGTTGGATGAACTTTACCTTCTACGGTGAAGTTGTTTATCCCCGATGTATAGAAAGGTTCTTCGTTCTTAGGATCGATACACAGATCTTCCAATAGAGAAGTTAAGCGCATTACATCCTCATGGTAAGTACCTTTATAGTCATCAGGCACCGCATCAGAAACACGCTTCTTCTTATTCTTTTTGAAAGCCGATATACTGGCTACGTTATTACTCATTTTCCCACCTTAGAAAACTTCGAGTTTGACCGTAGATAGTTCTTTGACATCATCACCGTGCGTCAACTGATGTTTATTGACACCTTGCTCGGTTGACTTACGTTCAGTGATGATCGTTCGGTCTGCCAAGTTAGGTAATGATAGTGTGTTTTTACCTACAGCATCCGACAAACTACCTATTCCCGATACAGGTGCACTTGCAGTTATAACAAGACTATTCCCATCAGCTTTAAATGACTCGATAAATTCACTCGTCATGTTACCGAGCCCATCGATTAAGAATAGTGTATTCTTTTTACCGACGTGGATATCGTCTTGTAAGTCAGCACCCAACGGAGCATACACGATTTTGATGTTATCCCAATGCTTATTGATGATGTCGTCGTCCAGTACAAACTGTACGGTATCATCAAACGACATCTGCTCAGGTATCTCACCGAGATGTTTTAGGAAATAGAACAACGATTTACGAGCAACTAACTCCGGTTTCTCTTCACGTACGACGAATATAATTTCATCATAGTCACTTGTCTCACGCTCAATAGCTTCAATGGCTACCAACTTAATTAGCGTTTCGGTCTTACCCGAATGTGATGTTCCAAGTATGGCTGTGATTTCACCGGGATTGTGATCACCTACCAAACTTGCTTTAATGTCGCCTAAGTTTGTCTCTGACATAATAGTCTCCTGAGTAAGACAAAAATAATAAACCTCCCAGAGTCCGAAGACTCCGGGAGACGCGGTTTATTGGTTTTACCCCCTCAAGCCCTTGCGATCGAACTCGAGCTTCGGCAGGCATCCCTAACATTTATAGGAGTAAACATGGAACGCCTAGGTCGTCAGCTTATAGGCCCTCTACCGCACACGAAGACCCTGAATGTGCGGCTGTATCTGGACGCCACAATTGGCTGCTATTGGAGTCACACACAAGGAAGTAAGGATAGCCCGAACGCAGATAAGGGCAAAAACCTTCGATGTGTCTGTTAGTTCCAATGGCTCCCACCAAAGGTGGCGCTACCCAGACGGTTTTTCACAATGACACAATGGGAAAGCATCACTGCTACATATAGTTATTCACCCCTGTAACGTTTTACAATGTTTTAGAGTGAATGACCATTTTGTGGTCGGGACCAAGGAACGTCATACGACGACCTTTAAGTTGTAATATATCAACTACCTTATTTAGTGGTATCGATTTCTTAAAGGTTAAATCGACTTTACGCCCATCATCCCAAGCGGCAAGATCAGATCTCAATTCCTGTCTAGGATAGGTTTTACTTGGCTCATAAAGACCTACCATATCCTCAATCATCATGACAGGAATAAGTCCATCTACCAAATTACCATTTCTGTGTGAGTAGATTAATCCGACCTCAAACGGATCGAACGCAATCTTCTTACCGGTTGCAAATGGTACTATCTTATCGCTTTTAGCTGGTAGATCAAACTTGTTGAGATCACACTGCCACATATACCAAGCCCCAGTATACCAATGACCTTTTATTTCACTAGGGAATGGCGACAGTTTAGCTTTTATTTTCTGAATCAGATTCCTTACCATCATTCTTTTCCTTTTCTTCCTGATCCTTCTTAACAAATTCACGAGCTACGTCTTGATCGATGTTGTGTTTGTCAGCAAACTCTTTATCGTGAGCAGCAGCCCGCATGAAGCGTGATTGTTTCTTACTTTTACTCGGCATAGCTAATCCTCCTTAAAATCAAAGCTACTGATGTATCGGGTCATTACTTCACCCGATTCAAACATCACCACGATACGTTTATTGTCCACAATGGAAATAACGCGCCCTTTATAAACGTGGTTAGGGCGATGGTAACGATAAAGAAAAGATTTACCCAACAACTTCTGAACGGATTCATCGATCGGTTCCTTAGGTGTTAAATACAGACCGCTTTTTATTGTCGTTACTCGCTCAGTTATTGAACTGATTTTAGACATGATTACTCTCCCGCGTTTTTTAGGCTAGCTCTCTTAGTGGCTCCAAAGTTAAAGAACTTCGATGACCATAGCCATATTCGATGGACCGTTCAAAGTCCAACTGTTCAATCAACGTGGCATTGTCAGGATGGAAAGCACATTGCGTTTCACCCTGTAAGACTTTATCGGAATCGACTAAATATACAGACAGTCGAAATCCTGCGTCAAATAAATCCTTCATCACTCTTTTGTTCACAAACCAAAGATGAACCAGTGATGCTTTATGTATCCCAATCTTGTGCCCCCAGTGGAATCCTTCTATTCCGTCTTCTTTAGGTTCATTAACCCAACCAAGTGAATCTTTATATCGATTACACACGCTGGTTAATTCCTCATTGTGACACAATGCTGTGAATGGACCATAGTTGTCTTTATTTAATCCGTTCACCACTTCGACTTCCAGTCGATATACTTTTAATTTATCTAACACAAATAACCCCTTATTGTAAAGAATACTAGACAATACCGAGTGGATGATATATGTTTAACTTTTTGTTGTAAGCGGCATAAGGGGAGGGTTTGACCCCTCCCACGTATGTTTTATAAACTACCAACAAACTTTTCTAATTCAGAGATGTCGACTTCATAGTTTTCTTTAATTTTCTTAGCTAAAGAAAATGCCACCTTACATACCCTCGTATGGTGGAGTCGACATTTACTGATTGTGGAAGATATATCACCGGTGTTCAAAACTCGACCGAGAGACATCGTTTGCTTCTTAAGTTCAGTCGCAAGCTCGTCAATCAATCGATGTGTTTCCTCTGGATATTCCTCCTTTGCCTTTTTAACGAATGATTCAGCATTTCTATCTGCCGATTTGGTAAAGTCATCCAACGCGTTTCTTAGTTTGTCTTGGGTTTCAAATAATTCATTTATTTGATCGTTTAACTTTACGTATTCAGATTGATAATGCTCTAGAGCCACAATCAACCTCTTAGCTGTGTCTAAGCTATCAATTGTTATTTTACCCTTAAGTTTAGGGTCAAACTTATCATACTTTATAAAGTCAAACTTGAGACCGATACTCAGTTTAATACAAAACCCGCCTGGATAATATTCAATATCCTGGTTTCTCTCGCCATCAAGAAAAAAACCCACTTTTATGCGATCGTTACGCCTATCAAGGAAAGAGTTTTTAACATCTAGATGTTGACTACTGGCGTGTTTTCCATATATGTTTAACCGGTCATCTAGTGGCGATCCAATTATCGGGTGTCTAGTCGAAGCTGAGCCGCTTTTATAATGCTCCACTTTCGATTTAAATTCGCTATAGTCTTCAAAAGACCTATTAGAACTTACATCGGCTTGAGCTCTTGACACATAATCCATAGAATTTTCTATGAGTAAATTTAAATTGATATTTTGGTAGCTATATCCATTTAGGTAGGATATTAACTCATCCACCGAGAAACCGCGTTCGGATATCGTCAGAATGCTCTCCACTGAACTCGGTAAATCTATAGTGGTGGGTTCTTTCACCGGTGTGGTCTCTTCTGCTACCTCTACCTTTTTAGTTAGGTCTTCTAATAACTTAACATTACTAGAGTCAGTCTCTTTAAGTTTTTCAACCTTAGCGTAGGCTCTTGATAGGATAGACTCCTTTTGAGCGTTATCTTGAAAAGCTTTATTTGCAACAACTTCGGTATCTTCTTTAAGTTTATCTATATCCCCATTGAGCTTATTATCTTTAGAAAATAAGTTCTTTAAAAAGTCTTTTATCTTATTCCAAATATTTAAAAACGTACGCTTGATCGCTTCCCAGATTTTCTTGATGGTTTCTCTGACCCCTTCAAGAGACAATTCTCCATTGTCAAAATGTTCCACCGAAAATGGGTTGACCACCACGTTTCCAGTGATGTGTTCGAACCCAATTGAATAACCTTGAGTAGATTCCAAGGTAACGTCGCCAGAACAAATTGAATCGTGGAACTCTTCTAACGAAGTTGCAATATCCGTTAAAGTATCTAATTCAAACTCTACATTTTTAATTTCTTGAATGTGATATTCAAACATTACTTCACCTATTATTTTTTATTTAGCGCGCTCAAGCCCTTCTAAGAAGCTCACTGAATTGCGGGCATAGCGGTACACATATGAGAACGATCTGTTAACGGACGTTTTAACTCGAGAACCCAACAACATATTAAGTCCTGAAATTTCAGCCTTAGTTAACAACTTACTCAGTTTTCCACGATCGCTGTCTTCGACCAATTTCTGAATACTGCTTGTAGCCTTATCTCTTACCGAATCGAGTGATTCAATAAATTTCTTCTTTTCTTCAACGGCCGTTAGAAGATATTCAACCCCTTCAAGGTACTTTAAGCAAAAAGACCCATAGATCTTATCAGTAAATTCACCATTACCATTATATTCTTTAAGTCGCTTAGCATTTTTAGTCTTGGTGTGTTGTAGTATACCAAACTCGGGCAACTGCGTTGAATCAGATAAACCCATGTCAGATAGAAGTTTAGCGGTGAAGTAATCTTCAAACTGAATAGAAACGATATAGTAGTTTCCAGGTAGTGGACTTCCAGTCAACACCTGATACATCTTTCCACTTTTAACAACGCTTGTATGTTTCGATAGCATATCCATTAAAGTACCATCAAACATACTTCTCTTATTGACAATATCAGTAACTTCCCTATAAACGGATTCTAGATGTTCAGGTAAAACATCTAACGTTGATTTGATGTTCTTTGCATGTTCGATGCCTTCTTCTAAAGTACCGAAATCATACTTACCATCAATACTCAACATGGTCGCCAGTTGTTTTGATTCTTTAGTTTGAACATATTCATATCTTGAATCGAACTTAGGTTTAAGTTCTTTTACTTTAGATTTAAGTTTACCCACACCGCCAAACAATTTAGAGAAAAACGCAGAGAACGCATCCCAAGCACGGCGGAGTGTTCGTTTAATGCTCTCCCAGATTTTCTTGAGAGCTTCACCAATACCTTCTAGAGACACTTCTTTACCTTCAAAAGAAACCATAGAAGATATCGCTGGGAATGATACATCTAAAGCTGTACTTGCCGATTCTAAAGAAACCTCACCAGAATCTATACCGCCGTATATAGACTCGAGGGTAGTAGATGCAGAAAGTAGTGCTTCAAATTCTAAATCCATCTTCTCCATCGAGTGGTCTAACTCTTGTAAGTCGACGTCGTTTTTTCTTAGTTCTAATTCAACCATCATTAAGCTCTTTTTTCTTAAATATAGTACCGAACGATAGTAAGGCACCAAATGAAACATGAAATAGACCACCTCCCCTCAAAGTGAGGGGAGTATAGTCTCGTATGGTCGCGGCGATAAGGTCTCGCTGCACACTAACGTCAAGGTCTTTTAAGTGGTAAACCAATACCGCAGGATCTTCACGTGTCAATCCGATATACACCGGGAAGATAACAAAATCGAACACGCAAATCATCGTGTAGACAAATGCCGTTGCTGGATACCACTTGTCCACCACCCAATTTAAAAAGCGTATGTGAATTCGTTCTTCTTCAGACATGTGATATAGCCTTTATTTGAAAGTTGCGATGGCTCGACTTATTACAGTACGCAGCGACGTCATGATTTCTTTGACTCGACCTATTTCAGAATTAGTAGGCTTATTTAAATAAGTATCCATACTCTTAACGAGTTTACCAACCTGAATCAATGCTTGCGAGTTTTCATCGGATAACTCAGCAGCTTTCGACGTATCAATTTTGGTTTTGCTGAATTTCTTCATATTCTTCATCGATGTAAATATTCGACCTTGTGCACCAACCAAACATTCGATGTATCGATCGTAGATACTTAGGAACTCATCAAGATCATCTGGCGTTATCGTGACGTCATGTATCAATTCGAATGGATTGCGAAATAGGTCGCGCCAGTTAATCAATTTACGCTTAACGTGCAAACCATCGATCATTTCAGATAGGTCTTCGTACACTTTATCTCGACCAGCAGCCGATTTAGATTTAGATTTAGACTCAATCAAATATCCATTACCAACAAGTGATGATGGTCTACCAACAATCTTAAGGTTAAACACATTGCGTGGGTGACCTAAGTTGACCACTGGCTGTAATACGCTCTTCTCAAAATCACCATCGCTTTCGTATTTACCAGATTTCAATATCCGAACCAACTCATCTGCATACTCAGTCATTAGTTTTGGATATTCAACCAGCATGTACTCAGAATACTCAACATCTTCAGATAGCTCTTTTAATGGGTCTCTGATCAGTCGATCTTCTTTATAAAAGACATAGCTCTGCTTAACGCCAACCAATGAAATATTGTGTTCCGATGAAGTGATGTCGCGCTTCTTAGATTTCCATTCAGAAGACAATTTAGAGTGTAGCTTGCGGTGTTCTTTCTGGTTTCTAGCGACTCCACCTAGAACAGTCTCAAGGTCATCTATTAACGCATGCCAACTACTGACGTATAGTTGTTTATAGCGATCCCACAGATTACTGATGGCTTCTAATGACAATTCTTTATTGTCGACATATAAAGACTCTAAAGTCGCCATATCTTCTTCTGAAAGGGGTGGTAGTTGACCCACCATCAAACCTATCGACTCAGTCGATAGTGATTCCGATATCTCCAACTGGCGATATAGGTTCTCCAAGGAAGTTAGCCTGACTCTGTTCTCATTCAACTCACGTTGACGGTGCGATATAGTGTCAAGACATCCACCCAACTCCATCTCCGCCGATTCAACCGATAGAATTAAGCTGTCTAAACTCTCGTTTTCATTAAAATGAAAAGCTGATTTATTTAACACGTTTATTCTCCTTTCATGATTTATAATTTACCCAATTAACTAAAAACAATCAGCTGGGTCTTTTTACTGACCGTGCGTCCTCCACATACTTAAGTCCCATACTAAGACAAAAAATAAAGGAGGCTAAACGCCTCCTATTTCGTTAGATCACTCACCAGCAGCAAGATCATTCAATTGATTGACAAGTCCCTGTAGGCCTCGAGCAATGCTCTTGACTTCTTCTACATTAGGACTCTTACCCACGTCAGTACTTAACATACCGACGACGTGCTTAAATGATACTTCTCCTGGAAGATTCTCCGTAGATTTACGGAAGTCATCTAGAGTGTCTATCTTGCGTTCTGGGAACAACTCCTTGTTAAGCAAATACATGAAGATCCCTGGAAAATCTTCATCACGCTGACTACGACGACTCGCCGTTTCTGTAATATGTTGTAAGCGCTTTTCGAAGTCGTTTGGTGAAACTGACATATTAAATCCCCTTAATATCGTTTATTGAATTGGTAATGCAAAGGTGCCGTTTTGAAAGCCAATGGCAATCAACCCAAGTACAGTTACAACTGACCATATTAGTGTTGTTTTGGTTTTTGTTTTCATTATTAATTCTCCTGCGTAAGAACCTTAATGAGTTGTGAGGTACAACACCTCAGATTAATTATATATTCTTTTTATTTTTTACAATGCGGCAATATGGTAGGTGCGTCAACACCTACCATCCGTACTAAACTTAACCCATCAGCGATTCATCGAACTTCGGCTTCTTGCGATAGACCGATTTCAACCACTTACCTTCAGGGTATTCTTCACCATCAGTACCGGTTTGATCTTTAGAAGAAAGGATAACGATATATCCCGTTTCTTCATGATCAACAGAATGTGTTTCAACACCAATTGTACGATAGTGCTCCATCGTTTCTTTGGCTTCTTGTTCTGTCTTACAGAAGCGAGAATACAGCGCGTCAACAACCACAGACATGTCTTGGTTAAATGGAATGCTGGCGCGGTGGAATAAACCTTTGTTGGTAACTTCCACATCACACGCACCATCGCGCAGTTTATTCAGATCTTTCAATTCGATCGCTTCAAACGTCTCGTTAAGCTCAGACTGGATGAGGTCTGCTTGACGTTTCAGGTCAGCCCAATAGTTGTCGTCACTTGGCGACATGGGTGTGTTACCGGCAGCATTGTTAAGTGTGCGGATATCGCGGAAGAGCTCTTCCATTGTCTTCGTTTTTACTTCAGCCATGTTTTACTATACCTTCTTTTCAGTGAATTTAACGATCTTAAAATCGTATTGGTTAAATTGATCTTTATTTACGTCAACGTGTTTGACGTTTAAGAATGTATCGTCAATGTTGCCTCGTAAATGTAAATCTAGATCTTCTTCGAGGACTGAGATGTCGATCTTAATGATCTCACCATCAAAGTCACTTGCTTTAGCGTCAACTCGAGTCCAGTAGACGTTACCGATACCTGGTACTGCACTACTTTCTTTGGATCGTTTAATGCAATCCAGTATTGGTTGATATAAGCTTGCCCCACCGACTACAAAGTAATCACCCGATGGACCGGAGTGCATCTCGGCCAGCTGGATAGCGTATCCGATAGTTGGGACAATAATCGTATTGCCTTTACTATTTACCGACTCTGGATTACTCGTGACTACGATGTGTAGGCGATTAGGTAGAACGCCCGGTAGCGATTCATAGGTCTTACGACCCATTACAATCGGATGTCCCTCGGTGAGACTTTTAAAGTGGATGAGGTCTGAACGTAGCTTCCAAGGAAGATCCCCATCGACACCAATAATGCCGCATGGGGTAGACGCTAGTATGACATTTAAACTCATTTAGCACCTTCTGCCGTATAAGGTCTGTCGTATGATTCCAACTTAACCATACCGCGCTCAACGATAAGGTCTTTAAGGTCAGCCATCTCACCGCTTGGTGTACGAACACAAACGTCCGCTACAAAGCGCCCAAAGCTCGTACCACGGTCTTTATAGGTTTGAACCTCTACGTAGTTGTCTTCAGCAACAAGTCCCTCTACAAACGCTTTAGCAGCGCGAGCATGGTCAAGTTCATATTCGTTTTCAGGACGCCAAATCTCAGGAGTGTCTACATCTTTAAGACGGACGCGGATTTGGTGGGTGATATAAAAACCCAAGTCAAGCTCAATGTCAAATGTGTCGCCATCTATAACGCGTTTTAGTTTACCACGATATTGGTACATTTTTGTACTCCTTATTAAAGTCGGAGCGCAATCGGTCTCTTACTCGCATCAGTAGAATACCTAAATTGTTATCGCCCTCTAAATCTTCATTGGTACCCCAGAAAAGATCGTTGTGTCTATTGACCTCAACAAGCTCGTCGGGGAACGTTCTTATCAATGCCTTGCGGTATCGCTCAATGGAGAATTTACGCATGAGTAACTCCTCCATGATGTCGAGTTTAACAGAATCCCAGTCCTTACGACACTTTATCTGTCGACCTCGACGTTTAGCCATTGAAGGTGAACCCACGTTAACATATTCAGCGTCTTTAAAAGTAGTTGCTTTCATTGCTTGATACGCGTGTTCTAACGTATAGCAATTTAAGCAATTACCATCACCGAAATCGACAACAATGGGTTCTTGCATTACATGGAAATTGCTCAAGAAGCGATACTCGCCGTTAAATCCATGTATAGCACTCATGGTTTAAACGGCTACAGGCATCTTGATTTGAGGATGGTGTTCATATCCCTCAATGCGAAGTTCGACATCCTCTAAGTTCTCAGCACCCCAGTTCAATACCTTCACCTTAGGTAATGGTTTGGGTTTGCGCTTAATCATCTTCTTAACCTGACTGATTTGATTCTGATAGATGTGAGTATCAACGCCCTGATAAACTAAGTCACCAGGTACCATGTTCATAACAGCACACATCTTAAGTAACAATGCAGCGTAAGAAGCAGTATTGAATGGTTGTCCCACCGGCAGGTCATTAGAACGCATCAGATAATCCAAATCCAATATGAACTTGGGTAATTCATCCGGTACTTCATCTGTGATCTTACTTAAGATACGACGAGCCTCATGCGGTTTAATCGGTGCGGCAACGAATTGGAAGTAAAGGTGACATGGAGGTAGCTTCATGTTAGGTACTTCACCTGGATTCCAACAATCGACAATGATGCGGCGTCCTTCTGGATTGTTCTTCAACTTATCCATCACGTCTGCAATTTGATCGTGTTCAAACGCAACAAACTGATCACCATCTGGACGCACAGCTAATTGTCGACGCCATTGCTTACCGTAGACCGGTCCTAACTCACCTGACTTAGTCGTGTGTCTAAGCAACATGCCTTTTGGTAACTTCTTAACCTTGGTAATGGATTCAACCGCAGTTAAATCATCGATGTGTGTCTTCATTTGCGTTTTAGAGAATAGATACATCGCAGGACGTTCACCATACGGGTATTTCTCAAATGTGACTTTATACAACGTATCAGACTGGTAAGTCACAACCTCATTGTGGTGTAAGAACATCGCATCTGTCGATATCAGGCTACCGCCATGATAAATACTGGTAATGTGATATCTACTTGTCCGCACAGAACCCTCTACAACGGACTGTATCCAATTTTTAAAGTTAGGTGCACCCAACACTAACCTTACGAATATTAACGGTGTGTGTAGCTCTGCATCGAGCGCTACGCAACCTGTACGGTCTAATAAAGGAGATTGTCCGAACTCTGGATGTTCTGGGTCGATATAATGCATGGTACCATACATCAACTCACTCCAATAAGTGAGGATAGTATCGATCATCGGTCCACTTTCTTCATCGAACTCTTTCTTGACCATGCCCGCAAGACTCATCCGACCTTTATAATAGACACTAAGGTTCTCACCCTCAAACATCGCCTTGAGATCACGGTCTTCTTTCGGATGGACTTTAACCAAGGGACGTTCTTTTAAGTTTTCACCGAACTCCTTATCTTCTTCCATCCAGCTATTCCAGATATTACAACCACTACGGATCAGATCCCAAACGTTTGATGATCCTTCTAAGAACCAATCTAGTTCCTTGAATATCGGATAGGGATTAAACTTACGGGTAGTAAATAGTGGGAACTCACCACCCGTTAAATCGAATCTCATCATCGCGCCGGTTCTTGAAATAGTGCCTGTCTCAGTACGGTCGCCTTTGACGCGACCCTTATCTAAAACTTCTTGCAATAGATCGAGATACTGCTGTTCTTGATGTTCTGCCATTATTGTTTCCTTAGGATACCTCTGTCGCCCGCATTTAGTTGCGAGCAAATCACTGGGTAAAACGTAATGTAGGTGAATTTAAGTCGCTGACCAAACTCATCAATGACGTCGATGGTGATGTAGGCTGTATCGCTACTGTATACTGTCTGCTCGACTGTATCGTCCAATATCGTAACATCCGTACCCATTACCTGATATATCGCCTCAGAAATGAACTCAATGGTTTCTTGACTATTGTGCGACAGTATCGGTAATAGAGACTTAGCCTCAAATACCACCATACCCAGTTGATATAATTCATTTAAGTCGTAGTGGACTTTTCGAAGTGCTGGCACTTTTCGATATAACTCTGGAAGATTGTTATCTTCAGAACTACAAATGTAAAAGTCCCTTGGTTCTACGCCAGACGATTCGAATAGCATATGTCACCGCCCAACCAGTGTTCCCAAGTGGAGTTCCATATCAGTCTTGATATCCTCCAGTGAGTTAGTGGTGGTAAACGCAAGTGTTGTCCGTACTGGATAGCGGTAGATAAAATCTTTTATTAGATTACCGTCACGATATTTCTCACGCACTAAACGATGGAAGCGATTACCCATGGACTCCATCGCATCTTTATCGCGCTCACCTAGACGAACATCGAGTACGTCATCGTGGTTATCGAGTACAATATAGTTAATCTCATCTACTTTACTGTGATCGATGTCGTTAACCAACAGCTTGTAGATATACTTGTACGCCTCATCGAAGACTAAGCGATTATCATCACCCACGCCCGCTTCAATCATCATACCGACCGATTGATAGATTACTGTCGATAGATCAAACCGATCTAATATAACGTAGTCAGCCTTACTCTCGTTTATTACCTGCCTCATCAATTCGACTTTATTCGCCGCGATGAGATACACGCGGGCAAGCGTTGATAGATCCATCTCTTTAGAAATGAATATATCTCTAACTACACTACCCATCTTAGTTTCACCGGGATGTCGAGCGGTCTCGAATGTTTTCCCTAGAATCTTAAGCTGGTTCTCAATTACTTCTTTTGTTGTTGTTTTACCTACGCCATCAGGCCCTTCTAAGACAATCAGCTTAGCCATCGTTATTCTCCTCAATACTCTTTCAAAATATCGATGGTTCCTGTACCAAATAACCATTTAAAGCAAAAAATAAAGAGAGGGCTAGCGCCCTCTCTCGTTACGCTGTAAACAGTCGGGTATGGTTAGATATAGATTATTCAAATATCTGCGAGCGACCGTGTTCTTTATGGTCGTTGCATACTTACTGAATTTGCTACCGAATATTTCATCGATTTCATTTATCTCAGCTTTGATATCTATATCGTAACCTACCATTTTCTCAACACGCTGTTGAATCTTACAATTATCCAACATTGTGAAGATGTCGTAGTAGTAACCATTCATCCCAATAAATGCATGCTTACCATTGTCGAATACATAGACTTCTTCTCCCGAGATCCGCTTGTACGCATACGCAATAATGTAGGTGTTACTTTTACCTAACTTATTGTGCATCCGTGTAATAAGGTCGCCTTGCTTGCGTGGCATATCCTCAACGAAACGTGAGTAGAAGTTTATATAACTTTGGATAACTAGAGGTAAGTTCGTTGTCACAACGTTTGCTCTAGTACATGCATAGATTTAGGAATCTGACTTTCCTCGACTGGTTCCCAACAGAACCCACCAAGCCAATCAACACACAACCGATAGGTCATGGCTTCTGGTGAAGGATTGAAGTACACCTCACAATCATCACCTACGAATGAGGCTCCGATTATCTCTTCAACGGTACGTCGCGTTAAATAACCATCTTTCTGATTACTTGCCAATGGCAGTAGTATTGAACTTACCTTTTTACTGAACTTAACAGGTAGTTCAAACTTACCATCTTCAAGTTCTTCAAACTCAGGTTTATCGACCGATACATATATAGCACCGTCGTGGTTCTGAGCAAGATAGTTATAGTCGTCTGGTAAACGTAGTTCTTCCAGATTGAGAGCGATTAACGTACTTAATGATTGACTCATTATTTTCCCCTTATAGCAAAGACTGCTGTGGATCGAGTTCTTTTAATTGTTGCTTTCTATTTTCAACCGCACGGATTAGATTGTTAATGCGTACATCTAACACGTGACGGTTTTTCTTACCCAATGCTTCACCGAATAGAAGTTTATATTCAGAAACGCTTGGGTTAGATAAGTGGAACATATTTTTCAGTACTGCCGGTGCAGTTACCCGGATGATATCGTGCCCTGGAAAACGTTGGTCCAATACAACGTTACCGATGCTAGTTGCTAAAACTATACCGAGTCTACCGAGTTCATCTTCAAACTTAACACAGTAGCCAACGCCGACACCTAATTCACTTGGGTGCATATCGATAACCTCGACCCAAGGCTCTCGGTACTCACCCGTCTCAACGCTTTCTTTAGTAGGCTCTTCACCTTTCAAATGAACGATGAAGTTGTTAACGTTACTGATATTTGCAAAGATGTTCTGAAAATTGTACTTTGATAACTCATCACGTGTACACATATCTAATCCCCTTAGTGTTTTATTTAAAACAGGGTATTGATCTTCAAGTTGAAAGTAATACCTGTTTCTTCATTTGAGAATGTTTCATTGAACATCCCAATTTCATTTTTATCGGCTACCACATTCAGTTTACTGATCATGGCCTCTATGACGTTTTGAGCCACCCGGAGATATTGCTCACAGTCAGCGCGGTTCTCATATGGAACCACTTCCATATCTTCGATACAACCGATGATGTAGTCGATCGTCTTCTTCCATTCGTTAGGGTATGGAGGACGTAGATTAAGTGTGATGTGGTGTAGCCACATCTTACCTACTTTGAATTCAACCTTATCCGCACCGATTATGGTGAGCGTTACAGCAGTGGGGTACTCCTCATAAGCAACTTTGGTCAACCGGGTAAGCTCTTTTGATTCTAATGACATCGTTTATCTCCTGAGATATATTTAACTATAGTCACAAGGATTATATATTCCTTTAATTTTTTATAATCAAAAATAATGGAGAGGGATCACCCCTCTCCAGTTATGGTCTCGATAAATAAAGTAAGTGTTACATTAGTACGGTATCGGTTTGCAGTAATACCTTGACCTTTTAGGTGAGTATAGAAGTCTGCACCCAATACCACGCCAAATACTTCATTGATGGAGTCGTCTTCAATGTAAACGTACCTTACTGGCATACCGGGATAGATAAGATCAGGATCGGCGTTCTCCCAGTTTGTCTGGATGAATGAGCCGTCTCGTCTGGATAGAAGCGATAGTTCTTTAAAAGAGTTAGCCGTTATTCTTTCTTCCGACATTAATGCCATCTCTTTCTCTGTACGTCGATTCTTAACCATAACTTCCGACATGTTACGCTTGCGAGACATACTTGCTTTATTACCATCAACTTCATGATAGCCTTCTAACATGTAGTCTGCTGCTGCAAAGCGTACGCCATTACCCACGTTGTTTTGTAGGTACTCACTATCATCGATATGTTTCGTCTTACCGGTAGAAATGACTGACACACGATCGTCTTTAACGTAATACGTCCGCTCTATACCCGGCATCCGCTGTGGCGGTATGTTAAATACTGTAAGATTCCTAGGAGTCTCATCAAAGCGATCTTTATTGTAAAGCGGATAGATATACCAGAAGTCATCCTGTAGGAATATACCAAGGTCGTGATTATAAACACCACCTTGTTCTTTTTGGATATAGTCCGGTAGATTCATCAACTTAGTACCATGGGGGACAATGATGTGGTCTCTCACTCGATCGTTATCGCCATCAACCAAGTCTACTCCACGAATTGCTACGTCCTCAGGAACATCAAGCTTGCCAGAGATGTATGTGAACATACCCTGTAAAAACTTATCCGTCCTAAGACCTTCGTAGATACCACCTACGGTCATCATCCGCATCATCTCAATCGGTAAATTGATCAGCTGAATATAGACCTCTACGTAGGTAGATCCGTCTTCCATATCATCGCTACTATCGAATTCAGCCGTACCTTCAACTAGGGGCGACTTACTATCAATCAATGCGCCTCGATAATACTTTATCTTAGTCTCTCGATTGACATCGGTCTGGTCTTCGTTTTCAGACTTAGGTTCTTTAAATACCGTAACGACAAAATTATCTCGATTGGGATATAACCAACGAATGTAGTCTCGTCGGATAATCATTATCTTGATAATTGTCTGATCGGTAAACCGTTTGACATAGTCACGTTCAGTATCCACCTGTAAAAGCTTAGGTATCTCTAACGTTTCATCGTCGATTGTTATTTCACAACGATGATTGTAGAAGACGGGCTTCTCACCCGTCTTCCTTGCTTCCACAAGCTCTTTCCAGACTGGACTTTTAGTAACGTCCATAGCTCACCTACTTATGTCTTAAGTTACGTTCAGCAACAATCTCTGCGATATCTTGAGTGATTGGTCTGTGTTCTCGTAACTTCTTACCCTCAACCTGTGTTGTATTCTCTTCGTTCTCATCAGTTTTCTTCTTCTTACGAATCGACCGATATGAGAAGAGACGATCAGCATGTTGTCTGGATTTAGACTTAGTTAAATCCTGCTGTTCGTACTGTCGGGTTATTGGGTAAAGGATTTCTAAGAAAGAATCCATATTACGGATATCTGTAATTGGAACAGTCTGGTTATGTAGGCGGTTATTTAACTTACCACGCATGATATCCAAATGTTCCTTTAAGAGCGCGTAAATAGGTACCGACATCTTAGGATCGATGATCTCTATAGATGCACCACGAGCTGCAAGGTCAACCATCTCCGCGATGGTGTGTTCACGCGTTACCATTTCGTTAGCGGCTGCTTCATCCATGCCCTTTTGCTCATACACAGGTGTACCCAACATACGAGCTTGTTTTTCATGGGCAAATGAAGCGGGGACCCTAACACGAAAGTAGTAGTGAAATACCTTATACGTGACTGAATGTTCTGGATCGCCGTATTCCATTAGATCCTCCGAGTTACATACTGCACCAATGAGATCAATATCGGTGTATAGTAAAAGCGCTCAAGTTCTGGCCACTTAAAAGATAACTGGCAGAGTCTAAGTAAGTCTTTACTCGATATACTCTTGCGAGACAACATGTCTAGCGTCATGCGCTCTAACAGCGAGCAGTTCTCACGGTTGCCTTTATAGAAGGCTTCGCTAAGTACATAGAAGTCATCAATGTTAACGGGGAATATATCACCCGTATCAGATAACGTCGATGTATCTTCAGTTCTTTGCAACTGATCCAGCGTCTTATCGTCGTCAGTAAACCAGATAAGTTTCTTAACGCGACTATAGTAGATGCCAGTGAACCAAGGATGTGTTTTGAAAGCCCAAATATTAACTGGCTTCAACATAGTTGCGGTTAATGACCCCAACATTGAAACATCCAGTGGTTTAAGGTCAATCAATAGATCCCAAATGGTTCTCTTACTCACACCGCTTGTTTCAGGTATTGAATACCAATTTGCACCACGTAGAGCAGGGTATTGAGACGTATCGACAAGTCGACCGATGTATTCACAAAGGAATATGTCATGTGTCGCTTCTTCTTGCTCAGGCATCATTAGCGTACGCTGTGGGTTCTGTGCAACGAATTCTTCAGAGTACGTCGATACCAGATAGTAACCCATGTTGTTGAGTTCAGTCTTAGTAACCAACGTTTCTGAACTAATGACTGGATTCTGACCGTGTATTAAGAAGTCTTCAACATAGTGGGATGTCTTAACGGTCTTCTCCAGTAGGTTGGCTACCTTCTCGTCGTATGATCCCGTTGAGGAGTATGAAATCTCATAACAACGATCCATCAGGTGTGTTAGCGGTGTCACATCTGTAATGACAAACAAACCACCTTGACCATTACCCTTATCGGCAATGAAACAGTCGCCACGGGTAGGAACTACTGTACCTGGTAGTACGATAGCAGTACCGATCAAACGGTTACCCTGACGTTCTTTAAGGAACTCATAATCTAAAGGCGTTTGTACCTTGATATTGAGATCTTTAATGTTGTGGTATTGCTGTAGTGTAGGAGATAATGTTAAATCGATAGAACGCGGTGCATCGTCTCGACCTAATATCTGCGAGAAGTAATCAACCGTCCAATTCTGACCTGAAATGTTAGTCAGTAAGTTGGCCAGCGGTACCTTCGTACTATCCACCGTCGATGTGACGTACCCTTTCTCATCTGCTGGAGTCTTGGGCGTATCGGGTATCG
>CETA01084934.1_pt1 | contig 25426 bp, 24 predicted proteins | sample 531251 | NCBI WGS metagenome assembly CETA01 (sample SAMEA2622362, study PRJEB7988) | marine metagenome | biome: marine biome (ENVO:00000447); feature: mesopelagic zone (ENVO:00000213); material: "saline water (ENVO:00002010), including plankton (ENVO:xxxxxxxx)" | depth 380 m
TTTCTTTCTTATTTACATTGACGGTTGACGGTGGAGATTTGGCATCTTTCAGTTTCTGAAACGCAACCGTTATTGCATCAAAGAAGTCCGTACTTTGAAAGGCGATACTCTCCAGCGCAGCCCGTCCAAGTCGACGTGTTAACATAATTGGGTGCTCCACTGTTTATTGATCGTTAATTCTTACATACCATTCCGATGATATTGAGCTACAAGGGAGGAAAACATATGCTCGTAGAACCTAAGACAAAGTTTAACGAAGAAGACGTTATTGGTCGTGAATGTAAACACGCTCAATATACTACCGGACCGAAAAATCCCATGAATGGCTCACGTGATGACTTGGTGTGTATCAAAGAAATCATCCACCTTAAGGATGGTCGACGGATACCTAACGTTAGAAACGTGATTAATTACGAACGTCCTTTCTGGATTACTCGTGATGGATTTCGTGATCACCAAGAAAAGAAAGAATGGGAAAAGGTCGACAAGCTTCAGAAGTTTGAATGTACACAGGCTAACTTACAAGATGCTGTACGTCGTGCTTTGAAGATCATGTCGCCAGCACGCGGTATGCGTCAGTTAGGTCAGAACCCTTACCTATATGGTAGTGATATCTCAAGTACTGCGATCATCAAACGTAAGTACATGGATAAATGGAAAGACTGTCGCTCACAAAACAGTGTCGCTGTACTCGATTTGGAGACAGACGTTGTTAGAGGATCAGAAGACCCTATTTACGGTGCTATCACATTTAAAGATAAAGCCATCCTTGTCGCTACTAGTTGGTTTGTAGAAGAGTTCGATAACTTCGAACAGCAAATGAAAGATTACTTCTATAAACGACTTCCTGAAACTGCTAAGGAACGTAACATCAAACTCGAGGTACAAGTGGCCGAAACTCCACTTCATCTAATCGAGAAGCTTATTGCAAAAGCCCACGAGTGGATGCCAGACTTCCTAGCAATCTGGAACATGAACTTTGATATTCCAAAAATCATCGATACCATCGAGAAGTATGGTGGTAACATTCATGAGATCTTCTCAGATCCTTCAGTACCTAAGATGTTCCGTAAAGTCTGGTACAAAGAAGGTCCTTCTAAGAAGGTTACTGCATCTGGTAAAGAGATGGCTTTACACTGGGCTGACCGTTGGCATACGCTTTATGCGCCTGCATCTTTCTACGTGATAGACCAAGCGGCTGTATTCCGTAAACTACGCATTGCAAACGGTATGGAGCCAAGCTATGCGCTTGATGCTATCTTACAGAAATACACTAAAGTAAGAAAGCTTAAGAATGAAAAGGCCGACACCATGAGTGGTCTTGAGTGGCACATCTACATGCAGAAGAATGAGAAACTTGAATATGGTGTATATAACTTATTCGACTGTATTGGCTGTGAGATCTTAGACGAACAACCTAAGGTCGGTGACTTAAGGCAGTCCATCAGCATTCAGTGCGGACATAGTGACTATGACAAGTTCCCTAGTGGTCCAAGGCGTACTGTGGATGATCTACACTACACTTGCTTAGAAAAGGGTCTTGTGATCGCTGCTACACCCTCTCAATTAAGAACTGAGTTCGATGAGGCAACGGTCAGTATCAACAATTGGATTGTTACACTTCCTGCACACTTGATCGAGGAGAGTGGCCTTAAGAACCTTAAGGAGTTACCCAACACTCGAACGATGATTCATGTGGCAGTGTATGACTTGGATGTAAGTGCCGCATACCCTAATGGTGAAGATGTACTTAACGCATCTAAAGGTACTACGGTATCAGAGCGCGTTAAGATTAAAGGATGTACTGAAGCTATCCAACGTGCCGCTGGCATCAACCTTACAGCAGGTGAAATTAATGCTAATGAAATCATCTGTAGTATCTGTAAAGGACCTACCTTCGAGGAGTTATTAAAAGACTTTGAAGAGGTGGAGTTAGCTAGTTAAAACAAAAAAATAAAGAAGAACTAGGTAGGAGCGATGCTCCTACCTATATTCCGACTTCACAATTTATTGGTCTCTACTTCAGAAGTATCTGCAATAGACATATCGAGGAAATTCTTGAACTCCTCAGATAGACCTTTGAATTGGGTTAAGATGTTAACGGACTTAACGATCAAATCCGACCAAGCTTGAATGTATTCAGGATCACATTCGTACTCTACCTCAATATCCAACTCATCGGTTAAATGACATAAGTACAATAAGTTATTCCACTTATTAGACACTTTAGCCTTAACAGTTCCCTTAGGGACATTATATTCCCGATCACCCATCGCCTTAGTTATGCGCTTGAATGCTTCGATGTATGCATTATACATTTCACGATCGATCTTAATAGACATAGTGAATTTCATAATACTTTCTCCTGCGTCCAGTAGTGTATTTATATGTTTCATTATGGAAACTCACTACTACGATATATACCTTAATTTTTCTAGAATCGTATGATTTACCTATTATTGAGTTGTTGCAGGATTTACTATGGCGAATTATACACCTAAACCTTCAAAGGAACATAAAGGTTGGTTTGAATCACCAGACTACCCTTATTTTGTCGTTAATAAGAAGGGAAAGTTAAAGAATAAGAAGACAGGATATGAAACGCATGGCTCTAAGGACGACAGAGGCTATATGCGGGCATGTATCTGGGATAATGACTCACAGTCCAAGAAAGAAGTAAAAGTCCACAGAGTGGTCTGTAGCGCGTTTAAAGGACCACGTCCTAAAAACATGGAAGTGGGACATAAAGACGATGTTAGGGATAATAACCACCCTAACAACTTACATTATACAACGCGTGGTAAGAATATGGCTAAAGCAAATAGCCAAGAAGGATTGTGGTCTGATTGGTAAGACAAAAAATAAGAGGGATGGCCGAAGCCATCCCCTTATGTCGTTTAGACTATTACTGTTTCAGCGAGTAGTCTTCATCATTTGCTTCTTCTGGTTCTTCAACGACCATTGGTTGGAGATCGAAGTCAATGTTGTTGACCATGACACCTTGGGCATCCATAGCTTTACTGACTTCACGCATAGCAGGAATGACACGATAAACATCACCAATGCTTTGTTCTTCTTCCATCGTTTCGACATCATCCGCACGAGTCTTAAAGATCTCACCCGTCAAAATAACCTTAACAACCAATTGACTTTCGTTGTCGGGATTACTTTCCAACGTTGGAATGGCATGACGCCAGAAACCTAACGCGTCAGTTAACGTAGTCGTGTGACCTTTAACGTTACCCATGTCGTTACGCACTTCAAACGGTACGATGCGACGAGCAGTGATCGCCATGCAGTTGATCAATAATGTCTGATACAACTGAGCTGTACGCTCATTGTCTTGATCAGCCATGATAGCATGATACTCGAAACCAGATGCATCAGGGTCAACCCGTTTAAGTACACCATCACCGTCTTCACTATCGAGGATCTCTTGTAGTTTAGATTCAGGATAACTCAGGCGCTCATTACCGTCTGTCAATACGCAAACGCGATCTTCATCGTCGCCGAATTTAGATGCGATAGATTCAACGATCAATAGTTGACCTTCTTTGGTTTCCCAAAAAGTATTAAGCATGTTACTCTTACCTTCTTTTAGTGGTTTAACATCAATCGAATGATGTATGTTTGAAATTAGTTTGACGACGATAATTCATCGATGAACATCTGGATGAGTTTTTCAGCACCTTCGGCGTTATCAAAGTTCATCAAGAAATCGCGTTGTTCTTTTGGAAGAACATCTTTAGGGTCTGATTGATGTTTCAATTCTTCGATGTCGCTTAACTTACCTTTTAAGAAGTTAACGATGGTTTCAACATCAGTCGTCTCTGGTGGTTTTACTATATCGCTCAGACGTTCGTGGACAGCCAGTTCCACATCCATTCCCGGTACCGATACACCAATCAGCGGATCACCGCCATTATGCGATTGTAGAATTGGCATCATTAGTAATCGTGCCAACGTTGAATCGTGTACAACGCATTGTAGTGTCACCACATCACCTTCATTTAAAGAACCTTCGGGCTTACCGTGTTCTTTATCTAACTCTTTTGTCTGGTTTACTAACCAAGACAAATTTTTAGTTAGGTTTTCATTCAGGTAGTCGGTGCGAACTACCTTAGATGGTTTAATTACTTCAACTTCCTTCATTCGTGCATATCTCCACATCGATGTCTAACTCGCTAAGATATTTTAACATTAGCGGTTTGACTTGACTTTCAAAATCTAACCCACCGTTACTACACCCCAATGGGGGTATGGCGAGCGATCCAAGTGAGCACACGTTTTTATGGTAGTCGACCAAAAGTTTTAAGGAGCTCTCAACCAAATCCAGATTAGAATTTCTGGCGAAATGTTCTTTGGTGACTAGACATATGACGTGTTGATTACCGAACCGACTCACCATTTTAAACAGGCTATGTGGTTTGAATTTCTTCTGTCTACAAAGTTTCTTGTATTGGTAATATAGATCAGGATAACGATTCCTAAATTCTAGAGCGATACCCTTACCCATAGCACCAACGACATTTACCGTACATACGAAAGTTCTATTCTGACTTTCGAAGAGGTTGCATGGCTTGATCGTTGTCGTCATTGTTCTTACCTTCATTCTTGAGGCGCTCTTCAGCCTTCTTACGCTCATTGGCTTCTTGACTAAATTGCTCAGTCATCATCGCTTGAACATGTAGAGGTAACTCAAGATAGTCTACTAACGACAATCCCATGCGCTCACCTAAGTTCTGCATTCGGAAACGATTAATGAGTGCATATAACCCACTCAACTCAAAGAACTCTTCTTTAGGTTGAAGAGATACCCCAGCCAATGGGTTCTCATCGACATCAGTCTCATGGTCATATATTCCAAACTTAGAATCATACGCCATAGATGTAACAATGTTCGCTTCGTTGAATGATAACTTAGGTAAGCTATCGAAGAAGTTGGTTAAGGGATGTCCTTTTCTTAAAACATCCCCACCAAAAGCCTCATCGACGATTAGGAGGTTTCCCGTTTGCCGCCTCTTCTTACGCTCGTCATTGCTCTCGTATGTCCTAGGGTAAAAAAAACCTCTAAGACCTCCAACTGAATGATTTCACTTAAGCGAGTAACTGAGTCATCTTCAGATGCTACACCACCACACTCAGGACAATCGTAACGTGGAATACCAACTGCACTGATAACAGAGTTCTTAATCAACCACTCTACATTTTCAACAATGAGGTCGCGAATGTCAGGATCGCTCGATAGATCAGAAACCAGATCATCGATACTGTCTGCATCTGAAACAAAGCTACCGTCTGAGAACTCAACCTTCTCAATCCAGTGCGTATAGCGACGTAGTTGCGTAACCTGAGATTGTTCAATGATGTAGTTATCACGTTGACGACCACGAAGTTCTTGACCGAATGCTTCATTGGTCATCTCGATAATGCCATCAACCCAACTATTACCCGATTGAATATGTCGAGCTACCGTTGGTACAGACAGGTGGATGGTAACGTCTTCATTGATCGATACACGACGAGATTGTGGTGCTTTATGTTGACGTGTATACTCACTCAACGTTTCATCAGTTACCTCTCCGTCACGGTCAACCATCAAACGGGATTGGTATTCACTCATTGACGTATTGTCCAACCACGACAGTTTAGGTACGTGTAGGGTTGTGTAGTCCACATGTGTACACTTACGTGGGTTAGCAACACATGGTTGTGCGAATGGGAATCCATCTGGATAGATAGAACACGCAAAACCCCAAACCAACTGAGGTATATCAGTCACCTTAACGATATCACGTAGTTCTTTCTCGCCCTTGTATGTATGTTCGTACACGTGGCGGAAGATACAGTTTAGTAGCGGCTCCAAGATGAATATCGTGGAGTTACTAAATGCCACACCTGAAGTAGAACGTCCAATAGCAGCTTTTTGTTGTGCGATCGTACGTTCGAGTTCTACTAAGGTAGCCGCACTTGGCGTTTTAATCTTGACCCAAAGACCGGTATGCCATAGCGGGATACTTAAGATGCTACCTAGGCCAGTGGCTGCACGTAAACGTAGTCGAGCGCTGTCACCGCTCAATTTACCACCGCTTGAGTTCAAACGAACTCGACCTGCACTAACAAGAGACTGACCGTCTTCTAAACCATGTTTCCAATCCGAATCGGGGCGATTGAATGGATTCACTTCACTCAAGGCCGCATGGTTTCTCATGGCTTCTTGAACCTGACGGAAATACTCGGCACGATCTTCAGTTACATCGTCTTCTCGTAATTGACTCAACATCTCAACAGCGTAGTCGGGATGCTCCATCAATACGAGTAAAGCATCAGTAATGTGTCGCTTGGTGGGTTCACCTTCTAACTTAGACCGTGGCGGTTTAGACTCACTGAAGTTTGGAGATTCAGGAACGTCCTCACGCTGACTATATTTCATACCACGAGGTTTTTGTTCGTCTTGATCCCCACCGTCGGATTCTTCTTGATCCGTCTCTTCGGGTGTGGTTGTATGATCCACTTCATCTACATGTTGAACATGTTCTGTTTCACCACGAGGTTTTTGTTCTTCGTTTTCAGAACCCCAGTCGTCGTCTTGCTCAACCATTGTCTTTACCTTTTAATTGCTGGCCCGCATCTTCTAACAGTTTGTTAAGTTGCGTCACCGTGGGAACAACAGCAGATATATATTCGGTCTGCCAATTCTGATATTCTTCACCAACGTTTAATAGTGGGAAGATTGCGTCGAGATCGTTAGGATCTGTATTTTCAGGAACCTGACTATTGATACTTTCTAACTTACCTTTCATCTGCTCTAGATCACGAGCTAAGATATTCGATAAATTAGTGATCTGCTCTAGATCACCCGCTTCAACCAACTCCCGATTTCGAAGTAATGGAAATACTGAAGCGGATTCTTTTAATAACCGTTGACACTCAAGACGCAGAGACTTGAGGTCATTTAAGACTTCGTTCTTGCGCCGGGCTGGTGAGTTCTTCGGTGGCTTTCTTTTTCTTGGTGCCTTATTACCGGCCATAACTTACTCCCTAATGTTTACCGTGAGCTTTTTAAAGGTAAAGCTCATCTTATGGTAGCTTGAATTCTCTCAATAGTTTAGAGGGTGACTGTACTATTTAACCACAGAGGTAGGTATGGATAATTTAGTTGGCGCATTTGCCGATGAGACATTTCCTGTGGAGTTGGCAGATCGCATAAAAACGCTTGATCGCCTACTACAGAGTCTCAACTACTCTGACCATATTGTTGGTGTACAAAACATCATTTCAATATCAGAGAACCAGACGATCGAGGACACTCGTGGTTCTGTAGAAGCTGTACTTATCGATGCAGCTAAATCAATGATAACCGAATATGGTTTACGGATTGAAAAAGACGACATTGTTGTTGTCACTGGTGCATTGAAAGTATTGAATAACCTCGTCGAATATGACGACTTACAAATGATCCTCGATAATTGCGATCAAGGATCTCCTGAAGATACGCTTGCCTTTATTGTCGAAGCAATCGAGGGAATCGACGCCACACAGACGTTAGATGCGTTAGATTATGTGTTACCGGCCCTTATTGTACGCATAGAGACCACTGTAGAGAAGCGTATCCAATTGTTGGAACAAAGTGGTGTAAGTGATGAGGAGTTAGATAAACAAGTCATTAGAGAGCGTCTCAAGGGCTTCTTCTCAAAATACCCCAATAGCAACCTAAAGCAGTTGTTCGAAGATGGTTTTCGAGTTGGATACAAGATCGACATCTATCTGAATGCGATCTCAGAGAAACACATCGATAATCTCGATGAAAAGAAACTTGCAATAGATTTTGTTGGTTGTTGTTATGCAAGTGGGATGGTCGATTCTGATATAGAAACTATCGCATCCGATAAACTCGATGTCTATACATCCGACACACATGGACTTCAGCGTTTGGTTGCTCAAGTCCGAAAAGTTATTTATGGAGGTCAGAAAGATGAAACTGGCTGATTTCTTTAAGAATGCAGTAAAGGCTGGACGACTCAAACAGAAGGGGTGGATCATCGCCGCTTTTAGTGTCACTAAGAGTAATGAAGAAAATCCTGTTATCCAACCTTGGGATATCTATTACTCAGAGAACGACTCTGGCCAACTACAGATTACGTTTGTGGGTGAGGATAGCATGCCTGTCGATATCGACGATTATGAATTCTCTCCTGAAGAACTTAATCCCCCATATCGTTTTCGAGAAAAGCTCACCATCGATAAATCAGTTATGCCTAACATTGAGGGTGATAAGCTAAAGACGACATACGGTAATGTCATTGCCAACTGGCTCTTATGTGTGTATCCGTTTGGCGATAAGATCCCTTATTTCGAAGGTAAGTTTAAGGTTACTCAAGTTGAAGGGTATATCGAGAAGCTATTAACCACCGACGATGGTGGTGAACGAGATCCTAGTAAGATCTATATCGATGAGTACAATAAGTTCCGTCGGGCGGCTGGATTACTTGATGGTTTAAGTCAGTTGTGCGTACCATCGGCTACTCGTAAGACGTTAACTCGTCATCCAGATGCTGAAAAGTTAAGAGCAGAACTGTTGGAGAAATACAAAGATAAACTCCACGATCCTGCAACGGTGGCTAAGATCGATGAGGCGTTAGTTAACTTAGATAAGGAATGGCTGAAAGGTGACCGCTCTGAAGGGTTCTTCATTAAGGCTAAGTCACTTAATGTCGTTCGTAAGAAAGCCCACTACTCTATGGGTCTTGATCAATCGTTTAGTGAATCGAGTGAAACTGACTTCATCCCTGGGTCATTATCGGATGGTTGGGATATCGATAAACTCCCTACGATGGCGAGTAGTCTACGTGAGGGTTCTTTTGATCGAGGTGCTCAAACAGCGTTGGGTGGTGAAGCAGTTAAATTCATCTTACGTGTTATGCAAAACGCATTAGTCGAGGGTGAAGACTGTGGATCTAAGATCGGAGTTAAGACAGCTATCAATGAGCTCAATAAGAAACAAATGTTGGGCAACAACATCATTGTTGGTAATAACATCGTCAAGATCACAGAAGACAACGTTGATAAGTATGTGGGTAAAACCGTCAATATGCGGACGCCTTTATTCTGTCGCACCAAACGCGATAGCTTTTGTAAGACATGTATAGGCGACCGATATGGTAGTCACCCTACTGGATTGGCAACGGCGGCATCTGCCGTTGGTAGTGCATTTATGATGTCTTTCATGAAGTCAATGCATGGGAAGTCCTTACAGACAACCAAGTATGATTTCACGAAACATATGAGTTAGTCAGAAAGTAACGTTACAGACAATAGTATGTCAGGGTCAACGTGCTTACCTATAAAAGCACCAATCTTCTAGAGGATTATTTAACTATGGCAAAACGTAAAGGAACGAGCAAGTCTCAAACTACTACTGAGACTAAAGCTTCTACCGAAGAACAACAAGCAACTGAAACTCAACAAGAAGAAACTAAAGTTGAAGAGACTCAAGAGTCTACTAAAACTGAAAGTACTTCTACTGAGACTCAGGCTTCTGGTGATGACTCTGCTTCTAAGGATGAGTCAGAAACTCAACCGACTGAAGATAGCGGCGATACCAAAGAAGAACCTGCGCCGGAAAACAAGCCAGAACCTAAGTTGGCTGTAAGTCAGGATGATCGCGTTGCTTTTGTTCAGAAGTCACTTGATGACTATGTACAGAACATGGGTCCAAACGTACCAGTTACTGAAGACGACATTCGTTCAAATCAGATTCGTCTGAAAAATACCATCAATTCAGTATTGTCAGCTGACGACGCTATCTTTGATGAAGTATTTACTGAAGCGGTTAAACGTATCCGTGCTGATCGTAAAGGCGCATTCCGTGACGTATTGGTGTATCGTGGCTTTGCAACCATGCGCATCCGTCAGGAAGAGCGTAAGCGTTTTGAAATGCTGCTACAATTGATGTTGGCGTGTGCCGACAGCAAGAACATCAAGTCTATCGGCGACAAAGTCGATCTTGGTGTTGTCCTTCGTTACGTTAAGAATGACGAACAGGCTAACCGCCTACAATCGTTCTTCGGTTAATGAAGTCAAAAAAAAAATAAGTAGGAGGGCTAATGCCCTCCTCTTATGTTGTCTCTAGGTCGAACGGCATGCGCTCTTCCTCATGATAGAGACACTTTCCAGCGAACTGATCTTTCTTAACGTCGTGGTAATCCATGTGTTTGGGTATACTAGCATTAACTAAGTATACAAAGATAGGAGTTACCTCAGGCCACTTCTTGAGTTTCCTTAGACGACCTTTAACCTGCTCGTTGGTTTCTAACTTCCTAAGTGCTCTCGTAAGCACACTCACCTTAAGGTTAGGTATGTCTTGTGCTGTACCGCATGACTCTACAGTAGATACAATGATATCACTTTCAGCAAGTACTGACTCATCTGTCTCAGAGACAAACTCGTTAATGACAATCTCCGAAGTAATCTTGCGAAGATAATCCCTCACGATCTCACACATCTCCACCATACCGCAGAATATCAAACACTTCTGTCCCGGTTTCCAATCGTCCTCAAGATAATACTTAAAGACAGGATAACAGATGATGCGCAAATAACTCTCGAGCATCTTCTTGTTTTTCATGATGGATTTTTCATACGCATTGTGAGAATACATATCTTGCCCACGTTCCTGCGTACGAATGTTCGACATGTCTTCTGTTTCATACATCAATGCCTTAACGCCGATATAGGCATCGTACTTAACGCCTTCATGCCAAGAGTCCTTAGGTAGTGCAATGTCATACATGCGCTTCTTAAAGGGGTCCTCAGTATTCAGCGTTGCTGATAGATGTATGGAAGACTGGACATTAGAGTATAGGTCCGTCCTGAAGTTGTGATGATAATCCTCATGGGCCTCATCGATGATACGTAGACCAACGCCAAGTAACCCATAAAACTCTTCGGGTCTTATCCCGTAAATGTTGTCGTGAGGATTTGTCTCGTACTCTTTTAGATAGTTGTAAACTGTCTTAGACGTGATTACGATGACTTTTGCCTCAAGCTCACCCTCTTTGGCCATGTTGATAATGCTTTGTAGTGCATCTCTCCCACGAACCACAAGTAGCTCACCTTTCTTGAAGTTAAATAGACCTTTCAAATCCTCCATCCAACGAGCAACATATCCACCACGTAGTTGTATGACAGTCCTAACGCCCAAGTTTATCATCGCTGATAATGCGCAAAAGGTTTTGCCCTTACCTGTTTGCAGGTTAGTTACTTTTATTTTCTGGTTAGGATTGGATAAAAAATCTATCAGTCCTTCTTGGTAATCCCTTGCTGTGAGTTCTTCCTTTAATGGGAAGTCAACCTCGACAGCTTTAGGGATAGCCATTTGGCGAACGAGTATCTCATCGCTATAGACACCAGCACCTTTAAGTGCTCTTATAACCTCCTCAAGTAACGTGATGTGAAAACGGAACTCTTTACGATCCTTTGTAGCGCCAGCAAATATGCGACTCAACACACGTTGAGGTCGCCAGTCAGGAGGCCGCTTAACGACCTCCCACTGACCTAAGGTTTTGCAATACTGTATTAGAGCATACTTAACCTTATCGTTTGCTGGTTTTACATAGAACCCATGGGAGTAGGCAACAATCTCTGTTACTTTCATAGGCTCACTTCTTATGTTTAACCAGTTAACAGATCATCCATAGGGTGTGATGGTCTATCCTTTATGATGTAGCTCTCAGGCGCAATGAACGCTTTACTTTGTTCTTGATACGCCATGAATCCACCTAAAGAACGACCTAGTGTTATTTCGCTGATGCGATCGAACTTAAAGTCTTCTCCACCTCTCGGTAAGCGATAGTCTTTATTGTCCGGATCAACGGCTGCCATACTGTACGCCATCACCATAACGTGCGATAGGTTTAACGACAGACGACTATTGATGAGATGTAGCAGCTCCTTAATGGCGTCTGCTGGATCTTCACCGTTGAACGACATCAGGTTTCTTACACCAGATGCATTTTTACCTTTCTTACCACCGCCAGATAAGATCATCGTTTCAATCTCAGCCTGGAACTCAAGCATGTTAACGTGTTTGAGTGGTAGTTCGAATAGTGCATCACCAACATCCCAACCAGATAAGTCGATAACATAATCGCCTTTACTGTCTAACTCATACCCACGCTCTTTGATGTAACGTAGAGCTTTCGGTGTTAACGAACCATGTCGAGAACCCATCGACGTAGGTACGATCTGTTCGTGTATCTCACCTTCTTTATTTCCGATAATAAACTGCACATCACGCATTGAGCTGATGCGTGCAGGGTTAATATCTTCAAAGTCAGTGATATCCCGAATACTAGGCAGGTCAGAGGCATCAGCAGACGATATTGCTATCCGGATGGGCAATCCCTCTAGATCACGAGAAAGGCGCAGTGTGTTGTCCTCAGCGCCACTCACAAGATATTGCGAATAAAACTCACCAAGATCGATACTGTCAACCTTAGAAGAGCCATCCACGTGCTTGGTAGATAGTACTAGCTGTGACACTTTCTCACCAATAGAGATAGCGGCTACTTGACCTGGGATGGTATTCCACGGGATCGAGTATGCTGTCTCACCAAAGCACTTCTCACAAACGGTTTGTCTGTCTGGATGAACACATCCAAATGGAGTACGTAGGTTTATTACCTGACCCACTAGATGTCTATCGCCTTTCTTGATAGTTGCAAGTTGACCGTCTTTCTCATAGTGGATACCCACCATCTGATCAATCTCACCAGACTCAACTGTCCACGGCATGTAGTGTTGTGATCCACAATCACCTTGGGCTAAGAACCTAACCGATTGAGCTACTAGCTGTAGCTTACGGTTGAAGTACTCACACTTAGCCAACGGATCTTTCTGGAACATCAGAGACTTAGAGGCCGAACGCGATTCAATCATCGATTCGTAGAGACTACGCATCCCTTTAGCATAACCAACCGTAATGGGCGTTGGGAAGATCGTAGAATCAATCTCTGTAACATAACCACGAGGACCGAGACACTGGCAGACCTGCTTAGGATCAATCATCGATGAGCGCATCGCTTTAGCGATCTCATTATGTTTCAATCCTTCGCTTGTCATCAGAGAGTCTTTAATTGCATCATACGTCGTATCAATAGACTTCTGCGTCGGCTGAACACTATCGTTGGCTTCTTTTATTTGCTCATCTTCTAAAGCTTCCAAGAAACCTAGGACGTTCAACGTGCTGACGTACTCATCTGCATTCTGAATGAAGTCGTTGTAGATGGTGTTGACAATCACATAAATGAGTCGCCAAACTTCTTCACGATCAAAACCAGATTCGAACTGGTATGTTCTAAAGCAAGATTCATACGCATGCCCCAATAAGTCTAAGTGTACTTTAGACGATAGACGCTTCATACCCATGTGATGCTGCTTCAATAGCGGCGTCTTGGGGTAAGCGCGATGGATATCCCAAATATAAGAACAATAAATCGTTCTACGGTTAGTCGTCTCTAACTCACCATCATCAAACACCAGAGTCATCTTACCGTCTGGTAAAGACCACACCTCATCACGGGACATGTTAAGTATGTCCCGCGCTTTCATTTTAAGTTTCTTTGCCATTGATACTAAGCCCCTTATTTCATACCAACTTTGCCACCACGAACAAGTCGCCAACCAGCACATTCCCCGATGTGGCGTACTAACGATAGAATACGACCATTACCCGTCGGATAACGATTCCTATCAACCACCTCATCGAGTTGCGTTGGTTTATCAGCACGAAGGATCTTCTCTTGTACTTCTTTACGTACAACTGGATTATTAGTCCGATCGAACAACTCTGATGTTGGTATACCACCAACCATTGATACGAATAGACGACCTTCTGACTCACCGAAACGAATTGGTGTTGTGCGACCTGGCGTTGCATACTTATCAACGTTGGTTAATTTAGCAGGCACACCAAAGTGACTCAATTTAGATGACGCGACACCTTGCCAATTACGACCAGTCTTCTCGAGTAGCATAATGTACATGCTACCGATTAGAATATCGGAATGCGTTTCGACAATATTGCCAGACATACCACGATACTTAACTGGTCCCAATACTGGCGGGAATTTGTCGCGAACATCACGAATGATATCCATAGGCTCACGCTCATTATCGGTAGGTACCCAGAGATATATTCCATCATCTACAACCGAGTAAATATGGTCATCGGTTACGCGACCTTTATCGTCGCAAACCATCGGAACCATCTTCGGATTGACAATCTCATAATACTCTTTTAGCATATTACCGATATCGTCTTTAGACACGCCCTGACTCACCATCTGTCTTACCTTGGCACTCAGGTCACGCGATGCAGCATTTAGATACTGCTCTATAAGGCGAGAGACGTTCATACGCTTAACGGTTGAAATACCATCCATGATGAGGTCAGCACGATTACCTGCCGCATCTACTGGCATGTCTTCATCATCCCACACATCTACGATAACGCCTTTGTCACCATGAGTACCTGTTACCTTAAAACCAACGGTTGGCTCAATGGGATACTCTATGGTGATATCAACACGCCACTCATCAATAGGAACACCACCGTATGTACGGATCATACGTTCCTTCTCACCCTTAGCCGTTGCCGCATGCGCTTCTACGAGTAATCGCTGAAATGCAGGACTAATGCGAAGTGAATCCTTACGACCACCCCACAACGATTGATAGGTGTTGATGATGTTTTGGTAGTAACGCTTATCTGCATTTAAATACTTCTCTGCTTGCGTTGCTGTACCGTTAGGCGTATTCATCGATTTACCACGTAATACACCAGTTAGACGAGTATCTTGATAGACTTTAACGTCCACGACTCGTGCACCGGCTTCAACGTGTATGCGTTCATCGTACTTATGATCGATGCGCTGTAACGCTTTCTTAGACATCATGATAGGTGCCATCTCATCGTCATACTGACGTAGCGCCATCAAGATACCATCTTCATTGACAACGTCACCGATGTCTGGGAAGATCTTGTAGATATCGTCATTACCATAGATGTTAAGTGGGAAGCGCTTCTTACCAAAACTTACAGACAAAGTCTCAATGGCAAGCGTTGTTGCTTTCTTACAGAACGATTTAGATGCAACGACACCATCCTCAATGATCTGAGGTACCGACATCATAGCAACTTCAGTCTCGATACCAAACTGATAGCTACCTTCTTTAGATACCGATGGCGATTGTGCTACAACCGATCCTTCTGGAATATACTCATCGACACTTAAGTCCACTTCACCTGGATCTTGATATCGGAATCCAAAGTTCTGATGTAACTCATGGTGTGATGTAATACTCTTAACGTCGACTTCCTTAACACGTTCTCCTCCGGGTAGAGTTATTTCGTGTTCAAAGATGACTAATGTTTCTGGATTATCTTCAATTGAATCGGCACCGATTGTTTTCGGATAACGATCGATAACTTTGATAACGTGTGAGTTTTTATCAAATTTAATGTTGAAGTTATAATCCGCGAATTTAGGCTCCATACCTGTAAAGCATCGGCGATTATTCCGACCTTCAGTTACGAGCGCTTGAGATAGGTGTGAATTGAACATCTGTAGTCGTGGTGAGGAAATGTTTCCTGGCCACGGGTTGAGAGCAGTAGTAGATAGAAGATCCGGACGTAACTCGTTCGGTCTTACTGTTTTATTTGTTTTACTCACACTTTAACTCCTGAGATTTTAAGTGTTTATTAATTGGTATGATACCAACATACCAAACCCATGATATAGGTTTTCAATTTTTTAAGGCAAACGTTATGGTTAAGAAGATCAATAAGCTCGAAAGAGATATGGGACCCGACATCGTTTATAGTGAAGGGTTTAAGCAAGTCCTTGAAGATCACATCTCTGTGATACGACAAGACCCCACAACGGAAGTGGTGGAGATAGACCCACAGGTAGCCTACGCCAACGAGGGCGATCTCACGGCTGTACTTGACCATTACAACATGCCTATGGAACAACATTGGCTGATCATGCGTGTCAATGGGTTGACTTCACCGCAAGAATATAGCGCAGATATAACCACGCTACTATTCCCGTCAAGAACCACGTTTGATTCTATCTTAAGCGGCTATCGCACAGATCAAAAGATTTCGCAAAAACGTAATAAATAACCATATTTGTTCTGCAAAAAATAAAGGAGGGCATGAGCCCTCCTTATATTCCGTCTTACAAATCACCACCAGTATTATAATGCACACCGCCTGTAGACATCGCAGGACGCATAGACTCGTTTGACATGAAACGAGGGTGTTGATGCGTATTACCTACATTGGCGTATGGATTAAACTGAGAATGACTTGTTTGGTTCATACCCTGATTCTGACCGGGGTGCATGAATCCAGGTTGGGCAGCCGGTTGAGCTTGATATTGCATACCCGGATACGCTTGAGCGTTTGGATACATTGGTTGTTGCTGTTGCTGCTGGCGACTACGGACGCTATTCCAAGACAAACCAGACCCAGTAGATTCAGGTTGAGGTTCAGGTTGTGTATTGGTAGCATATGCCGGTGCCGCAGGTGCAGGTTGGTTAGGTTGAGGATTTTCCCAAGGAGGAGTATCTTCAACAGTACCTTCATTGGATGGTTCACCACCACCGATAGAGTTTGCCTGCTTCAAGAAGTTGGGACGATCACCAGCCGCTGAAGATTGAGCACTTTGCATTGCTTGCTCTTCAGTCTCACCCTTCATAAGGGCACCGATATTACCTGGTAACGATGGAATTTTATTCTTCCACTTATCCAGATTCTCAAGATCGTCAGTCCAATCTAAGTCAACACGCAACCACTTAGCGTGCGGTAAGTACTTGCGGAACAGATGAATGTAACTATTCAAGTGATCCGACAGACCAGCATACAGACGCATCAATGAATCAAAGTAAGGTGCAACATCGTTATCTGATCCTGCTGACCATTCCACTTTGTCATCTGGGTCTGGAATCAAGTACTCGAACAAGGCTGCAATTGCTTTCTTATTCTTAGCACTACCACACTCCACATCGCCATATTTACTTGGGTTGCTAGATTTAATCTTACTACCCTGACCATGCAACTCATCCCAGATAGGGAATGATGCTTGAGCAACGCGACGATGTTTGATATCATTGGCACCGCCACCACGATGGATGAATGCACTAATCAAACGCTCATTGGCGTTGTTAACCAACTGCACCACAGCTTTAGCTGCTTTCTTGTCAACCTTACCAACCAACTGTAGGTATTTCTGTTGACGTGCTGTCAGGTCCGCTTGTTTCTCTGGATCTGCTGCGATATCCATCAACGTAGACATCAGGATAGAGATCGTTGTACCGATGCGGAAACGTACCAGACGCACCAAAGTATTGATTACGTCGCTTTCACCACGCAGTAGATTCTCACTTAGGGGATGAAACGCAACGCGCTCATCCCAGTTGGAATCTTTCAATACCTTCTTAGTTGGTAAGAACAAGCGCTTGCTGGCGCAACGAACAGGGATAACTGTTGGGTTATCATCGTTCGGATCGGATGGATCAAGAATACTCAGTGACAAAGAACCATCGCCGGTATCGTCTACCCACATGCTTCCAAGCACTGACTCGTAAAAGTTTACTAATTGATTCTGACTCATGTCATTACCTTTTCATTATAGTGAATCGTCGTTACCGGCACCCATTGCTAGTGGGTCAAAACCGCTACTCCCTGGTCCCATACCCTGTTGCATGGGCTGTTGTCCTGGGGTGATGATTGGCGATTGTTGACCACCCACTGGACCTTGCTGTTGATTATGCATGCGACGTAAATCGCCAGACACGTTATACAACATGGTTTCGATGTCACTCGCCATGTTATTGATGTCGTTGCTATCAGAAGACAACACAGGCGCATACAGGCTGTCGCAGAAACTAGGTGCTGTAAACATCACCATCGGTTCGCCGTCGAGTGAAATCTTGAATGTACTATCGTACGTCAGGTCAATAATACACTCAACTTGATACAGTACCTGACTACCTTTAGATATATCGTCCAATACCTCACGCTGTAGTCGAGCCATGAAGTGTTGGATAAATGGTGTCAAATCGATGTTCTCACTAAAGCCATTGAATGCCAGTGGGATAATCTCATGTTGTGCACCAATCGTATCGTTTGTTGCCATGAAGTGTATGCGTGTCAATAGACAATCGGTCATGATCGATGGTGTAACCTGATTGAAAATTGTTGCTGCAATCGCTTCAAAGCTTGTGGACTGCCAAGACTCACCTTGACCCGGTTGATACTCACGCTGTTGCTGGGCTGCACCCATCATTACAACATCGTTCTTCTGATCCAGGTTAGGTAGGATGTTACACAGGTCTGCATACGTAACGAATCCTAACGTCATGTAGTCTGCCTTTGTCGACAAGACGTTCATCAAGCGATTACCGCTGATGGTTTGACGTTGATAGTTACGCGACATATCCCAAACATTGGAACCATCTGTATAATCATCGTCTTGAGATGTTTCCTCTTCTGCTGAAGCATTCTTAAACGATTTGATGGTTTCGGCTAGATAATTGGGACGACTATCGTTACGACGAGAACTAGCACGTGGCGTAGAAATCATCGAACGTTGGTCGATACCGTTAGCGCGAGCTTCACTCATCATCGGATCGTTATTGTATCCGATAGTGGCAAACACATCTTCTGGACGCTGGCTGAAGTAATCATACTTCTTATTGTAGAAGTCATTGTGGTTAGGATCGATCAACACATGCATGTTATCTACGATATTAGAGCGCGTCTGAATACCGTTTGGTGTATTGATCTGTGTATCACGCATCATGAATACGTTGTTAATAAACAACTTCATGTTTGGATCAATTGCTTGACGACCCATGTTCTGCGCCACACCTACATGGTCAGTATAGCCGGTTAGGATATAACGATTACCTACCGATAAACCACCACGATCATCCACAACTTCAATCATGAACGAAAATCGTTGCTCGTTGAAACCGTTAGCGATATCGGCCACACCTTTAGCAACAGCACTGGGTTGTAAGAACTGGCTTGCAGCGGAACTCAGGGTTTGAGCGTTAACGTTGTTGCCGTTCTCTGTCGATTCAGCAAGTAGCTGCTCAATCGAACGATCATAATGCGTTGTATACGGTCTGAGAGCGACTGTATCATAGCGAGTAGTTTGCTTCATGACACAGCGTGTGACTCTAAAATCACTATACATATTTTAACTCCTGCGTTTTATTGGTTGTCTGCGATATGTAATATCAGCTTAGATAGTTGGATGCGAATGTCAGATGGAGCATTCATCACACCACCTTCATCAACGTTCTCACTAAGAGCCATCAATTGTTTAGGTGAATGAGTTTTCCAGTCGCAGCGAACGATTTCTTTCGCTAGGTTGTCTATCGCAAGACAGGTCAAGTTGGATTGGCGCTCACGCTCTTTGGTCTTCTTTTGGTAAGTATGTGGATATAGTGCTTCGAACAATTCCACGTCTTCGTTGGGAATACGAGTACGTGATTCGATACCACCTAAGAACATACCGTTGGCGTCTCGCGTTTCAGAGCTAGTCAGTATTAGAGCTAGGTCTGGGAAACCCCAATGCCATAGTAGCGATTGTGCTACGCCAAAACAAGTCAGTAGTGACATCTTGTTGATGTTGTCTATGCTTCGTGGTGACAGCACTGGAGACATCAACCAGCGTAAGAGCACTAACTGACAATTAGCGGGTTGTCTGGTTTGCTGGAAGTCGTTTCGACTAAAGTCTAAACACAACTTCAACATCTCTTTAGGAACCGTTGGATCGATAAGCGCTAGCATATCACCTGGTTTCTCAGAGTACACCGACAACGCGGCTAGGTCACCATCCGATATCTCCTGCTTTATCTTGTAAGTCTCGACGATAGATTTACTTTCATCGTCTTCAGAACCAGATGGCTTTGACTTATCTTTGATACGCCCCGTGAACTTTCGCTCAAGTGACTTAATGGAGTTACCAACATGGTGATATACAACACTGATAATGTTATCGTTGTTCTCTAATGAAGAGAGCTTGATGATTACCAGTTTACGAATGACTGCAAGTGACATTAACCAGTCTGGCATTTCTGAACTACCAAGACCACCTAGTGCCGCAGACATCTGAGACTTAGCCTCAGGGTTATTGGTTTGTATATACGTTTGCAGTTGTGAGATAGCCGGAGACTTAACAACGCTCGTCTTCTTAAGGAGACTAAAACATTGATATTCTCGGAAGCTATTCGTATCCTGCGTGTAGTTCAATTGCTTAGCGTATTCCGACCATACTGGGACCATCGCTTTTAATGCGATCGCAACATACACTAACTCGAGGTAATCCTCACGCAAGTAAGTACGTGCTTTATAATCCGTTTTGGTTTGATTCCGCTCTGCAATTTCTAGCTGACTATAATGCTCCTTGATGATGGGTGGTACACGAATATTGACGTTGCGAATAACCCAATCACGTATCTCGTCGTGTGGCATCAATTTGTAGAGCTTATCGACTTCGCTAGTCAATCGAACATGTAACATGCTCGGGTCAACCACGCCTTCTATTGTTTCTTGAATGCGTTCATACGCATGAAAGATGTCAGCCTGGCGATTGGCTGGTAGTGACTGCCAGTATCCGTTGATGTACTCAAATACACTTTCAACCGTGGCATTCTTAGGATTAGAATAGAACTTCAGATCCCAATACAACTCACGATCCCCGTGTACAATCTTAAGTCCGTCAAACGCATTAGCTCGCGCTTCAACTATCTGCATGCGAAACTCCGTGGTTATTATAATCGTAGTATTGCGGATACATGATATATCTTTGAATTTTTTTAGTTGGCCGAATATAGTGCCTGCTAACGCGGGCACTTCTCTAGACCCCAAGACCCAACGTGAGTCCTAGGATCTAGCATTTAGTTACATCGGTAAATCATCTCCGCCTGTTGGTTGACTGTAGCCGCCTTGACCGCCGCCTTGGTTACCACCGTAACCACCTTGGTTGCCATAGTTGCCACCGCCACGATTGTTATTACCATAGCCACCACCTGGTTTACCTGGACCACCTTTAGGACCAGTGTATGGTTCGTACGTGTCGTAAACTTCACGCTCAACCAGATAGCGAACCATGTTGAAATAACCACGGGCGTAGTATTGCGATACTTCACCTTTAGGTAACACGTTACCTTGTGAATCCTGCAACTGTAAGTATGCAGATGGCATCAACTCAAATTTCTTGTTCGGGCGACCTTTAGCAGCCAGACCCATGAACACAACACCTTCTTCGTCACGACCAATGATGACAGTAGAACCTGGGAACGTTTTGTTTGGTGGGCCGTCGCGCAGTTCAACGCGCTTAGTTGTACCAGGGTCGCTATCAACAACAGACAGTGCGGTTGCAATCATGGTAGAAAAGATGATACCATCCATCTTACCTTTGATTGGCTTACCGTTCTGTTCGTCTGACGGGTCGTTTGGAAATACAGTAATCGATGGATTACCATTGTAAACAGAGAATGCCAATTTAGGCACACCCTTATCAGTACGTTTTCCGTAGAGCGCGTACTTCTTGTCGCTTAAAGCACTTGGTTTTTGATCCATTATCTTCTCCTCCCAAACTATGGAGTGTTTCTGTTTAAATTAACTAACTAATGATATTTAGCAAGTCGTTTCGGATATCTCGGTCCTCTATCTTTGCTATAGAAACCTTCATCCTTGGGATGGTGGTAATCGGCGACCACTTATCACTTTTTGCAACTTCCAATAGAGCCTTGCGGTGTTTGATAGACAGGGGGGATAAGAATGTAGATCCATCACCAAATACCTGCAACATAAACTCATTGAAAGGTAACGTGGCGTCTTTAGCGCCAAGTTTACTTCCCCACTGACTCTTTGGCTTCAGCCTTCCCGTGTGAGATTCCAACAGGACTAGGCGATCAAAGTTGTAGTTAGAAAGTAAATCAAATGGAACATGTGTTAAGACTAACACATCTCCCCTACCCTGCATTTTAAAGTTAAACGCAGTATAGTTAACTTCACTATCAAACATATCGACTAAGTACTTTAATGTCTTATCGTGGATTGCTTGATAAATCTCTTGCTTTTGGGTTGTTGGTCGTTTGACCTTTGCCAACGGGTATCGCTTACTCAAGTCACCGACATCGTTCGTATAGAACATGACGTTTACTTTAGCACCCACGACGTCATTGACAAAACCCTCTATCATACTCATCTCTGCATATAGCGTACCTGCTGCATCTTCAGGTATTAATGCTTTTTGCTCCCTAGCGGTGAGACTTGCTGATAGATTACGGAACATGGTAGATAGGTTAATGTATAGACTATTGAACTTCAACAATGGTGGTTCAGACATTGGATTCTCGGGGAGAACTCCTAATGCGTTTTCAATAGCCATGGACGTACCGATCGATACGCCCATATTACCAACTTCACGTTCCTCGAATGCAGTACTCTGATTTTCCATCACAATACATGCCTCAAGTTCTCATGACACCGCTTTATTTGTTCTTCATCAATACCCAACTCTTTTAACTCACTCGATACCATATCGAATATCGTGTTTTCATTAATGGGCTTTGACTCAAACGTTGCACGCATGTCGTTGAGTGTTTCTTTAGGATCTTTGACTTTGGTTGATTTAGTATTAACCGTCCACTGCAACCCTGGATATTTGCGCCTGAGTAGATCTGCGCCAGCATTTATTGGATCATCCGAAGTACCGGCCAGAGATACATGTGAGTCCGCCTTAATGTCTCTCAGGGCCTTATCGACCTTATCTAACATTGACTCAATATCCAAATCAAAACACTCAACCGTTATATAGGTCTTTGCATTCTCATTTGGATGGAACTCCACGTAGTCGTCACCGTTGGGATCTATTGTCAAACGCCAATGTCCCTTATCTTCTTCTTCATTATGTCGAAGACGATCGAATGATCCTGGTACTATAATGCTCCCGTAGTCATCGGGCCATACGTTAGGGTCTTGTATCGGACCATATGTACTTGGCTTATGTACGTGACCACAAAACACATAATGTCTTGTTATCGACATATACCGTTCAGGGTTGTGGGTGGCTAGATCTAAATGGGCTGGTAATTGATAGGGAAACATCCCGTGCATGACTGTAAAGTCAACCTTACTCAACCCATGATCCGACATCAATTGGACAACTTGTTTCCAAGTATCATCGTTATCACTAGACCACTCATCTGGAATGTACAAGATGTCGATGTTAAATCGTTCATTGTGTTCGATATACAAACGAGGTATATATCGAACGTCAGCACCCACATCTGCACTCTCATTAAGCACCTCTATATGTCGAGGCTGCTTTCGATCGTGTGATGGTGTACCTTCTAGTACTCTGAGGACGATATCTCGACGCTTACACATTCTAAGTAGATAACCAAAGTATTGCTGTATCTCGTATGTTTCGTTATCGGGATGATTCAACAACCGATCATACAGGTCACCTGGAAAGATGATCATGTCAATGTCATTACTTTCTTTGGTGTCAGGAATAGCTTTCTTTAAGTTATCGATGATGTGGCTAGTGGGTGTTTTACGATGACCCAAATGGATGTCAGATGCTACAACCAAATTGAGTTTTTGGTTAAGCATTATAGATCGTCGTAGCCTGCCGTATCTACTTTACCAGATTCTTCAGGTTTAGTCTTTTCCGACTCAGCCCCAAAGTCTTCATTAACCAGATCATCAAAGCCATAACGTTTGTAAATGAAATTCCAAGCACGTACGTTAGTTAAGAATGTAGAACCATCGGCTTGTGCTTTATTGCGGAATTGCTGGTTAATGTACTCACGACCAGCCTGCTCAGTAATTTTACTCTTACGCTCAGCAGTCTGTAGGATTTCGCTGATAGACGATCGTCCTGATTTTGCAACTTCAGTATTGATACTACCAACTAATGGTGGCACAATGAAGAGTTCTTCACCAGAAGAATCATCAACAACCCGAATAGAACGGTTCCAACTACCCGCGATCTTCAACCATATACGTAGGTCGGCAGTTTCTTCATTGCGATTAACCAAGAAAGGTAACACATCGCGCTTGAAGATTGCCTCTTTAATCGTTGGCATGTTGTTATCGTTCTTTAAAATTGTGTCCAGTGTTTGTTTAATTTCACTTTGTTCAGACATCGTATTTATCTCCACAAAAAAGAATATATCCCTAGCTATCAAACGATAGCTAGGGACTGTTCAGATTTATTACTTATCAACAACAAAGTACTTCATTTTACTCGTCTTAGTACGATCTTTCTCCAAAATCGATGTGATCTTTTGTTTGATCGCAAAGACTGGCTTACCGCGTCCAAAGAGACTCACTAGTTTCTTATCATCGACGCGGAACTTAACACCGCTATTAGTTGTTGTAACAGCGATCGTTGTGTAACGAGAAGATGGTGACGTAACTACCTTACCACGACCACCTAAATCAACATCGATAAGTTTACTAGTATATCTAGCAAATTTATCTTTATCGGTAACATAGATACCGTATTCTTTAGATTCTTGGAGGTGCGCCAGCAAATTCTCTTTCTGACTATCAATGACATAACCAATGACATCTGCCATGACATCATCGTTAAGCTCGGAAGATACGGTACAGTTAACCGATTGATCGTTTATAGATACAACCGCAAACGGTTCAATAGATTTAACCACGCTATGGTCGACTGGATAAATCAAAGTCGAGTTATCAACGATACTAATCGGCTCATATTCATCCTCAACCTTACTTACCTTATCATCGGGCATGCGGTTTGATTCATTTTGATATTCTGCATCGGGTTCCAACGGTATAACCCAATACACACCATCTTCCACCTTCATATACTTCTTAATGAAAGCAGCGATAGCCTCACGACTACCTTCCTCGCCACCTTCTACCGTATATACATCACCCTCTTTAGTAACGTAACAATCGGCATGTGGTGGCTTACCGCCTTTCGTCTTATCGAGTAGATAAAGGCGATGTCCCTGGTTGTATGCAGCATCTGCCAACGACATAGGGTTAGATAGCGTTCTTGAAATAGCGGAACGAATATCGTTTAACTCTATAATCGCATCATCGACACGCTGCAATAAATTGTTTTTATTGAAGATTTTCATTTTGTGACTACCCTGACTGATCGTCGCTAGTTACATTTAAGATCTTAGACTGACCGACTTCAATAGCTCGACCAAAACTATACGACTGACCGTTATCTTCGATCGTACACTCAATGCTAACGCTGTATCGCCCGTCACCACCTTCAATGAGTGATGTGGATGTATTGATGTTAGCGTTGGTGAAGTAACGCCTGAAGTAACGCGTGAGCGT
>CETA01024040.1_pt1 | contig 24173 bp, 29 predicted proteins | sample 531251 | NCBI WGS metagenome assembly CETA01 (sample SAMEA2622362, study PRJEB7988) | marine metagenome | biome: marine biome (ENVO:00000447); feature: mesopelagic zone (ENVO:00000213); material: "saline water (ENVO:00002010), including plankton (ENVO:xxxxxxxx)" | depth 380 m
CTCGTCGATGAATAGCAAGAACGGTTTCTGGGGTGCAAACGCATATGGCGTACCCAGTGAAGCCACGAGCTGGGTCAGAGTGCCTCCGAGGAGAGTCCCCACGGCTTCACCAGGATTCAGAATCTCAAGACTATCAGGCGAGAGTTCCCCGAATGGTTCTGCTACCATCGTCACTCGCTTCAGAGACTCACGGTCATAAGCTCCTTCACCCCTAGACAGACGTCCAACGACCGTGGGACCGTGGAACCCGACCACGCCACATCCGGTCGTAAGATGTACAAGCAAGCTAGTTAAATCGCTGTAACCGAGGAACACCTTCGGTCTTCGTTGTAATTCGTTTGGGGTAAGCCACGGGAGCAGTTGAACACTCCCATAGCCTCCTCGCGCCCCAACCAGACCGGCAATGTCAGGATCAAGCCAAGCCTTGCGGAACGCCTCAGCTCGTTCTGAGGCCTCGCCAGCAACGTAGACACGTCGATCGAAAATACTCTCGTCATAAACTGGGTCGAATCCGAGCACTCGCAATTCGGCAAGACCAAGCTCAAACTCCGAACGGTCGAATCCACTTGCTGGGGCAACGATCGCCAGACGGTCACCTGGACTTAAAGCCTTGGGTTTTAGCATTCGCGCAACCTACTGCGGATTACGCTGACATCAAGTTCATTCAGAACACCGTCAGGCATGATGAGCTATTTCCTCGGCAATCATCCTGTATTCCTTACGCCCGATCCAATCTTCGATACGACCTTTAGGCCTTCTCAACGGTAACTTTGTTAAATACCGCTCCTTCACTTTCCGATGCCGTCCGAGAGAATTCTCCAGGTCGTGCATTGCCAAGCTACCCTGCTCCGCCGCGTGTATCAGAGCTTCTAGCACACCGACATGACTCGCTGTATCGGTCCCGCACAACAGCAGCAGGTCGACAGTAGCGCCAACAGCTTCCACAGCAGCCTCCTCTATGCCGTACCTCCCTGTTATCGCCTTCATTTCCATATCGTCCGTCACAACCAAGCCACCATAATTCAATTCACCCCTGAGCAGATCGTGCACTACCCGCCGTGATAGCGTCGCGGGCCGAACTTCATCGAGACTCCGAACTAGCAAATGCCCAGTCATAACCGACGCAACATCAGCGCCAATCGCCGCACGAAATGGAACTAACTCCCGCTTGTCCAAACACGCCAAATCGATGTCGAGGATTGGTAGTTCATGGTGCGAGTCCTGACTAGTGTCACCGTGTCCTGGAAAGTGCTTAGCACAAGCAGCGAGTCCCCCTGACTGCAAGGTTTCAATGATCGAAACTCCGAGTGTTGAAACAATGGCCGGATCCTCAGACATTGCACGGTTGCCAATGACAGGATTCTTCGAATTCGTGTGTAGGTCCATGACCGGTGCGTAGTTGAGGGTAATACCGACAGCAGTTAATTCAGAGGCGAGGGCTGATGCAAATCGGCGGGCTAGATTAGCGTCACGACTTTTGCCAAGTACTTGCATCGCCGGCCACTCCGTGAAGGGATCGCGAAGGCGAGCGACTCGACCACCCTCTTGGTCAACGCTGACCCACAATGGCCAATCCCGTCGAAGCGATTGCACCTCACGCGTAAGTTCAGCAACCTGATTTGGACTGTCGATATTTCGTGAAAACAAAATAACGCCACCAATATCAAACTCTTTCACCAACATACGAAGTTCGTCAGGCACCGTGTAGCCATGAAAGCCCACAATGGCGAACTGCCCCACTTGACGACGAAACGCAGTTTGTGACATGTCGCGTTTGTGATAGCTAGTGATCACTTGGGCCGTACACCCAACTCACCCGTAGTCACATTATAATGCGCTAGTGCAGCTCAAAGCGTCCGCTCCTATGCGGATCGACCTTGCCGGCGCCACCCTAGACATATGGCCTCTGTATCTGTACCACACAGATGTTCAAACAATAAACGTTGCCGTGACTCTTAAAGCCCGCTGTTGGTTACAAACTCGTGATGACCGAAGGCTTGTTTTGCGGTCCCTCAACACCAATAAACACATTGAGGTTACACATCGATCGGAACTACCTGATGACCCTTCATGGAGCCTGCTAAAACGCATCAGCGAGTTTTTTGAGGGCGAAGGACTTAACATCGTAATTCAGAGTGATTCTCCAATTGGTGCAGGTATCGCTGGGTCTTCAGCCCTGAACGTTGCCACATGCGCCGCATTCACCAAGTGGCGAGGCCTCAACCTCTCCCCCGAGAAACTTCTCGACATCGCAATGAACATCGAGGCTCAAGTAATCAATGTGCCGACTGGTGCACAGGACTATCGCCCCGCTTATTACGGCGGTATTTCCGCAATTGAGATGGGAGTTGGAGGAATAACGCGTGTGCCTCTCGATGTTGATACTCCTGCGATCGCCGATCGCCTAGTCGTCGCTTATAGTGGCGTTTCAAGACAATCAGGGATTAACAACTGGCAGGTCATGAAGAGAAGAATCGATGGAGAACCGAGCCTTGTCGATCATTTTGAACAAATCTGTCTGGTTGCCAGAGCTATGCGGTCAGCATTGGTTGCTGGCAATTGGCGAGAGGTTGGCCATCAGATGAACCGAGAGTGGGAATTACGTAAGCGTCTAGCTCCAGGGGTTACCACCCCTGCTATTGATAATCTCATTAAGCAGGCCAGAAGCGTTGGTGCACTCGGGGCCAAAGTCTGTGGAGCGGGCGGAGGAGGATGTATCGTCAGTTTAGCGGAACCCACAGAGGCTGTCGCTGTATCCTCCGCATTAAGTAACGGCGGTGCAACGATACTGCCGTGTGACATCGACACGAACGGACTCCAGATTACTCTTGGCGTGGCACCACCAGAATAACCTCGTCCATCTTCCTCGTCATGGCTCCCACGGTTACAAGGAATAACGTCAGGCAAATACGGAAGCTGTATCTTGAGGCGACCCCGAGAACGATTCAGGGCAACGTGAATAAAGCCGTCGAGCTACTCAAGTCGCTGCCGACAGAGAGTGCACGTCAAAAAGCAGCAGTGTATATGGACGGCCTATCGCAGTTACGAACCGAGTGGACTCTGGCGAAAAAACGCCGCGCCAAACACCGGTAAAAGATGTGCTATTGATACTCGAGAAACAGGATGTCGACTATTCTATTAAATAGTCTCTGAAGCAATAAATAAGGTGTCGTGGTGTTCACACCATCGAGTTGGGCAACTACGCCACTATGACACCAGGTAGTCGCGGTAGTTATCACGGTTGATCAATACGGTGACAATCTCGCGCGCTGTGCCCAGTCGTCTCCCAGCGCGACCGTTTAGCGTAAACCTGAAGGCGCCAGCATCAGAGACGTTAATGACAATCTCATTATCCGCCTCAACCTGAAGGCTTTCACCGGCTTGTATCAACCTAGACATTACGCGCTCACCATCAATAGTCAATTGCACCCAACAAGGACCCTGCGGCTCAATGTCGATTAGCAACGCACCTTCGCGAGTCGAAAGCGCAGTCTCCACAAATGCAACCTCGCTAATCGAACCAACGACATCCGCGGGTTCCGATGTCTGTGCTAAATCATTTTCAGTCGGTGAACCTAATCCAACAAAACTAAAATAGATTATTAAGCCAATAAGCGGAAGGCTAAAAGCCGTAAGTGTGACCCACACTCTAGCCATCTCTCGATGATTTTCAAAAATATGATCTCCCTCTTGACGATCGGCTGCTCGTGGACCTCCCGCAACCAGGCCATCGATAGGGTGTGCTAACAAAAACTCTTGTAACGTCGCCTCGGGATCAAGACCAACCTCTGTCGCGTACGAACGCACAAATGACCTAAAGAAAATACCCTTCGGTAAACAATCGATCTCATTACGCTCTAAGGATCTAAGCGTTCCAATAGCAATCCTTGTGGTTGCCGCAATCTCATCAAGGGTTAAGCCACGCGCCTCCCGCGCCTCTCGCAACCGAGTCCCAATGTCTACTTGCTGCATCACGAATAATCCCCATCAGAATCGAACATTGTCGGATCTGGAACTACATACTCTAGACGTGAGACCTGGCACTGTCAAACGACCGTCGCACACGCTGAACAAGATTAGTGAGGCCAGCGGTCCAAGTAGAACCTGCCCTAGCCGATTCAATGAATAGACCAATACCAGCAAAGCCCGCAGCACCTGCCATCCACACTTTCTTGAGGCGATCCTCGTTAACGCCCCCAATGGCCACCACGGGTATCTCACTCTGACTAATCACCGTCTCAAGTACACCAAGACCTGCCGGCACATCTGTCATAGCCTTGGAAGGGCTCGGAAATACAGTACCGAAGACCAAATAGTCCAAGGTTGAGGACATTGATAGCACCCTCGATGAATCGTGAACTGCACGACTCACCAACCACGAAGGAGGACTGATCGTACGGACTCGTTCTGCCTTGACGGAGTCCTCACGAAGGTGAACGCCCGCCGCACCACTCGCAAGTGCAACATCAGCACGATCGTTCACGACAACATGCATGGCACTGCCGGCCGTAGCTTTAACGCATTGCGAAACGAGCGACGTCAGTACCCGTCCAGATAAATCTCGTTCACGCACCTGAACAACTCCGATTCCAGCTTCTGCCGCCGAAGTTACGAAGGTAACGAGATTATTAACCTGACAATCCAGTGAATCCCCTGGAGACAAGCGTTGACGATCGGTAACAAGACAGATGAGCGGACCACGCGTTGATAACGTTTCACCCTTAGGATTCATTGGACCTGGGCTCGATAACTTCAACCGGATCTTCAAGAACCGACACTGCTACAGATTTATTAGGTGCATTATTTAATCGAGTATTCGCTATAACCGTCATGATTTCGTCAAAGGCAGCAATAAGATTAATCAGACCGATTCCTGACACACCGCCCCGAACATAATTGTTTTGAAGGACCACTCTTAACGTTGGAATGACTTCGCTAAGAAGATTCCGATCCCAGTAAGTCGACCACGGAACGAAAGTCAACACCAGTCCAACTTCCAGAAAGTAAGCAACAAATAGCCAACGACTTAGCGGAGAACCCATTAGCACGCGATCACAACTTTCGCTAAATACTTAATACCGCTATCGACATCGGGCCTATCACCGGAGTCAACCGGCGTTACAACAAATAGCCATGGTTATCGAACAAGCCACCAAGTCCATTACAGGAGGGCATTACACTTGAAACACTAGAGAGGTCACTACAGATCAAAAGAAGTAACACCTCGAGATCAGTGCGGCACGTCACTCAGCGACGAACAGTGGAATGAGCGTCGATGCACCGTCGAATAACCGTGGCAACTGATAGCAGCAAGATGCTTTGCTGTTGGGTAGCCTTTATGTCGGTCGAAGCCGTAGCGGGGATCTCGTTCGTGCAAAAGTCTCATGTGACGATCTCGTGTAACTTTAGCAACAATTGAGGCGGCAGCAATAGCCGAACACCGACGATCGCCACCGATAATATGACGTTGCGGTAACTCAAGGTTTGGAATACAGAAACCGTCTACAAGTACAAAATCAGGAAGCGTCACTAAACCCATCACCGCGTCCCGCATCGCAGCGAACGTTGCTTGGTGAACATTTAACTTATCAATGACCAAGGGACTCGCCCAACCAACGCTCCACCCGTCTGCCAATGAAACGATTTCTTCATACAGACACTCGCGATCCGAGGCAGATAAAAGTTTTGAATCACAAACACCAGGAATGTGCCGGTCGGGATTTAGGACGACGACTGCAGCAACCAATGGACCAGCCAGACATCCGCGCCCAACTTCATCGACTCCCGCTACCCTCGCAAACCCCAAACGCCTAATTGCGTTCTCGATAGTACGACGAGCAGTAGGTCTGGACATCCCAGCGCTTCTTGGCTTCGGTCGTCTGAGTGCCAAACGGGGAAGAAGATCAGGCCCTGGGTTTCGTCTTCCGCTCGCGCATCCTGGCGGCTTTCCCTCGAAGTTCTCGCAAATAATACAACTTCGACCGGCGTACTCGCGCCGATCTTACGACTTCAATGCGATCGACAATGGGCGAATGTAAAGGAAAAATCCGTTCAACTCCTTGTCCGAACGATACTTTGCGGACCGTGAATGACGCCCGAGCACCGCCTCGATGTTGAGCAATAACCACGCCCTCAAATATCTGAACGCGCTCTTTCTCACCCTCTCGGACCTTTACGTGAACCCTTACGGTATCGCCAGACTGCATTACTGGCCGCTCTACCAACTGGCCCCGTTCGATAGTTTCGACCACGTTCATACTTCTGCCCCCTTCACCCTTTCCGTCAATAGCTCTTGAAGAATGGCACGTTCCTCATCATCGAGAGAAGCCTGAGCAAGTAGATCGGGACGACGATTTAAAGTGCGTCGTACCGCCTCCCGCTTTCTCCATCTAGAAATTTCCTTATGGTGACCCGACAGCAAAGTCTCCGGCACCCTCAATGCTCTCACTTCAGCAGGCCGCGTGTACTGCGGAAAGTCGAGTAAGCCCCGCACAAAGGACTCGCTTTCAACCGAACGAGCGTCTCCCACAACCCCTGGCACTAGCCTAGCTACGGCATCAATGATTACCAACGCAGGCAGCTCCCCACCAGTTAGCACGTAGTCTCCGATCGATAGCTCTTCGGTTGCAATGGATTCTCTAACTCGTTCGTCAACGCCCTCGTACCGACCACAGAGCACAACAAAATGTGACAAACGACTTAGGCGCTGAGCATCGGGGTGCGAAAATCGTTTTCCCTGTGGCGACATTAACACCACAGCTTCCGGCAACCCAACGCTGTCTTCTATCGAACCGATAGCACGAAAGAGTGGTTCGCACTTTAATACCATTCCTGGGCCACCACCATATGGAACATCGTCCACACTACGGTGCCGGTCATCGCTATAGTCACGCAGATCATGAATTCGTACTTCAACAAGGTCTCTATCGATAGCACGCCGCACTACACCTTCCCTAAGCACCGCTTGGACAGTTTCCGGAAAGATTGTTACGACGTCAATTTTCATCCCGTACTCCGCGATCGGCTCGTAGCATTCAAGTCAAGCAGCCCCTCAGGCGGATCAATCTCAATAGTCCTATCAGCCACATTTATCTGCTGACAGATATCAGCAGCTAGAGGTACCAACACTTCCTCTGTTGCTGTTTGGATAACAAGCCGACTATTCTCGGCATTTCCCTGAATAGCAGCTACCGACCCAAGAACAATCCCGTCAGGCATCCGGACGGCACAGCCGATAAGGTCGTGGTGATAAAACATATCAGTCGGTAACACTTTCAGTTCTGATAAGGGCACTCTCAACTCAGCACCAACGTAAATTTCCGCTGCATCGATCGTTTCGACCCCCTCAAAACCCAGAATCGGACGCCCTTGGTGAAATCTTGCCGAAGTCACAGTCGCTCGACTAACCCGGTCGTCGGAGCAGACTAAGAACACAGCGCCTACCATGAAGCGCTGATGTTGAAAGTCCGTTTCAGGATTCACGATGACATGACCCGAACGACCGTGTGTACGCGCTACCCGACCCACGACCGCACATTCGAGTAAACGTTCGTCACCGTCTGTCATTGGGCGACCCGTCACGAAACTCGACCGTCACGTTACAACCTTCCTTTTCAGCGGCCACTGATGCCAGTGTGCGAAAAGCAGCGGCGGTACGCCCCCTCCGACCGATCATCCTTCCTAGATCGCCGGATGCCGTAAACAGTTCGATCAATTCTGAATCTTGACTGTTAGTTTCAGAAACGCTCACTTCTTCGGGAAGTTCCGCCAGTGCTCTCGCAACAACTTCGACGAGTGTCCGGGCACGGCTCACGACGTCGCCGCCTCCGTATCTTCCTCGGCTTCTGCAACAGCAATCGGATGGCGCTTAATCAGCGTTCTGACCGTGTCAGATGCTCGAGCCCCTCGTTTCACCCAGTGAGCCAACCGCTCTCGATCCAACTCAATAGTTTCAGGATCGGTCCTCGGATTGTAGTAGCCAAGAATCTCGACGAATCGACCATCCGTTGCCTTTGCTGAATCTAAGACGACCACACGATAAAACGGCTGTTTTTTTGATCCCACACGACGCATACGTATCGACAACATACCAACAACCCTTTTTCAATTACTCAGCGACTAGATAAGAGCAGGTTAGAATTACTGTAAGCCACTCACAAACAATCGTTTATCGTAGTCTAGCCTTAGCCAACCTGTCAACGACGGAACAGATGGAAGTGGCCCCGGTTATTTAGTTATGGCGCACTTCGAGACGGTAGTTAGTCTGAACAATACGGTAGTTAGTCTGAACAATAGAGAGTCGCGCTAGCCAGAACCAAGACTCCTACTCGAATCGGCGTTAGACCCAACCGCGAACGGAATCGACTCGATAATAGAAAGACCGTAGCCATCTAACCCAACAAACTTACGGGGATTATTGGTTAATATGCGCATCGAACGAACTCCAAGATCACGCAGAATTTGGGCGCCGATACCATAATCTCTCTGGTCTGGAGTCACACCGATGCGTTCATTTGCCTCCACAGAATTAAGACCCTGGTCTTGGAGCTCGTAAGCCAGAATCTGATTAGCCAAAGTCATTCCTTGACTGTCCTGGTTGAGATATAACAGAACGGCGCGAGGCTCTTGAGAAATGCGGGCTAGACTAGCATCCAACTGTCGCCTACATGGACAGCGTGTGGAATGAAACACGTCACCAGTCAAGCAGCGGGAGTGCACCCGAACAACCACGTCCTGCCCATCTCCTATTTCACCACGGACCATCGCTACATGGGTTTCGTTCCCGATGATGTTCTTATACGCAACAACACGAAACTCACCGAAATCAGTTGGCAACTTTGCTGACGCGAGTCGCTTTACCAGACATTCCGTTGCCATTCGATATTTAATCAGGTCAGCAATCGTGATCATCGGCAGGTTATGCAAACCTGCAAACTTAGCTAGTTCTGGTACACGCGACATCGTGCCGTCATCGTTCATGATCTCGCAAATAACGCCGGCTGGGTTCAAACCAGCGATCCGTGCGAGATCTACTGCAGCTTCCGTCTGACCAGACCGAACAAGTACACCGCCAGGTCGCGCGCGGAGCGGGAACATGTGGCCGGGTCTAGCCAAATCTGCGGGACGCGTCTCCGGGTCCATAGCAGCTCGCACCGTGGCAGCACGATCACCTGCAGAAATTCCAGTACTCGTAGATTCCTTTGCTTCGATCGAAACGCAGAATGCAGTATCAAAACGTGCTGTATTCTGCGACACCATAAGTGGAATATCGAGTTCATCCAAGCGCTCGGTAGTCATAGGCATGCAAATTAACCCGCGACCGAACCGAGCCATAAAGTTAATAGCCTCCGGAGTGATCTTGTCGGCCGCGATCGTAAGGTCACCCTCGTTCTCACGATCCTCATCATCAACCACAATAATCATCCTGCCCGAACGGAACGCTGCCACTGCATCTTCAACCGACGAAAACCCATAATCTTCAGATCGATGGGCTACCTTCAACGATACTTTGCTTCCTACCGAACGGGACTTCATGATGGTATGCCTCGATTACGCCGCTTACTCAACATGAGTCTGGCGACTTGATTTCCATGGCACGCACGACGTACTTACCAAGAATATCGCATTCTAGGTTCACTGCATCACCCTCTGAGTACTTACTAAAAGCAGTATGCTCCCATGTGAACGGAATGATTTGGACATCGAACGTACTGGCTCGAAGTTCAGCAACCGTTAAACTAACACCATCAAGGGCAATGGAACCACGCTCTACCAAATACCTTGAAAGCGAGTCAGGAAAAGCGACCTTCACCCGGTGGTGCTCAGATTCTGAATGTATGGTCTCAACAAAACCTACTGCATCGACATGACCTTGGACAAAATGTCCACCCATACGTGCGTCCGCCCGTACCGGCCGCTCAAGATTGACGACATGGCCCACAGCTAACGTTCCCAACGTTGTCACACGGGTTGTTTCTGGCGAGACCTCGACGTCGAACATCTCGCTTGTGACCTCTGTGACGGTCAAGCAGACTCCGTTAGTGGACACACTGTCCCCGACCAACAACTCGCCTGCTAGGACAGTATCAATACTCAGGCGTAGCCCCTTCATCATGGGCGCCACGGTTCGTACTATTCCGATGGACTCAATCAATCCGGTGAACATATCCGTCCGTACATTCGTCTGGCCCGACCATTCGAACATCCAAATTATTAAGTGACTCAACTATTGCTGACCTCACCCGAAACCAACGGACTCCACTTCTACCAAACTCTGTTTGGGAAACGTAGATTCTGACCCGGTCGACTACCCCCGCCTCCCACGCTGCTCCATGCAAAGTCGGACCACCCTCCAGCAACAGAGATGTTATCCCTTCATTGCTAAGAACAGTCAGCGCAGAGGTCAAGTCATGAAGCGGTGCTACCAAAAGCCTGGCTCCGAGCGATTCGAGCGCCTCGGCGTGATCGGAAGAATGTGTCACGGCAGCCTCGGTCGTCACGATGAGAATCGGCCCGGCTTGTTGGGTCAAAAACATCGCCGCCGAGCACGGCACCCGCAAGCGCGAATCAAAGATTACGCGCGTCAACGGTCGCGTCTGAGGAGACGCTCGAACGGTCAGCTCAGGATCGTCAATCAACATAGTGCCAGAACCAACACCAACTGCGTCGAACTCAGCCCGCAGGGCGTGCACATCACTCGTCGTCTGCTCAGCAGTGATGTTACTCCGCACCCCCAACGTCTCCGCAACACACTCGTCCCGCGTTAGCGCGACTTTCATCATTACAAACGGTCGGCCATACCGAACGCGTATGAAGAACGGTAGATTCAAACGAGCGGCCTCCGCTTCACGCACACCCACGGTCACCGCAATTCCATGCTCGCGGAGAAACTGAATACCCTTCCCATGTACTTGCGGATTAGGATCTTCAACTCCAATCACAACCCTAGCAATACCAGCCTCCACAATTCGATCAACGCACGGCCCCGTCCTGCCCGTGTGGCAACAGGGCTCAAGTGTGCTGAACAGGGTCGCCCCTCGAGCGGCAGGTCCAGCCGCACGCAACGCATACACTTCGGCATGGGGCTCGCCAGCACGTCGGTGGTAACCGCTACCGACAACAGCACCGCTGGGGGAAATGACGACCGCCCCAACCAGTGGATTGGGACTCGTCAGGCCTCGACCCAGGGCCGCCATTCTCAAAGCCCGATCCATGTACTCGCCATCAGCTAAAGGCAAAAACCTATCTCTCAAAAAAGCCAGCACTTCACTAGGGCTAACTGTTTACGTAAACTCCCTTACCCCTGCCACACGTTACCCCAACATTTTCGCGTTTATAAGCAAGCTGTGGATCAGTCAGCACACCATCAACAACAATCTTGGCACGACATAGACGGGAGACCATTCATGCCGGCTCATTCGTGTCAGCTTCAACTCGCTGACGTCTGAGCATTAATGCCTCAACCGCTTCAAGAGGTGCTACCCTACCCGCCAAAACCTCGGCCATCTGCAGGGCAATGGGTAATTCGATACCATGCTCGGCACCAAGAGCAAGTGCAGCACCAGTGGTTCGCACGCCCTCTGCCACCATTTTCATTTCACCAAGGACCGCTTCGAGAGGCCGGCCCTTGCCTAGTTCAAGACCGACCCTTCGGTTACGGCTAAGCCCGCCGGTACAAGTCAATACGAGGTCACCGAGACCGCTCAAACCAGCCAGAGTCTCACGCCGCCCACCCTCAGCACACGCCAAACGTGTCATCTCAGCGAGACCTCGCGTGATTAAGCCAGCCAGAGCGTTATTCCCGAGACCGAGCGATTCGACGACGCCTGCCGCAATTGCTATGACGTTCTTGAGCGCACCGCCAAGCTCTACTCCGATGACATCGTTGCTCGCATACAGCCGAAAGTACTTAGACCGGAATTCTTCCTGCACCAGCTTCAATAGAGATGGTTCCCTCGATGCAACTAGCACCGCTGTAGGTAGTTCGCGTGCTACCTCAGCCGCAAAGCTTGGCCCAGAGAGCACCGCCACAGGATTTGCTCCACCCATCTCTTCCTCGATAACCTGCGACATCCGCCTCATCCTGCCAGGCTCAAGACCCTTCGTAGCACTCACGATCGGTACATCCCCAGGCAGGAAAGCACTGGCCTGCTGGATTACCGTGCGGGCTCCGTGTGATGGTACCGCGGCCACAACACATGTGGACCCAACCAACGCTTCCTCTAGAGATGCAGTTGGCATAACCGATTCCGGAAGTACAAAATCAGGAAGGTAAGCAGAATTCTGACGGTGTTTAATCATCGAGGCGACAAGCGGTGCATCACGTCCCCAGAGTCGTACCTCGTGCCCCAACCGCCCCATATGAACCGCGAGCGCTGTGCCCCAGCTGCCCGCTCCAAGTACCGTCAACCGATGCGCCATGCTCTTAAAGCCTCCTCCTACTGTCCAAAACGCCGCTCTGTCCCGTCACTCAACCGAATCAGATTTCCTCGGTGTCGATAGAGGACGAGCACCGTGACCAATGACGCACCGATTATCATCGAAGGGGGAGCTGCCATCACATAGAGTAAAGGTGCGAGTATTAATAATGCCGCAATCGAGCCGGCAGAAATGTAACGTGTCCACCAAGCAACAACGAGAAATATCGCTACACTGACCAGGCTAGCGATCGGCGACAAGACGCCGAAGACACCACCCGCCGTGGCCACTCCCTTCCCCCCACGAAATCTAAGCCACACAGGATAGATATGGCCCATGATCGTTGCCACTCCAGCTGCTGTACGTGTTGGGTCGTCCATACCAAGTCTCGTGGCGAGCAAAACAATCGCAAAGCCCTTAAACACGTCAAGTCCGAATACGACTAATCCGATTAATGGCCGGGTCGCTCGGAAGACGTTCGCAGCGCCTATATTGCCACTCCCCTCATTACGCACATCCACGCCGGCAAAGCATTTCGGTATAAGAAAGGCAAACGGGATTGAACCAGCGAAATACCCGAGTGCAATTATCCAAGCATCCGTCATCTTCATCACGGAGCGATGGCCCGCAGCACACCAGTTGCTTGTGGCACATAATCTGGAGTCGACGAGGCCATGCGACTTTCATAGAGAGTTAAATGCTTTACCTGCCATCGCACAGCTTCGACCCCAATCTTTTGAACAGCGTCGCGAATCATCCTCCCACGCTGCGGCGCTCGCCTGACACGTCCAACTGTAACGTGTGGAACAAACCGCATCTGATTTTTCACGACACCGGCTGCATGGAGCCGCCCATGAAGCTCTGGCATTAGACGGTCAAAACCTGAAGAACAGTCGCGTACGCCCAGCCATACTACTCTCGGGGTGCCAGACGACGGAACGGTGACCGCAGCCGCTAACTCTAATTCGAAGGCTTCAACCGACCAAGGCCGAACCAACAACGTCCGTAGTCGTTCCATCACGATTGGGTGTACTAGCCCAAGAAATCTTACCGTGACATGGAGGTTCTGCGGACGCACCCAAGAGATTCTTGGTCCTCCTCTAATCGCAAGAGATTCAGCAATCGACGCAGAAATCTTTATGACCGTGCTACGCACAACCGCACTGAGATCAACGGCAATGAAGAGACGCGATCGTGAGGCACTGTCACTCATGATCGTCAAGTATTCGCCGGAGCATGTCGAGCGCTGCCTGTGACGCTTGGCGTTTGACCATATCCCGTTCACCGCGAAATGCAAACAACTTAACCAGCTCAACTCCTGCTCCAGCTACAGCAATAAACACCGTTCCGACCGGCTTGGCAGTAGTGCCTCCTGCAGGCCCGGCAATGCCTGTAACGCCGACACCGATGTCGGCCTTGGCTCGGGCCGCAATGCCAGATGCCATGGCCAAGGCTACAGCCTCGCTGACCGCGCCATGTGTTTCGATGAGGGCTGCCGGTACGCCCAAAAGATTAATCTTTTCCAAATTAGAATATGTAACTACAGCCAAGTCGAGATAAGCGGAGCTTCCAGACACATCAGTCAGCCGAGACGCTAAGAGCCCACCCGTACATGATTCGGCTAACGCTACCCGTAACCCATGGGAACGAAGACGGCTGCCAACAACTTGCTCAAGAGGAAGTCCCTCCGTTGTATACACATCGCGCCCAAGAGCTCCGACTAGCTCCTCCACAGCCAAGTTAAGGGAAATCTCAGTCTTTCGTAGATTCGAGGCCCGAGTCGAGAGGTGCAACTCAACCTGCCCAGGACTTCCTAAGATTGTCGCTCTGACCACAGGGTCCCGTTCCTTCCAACGTGCATAAAGTGGCCGCACCTGCTCTTCGACTTGCGATTCGGCGCGTCCGGACACTCCAACAACACGACGTGCCAATCGAAGGCTAGGCACTCGCAGCGCAAGGCGCTTAAGGACCTGGCCATCAAACATTGGCTCCAGTTCCCGTGGCGGTCCGGGTAAAGCAATGACCACCCGTTCCCGCCACTCCAGCCATAATCCAGGCGCTGTCCCGCGTCCGTTGGAAATAATCTCTGCACCGCGCGGTACGAGCGCTTGGCGACGGTTAATCTCTGGCATCTTGAGTTTATGAGCCGCGAAACGCGCCTGAATCAGACCGAGGATCTCTTGTCGTTCTACGAGAGGCGCATTAAGAACTGTAGCCAGTGTATCCCGCGTAATATCGTCATCGGTCGGACCTAACCCACCAGTCATCACAATAAGATCAGCATCATTGAGACCACGCTCGATCGCCAGAGCTAACATTTTTCGGTCATCACCAACAATCACCTTACCTTGAACCTCAATCGCCAAATCATTCAAGCGGGCAGTGAGAAACAGAGAGTTCGAGTCAGCACGGTAAGGGGTTAGTAGTTCACTACCAACAGCAATGATTGCCGCCGTGTCGATAAACGTTGACCTCATGCGCCCAAAGCTGCGATCACCCAGATCCCGCCGCGCAATACCGCTTGCGCGTACAGAGCAGCCACCACATCGTCTGCCATCACCCCCCAACCACCTGGTAACCGTTCGCAAGCTCTCGCAGGGTATGGCTTAACAATATCGAACACGCGAAATAGGACGAAACCGAAAACCAACGAACCAAAACCGACATTTAGGTATGCAAAGGTTAGTAACATCCCGACAATCTCGTCGATAACTATGATTCCAGGGTCAGTGCGGCCAACGTAACGCTCAGTCACCGACGCCGACCACACTCCGACAGCTAGTAGTACAGCGATCGCCACCAATTCCACCAGCGGCGATGCAATTGCGCGTAGCACTCCAAAAATAACTAGGCCTAGCGCAGAACCAACCGTTCCAGGCGCCACCGGAGCGTACCCGCAATAAAAACCAGTCGAAACAGCGACAGCTAAACGTTTCACAATTCAATACTCAAAATACCAGCGTTTCGTTCGAGTCTGATTGCCAACCACATTGCCTAGGACACCCAAGCAGGTCGAATATCCGCTGAAGGCTCATCCAGCTCAATAGAATCTTTAAGATACCTTGACAACACGTGTTTCAGCGAGTCGGTCGTGTACCGTCCGCCGATAGCGATCGCCGAACTGAGCAATGAAGCCAAGACCGAACGGTAGTATAGAAACGAAGAAAGACACCACTCGCAGCAGAGCCTTACTTAGACAGACCGGCTCCCCCTCGCTGCCGACGACCTTAAGATGACAAAACATCTTTCCAATTGTTTGGCCACCGGCTGTTGTGAACGCCACTAGGTATCCCCCGTTTAGCATGAGAAGAAATCCGCTGATTGGCGCCCTTGGCAACATCGACCACTCAGACAAAGTCAACCCACAAAGTCGAAGCGTGAGAAAAATAACACTCATATCCACAACGCCGAGTACAACAACGTCAATAACCGACGCGATCACCCTGAGGAAACCAGGTGCGAATATATGCACCGGTTCATTCTGATCGTTGGCTGTGAGATGGTCCGTCGGGGACAGCAGACTAGGCTTAGGTATCGGTGATTCCTTGTAAACCAGCTTTGACTCGGTTCGCATCCGCGGGACCTCAGGTGTTCCTCGCCTAACAGAAAGCGGCGCTCGAGTACCGTGATCGGGATCCGAATCAGCCCAATCAGGGCGATCCGGAAACAATGGTAGCCCTTCATCGGACAAGGAATCACTGACCTCCTGACGAACCTCCGCATCACCATTCCCTGAAGCCTCATCGAGCTTCCGTTGGGTAGACCTTTTAACTGATGGAACCAGTGGATTCAGCCTTGCATCGTCGCGTGGCACTTGGGTAAAGATGTAGCCGCAATTCCGACACTTCTTAGCATCGTCAAAACCGATGTAGTGACACTGCAGACATCTCATTGTGAAGATGGTGGAGCGGAATACCGCGAATAATTAGACATGGTCCTCGCAGTAGGCACGCCGATTATCCGCGAAGGGATTGTCTTCGTCAATCGATTGTGTATTTCTAACGACCATCCCTAGGGTGTCGAAACTATGACATTAGATGTGTTAAAACTGTCGTGTGGCTGCCATCGAGTGCATTCCGAACATCAGCGAAGGACGACGGCTCAGCGTCCTCGATACCCTAGCCGCCACAATACAAGAAATACCCGACGTTCGCTTGCTGGACCATTCAGCCGACATTCATCATCACCGGTCTGTCTTTACGCTCGTCGGTGACCCTCAGGGTTTAGAAGCTGCCGTCCTCGCGTTGTTCGCCGCGGCCATTGCTGATATCGATTTGCGGCAACATCGCGGTGTACATCCGAGGATAGGTGCGGTGGACGTGGTGCCATTCGTGCCTTTGGACGATACCTCTCTCGACGCGTGCATCGCACTGGCACACTGCGTTGGCCGCGCAATTGCCGACCGTTTTGAGGTGCCAGTCTATTTGTACGAAGCGGCAGCAACGAACACTTCTAGGAAGCGGCTCGAAGACGTGAGACGCGGTCAATTCGAAGGACTTTCAAAGAAAATGGCGGAGGCCAAGTGGCGGCCTGACTTCGGTCCGCTAACCCCCCATGCATCAGCTGGTGCGACCGCGGTTGGCGTTAGGGGTCCACTGATTGCCTGGAATGTTAATCTTTCGACCCCAGACGTTAGGATCGCTAGAGCCATCGCGGTTCGAGTTCGTGAAAGTGGCGGGGGGCTCCCGTGCGTCAAAGCTCTAGGTGTTCGCCTGGACGACAGGAACTTGACCCAGATCTCGATGAATCTGACTAACTATCGGACCACATCTATGTCCACAGTTATGGCACGTATTCGAGAAGAGACCGCGCGATGCGGTGTAACGGTTACCGATAGCCAGATCATCGGATTAATTCCCGAGGAAGCTCTCGCCAACACCGAGCCTTGCGATCTTGCGTTACCCAAGTTCCCAGAAGACCATATTCTCGAGCGCCGGCTCTACCCGCAACAATAACCTGTCACGACCCAAGCCACTGTTGAGGCCAACGGTCAACTACAAGGCTTGCGATTGTCTAGCTAGATTAGCTTGCACCACAGTTCTCTAAGGGCAGGATTCATCATCGATATTGGTTTGTTCACTTAGTTTTTCTCTTAGTGCTTCACCAACAATCTGCAATATTTTTTCGAGGGAGAGTGGTTTCTCGACAAAATCAAAAGCACCCATCTTAATGGCACGAACAACGGACTCAACATTGTGGTGCCCAGACATAACGATCACCTGAGCATCCAATCCGCGTTTCCGAACACGTGCCAGAGTCTCAAACCCATCAATCCCTGGGAGCCAAACGTCCAGAATAATTACGTCACAGTGATGACCATCCAACCACTTTAAACAGGCCTCGCCACTCTCGACGGCAAATACCTCGTAGCCTCCTTCCCCTAGGACGCCGGTCAAAGCTGTTCGCACGCCAGCTTCGTCGTCGACAATCAACACCGTCGCTTTCATGGATGCATATCCTTATGTAGTGAAATACCCGATGCCCTTCACATGTCGGCTAATGCAGTAACCCAGCCATGCCTGATTGGGTGGTAGCGCATGCCCCATTCCTCACCTTTTCCACCCATTCAGACGTAGCCACTGGCTTAGACGACGAGGTCGAGAGAATCAACTAATCAGGCTCCTTTGCGCCGAGAAGGTCCTTCAACTCAGTCATAAACTCACCGATGTCTCGAAAATCTCGGTAGACCGAAGCAAAACGAACATAGGCAACTTGGTCGAGCTTCTTCAACTCCTGCATCACGAACATGCCAATGTCCTCCGCAGGCATTTCCTTGTCAGGCTGCTCTTGTAACGCTGCCTCAACGCGATCTGCGACAGCTTCGAGCGCCGCTGCGGACACAGGACGGCTACCGCACGCCTTGAGCATGCTGCTAACCACCTTCTGGCGTTCAAATCGCTCGCGGATCTTGTCTCTCTTAACCACCATGTAGGGAACTTCGTCGATCCGCTCGTAACTAGTAAAGCGACGACTGCAATCCAAACATTCCCGGCGGCGGCGGATGGAGGCACCACTTTTGTGTTCTCGCGAATCAACAACCTTGTCACCAATATGACCGCAAAAAGGACACTTCATAGTGAATCCCCTCTCCCTTGTCGCCAGCAAAAAATCGCTTAAGATCCCTCGGCGTTCTTTCCCGCAGCAGCGTGACGTACTGAGGTAAAAGTCATCCCCTCTTGTGCCATCAGCACTAAACCTGCCAGAGCCACAGGGATAAACGATATTGCGTGAAACACGATGGCTGTAGCAGCCGCTGAATCCGGTGGCGCACCATAAAATGCGGTTAGCCCAAGATAAAATGCGGCATGAAATCCACCGACAGCTCCCGGAGTAGGAACCGCTACCCCTACAAGTAACAACGCAAGCAAGAGGAATGTACCCGTAAAAGGAACCGCCAGTCGATATGCCGAAACCGCAGCCCAAGCACCAACTGCGATCGCAAGCCAGAGAATGATCGACGCCGCCAGTGCTCCTACTAACACGCCTGGCTGCCGGACCACAGAGAATCCTGAGGCGACTTTCGCAGCAAGTCCATCAACGATTTCGGCCGCGCGCCGAGGTAAGAGACGACTTATAGGCCCAAAAATCCAATTGAGTGCCCCAGGTCGACCAGCGATTGTAAACGCCGCCCAAAGGGCAAAAAGCGAGGCTGCTCCACTGACCGTGGCCCCGACCTTCAGAGCAGTCAACACACGCGCATTCAGGTGCTCCACACCAGGGTCGAAAAATGTCAAGAAGGCGCCAAACAAGAGCAAAACTGTTATCAGGTCGAGCAACCGCTCAAAAATGATCGTGGCAAATGTGGCAGTCGTGCTAAAACCCACTCTGCGCGCAAGCACGTACGCTCGCGCTACCTCTCCAGGCCTAGCCGGCAGCATCGCCGACAAACCGAAGCCAATTATGGTCGCGCGAAGAGCAATACCATATCGAACCCGGCCAATCGGTCGAAGCAACAGTCGCCAACGCCAAGCACGGAGTAAGTACAACAGTGCCTGCATTAGGCTCGCCAGTAAGAGAAAACCGGTGTGGCCGCCACGCATTTCGCCCCACACCTCTTCTAGATTAACGCCAAGAAGGAAAAAGACTAACAGTCCTACAGTGAGAACCACAATCGCGACTGTACGCAAATGGTGAGTCATCGGCCTTTTCGCGGGCTTACAGGCACAGCCCAGTCATACCTCGGACGGAAGTTACTATACCCATCCCGGCAAATCTATGGAAGGTAGATAGTTGTGTCGCCAGAGGTAGTCAAACCATCCGAGAAACGGATCGCAGGCTAACTCGCAACAACCAGGCGTGCCTGAAGTCACATTTTTTGCCTTGCTGCCACTGACAATCATTTGTAAGCTAGTCACCCTTTTCTTGGAGCTTTTAAGCATGACAGCTACGTCTCCATCACCTTCACCTAGAAACGTCGTCACTGAAACATTACTGCCGGACGTAACAGTACATGGCCGCGGAAAAGTACGGGACATGTATGACGTGGGTAATTACCTCCTAATGGTGACGACCGATCGCATATCGGCATTCGACCTTGTCCTCGGTTCTGTAATCCCTGACAAGGGTAAGGTTCTGACGCAGCTTTCGGCCTTCTGGTTTAACCAGACAGGCCATATTGTTCCCAATCATGTTGTATCCACTACCCCTGAAGAATATCCTGAGCTATTACGGCCCCACGCCGAACTGCTTCGTGGCCGATCAATGCTTGTGCAAAAAACGGACCCGGTATTGGTCGAGTGCGTAGCACGGGGATACCTGTCTGGTTCAGGATGGAAGGAATATCAGCAAACGGGCGCTGTTTGCGGTATCAAATTGCCGACCGGACTGAAGGAATCTGACCAATTACCAGCCCCAATATTCACCCCGGCGACCAAGGCCGAATCGGGCCACGACATTAACATTAGCGAGGCTGAGGCGGGCAAACTGATAGGCAAAGACCTTATTTCGCAGCTCCGGGACATCACCATGTCGCTGTACGCGTTCGGAGCCGCTCATGCTGAAACCTGCGGCATTATTGTCGCAGACACAAAGTTTGAGTTTGGACTCGTGAACAACGGTGGCCGTTCGGAGGTGATTCTCATCGACGAAGTCCTAACACCCGACTCGTCGCGGTTCTGGCCAAAGTCAGATTACCGACCCGGAGGCCCACAGCCAAGTTTCGATAAACAGTACGTGCGCGACTATCTTGAGAGTATCAAGTGGAATAAGCAACTGCCAGCCCCGACGTTACCTGACAATGTCGTGGCAAGTACCCGTGAAAAATATATTGAGGCGCTGCGAGTACTCAGTAATAGCAATCTACAGTGAACGTCAGGTATCCAACTGAGTTTGCCGACTGCGGAGCCTAAAGCGTGCGTGAGAAACTCAATCAATTGATTGTAGAGATGCTCGAAAAAGGTATCCATTATGAGGATGCCCAGCGGGAATTTGAGCGTCGATTCATTACAGGAGCGCTCGCTCGTTCAAGAGGCAACCTCTCCCATGCAGCTGAACTGCTGGGCATGCACAGAAACACGGTTAGCCGTAAGGTTGCGCAGTACCGGATAAGACGCACTCCGCTAAAAGTCAAGGTCCGCCACCATTCGAAAGCACCGAAATCTGCAGCCTGATAAAAACTGCTAGACCTTGACAGTTGACGCTCTACGAAGAGATCTCAACTATCCTAGGTCCTCGTGTGATATCTCGTATCGGGGGCCATCATTTGGGGAGATGTCGATACTTGCCTGCTTGACATAACCAACTACTAACACCGATAATTAGCAGTTGCCCAGGCAGGCTGCTAGCCTCCATGGGGACATACTGGGAAGGTGTTCACAGAGAACTATTACGGAGAGTGGAGTTAAGGCATGAATGTTAGACCACTGCACGATCGCATAATCGTCCTAAGGATTGAAGAGGGCGAGCAAAAAATTGGCGGAATTATCATTCCTGATACCGCTAAAGAGAAGCCGCAGCAGGGTAAAGTGATCGCGGCCGGCAAGGGAAAAGTCAAAGACGACGGCAAGGTCGTTCCGATGGACGTCAAGAAAGGCGACCTCATTCTGTTTGGCAAGTACGGCGGACAGGAGATCAAGCTGGACGGCCAGGAGTACCTGATCATGCGCGAGGAAGAGGTGCTCGCCGTGATCGAAGGTAAATCTAAGAAGAAGTAACCGAGCGCCGTTCACCGCGGTGGACTTTCCACCGTGTTAACTACGCCCATTCATCGTTCAGGAGTTCAGCTATGGCAAAACAGATCGTCTACGGTGAGGAGTCGCGGCAAGCGATTCTACGCGGAGTAAACGCCCTCGCCGACGCCGTTAAGGTCACACTCGGCCCGAAGGGCCGCAATGTCGTCCTTGACAAGAAATTCGGTTCCCCAACGATCACCAAGGACGGTGTTACCGTCGCAAAGGAGATCGAGCTAGCGGACGCAGTTGAGAACATGGGCGCACAGATGGTGCGCGAAGTGGCAAGTAAGACGTCCGATATCGCCGGTGATGGCACAACTACTGCCACCGTGCTCGCTCAGGCGATCTACAGAGAAGGCGCCAAGAACGTCGTAGCCGGCGCCAACCCAATGGAAATTAAGCGAGGCATCGAGAAATCGGTCGAAAAGATTGTTGATGCGCTACAGAAGCAGGCCAAACCGGTTACGGGCAACATGATCGCCCAAGTCGGAACAATCTCTGCAAACAACGATCCAACCATTGGCACAATCATCGCAGAGGCGATGGAAAAAGTCGGCAAAGACGGCGTAATCACAGTGGAAGAGGCCAAGACTCTTGAGACGTCGCTTGACGTTGTCGAGGGAATGCAGTTCGACCGAGGCTACCTTTCGCCCTATTTTGTGAGCGATCCAGAGCGAATGGAGGTCGTCCTTGAAAACCCGATCATTCTGATCCATGAAAAGAAGATCAGTTCGATGAAGGATCTCCTCCCGCTGCTCGAACAAGTCGCCCGGCTGAGTCGGCCGCTGCTTATAATCGCTGAGGATATTGAGGGTGAGGCGCTAGCCACACTCGTAGTCAATAAGCTCCGTGGTACCTTACAGGGAGCTGCTGTCAAAGCTCCTGGCTTCGGCGACCGCCGTAAGCAGATGCTTGAGGACATCGCGATCCTTACCGGTGGCAAGGCAATTACCGAGGATCTTGGCCTCAAACTAGAGGGAATCCGAGTCGAAGACCTTGGCGGGGCCAAGAGAGTAACTATCGACAAGGACAACACAACAATTGTCGAGGGCGATGGCGGCACGAAGGCTATCCAGGGACGAGTTAAGCAAATTCGGGCACAGATCGAGGACACTTCTTCTGATTACGATCGGGAAAAGCTCCAAGAGCGCCTTGCCAAACTCGTGGGTGGCGTAGCCGTCATTAAAGTTGGCGCTGCAACCGAAACAGAGATGAAGGAAAAGAAGGCTCGTGTTGAGGATGCAATGCACGCTACCAAGGCAGCCGTCGAAGAAGGCATCGTTCCAGGAGGCGGCGTAGCACTCATGCGCGCAAGCAAGGGGCTCAAGAACCTTGGCCTCGAAGGTGACCAGCAACTTGGTGTCAACATTGTCAAACGTGCTATTGAAGAACCACTGCGCTGGATCGCCACTAACGCTGGCCACGAGGGCTCAATTGTCGTTCAGAAGGTCCGTGAAATGAGTAACGACGAGGGATTCAATGCCCAGAGCGAAAAATACGGTAGCCTCGTAAAGGCTGGCGTTATCGACCCGGCGAAAGTCGTTCGCTCCGCACTTCAGAATGCTGCGTCGATCTCGTCACTCCTATTAACAACCGAGGCACTGGTATCGGAGATTCCGGAAGATAAAAAAGCAGAAGCTCCGATGCCTGGTGGCGCTCCTGGCGGCATGGGCGGCATGTATTAAGGCCCACCGACCAAGAAATCAAAGGCCTGATGGGCTTCACAGCCCATCAGGCCTTTTCTTTTTCTATAGTACGAAATGCCCCACTCAGCGCAGCGTGAACGTTAGCTCGATCACAACCAACACTGGCACTGGCTGCCCAAACCGAGTGCCGGGGACGAATTGCCATTGCTTTGCAGCCCGGAGTGCCTCTTCGTCAAGGCCGAAGATACGATCGAGCGACTTTGTAATACGGACGTCCCCCACTGACCCGTCAGGCATGACCACTGTTTCAATCCAGACTGAACCCTGGACCTTCGCTCGCATAGCGTCAGCCGTATACTCAGGTTTGACCTCACGAATCGGCTTCGGTAAGACAATGTTCGCACCTGGACGGTAGACTCCACCCCCAGTGCCACCACCTTCGCCTGGACCCAGACCAGAACCAACACCTTGGCCAACTCCGGTGCCTTCACCGGTGCCGGCACCACCTCCAACACCCAAGCCCTGGGAAAGCGACATCGCTTCAACAGAAGGTAGTGCTTGCAGCACGCCCGGCAGTGTTTGGTTTGATGACGCGAGCGTCCTAGCAGGAATGTTCATTTCCTGTTCAGGCTCAGGCTCATCGTCATTTTCAGGATTCTCAAGTTCGGCAGCCTGACTAACAGGTACTGTCGTTGCATCTGGGCCTGGCAACTCCACCTGCGCCGGTGGCTCTGGCATCTCGTTACCTCCACCGCCACCACCACCGCCTGGACCTTCCATTGGAAGCCACACAATGTCAAAGTTGCGAAGATCAGGTAAGAATGGGACGCTTTGGCGCGCGGCGAACTGAGCAGCCAAGAATCCAACAATGAAAAAGATTGCGATATGCGTGCCTACCGATACGCCGATAGCTCGGCTCAATCGCTGGGAACGGGTTATC
>CETA01054377.1_pt1 | contig 24068 bp, 19 predicted proteins | sample 531251 | NCBI WGS metagenome assembly CETA01 (sample SAMEA2622362, study PRJEB7988) | marine metagenome | biome: marine biome (ENVO:00000447); feature: mesopelagic zone (ENVO:00000213); material: "saline water (ENVO:00002010), including plankton (ENVO:xxxxxxxx)" | depth 380 m
TAGTCGGAGTGCCCGTCCACCCAGACCACGTCGGCCTCGGTGTTGACCCGGTGAACCGCCTCGCCGATGTCCTCGACCCCGTCGAAGAAGCGGGTGACCTCGTCGAGGCCGTCTATGAACACGTAGGACCGCACCTTCGAGAACTGGTTGCTGATGGCGTAGACGAGGTGGAGGGTGAACCGGGCGAAAGCCGCCACCGAACCGGAGATGTCGGCAACCACCATGATCTCGGGCTTCGCTGGTCGGGGGTAGCGGAACTTGAGCTCGGCCGGGACGCCCCCGTAGCTGAGCGAATGGCGCATCGTGCTGCGGAAGTCAAGGGCCCCCTTGCGGCCGTGGCGACGCTTGCGGGCCAGCCTGGCCGCCAGCTTGCGGGTGAGCGGGTAGATGGCCTTGCGGAGGTTCGCCAGTTCCTCGCGTGATGCGTGCATGAAGTCGACGTCCTCGGGCAGGGGCTTGCGGAGCGTCTTGGCCATGGCATCTACGCCGCGGTCGGCAACCAGGCGGCGGCGGATCTCGGCCTCGATCTCCCGCTTGAGTTGCTCGATCCGGTCCGAGAACTCGTCGCGTTCGAGACGCTCCTCGAGCGGCGTCAGGTCCTCGGGGGCGTCCTCCCGGGAGGCCTCCATGAGCTGCTCGAGCAGGTCGTCGAGCTCGAGGTTCCGCAGCGTGCGGTACAGGTAGTAGGTGCCGCCGACGGGTCGGCCGGGTTCCATGCCGGCGAAGCGCGTGACCGCCTGGCGTGCAAGGGCGGCGAGCATCGCGGCGTCGCCGTTCATGAGTGCCTTGAACAGCATCTCGGCCAGTTGCTCGGGAGTGAGGGCCTGCATGCCACCACCGCCGCCCTGAGGCTGCTGGCCGTCGCCGGGAGCGACCTCGCCGTCTGGCCCCCCAGCATCGTCGCCCTCGCCGATCACGTCGTATTCGGGTCCCCGTAGCGAGAAGTAGACCTCGAAAACGACCTCGAACGCCTTCCAGTGCGCATGGTTCTTGACCAGCGTCGCCCCGAGGGCGTACTTGAAGGCCTCCCGGTCCTCGATCGGGATGTGGGTGACCGCCTCCATGGCATCGAGGTTCTCGGTCAGGCTGACCGGCAGCCCGGCCCGGCGGAGTTCGACGATGAAGTCGCTGAGCAGGTCGAGGAGCGGCTTCTCACCCCCGTGGGTGGTGGGTTCGGCGAGGCTCACAATGGGGCTCCGATGTCGAGCCGGGCGTTCAGGTCCCTTCGGGGACCAGTTCGTCCTGGTTGTCGGCGAACTCCTTGACCGCCTTGTCGATGTCAGTGCGGTACTTGAGCAGGACGTTGACCGTGTCGGTGGCCGTCTGGGCGTCGACCTTGTCGATGCCGAGCAGCACCAGGGTGCGGGCCCAGTCGAGCGTCTCGGAGACCGAGGGGTGCTTCTTGAGGTCGAGTTGGCGAACCGATCGGACGATTCGGGCGACCTGGTCTGCCAGGTTCTCGTTGATGCCCTCGACCTTGGACTCGATGATCTGGCGCTCGCGGTCGAGGTCCGGGTAGTCGATGTAGAGGTAGAGGCACCGGCGCTTGAGGGCCTCGGAGAGCTCACGGGTTGCGTTCGAGGTGAGGAACACCAGCGGCACCTGGGTTGCGACGACCGTACCCAGTTCGGGAATCGACACCTGGTACTCAGAGAGGATCTCGAGCAGCAGGGCCTCGGTCTCGATCTCGAGCCGGTCGACCTCGTCCACCAGCAGCACGACGGGATCCTCGGCCCGGATGGCCTCGAGTAGCGGTCGGGTCAACAGGAACTCCTCGGAGAAGAGGTCGTCCTCGATCTCGGTCCAGTCGCTGTCCTCCTCGGTCTGGATGCGCAGGAGTTGCTTCTTGTAGTTCCACTCGTAGAGGGCCTTGGACTCGTCGAGGCCCTCGTAGCACTGGAGTCGGATCAGACGCGAGCCGGTCACCTCGGCGACACACTTGGCCAATTCGGTCTTGCCGGTGCCGGCCGGGCCCTCGACGAGGACCGGCTTGCCGAGGCGGTCGGCCAGGTAGACGATGCCGGCGATCCCCTCGTCGGCCAGGTACTTGGCGTCGGCCAACTTGGTGCGAACGGATGCGACATCTTCGAAACGGTGGGACATGGAGGCGATCGTACCGACCGGTAACCGAAGGACCGCAGTCGGAAAGCAGGCTCGGGGCAGGTTCGGGTGCCTCAGGCCCGGATCTGGCCGTCGCCGCGCACCACGTACTTCTCGGTGGTCAGCTGTGCGAGGCCCATCGGCCCGCGGGCATGGAGTTTCTGGGTGCTGATGCCGATCTCTGCTCCAAAGCCGAACTCCTCGCCGTCTACGAAGCGGGTCGAGGCATTGACCAGGACTGCGGCTGCGTCGACTTCGTTGCAGAATCTCTCGGCAGCCGCCTCGTCGCCGGTGACGATGGCCTCGGAGTGACCGCTGCCGGTCTGGTTGACATGCTCGATGGCATCGTCGAGGTCGGTGACCACCCGCACGGAGATCTTGAGGTCGAGGAACTCGGTGGCGTAGTCGTCGTCGTGGGCCACCCCGATCGACGGTGCGACGATGCGCGAGCGACCGTCTCCCACGAACTCGACGCCGTCGAGGGCGGCCAGGGCCATCGGCAGGAACTCTTCGGCCACGTCGGCATGGACCACGAGGCTTTCGGCTGCGTTGCACACCGACGGCCGGTGGGTCTTGGCGTTGTGGAGGATCGAGACCGCCATCTCGAGATCGGCTGCGGCATCGACGTAGACGTGGCAGTTGCCGTCGCCGTCGATCACGTAGGGAACGGTGGCGTTGTCGAGGATGGAGCGGATCAGCGAGGGGCCTCCCCGCGGGATCAGGCAGTCGATGCTGTCGCGCAGTTGCATGAACTCGACGGCGGCCTCACGGCTGACGTCCTCGACGAGGAGCAGCGCATCGGCGGGCAGTCCGTTGCCTTCGACGGCAGCCCGAATCGAGGCGGCGATGGCCCGGTTCGACTCCAGGGCGGCCGAGGAGCCCCGCAGGAACGCAACGTTGCCGGACTTGAGGCACAGGCCAAAGGCGTCGCTGGTGACGTTCGGGCGCATCTCGTAGATGATCGCAACCACGCCGAGCGGGACGCGGACCCTGGAAATGTGGAGTCCGTTGGGTCGATCCCAGGCTGCGGTGACCTCCCCCACCGGGTCCGGCAGGGCGGCCACCTGGCGAAGCCCGGAAGCCATGCCCTCGAGGCGGGACCCGTCGAGCCTCAGGCGGTCGAGCAGGTTGGGCGAGATGCCGTCGGCCTCGCCACGCACCAGGTCCAGTTCGTTGCCCTCGATGATCCGGTCGGCATCGGTGAGCAGGCGGTCGGCTGCGGCGTGCAGCACGGCGTTCTTCCGGTCGGTCGAGGCGACGGCCAACGCCGGGGCGGCGCCCTTGGCGCGCCGACCGAGGTCCGCGATGTTCGAGGTGCTGACGCTCACGGAAATGCAGGCTACCGGCAGGGTCGCGGACGGGTCCCTTGCGACCCTCCTGCGATCGGGCCGACTACTAGGGTCGCCGGGGTGAACGACGCTCCTGCGCTGGACGGCGACGGCCCTGCACAGGGAGCCCGTTCCGTGGCTTCGGGCATCCTCTGGTCGCGCCTGGCGGGGCTGCTCCGGGAGTCCCTGCTTCGCTCGGTGCTGGCCCTGGGGCCGGCCGCCGACGCCTTCGGGGCGGCCCTGCGAATCCCCAACGTCCTCCAGAACCTGTTGGGCGAGGGTTCGTTGTCGGCGTCCTTCATCCCCGTCTACTCCCGGCTGCTGGGTGAGGGACGGGACGAAGAGGCCGGCAAGGTCGCCGGTGCCGTGGCGGGGCTCATGGCTGTGCTGTCCGGCGGTCTGGCGCTGTTCGGGATCATCTTCGCCCGGCCGCTCACCTCGCTGCTGGCCCCCGGCTTCGACGGGGCCCGCCACGAGCTGACCATCGACCTCATTCGGGTCACGACGGCGGGCATCGGCTTCCTGGTGCTGTCGGCGTGGTGCCTCGGGGTGCTCAACAGCCACCGGCGGTTCTTCCTGCCGTACGTGGCGCCCGTGCTCTGGAACGCCGCCCAGATCGTGGTCCTGGCAGCAGCACTGGTCGCCGACTGGGACCCGACGGGCGCCGCCAGGGCGCTGGCCTGGGGGCTGGTCGTCGGTGGCTTCCTGCAGTTCGCCGTGCAGGCCGTGGCGGTACGGCGCATGCTCCCCGACCTGCGACCCAGCCTCGCCCGCTCGGACCCTGGCGTCATCGAGGTACGGCGCCGCTTCGTGCCGGCGGTCATGGGACGTGGCGTGGTACAGGTCTCGGGCTACGTAGACCTGGTCCTGGCATCGCTGCTGGCCACCGGCGCCGTCGCCGCCCTGTTGTCGGCCCAGGCCCTCTACCTGCTTCCGCTGAGCCTGTTCGCAATGAGCGTGGCAGCCGCAGAGTTGCCCGAGATGTCCCGGGCGGTCGATTCGTCGGTTCTCGCCTCGCGGGCCACCGACGCCGTGCGGCGGACGGCCTTTTTCACGCTGTTCAGCGGAGTGGCCTACGTGGCGGTCGGCGAGTTGGTCGTCGAGGCGCTGTTCGGCTGGGGGGCGTTCGACGCCGACGACGCCCGGGTGGTCTGGCTGGTCCTGGCCGCCTACTCGCTGGGGCTGCCCGCCACCTCGGTCTCCCGGGTGCTGCAGGGCACCTGCCACTCGGTCGGCGACACGGCCGGCCCCGCACGCATCGCCGGGATCCGTGTCGCCGTCGCCGCTGTGGTCGGCCTGGTCCTCATGTTCCAGTTCGACGAGGTCTTCGTGTTCGACGGTGCGTTCGGCACCGGCGGCATCGGACTCGGAGAGCAGGACGGCTTGGCCCCCCACCTCGGCGCCGTCGGCCTGGCCCTCGGTTCGGCCGTGGCCGCCTGGATCGAGCTGGGTCTGCTGACCGGTCGGGCACGTTCTGCAGCGCCGGACCTGCGCTCCCCGGCCGTTGCACTCGGGTCGCTGGCCGTGCCGGCTGCCCTGGCCTTCCTGGTCGGAGCCGCCGCGAAGTTCGTGCTTGACGGGCTGCCGGCCGTGTTCGGTGCTCCGCTCGCCCTCGGGGTGTCGGGTTTCGTCTACGTGGCTGCCTCGCACCGAATGAAGGTCGCCGAGGCCCACCTGGTGCTCGCTCCCATCCGCCGCCGCCTCTGGCGCTAACGCGGGAGGACGACCAGGTCGTCGGCGTGGACGACCTCGTGGGGGATGCCGTCGGGAAGCTCGCTCGTCCTGCTGCCCTGGATGGATCGCAACTGTGCGGAGTCGTGACGGACGATGCCCTTGGCAAAGACGGTCCCCTCCGGGTCGACCACCTCCACGGCGGCACCCGCCTCGAATTTGCCCTCTACGCCGATCACGCCGGCCGGTAGGAGCGACACCCGTCGATCCTCGAGCGCACGGCGGGCTCCGGCGTCGACCGAAACCTGTCCCGAGGAACCGACGGCGAAGGCGATCCAGAGTCGACGGGCGCCGAGGCGGCCCTGACGGGCGCGCACGACCGTTCCAACGCCGGGTGTCCCGGCCACGGCGTCGACGATCACGCCCTCGCGCTTCGCATCAGCGATCACCGAGGGAACTCCGGACCAGGCGGCGATCTTGGCGGCGGCCAACTTCGAGGCCATGCCGCCACTCCCCCGGGTCGAGCCGGTACCACCCGCCAGACGCTCCATCTCGTGGTCGATCTCGATGATCTCCTCGATCAGCGAGGCGCCGGCGTCGAGTCGGGGGTCGGCGGTGAACAGGCCGGGCGTGTCAGTCAGGAGCACCAGCAGGTCGGCCTCGACGAGGTGGGCCACGAGGGCGGCGATGCGGTCGTTGTCGCCGAAGCGGATCTCATCGTCGGCGATGGCGTCATTTTCGTTGACTACCGGCACGACGCCGAGTTCGAGGAGGCGCGTGAGGGTGCCCCGTGCGTGCAGGTACTGGGCCCGCACGAAGAAGTCGAGCGGCGCCAGGAGAACCTGTCCGGCGACCAGGCCGTGGCGGCCCAACGCCTCCTGGTAGGTGCCGATCAGATTGCCCTGGCCGACGGCGGACACCGCCTGGAGGGTGACGGAGTCGCTCGGACGGCGTTCGCCCCCCATGCCCAGGGCCGGGAGGCCGGCGGCGATGGCGCCCGAGGTGACCACGACGACCCTGGCGCCATCGGAACGCAGGACGGCAACCTCGTCGCAGAGCTTGGCCACCAGGGCGCGGTCGATAACCCCCTCGCCGTCGGTGATGGACGAGGTTCCGACCTTGACGACGATGGTCCGGGCCATCAGTGGGTCCGCCCGGGTGCCGGGCCGTGTCGTGGGATGAACAGGTTCATGTGTCCTCTTCGTAGTCGAACTCGAGCCGGCCGATGCGCACGGTTTCACCCTGCTTCGCCCCGGCCCGCACCAACGCCCGGTCTACACCCATCGAGCGGAGCCTTTCGTGGACGTATTCCAGCGCCTCCGGGTTGGTGAGGTCATTGAGGTTGACGGTGCGGGCTATGTGCCGGTCCGGGATCTCCCAGGCCCCGTCCTCCCCGCGAACCACCACGACGCCCTCCGGCTCTGGCCTGTGTACCACCACCGGTGTTCGGTCGACGTGGACCTCCCGGGCGAGGTCGACCGCATCGCCCATTCGGTGGACGAGGGCGTCGAGGCCTTCGCCGGTCAGCGCCGACAGGCGGTCACCGTCGAAGTCGACACCCTGTTCGGCCACGTCGGCACGTGAACCGACGATGATGCGGGGTCGCTCGAGCAGCTCTGGACGGTAGGCGTCCAGCTCGTGCTCGAGGACCGCCAACTGCCCGGCGGGCGGGCGCTCGGCGGTCGGTGCGAGGTCCAGCATCACGACGAGCACGCTCGCCCGTTCGATGTGGCGCAGGAAGAGGTGCCCGAGGCCCTTGCCGTCGGATGCTCCCTCTATGAGACCGGGAATGTCCGCCACAACGAACTCCGGTCGGCCCTCTGGACGGACAACCCCCAGGTTCGGCTCGAGCGTGGTGAACGGGTAGTCGGCTATTCGGGGCTTGGCGGCCGAGATCCGCGAGATGAGGGTGCTCTTGCCGACGTTGGGAAAGCCGACCAGCGCCACGTCGGCCATGAGCCGCAACTCGAGGCGCAGCCACCGCTCCTCTCCTTCCTCGCCCTGCTCGGCGAAGGTCGGGACCCGACGCCTGTTGCTGAGGAACTTGGCGTTGCCCTTGCCGCCTATTCCCGCTCGTGCAACGAGGCATCGGTCGCCATGGGCGACCAGGTCGGCGATGCGCTCCTCTGCGTACATGTCGTGGACGCTGGTGCCCTCGGGGACCTTGAGGACGAGGTCCTCGGCCGAACGGCCGTGCCTCTTGCCGCCGGAGCCGTGGGTACCGTTCTCCGCCCTGCGGTGCGGGTGGTCCCGGAAGCCCAGCAGGGAGGCCACGTTGTGGTCGGCCTCCAGCCAGACGCTGCCGCCGTCTCCGCCGTCTCCACCATCGGGGCCGCCCTTGGGCACATGGGCCTCACGACGGAAGGACACCACGCCGGCTCCGCCGTCGCCGCCCCGGACGTTCAGCCCGCATTCGTCCACGAACTGCGACATGGGCACGAGCCTACCGACGGGCTGCGGACGGTCGGGGTGGACGCCTGCTATGACGACTGCTCGCCATAGGGTGGCCCGGATGCCAGGCGAAGAACCCACGCAAGCCACCGGACCCACTCGCGATCAGGTCTGGGCCTCGACGATGGACGGGCACGTGGCCGGCGCCGGCGCTTCGGATCATGGATCGGCCTCGGTCCGCACCGCCCACGTCGACAGCCGGGCGACGATCGAACCCTGCGAGGTGATCGGTCGGAAGGAGCGCGAATCGGGCGGGCTCCCGATCTCCAATCCCGCAGCCACCCCGGGAATCGGAGCCGGAGATCGGATCCTCCCGGAGGAACCGGACCCACTGCGCACCTGCTTCGAACGCGATCGGGACCGGATCCTGCACGGCACGGCGTTTCGGCGGTTGGCCGGCAAGACCCAGGTGTTCGTCTTCCCGGAGGATCACCAGCGCACCCGGCTCACCCACGCCCTCGAGGTAGCCCAGGTGGCCAGGTCCATCTCCACCGGCCTCGGCCTGAACGTCACCCTCGCCGAAGCCATCGCCCTCGGACACGACTGTGGACATGGGCCCGGCGGGCACGCCAGCGAGGACGCCCTCAGCCCGTACGTGGACGGCGGTTACGACCATGCACGGTGGGGCGCAGACGTCACGCTCGACCCGCTGAACCTGTGTACCGAAACCCTCGACGGCATTCGCAACCACTCGTGGTCGCGCCCGGCGCCGTCGACACCGGAGGGCGAGGTCGTGAGTTGGGCCGACCGCATCGCATACGTCTGCCACGACTTCGAAGATGCCGTCCATGCCGGCGTGGTCAGGCCGGACATGCTTCCCGACGCGGTCCGTCGGCATTGCGGCGAGGCTCGCCGGGAACAGTTGGGCGTGTTCATCGACGCTGTGGTCCACACCTCTGCGAGCACGGGCCGCGTGGGCATGGACGATGAGACCGCCGATGCGCTGGCCGCCTTTCGCAACTTCGACTACGAGCAGATCTACCTTCGACCCGACTCGGTGCGCCAGGCTGCGCTGGTCGTCGAGATGCTCCAGGCCCTGGTCGAGCACCTGCTGGCCTCACCAGGCGACCTGCCGGCGGAGCTTCAGGACCCTGGCGATTCCGACAGGCTCGCCGTGGTCAACTATGTGGCAGGGATGACCGACCGGTTCGCCTACCGGAGCGCGGTGAGGCTCCTGGGCTGGAAAGAGGAGCGGCTACCGACCGGGGTCGGAAGCCTGCACTGAACAGGAACCGGTAGGCACGAACCTTGGCGGCTCGACAGGGAACTGTTGCTACTCGGCGATCACGTCGACGAGCTTGCGGCCACGGCGATTGCCGAACTTGACCACGCCGTCTGCGGTGGCGAACAGGGTGTCGTCGCCACCACGGCCCACGTTGTCGCCGGGGTGGAACTTGGTGCCCCGCTGCCTGACGATGATCGAGCCGGCGGTCACCAGGGTGCCGTCGTAGACCTTGATACCGAGGCGCTGGGAGTTGGAGTCACGACCGTTCCGGGTGGAACCGCCGCCCTTGGTCTTGGACATGCTGGCCTGCCTCTCCGAGAGGTTGTCTGTTGCGTGAGATCGAAGCTTGAAGCAGCGGACTTGTCAGCCGCGGGCGATGCCGAGGATCTCGATCTCGGCGTAGTGCTGACGGTGACCCCAGCGGCGACGCTGGTTGCTCTTGTTCTTGTAGGTGAACCCTCGGATCTTGGGGCCCTTGGCGTCGCCCATGATGCGAGCGGTCACCTTGGCGCCGGAGAGCGCCTCGGGGGTGGCGAGTACGTCGTCGCCGTCCACGAGGAGCACGGGGCGGAGTTCGATGTCGGTCTCCGGGTCGCCGAGCCGTTCGACGAGGAGCCGCTGCCCCTCCTCGACCCGGTACTGCTTCCCGCCGGTGGCGATCACTGCGTACATAGTTCCCAAAGGCTAGCCCTGAGCAGGCACAGCGCCACGGGGCGCTAAGCACTTCCTGAGGTGCTTCTCCGGCTGCTTCCCCAGATGCCTCCCCGGCTATCTCGCTGGCTTTGCCAGCAGGAGTTCCTCGTCGAGGGCGACACCTCGGCCGTCGCAGTCGTCGCAGCGGTCAGAGAAACTCTCGAGGAGGCCCTCGCCGATGCGTTTGCGGGTCATCTCGACGAGGCCGAGCTCGGAGATGTCGAACACCTGGGTCCGGGTCTTGTCTCGGGCCAGGGCGTCGCGAAGCGTCGCAGCGACCGCATCCCGGTTCTTCTTCACGTCCATGTCGACGAAGTCGATCACGATGATGCCGCCGATGTCGCGTAGGCGAAGCTGGCGAGCCGTCTCCTCTGCGGCCTCGAGGTTGTTGCGAAACACCGTCTCCTCGAGGCTCTTCTTGCCCACGTTCTTGCCGGTGTTCACATCGATGACCGTCAAGGCTTCGGTGTGCTCGATGATGAGCGAGCCGCCGGACGGCAACCAGACCTTGCGGTCGACCGCTTTGCGAAGCTGCTCGTGGACATGGTGGCGCTCGAAAAGGGGAAGGGATTCGGAGCCGTCCGGCCCGCTGTCGTAGAACTGGACCCGATCGGCCAGCGCCGGATTCACCCCCTGGACGTAGACGAGCACCTTGTCGTAGAGGTCCCGGTCGTCTATCACGATGCCCCGGTAGTCCTTCGTGAACTCCTCTCGGATGAACCGGAACACCGCCTCGGGCTCACGGTAGAGAAGGCTCGGTGCCGACGACTTCTTTGCCAGCGCCTCGATGTCGGCCCACTGCTGGACGAGGCGGCCGACGTCGCGCTCGAGTTCCTCTGCTGTGATGTCCTCGGCTGCCGTACGCACGATCAGGCCGTGCTCGGCCGGCTTGACCCGGTCGAGAATGCTCTGCAGGCGCTTGCGCTCCTTGTCGGGCAGGCGCTTGGAGATGCCGTACGTCGAGTTGTTGGGCACCAGCACCACGAAGCGACCTGGCAGGGAAACCTCCTGGGTGAGCCTGGCACCCTTGTGGGCGATCGGGTTCTTGGTCACCTGGCAGAGGATCGTCTGCCGGGCCTTGAGAACCTGCTCTATCCGGGCCTTGCCTCCTCCCTCGACCTCTTCGGGGTCGAACTGCAGGTCGCCCCGATAGAGCACGGCGTTTTTCGGGGTCCCGATGTCGACGAAGGCCGCCTCCATCCCGGGCAGCACGTTCTGGACCTTTGACAGGTAGACGTTGCCGTGGATCTCGCTGACATCGTCAGCCGGGCGCGAGAGGTAGTGCTCGATCAGGTTGCGACCTTCGAGCACGGCGATCTGTGTGCCACCCTCGCCCACGCTCACGCACATCAGGTAGCGACCGAGTGGCTTGCCACGTCGCTCGCGGCCCCGTCTCGTCTTGAGGGTCGCCTCGTCGAGTTCGAGCGGGCCGTCGTCGGTGATGGCCTCGACGGGTTCATTGCGTTGCCTGCCCTGCTTGCCTCGGCCCTGAGATTGCCTGCCGCTTCCCTGCTTGCCCTGCTTGCCCTGCTCGCCCTGGCCACCGCCGCCTCGGCCACCGCGGCGCCGGCGCCGGCGCCTACCGGAGCCTGGCTCCTTGCCGCCTGATGCGTCGCCACCTGCTCCGCCCGCTGCAGGCCGCGTGTCGCCGCCCGAGGGCTTCGCCACCGGGGGTGGCGGAATCGGCCCAGAGGAACCGATGGCAGGAGCGGCGTCGGCTCTCCTCCCGGATCGAGCGTTTCCGGAATCAGTGGCGCTTGTCTGTGTGTCCTGCGTATCGGCAGGTGTACTTGCTTCGGGGCTTGTATCGCCCATGGGTTCTTTCCCTTCTGTTCACACCCGTGTCTCCACGAGCGCGGCAGGGCCGGCGTCCACCGACAGCGGTTCGACGCGCGCGTCGCCCTGCGTGATCTTGATGTCTTCCTGTGACTGTTGAGATTCCTGTGATTCCTGTGACTCCTGAGATTCCTGTGACTCCTGAGATTCCTGTGATTCCCGCAACATCCATTGCTGCATCCTGCACACGGTTCGAGCCGAGAGGGGCGGATGCGGGCCCGCCGCCGGATCCACCAACATTGCCTCCAGCAATTCTACGGGTCGGAGTGCTCGGGGTTGTGTGCCGAGGACGGCGGTCACCCGGACCGTCTCGCCACCGGTTCCACACCTGCCGCGCCCAACCTCGAGTGCCTCCACGAGGGGTCGCACGTCGTCGGTGACCTGCTTTCCCTTGCGTTCGCGCTCCACGATGATCTCGTCGGCATCGAGCACCCTCGACACCCATGCCTCGACCTCGTCGAAGCCTGCGGCATCCACCTCGAACTCCCATGTGCAGGCGACAACCGCCTGTTGGAGCGAGCTGCTTCCGGGCTGCACCGGGGCGATCGCCTGCACCCGGATGCCCACCGGCAACACCTGGTTCAGGCGCCCGATGAGGCCATCCTGCGGATTTCCCGGGATCCCCTGTGACACGAGCCCCAGCGCCTCCGCCTGTTCCCGGTCCAGTTCCACGTCCAGGTATTCGGCCTCCGACGCATAGCCGGTGGGAAGGGCGAGGCCATACGAGATCTTCGGACGCGGGGAGAAGCCCTCGCTGTAGGCAACGGGCAGTGCAACCCGCCGTAGTGCACGCTCCCAGATCCTGGCCACGTCGCGGTGGCTCGTGAAGCGCACCTTGCCCTGCTTGCTGAAGCGGATGCGGATCCTGGGGTTCGCCACGACGCTCATCTCTCGGCCCCCGCAGGGAGCAGGTTCGGCTCCACGATCGGGGGTCGCCGCTGCGACAGGCCGACCGGCACCGCTCCGACGCGATCCGGGCCCAGTTCCTGGCCGGTGCCCTGGCTGCCACCGGCCGGCGGGGTCGCCGAGGCGACGACGTGTTCAATGCCGTAGCCGGTGCAGGCGCCGCAGTCGTAGCACGGTGTCCAGCGACAGTCCTCGAGTCCGACCTCGTCGAGGGCGTCCCGCCAGTCCTGCCAGAGGAAGTCCTTGTGCAGACCGGCGCAGAGGTGGTCCCAGGGCAGCGCCTCGTCTTCGTGTCGGTGACGGTATACGTGCTCCTCGAAGGACACCCCGTGACGGTCCATGGCGTCGGTCCAGAGACTCAGGGCAAAGTGCTCGCCCCATTCCTGGAACACCCCGCCGTTGCGCCAGACGTCTTCGATCACGGCACCCATGCGCCGGTCACCCCGGCTGAGCAGCCCTTCGACCACCGAGGCGCGTGTGTCGTGCCACTTGAGTTGCACGCCCTTCGCCTTCCGTGCGGCATCGCGGAGCAGCCCCACCTTGCGGTTGAGTTCCTGTTCGGTGTTCTGGCCGAACCACTGGAACGGCGTGAACGGCTTGGGGACGAATGCCCCGACCGAGATCGTGACCGATGCGCCCTTCTGATGCCGGCGGCCGATCTCGACACACTTCTCAGCCATCCCGATGATGCCCAACGTGTCCTCGTCGGTCTCGGTGGGCAGTCCCGTCAGGAAGTAGAGCTTGACCCGCCGCCAACCCTGCGAGAACGCCGACTCGACGGCCCCGTACAGGTCCTCCTCGCGTATCAGCTTGTTGATGACCTGGCGCATCCGCCAGGTGCCGGCTTCGGGGGCGAAGGTCAGCCCGGTGCGGCGGGCCCGTTGGATCTGGGCGGCGATGCCGACGGTGAAGGCGTCGACCCGAAGGCTCGGCAGCGAAACGGAGACCTGACCGCAGGCGTCGTCGGAGACCGTGTCTGCAACCACCTCCGTTATGCCGCTGAAGTCGGCGGTGCTGAGCGAGGTCAGCGCCACCTCGTCGTAGCCGGTGCGTCGCAGGCCCTCGGCCACCATCGTGCGTACCTGCTCTGCCGGGCGCTCCCGCACCGGGCGGGTGATCATGCCCGCCTGGCAGAACCGGCAACCCCGCGTGCAGCCCCGGAACACCTCGACGTTGAGGCGGTCGTGCACCACCTCGGTCAACGACACCAACTGGTTCTTCGGATACGGCCAGTCGGCCAGGTCGGCGACCGTGCGCTTTTCCACCAGTTCCGGAACTGCCGGATGGAGCGGACGGACGACGTCGAGAATCCCGTCGTCCCGGAAACCAACCGTGTAGAGGCTCGGCACATAGACGCCGGTTACGCCGGCCAACGCCAGGAGGACATCCTCGCGTGAGGTCCGGCCCTGCGCCTTCCAGGCCGCCACCACCTCGCTGATCTCGGACACCACCTCTTCGCCGTCACCCAGGACGGCGGCGTCGATGAAATCGGCCAGCGGCTCAGGGTTGTACGAGCAGTGACCCCCAACGAGGACCAGCGGGTGCTCGGGCCCACGGTCGGCGGTCCGGATCGGAACCCCGGCCAGGTCCAGACACTCGAGCAGGTTCGTGTAGACGAGCTCGGCAGACAGGTTGAACGCCAGCAGGTCGAAGTCGCCCGCCGCCCGGTGCGTGTCTAGCGAGAACAGGGGCAGGCCCTCCCGACGCAGCGCGGCGGCGAGGTCGGTCCAGGGCGCGTAGGACCGCTCGGCCACGGCATCGGGCCGTTCGTTCAGGATTTCGTACAGGATCTGAAGACCCTGGTTGGGAAGCCCGACCTCGTAGGTGTCCGGGTAGATCAGGAGCCAGGCCGCCTTGTCAGGATGGTGCGCCGGGAGGATCATCCCGTCTTCGCAGCCGATGTAGCGGGCCGGCTTCTGGACCTCGCCGAGGAGTCTCTCGAGCTCGGGCCAGAGCGAACTCATGGTGAGGGGACTCTATCCACGTACGACGCGGCTTCCCCGTCGGGCGAAGATCCCTCGGTCCTGGCGGGGCTACGCGCCCCTCGCTTCAGAACCTTCTCCTGTCCCTACCCTCGTGGCGTCGCATGTGGACGCTCTGGACCAGGCCGAGGGCGAGGAAGACGGCGACCACCGACGAACCGCCGTAGCTGATCAGGGGCAGGGGAATCCCGGTGATCGGCATCATCCCCGTCGACATGCCCACGCTCTGGAAGACCTGGAAGAGCAGCATCGAGAAGACTCCGGCCACGACGAGCAGGCCGAAGCGGTCGTCGGCCATCCGACCGATGCGCCAGATCCGGGCGAGCAGCAGGCCGAACAGGCCCAGCACCACGATGCTTCCTACGAAGCCGGTCTCTTCGCCGATGACCGTGAAGATGAAGTCGGTCTGTTGCTCGGGGACCATGTCCGAGACGTTCTGGGTGCCCTGGAACAGTCCCTTCCCCGTGATCCCCCCGTTGCCGATGGCCACCTCCGCCTGCTCGAGGTTGTAGCGCGCACGCGTGTCCGCCTCTTCGTCGATGAAGACCAGCAGTCGTTCGAGCTGGTACGCCTCGAGTCGATCCGACTGCAGGACTGCAACCGTGCCGGTCAGCAGCAGCAGGCACAGAATCGCCAGATGCCGACCACGCACGCCGGCCACGAACACCATCCCGGCGAAGATGGCGCCATATACGAGGATGGTCCCCAGGTCGGGTTCGGCCATGATCAGGAGCACCGGCACGGCCACCGAGACACCTGCTATCAACAGGCGCCAGACGCCGACCTGATCTCCCGAACTGAGTATCACCGCCAGGGTCACGATGATCGCCACCTTGCCGAACTCGCTGGGCTGCATCTGGAACCCGCCCAGGTCGAACCGGGCACGGGAGCCCTTCACCTCGACCCCGACCGTCAACACCGCAAACAGCAGCCCGAGGGTCGCCAGGTAGGCGGGGACCATCAGGCGGCGTGCCCAACGATGTCCGATCAGGGCCGTCAGGGCCATGGCGACGACGCCGACCCCGGCGAAGACGAGGTGGCGCTTGAGGAAGGTGTCGTCGGCCGGGCGCAGGTCGGTCGCCGGACCACGTGTGGCGGAATACACCATGACGACCCCGACTGCGGCCAGGAGCAACGAGAACAGGGGCACACCGATGTCGATGTGCCGGGCAAGCGAGGGACGGGCCTCCCGGAAGGGATACCGGACAGCGGCCATCATCCGCCTTCCCGGAGGGTGTCCAGCCCGTCGAACGCCCCGGCCACATCGTCCAGCAGCCTCGTGCAGTCGACGACCTCACCGCGGACCCTCACCCGGCCGTCGGCGTCGAGGACCGGCCCGGAGGTCGGATCGGCGGTCGGGTCGGATCCCTTCAGGCGACTGAGCGAATCCTCGCCGGTGATCCACTGGTACCAGTCGACGCACAGGGGCAGCGCAACGGACCGCGCATAGCTCACCGCCGCTGTCGGCGCCTCTGCGATGCCCGCCACGAGGACGGCTTCCAGTAACCGGGCGACGAGCGGTGCGGCGACCTGGCTGCCGAACCCGGCTTCCTCGACGACGGCCACGATGGCGTGTGTTGGCTGGTCGGTGGGACCGAATGCCGCGAAAAGGGAGGTGTCGGCCTTGCCGCGGACCTCCGCCGTGCCGGTCTTGCCGGCGATCGGTACCTCTTCGAGCGGGAAGTACACGCCCCCGGTAGCTTCAGAGTTGAACGCCCAGTAGGCCGTGCCGTGCTCGTCGCCGGTGACGCCCGAGAGCCCCGCCAGGGCGATTCCAAGGAACTCCGGGTCGATTTCCACGACTGAAACCTGCCGGGGACCGAAGTCGCGGACCTCGTCCCCCGTCCTGGTGCGCACCGAGGACACTACGTTCGGCGCACGCAGGGTCCCTCCATTGGCGAAGGTGGAGAAGGCGTTCGCCAACTGGACGGGCGTGACGAGTACATCACCCTGGCCGATGGCGACGTTCACGTTGTCACCCGGATACCAGACACCGTTTGGGAAGGCAGTCGGATTGTCGAGGTGGCGCTGTTGGCGGTTCGCGGGAGTCGGAAGGAAGCCGTCCTGTTCGAAGGGCAGGGTGATGCCGCTGCGAAAGCCCATGCCATAGTCCTCGGCAGCGTCCTGGATCCCGGTCTCGTTGTGGATCGGATTGATGTATATCGACTCACCGATCGTGTAGTAGTAGACGTCGCTCGAGACGGTGAGGCTGCGCTCCAGGTCCACCTGTGGGTTGGGGGCACTCTTGGCGTTCCGGAACACGCAGCCGCCCGCCTCGGCTTCCTCGACATCGGTTCCGGTGCAACTCTGGAGCAGGTAGTAGCCGGGATCGTCCCAGGCCTCGTCCGCCGGCTTCACCCGCCCTGTGCCGAACACGCCCTCATGCCAGGCGGCATGCGCCGTGAAGAGCTTGAACGTCGAACCGGGCGCATATTCGCCCTGGATCGCCCGGTTGAACATCGGCAGGTCGTTTGCCGGGTCGTTCAACTCGTTCCAACGGTCCACTCGGAAGCCGCCGATGGATTCGTTCGGGTCGTAGGTCGGATAGGAGGCCATGGCCAGGACGTCACCTGAGTCGGGAGCCAGGACCACCACCGCCCCTCCCGGTGCGTCGTAGTCCGGCGGGTCCTCATCCGCTTCGGGGTCGCGTTCGGGCTCACGGGACCTGGCAGCGAAGACGGCCCGCTCCAACTCTGTCTCGACGAGGTACTGCAGGTCGATGTCGACGGTCAGCACCACGTCGTCGCCGGAGACGGGCGCGACGAACAGGTCGTCGCGTTCCCGCACGATCCGACCCAGGCGGTCGACTTCGACGACACGGCCACCGGCGACCCCGCGCAGGTCGTCTTCGAAGAGCAGTTCGATGCCGGCCTTGCCGATCTCGTCGCGCAGTGCATACTCCTTGCCCTCCGAGGGTCGACGGGTCCGATATTCGGTGTCGTTGAGGGGCCCCACCCATCCGAGCAGGTGGCTGGCGAGGTTCCCGTAGAGGTAGCTACGAACCGTCGAGTCCACCACCCGGACGCCCGGATACTGCTCGGCACGCTCCCCGAAGAAGATCAACAGGTCCTCGCCGACATCGACCGCCACCGGCACGTCGTCGTAGAGGCCGTAGGCGGGATCGTTCAGCGCCGACTCGATGTCGGTGGTCTTGAGCAACTCGGTGCCGGACCGGTTCACCTCGATGGCGATACGGGTCAACATCTGCAGGCGCTGATCATCGTCGAAATCCGCCTGCTCGAGTTCCCGTTCGTTGATGGTGACCATCGTCGTGATTCGGTTGCCGACCAGCACCCGCCCCTGGGCGTCGAGGATCCTCCCCCGTGGGGCGGGGACCCGGATCTGGCGGGTCACGCTCTGTTCGGCGACGGCGACCGCCTGCTCGGTCGTGATCACCTGTAGGTACCAGAGGCGGGCAACGAGTGCGGCGAACAATGAGATCGCCACGACTGCGATGACCCGCATCCGGTAGCGGGTGAGGTCGTCCATGCGCGGGATCCGATCCTGGCCCGGTCTCAGGAGCCGCCGCGGCGCAGTTCGATGGTGCCGGGGAGGCCCCCGGTCGCCGCCCAGCGCACGACCCTGTTCACCGGTGCCGAGACGACGGCGGTGAGGATGCCGGCCAGGATGGCCTGTCGGACGAACTCCTCGGTGGAGGAGCCGAGGACGCCGAACAGCATCCCGACGGCGGAAGCGAGTCCCTGCCCGGCCGCTACGGCGGCGAGCACGGCGAGGCCGTCCGTGACGGGTGTCGAGCGCAGCATGCGGAGCTCGAGGCTGCTGACAGCCACCGCCATGGGCGGATAGACGAGGGCGTGCAGGCCGAGCGGGGCGCCGACGATCGAATCGTGGAGCAGCCCGGCGAAGAAGGCCGTGATGGCGCCCCGTTCGGGGCCCCCGTGGTAGCCCGTCAGCACCGAGACGAGCAGGAGGAGCTCGACGGACACGCCGCCGACGCGGAGTTCGTCGAGGAGGGTCCCCTCGAGGGCCACGGCCGTCACGAGGACGAGGAGCACCCTCAGGCGGGGGGTCATCGTCGCCGGCTCCAGGACAGCCCTGTATCCACGTCGAGCGGGTCAGCTTCGGAAGGTGCCAGCACGACGTTGAGGAAGGAGAGGCTTTCGAGGTCGGCGGCGAGGTCGATTACGACGTTGCGTTCGTACTCGGCGTTCTCGTCGGGGTCGATCACCCGCCCAACGGGGATGTCGGCCGGCAGGATGCTGCGTCCCCCGCTCGTGACCACTGCCTCGTTCCAGGCGATGTCGGCATCTGGTCGGATTCCGGCCTCGATCCTGAGGGTTCCCCGTCCGGTGCCCCGGGCAAGGCCTTCGTCCTGGGATTCGACGAGGCGCACTCCCACGAGGAACTCCGGGTGTGTTGCCAGGATCACCGTGGAACGGGCCCGGTCGACCTGCTCCAGGCGACCTACCAGGCCGGCTCCGGAGACGACCGCCAGGCCCTCGGTCAGCCCGTCGTCGCTCCCGGCGTCCACCTCGATGCGGTGGGTGCCGAAGTTGCCGGGCGGTGTACCCAGTATCCGGACCACGACGGTGTCCAGTTGCGAGTAGTCGAGGCCGACCTCGTCGAGGAGGCGCTCGAGGAGTTCCCGGTCGGCATCACCGGTCACCGACCGTCCCCGGAGGCGTGCAAGTTCCTCGGCCAGCCTCTCGTTCTGGGCGAGTAGTTCCTCGTAGCCGAAGATCCCGTTCCAGGCGGTCTGGATGGGATCGGTGGCGGTGTCCGTGACCGTCCGAAGGGGCTCGAGGATGTCCCTGACACCCTGTTGGAAGGCATCCAGGGGTGCCGCTCCGCGGATGTGCAGCGTCAGCAGGGTGAGCGCTGCTGCTGCCAGGAGCAGCAGGGTGGGGCGGGGCCGCTCGGCGGGCCGAGGTGCGGCCACGGGCTACTCGGGGGTGTCGTCGAAGATGACTTCGCCGAAGGTCCCGAACTCCTCGAGTGCCCTGCCGGCGCCCAGGACCACCGAGAGGCGCGGATCGGGGGCCATCCATACCGGCATTCCGGTCTCGTCCCGGATGCGCTGTGAGAGCCCGTTGAGCAGGGAACCACCGCCGGAGAGGGTGATCCCCCGCTCCATGATGTCGGCAGCCAGTTCCGGGGGCGTCCGGTCGAGGGTGACCTTGATCGCGTCGATGATGTCGGAGACCCGTTCCTCGATGGCCTCCCGGATCTCCTGGGTGTTGATCGTGAGGGTCCGCGGCAGGCCGGTGAGGAGGTCGCGACCGCTGATCTCGGCGCGCTCCTCGTCCACGAGCGGGCACGCCGATCCGAAAGCGATCTTGATCTCTTCGGCCGTGCGTGAGCCGGCGGCGATGCCATGCTCCTTCTTGAGGTACTGGAGGATGGCCTCGTCCAGTTCATCGCCGCCCACCCTCGAGGACTGGCTGGCGACGACTCCGCCTAGCGAAAGAACTGCCACCTCGGTGGTTCCGCCGCCGATGTCGACGATCATGCTGCCGATCGGTTCAGCCACGGGGAGCCCTGCGCCGATGGCCGCCGCCATGGGTTCTTCGATGATGTAGGCGGGGGCCCGTGCGCCGGCGTATTCGGCGGCCTCCTGGACCGCCCGGCGTTCGACGCCGGTTACACCGGAGGGTACGCAGATCACCATGCGCGGCTTCGACCAGCGCCGGCGGTGCACCTGTTGGATGAAGTAGCGGAGCATCTTCTCGCAGACGTCGAAGTCGGCGATGACCCCGTCCTTGAGCGGCCTCGAGGCCTGGATGTTGCTGGGCGTGCGACCGATCATCCGCTTTGCCTCGTAGCCCACGGCCAACGGGGTTCCGGTCATCACGTCAATGGCCACCACCGAGGGCTCGTTCAGCACGATGCCCTCGCCCCTGACGTAGATGAGGGTGTTGGCGGTGCCGAGGTCGACGGCGATGTCGCGACCTCCGAGGGCCGGGCCGATTCCTAGCCTGTTCCCTCCGGGCATGCTCAGTCTCTGGTCTTTCCGATTGGCGCTCGTCTTGGTGGGATCTCGCGTTATGACGCGTGCCGAACCGCGGGTTCACGCCATTGGGCGTTTCCCCGGGGGTCCTGTCGTGAAACGTAACGCATTCGTCACGCTACTGCCACTCTCAGCGCACGCTTGACCACACAACGGCGTCAAGGATGGCGCGTGCAACAGCACTGAGGGGCATTCAGGAAATCGCGCCCCGTGTCCGGAAGCAGAGCCGTGCTGCCGGGAGGCTCGAGCTACTCCTCCGGGAAGAAGATTCCGATCTCGCGCTCTGCCGACTCGACGGCGTCGGAGCCGTGCACAAGGTTCTCGGTGACGAGCAGGCCGAAGTCGCCGCGGATCGTGCCGGGCGCCGCCCGGGTCGGATCCGTGGCCCCCATGAGCGTGCGCACAACGGCGAAGGTGTCACTGGGGCCCTCTACGACCATGGCAACGACAGGGCCTCGGGACATGAACGCCACGAGATCCCCGTAGAAGGGCTTGTCCACGTGCTCGGCGTAGTGCCGGCCGAGCGTGTCGGCGTCGAGTGTACGCAACTCGACGGCCGCCAACCGGAGGCCCTTTCCCTCCAGACGGCTGATGATCTCTCCGACGAGGCCACGTTCGACGGCGTCAGGCTTGCAGATGACGAGGGTGCGGTCCATGGGCGCAGAGGCTACGGGCGCAACTCGGGCTTCATGTCGGATCCGTCTCGGTGTTCGGCTTCACAGGCGCTCTTCGCCGACCTCGTCCCACATGAACTCCAGCGCCTCCCTGGCCGGGGCCAGCACATAGAACGACCCTGTCACGAGGACCATGTCGTCCTCGTCGGCAAGGGTCACGGCAAGGCGTACGGCATCGCCCACAGCGGACACCGGCTCGGCATCGAGCCCCAGCCCCCTGGCCATTTCGGCCAACCGGTCGGCCGACACGGACCGCGGAGATGGCGCCGTGCAGGTCACGACCAGTTCGGGAGCCAGCACGGCCAACTCCTCGAGCATCTCCGACGGTTCCCTCGGACCGAGGGCCCCGAACACGATGATCCGTCGTCCGGTGGCGTGGCCCTCGAAGAAGACCTCCGGCACCGCCTCGGCGACCGCACGCGCAGCTTCCTGGTTGTGGGCGCCGTCGAGGAGGACCAACGGCCCGGTGGCGGCGACCTCGAGGCGACCGGGCAGCCGAACCGTTCCGAACCCCTGCTCCACCACCTCCTCCCCCAGGGGAGCGCCGACGAACGCCTCGACCGCTGCCAGTGCGACGGCGGCGTTGTCGGCCTGGTAGGCGCCGAGGAGCGACACGAAGACCTCGTCGTACCGGCCGTGCGGGCCGAAGAGGTCGACCTGCTGGCCACCAACGGCCATCTGCGTCGCCGTGACGCCGAAGTCCCGGCCGCACTCGAAGAACGGGTCGGGCTGCTCCGCGAGGAACAGGTCCCGGACGTCGATGGCGGTCTCGCCCAGCACCAGCGGTCGCCCCGCCCGGACTATCCCCGCCTTCTCTCCGGCGATTGCACGCCGCCAGTCGCCCTGGCCGTCGGTGTGGTCACGACCGATGTTGGTCACGACGGCGACGTCGCTTTCGACCACATTGGTTGCGTCGAAGCGGCCGAGCAAACCGACCTCGACCACCGCCACGTCAACCGCTTCGTTGGCGAACCAGAGCAGGGCTGCGGCGGTCATGAGCTCGAAGTACGAGGGCGTCTCGGATGCCGCCTCGGCATAGCGGGCGAGATCGCCGATCAGGTTGGCGAACTCCTCCTCCTCGATGATCGTTCCGCCGATGGCGAGTCGTTCGCGGATCGTGTCGACGTGGGGGCTGCTGTAGACGCCGACGCGCAGGCCCAGCGCATCGAGCAGCGACGCCGCCATGGCGGCAACCGAGCCCTTGCCGTTGGTACCGGTGACATGGATCGTGCGCACGTCCTGCTGCGGATCACCCATACAGGCGACGAGCCCCCGCATGACGTCGAGGCTCAGGCCGTGGACGCGCCCAGCGGTTGCCTCGAGGTTGACGTGCCGGTCCAGGAATCCAAGCGCCCCCTGAAAGTCCATGGGCGGGCCGTGGCCTCGAGGGCGGCAGGCCGGCTCAGGAAGCGGCGCGGTCGGGCTGCTGCTCGGAAGCCGGCACGACCTCGGGTGCGCCGCGCTCACCGACGCACACTTCGTCGACGACGACCCGGCAGCCCTCGGAGCCACCGGGAAGGTCGAACATCACGTCGAGGAGGACCTCCTCGAGGATCGCCCGCAGCCCACGCGCTCCGGTGCCACGCTCGAGGGCCTCGGCGGCGACGGTTGCAAGTGCCTCCGTCGTGAACTCGAGTTCGGAGTCCTCGAACTCGAAGATCTTCTGGTACTGCTTGACCAGGGCATTCCTGGGCTCGACCAGAATCTGGATCAGCGCCTCGACGTCGAGGCTGTCGACGGTGCCGACCACGGGAACGCGCCCGACGAACTCCGGTATGAGGCCGAACTTGACGAGGTCCTCCGGCCGGACACCGGCGAACAGGGCGCCCAGGTCCTTCTCGCCGCGGGCCCGGATGTCGGCTCCGAAGCCGACGCTGGCACCACCCAGTCGGTTCTCGATCAACTGCTCGAGGCCGGCGAATGCGCCGCCGCAGATGAACAGGATGTTGGTGGTGTCGATCTGCAGGAACTCCTGGTGGGGATGCTTGCGCCCCCCCTGCGGCGGCACGGCCGCAGTAGTGCCCTCGAGGATCTTGAGGAGAGCCTGCTGGACGCCCTCGCCTGAGACATCACGGGTGATCGACGGGTTCTCGCTCTTGCGGGCGATCTTGTCGATCTCGTCGATGTAGATGATGCCGTTCTCGGCCTTCTTGATGTCGTAGTCGGCCGCCTGGATGAGCTTCAGGAGGATGTTCTCGACGTCCTCCCCCACATAGCCCGCCTCGGTCAGGGCCGTGGCGTCGGCGATTGCGAACGGCACGTCGAGCATCCGGGCAAGGGTCTGGGCCATGAGGGTCTTGCCACAGCCCGTCGGGCCGATCAGCAGGATGTTGGACTTGGACAACTCGACATCGTCGCCGGGCGACCGGTCGGCCTGCACACGCTTGTAGTGGTTGTAGACAGCGACCGAGAGGATCTTCTTGGCCTGCTCCTGGCCGACTATGTAGTCGTCCAGGAATGCGAATATCTCCCTGGGCCGGGGGAGCTCGCCGAACGAGACGTCGCTGGGCTCGGAGAACTCCTCTTCGATGATCTCGTTGCAGAGGTCGATGCACTCGTCGCAGATGTAGACGCCGGGGCCCGCAATGAGCTTGCGCACCTGCTTCTGCGTCTTGCCGCAGAAGGAGCACTTGAGGAACTCGCCCCCCTCTCCGAACTTGGCCACGTGCTCTCTCCTGTAGTGGATCTACCTGTGCGACCCGCCCCTGTGGGCAGGCTCAGACTGTAGTTGCTGCGGCCCCGCCGGCCGGGACCCGTTTCCGGGGCTTCACCGACAACCGATTGCCACCCGGGAAACTGCCTGTGGCCGTAGACCTCGGAGGGTTGCCTCCCTACTTCACAGCAGCAATCGCTCCGCCCTTGTCGGCCAACTCGCGGGCCTCGATGACCTCGTCGATGATGCCGTACTCCTTGGCCTCTTCGGCTGTCATGACATAGTCGCGGTCCGTGTCGACGTTGATGCGCTCGACGCTCTGGCCGGTGTGCCTTGCCAGTATCTCCTCGAGTTGGGTCTTGAGGCGCTGGATCTCCTTCGAGGCCAACTCGATGTCGGACACCTGGCCCTGGGCGCCGGCGTAGGGCTGGTGGATCAGGACCCGGGCGTGCGGCAGGGCGAGGCGCTTTCCCTTGGTGCCCGCCGCCAACAACACCGCAGCAGCGGAGGCCGCCTGGCCGAAGCAGATGGTGGTGATGTCGGGCTTGATGTACTGCATCGTGTCGTAGATGGCGAACAGG
>CETA01015836.1_pt1 | contig 23554 bp, 22 predicted proteins | sample 531251 | NCBI WGS metagenome assembly CETA01 (sample SAMEA2622362, study PRJEB7988) | marine metagenome | biome: marine biome (ENVO:00000447); feature: mesopelagic zone (ENVO:00000213); material: "saline water (ENVO:00002010), including plankton (ENVO:xxxxxxxx)" | depth 380 m
GCCGCATCGAGAAAAAATCTTCCTGCTTCATGGCCCCACTCTTTGACAAGGATCCTACCGATATAGCGTGACATATGGCCGCCGCTTGTCGTCATGCCGATCGTGTTTTTGTAGAAGTTGACGTCAAGCTGTTTTCGAGCTTCTTCGATCCATTCGGGATCGTGTTTCCCGATATAATCTAGCAGAGCTCTGCCGAGGCGAGTGACCGAAGGGAAACCATCTTGCCACTTGGAGGTATCGGTTTCATGCCAAGAATCAGGGTGAGGACACATCTCTCCAAGAATGTTTGGAACAAGACGCGGTGAAATGTCACTCATGCCTTTTTCCTTTCGTCTAAGAATATCAAAAGCCCGCTCACTGTCGGGTGTGGGATCATTTTATCGAACTAATGGTGTGAACGGTTTGATGGGTTAGGCAACGAGCTTGGCGATCGCAGGATGCCGGAATCGAAGAAATGCATGTCTTGCATTGTCCAGGACGCTCAACGACCAGCCATAGCCTCCAGCTGCAAGTTCCTCCAGTAAAGCCGCTCCCTCGGGATCTGAAGTCTGCCATTCGCTTGCGAACTCCCGAAACACCCGGGGAACATAATCACCAGCCCAGGCGCTGGCTGGGCGTGCGTAAATTCGATCGTAGACCGCAGGAAGAATGCTTCCTCCTTCGATGGGGGTAGGAACCCGATCATTGAGGAGCGCATCGGCGACTTCCCACCGGAGGAAGGTTGCGGCCAGCCTGCTGGCATAGTCTTCATCCCGATCGGCAAGGTTACTCCGGTTGGATGTCTTCACCAGAAGTGTTGCGACGGCGTGGATATAGATATCCCTGTCGCATCCTTCGGGAGGAAGATGTTCGGGCAACAGTGGATTGTATGCTGGTAGGATAGGCCAGCCGCCGACGTCGCCGTCATTCTCCGTGGCCGGCCGCAGCCACCGCTGCTTCAACCCCAGCGCGACCTGGAGATGCGATAGTTGGGCTTCGACCATCGCTTGCCAGCTGGTGTGACCATGTTCGCGCGCCTTGCGGTCGAGTTCATAGTCAAGACTGGTTCCGTGCATGTCGGCGAGGCGACGTGCCTGGTCATGGAGCGTGAGGATGTCGTTCATGCTTGCTTCTCCACTATGATGGTGTGGCCTTTCTTGCGCGTCGAAACCGATGCGATCACGTAGTCGGTGAGCACTGGATGCTCGATCGCCTCTGAAGCCCGCCGGCCTGGCAAGGTGCTGATGACCGTCTCCGGCAGCTTCGTGCGTATGAGGATTCCCTTCTTGCCGACCACGACATCTTGTCCGAGATCGATCTGCATCTGCTCCCAGTCGGGCCTGCTGAGCCGGTCCTTCGTGCTGTGTCTGTTCCAGGCCTTGATCACGTGACGCCGCCCCCCTGCATCGAGGGCGACTCGCCCGAGCACCCATGCGGCGAGGGTAACGCCCAGCGGCGAGAACCCGTCGTGCCGTAGCAGGTCTGCTTGTAGAGCGCTGAGATGGGGCTTGATGTGGTCGAAGCCGTCGGGGCGGGAGACGGGCACGCGTCCGAGAACGATCTCTTCGATGTGGCGATGCAGATTGTATTCCCATGGATGGAGGCCGTCGTGGACGTCTCGGTTGATACCGACCCGGCATCCGTCGACCTCGGCGACAAAGCCGCGGAAGGCGTCTTCTCCGGAGCCCTCGGCATGGTATCCGGTGAATTCGATGCCAAGCAGTTCGCCCATGCGCGTGGGCAGCGTCTCGTCGCGGTCCGCTTCCCTGATCTCCCCGACGAGATTGGGATTGAGGCGCGGAGCGTCTCCCTGCTTGGATGTGCCGCGCAGGTCATCCGGCCTGTCCCGCCGCTTTCTGGGTTTGGGCCGGTCCCCGAGCACGATGACTGTCATACTGGTATCCTTATCTAACTAAAGTCGTGGGGGTTCAAGGGGGCCGGGCCACGGCCCCCTCCCGCAGGGGGAGAGGGTAGGCGAGGGACTTTCCCTCGGGCTCCCTTCTGCGAGGAACCTTTCCTCGCGCTCCTTTAGGCTGTGATTTTAATGAAGGTTCTTCCTTCATGCTGCTTATTCAACCTGTCAAAGACCGATCCCTCCTCGGGTGACGCCGAGCTCGGTGATCTTGCCTTCCTGGTCCTCGCGCCAGGAGATCTTGACCACGGTTTCGACAAAGGGCGCCGTTGTATGCCGGAGAGAAGCGCGTCCTGCATCCTTGCAGCGATGTATGTCGAAGTCGTTGCTCTCGAGGCAGGCGATCAGGTCGCTTGCTGGCGATCCTATGGGGTGCCGATCGGTAACGTAATCATAGAGGGCTTCGCTGGCGTAATAGGATCCCGTGGAATTTGCATTACGTCGCCCGCTGTCACAGGGTTGCTGCATGCTTGGTGATCGCCGGCCGAATTCTCCAAGCATGTCCTTGTTTGAGCGGAAAGTCAGAATTTCTGGCGCCGTGTGGATATCGATCGCCATTTCGACGAAGGGTGAGGAGATGATGGCGATGGCTAGCGCCGCTGCGGACAAGGCGACCTTCTTTGTGAGTGTCATGGGCTTGTGTTTTTTCAGATTACGTCAGCAGGGGGAGAGGTGCCCAAGGGACTTTTCCTCGGGCATATCAGGACATCAATGCTGCCGACTCCTAATTTTGTTCGAATCGTTTGATCAGCATCCGTATTATATTCATTCCTGAATCCGGATTGCCCGAAACTCCTTGGCGATCGATTATATTTCCCTTTGGGTCTAAGACGACCCAAAGGCATCTTTCTAGAGGATTATCATCGGGCACCAATTTGCCGGCGTCATCAGCGTCTCTAGGTATGACTGCTGCAACAAAGTGTTCATCTACTAATTTCTTAGTAGTGCGGTATTCCATGAAATATCCTAGGGCATGTTCAAGCTTACTATGAGTCGGATGATCTGGGTCATAAATGACTGCAAATATAGGCACATTTCGAGATTCCGACTCATTCCTAGCGGAAATAAAGTTGTTGTGTGGTTCGCGCAGGAAGAAGTGATGAAGTGATATTTGTGGGTCTGGTGCAATTTTTTCCGCTGCGGCGGTTGCTTGCGTTGCCCTGCTCCAGATCTGGATTGATTTAGGCATATAACGGGCAGCGACAGCGCGGCCTTGAGGTGTAGAAAGAAGTCGCTTTTCGATGGCGTCACGATCTAACTGAAGATATTCAAAATTTGGTTTGAGAGTGTTAAGGTTGGCGCTCAGCCCGCTGCTTGGAACGGTTGAATAGAAGGCTATGAAGCCATGGCAGCCGTGTGTCTCAATCCTATCTCTTAGATGTGCTTCATCGGTTGGAGTTACTGACTTGTCTGAATGAGCTTTGTGCTTGCAACTTACGAGCCAACGCACGGTATTCTTCCCGCCAACACCTGTGCGAATTTCTTCGACTATGAGATCACAACCGTCATCTGCGCCTCTATCTGGACTTTGGATGATATCAAATCCGAATGCTTCCAATGCCTCCCTCGCGAATAATTCGAAACTGTCCCGGGCGTTGCCTTTATGGGCAGCAGATATTTCTGTAAAATCAAGAGCGGCCATTATGCTTCCTTCAATCCGAGAGCGTTAGCGATGCCTAATTTCGTTGTCCCCATCGCCGCCAGATCCATCTTCAGCCCCGCCCGGAAGCTGTTTCCGCTCGCATGTGCACCTTCGCCGACTCGCTTCATGATATCGTGCAGGACGTCGACATAGCCTTCCTTGCTCAGCCGATCGCCAGGCAAACCCTTCTGGTCAATCCTCACTAGTATGGGCGCATCGCCACGAGTCGAGCCAGGAGAGACCTTTTCCCTCCATCCCAACCATTCATCAATAAATTTCATCGTGTCGGGAGAGACGTATCTGGGCGTGTAGTTGACCAGCGGCGCAGGCACGAGGCGGAAGGTCGCCTGTCCGCTGCCATCAGGCATCCTGACGACGTCTTCGATGTTGAGACGGACATAGTCCGATCGTGAACGGCCGGTATCTGCGCCGAGTCCGAGGATGACCTTAGCACGCAGGGCCCAGCCTCTGTCGTCGTCGCGCAGCTTGCGAAGCATGGCGATGATCGACCCGGGAAGTGGGTCGTCGCGAACTATGTCGGCTACCTCACCCTTCAAGCGCAACGGGACGATCGACTTCGGTCGTGAGCCGTGTTGGCGGTAGAGCGCCTTCATCTCGCTGGTGACGAGAAGGTGCTGGCATGGATCCGCGATCTCGTGGACCTTGGTGTGCAGGTTGGTGATGACCTGCAGCATGCGTTTCAGGGTCTGCGGCTTGATGGGCTTGCCGGACCGGCCGGCGATTGCCTGCTTCCGGATGAAGTCGCGGACGTTGGAAGGACTGGCTGGTGCGATGGGGATCTCACCCATTGAAGCACGCCATGATGCGAGCACTCCGTCGTGGAGTTCGCGGCCTTTCATGGTCAGGCTGGAGAGATAGGATGAATGTCGGAGGCTAATCGACATTCATCACCTTCATTACCTCGTCGCCGAGATGGTTGATCACCTTGACGGCGATCCGCCCACCGATCGGCTTGGGGAACGGACGGCTCTTGGAGCTTCGCAGAGTGGCCCATGCCTCTTCGTCGACCTCCGCTTTCAATGTGCTCTTAAGCGCCTTGTAGGGATCGGAGTTGGCTCCGAGGAAGTAGGCATGGCGCACAAAGAAGCTCTGGTCGTCATAGTCCGTGTCCACCAACCACAGAGCGATGTCGTCAGGGCTGCTGCTTTCCACTTTGCCGGTGGTAGGGCGATATACATCGACACCGCGGACTTCGACGATAAGACTTCCATCAGCCGATTCTTCAATCGCAATGTCGGGTTCGCCGTAGACGACGAACAGGTTGCCAGCTCCAGTATTCTTGAGATCGAGCATGTGAAGATCGGCATTCATTCGAGCACGGAGAATGTTTACAGTCCCGTAACGATCCATTCCGGTGGCCTGGGCATCGTAGTTGAATGCGCATACGATGAGGGTTTCCATGCCGAGCTCTGCTGCTTCGATGGCTGCCCTAGTGATTTCACGTCGTCCGACCGTCCCATATTCCGGACCGACCAGAATGCCGGCACGCTGCTTACGATCTCCTTTTTCAAGAGAGGCCTTGGCAGATATGAATTCACCTGGCCAAGCTTCGATTGTGGCTACTTTAAGTCGTTCAGATCGGTCGATCTGCTGAATGCCGGAGGACTCCAGATTTTTGAGGATGCGTTCGGAGAAGCTGGGCGTTTCTCCTTGGTCCGCGTCGGTAGCAGTGCTGCCCGGATCAAAGTATTCGCCGTCGGGGCCGACTGCCTTCATACGATGCGGGCTGAGGCTTTCGACGGTGAACGGGCCGGCCACGCGGACGCGGCTCTTGTCCTCATAGGGCTGGTCGTAGAGATATTCGGTGTCCGCCTTGGCAGCGATGCTGGCGTCGATTTCCTGCTGGCGTTCGATGCGCAGTTTCCACCATTTGGCGTGAAGTTCCTCGGCGCGGAGGTCGTTCCAGGGATCGACCGGATGCTCAGGCAGCGTGTCGAGCGTGTAGTCGCGGCCCATTTCCTCGTTGAGGGTGTTCAGCCACTTAGTGCGGGTTGCATTGCTGGCGTTTTCGTTGCGCGCTTTCTCCAGCGCTTGGGCTGCCTTGTTGGGCCACGGCGCGCCGGGTTCGCGCGGCATGGTCCATTCCTCGAACGGCGGCAGGTCGAGGTCGGATCCGTCGCGGCCACGCATTGCGTTGATCTCGGCGCGCAGGGGTTCGAGCTTTTCCTGATACTCCTCCCAGATCGTGTCGATCTCGGCGTTGTTGGCGATGCTTTTGAGCGTGATGTGCGGCACGCGCTTGTAGACGAAGCCTTGGCGGATGCGGCCCTGCGTCGGCGTATCGCGCGGCGGGGTGCGGGTGATCTCGCCTTCCTTCACCTGCCCCTCGCGGCTGTCGGCGAGCAGATACCAGGGATAGCGCGCACCCATGATCCGCGCCCGGGCGAGCGCGAGCGCGACCCGGCTCGTATCGATCGTGATCCACCGCCGCCCCCACTGCTCGGCGACATAGGCAGTGGTGCCCGAACCGCAGGTAGGATCGAGCACTAGATCGCCGGGATCAGTGGTCATCGAGATGCAGCGTTCAACAATTCTTGTTTGCGTCTGAACAACATAAATCTTGTCGTCTGCCCCAGATGATGAAAATCCACCTCGTATCAAATCCATCCACGCATTCGTAAGAGATGCGAATGGCCAATCGGTATAATGTGGAGCGAACCTTGGTGTTCGGCCTTTTATAAATATCCTATCTGCCTTGATGAGGCGTCCCATCCCTTCGGATCCTGTTGACCAGCCTCTGCCTTTTGGTGGCGTATAAGCATCCGCCCCGATTTGAACTGGGAATTGACTAGTTTCAGAACCTGTCGCGGAAATGCAGGCGCGGTCACTATGTAAAATCTCGTTCTGTTTTGGCGGACCATCAGCAACGCGCCTAGTTCCATTGGGTGAGTAATAAAACTTATCACCAGCTTGATACCATTCATTCTGATCTAGTTGACTGGCGACCCATCGGGTTTTTACGCTATCTTTGTTCCGAGCAAACCACAAAATGTAATCAAAGGTATTTGCGATGGCGGCCCCCGTTTGGAATCCACCACGCCTGTAAATAATTTCGCTGACAAGATTTTCTTCTCCGAACACCTCGTCCATCAGCGCACGCACGCGGTGGACGTTCTCGTCACCAATCTGAACGAAGATGCTGCCGCTTTCGGTCAACAGGTCGCGTGCCACGGTCAGGCGGTCACGCAAATAGGTGAGGTAGGAGTGAATGCCGTCCGCCCAAGTGTCGCGGAAGGCCTTTACCATTTCAGGTTCGCGCGTAATGTGATCAGCCTTGCCATCCTTTACGTCTCGAGATCCAGTGGACCACTGGAAATTGGAATTGAACTTGATGCCATAGGGGGGGTCGAAATAAATGCATTGCACCTTTCCGCGCAGGTCCTCCCTCTCGGTCAGGCTTGCCATGACCTGAAGACTGTCTCCGAGAATCATCCTGTTCGACCAGTGCTGCGAATGTTGGTAGAACTCTGTCCGAGCCTGCTCATCGGGCAGCCCGTTGAAATCTCCAAAGAGATCAGGGTATTCGCCGGCAGATTCCTCACGGCGACGATCACTGTCCTTCTTAAGATCGTCGATGATGACCTTGGGGTGGACTTTGTCCTGAACATAGAGGGGAGGAGCAGGGACAACGAGATCTGTCTTGTCCTGATCGTCCTTGCCTCGCCACATCAACTGCGGGTCGAGATCCCGGTTACGGCGCTCGAAAGTGACCTGAACTGGCGAACGCATGTCGTCAGGCATGAAAGGATCCAGCTCTGCTGTGGGCACGTTTAGACGGGTTTCTTCATGCTTGATAGTTTCGATCCGCTTGCTCACTTGCCCTGCTCCTGCGTTCTTGCTTGTGCTATGTGTTTTTCGATAATGGTCTGCAGATCCTGCGCCATGGTGTCTTGGCTCTTCAATTCGGCGAAAGCCCAGCGTCCGTATCTGTCTGTGTTATGAACCCCTGGGATCCAATATGTCTCTACCGCTTCTGCTTTCAGTTCGGCATCTATGCCGCGGAAACCTTTGACCTCCAGTATGAGATTAAGCGGCTCTTCGAGGCCGACATCGAGGCGAACGATGAAGTCAGGATAGTAGAGCCGCCTCTCCTTGCTCATCCTATAGGGCACAGTGAAGTCGAGGCCGTGGTTTTTGACGTATGCCAAGACGCGATCCTCGTCCTCGAGGAGTTGGCACAAGGTCATCTCCCACCCGCTATCGACGATTGCCTTGTTGATGTGGCATTTTTCGCTTGTCTGCCAGTGATCTCTTTCCGTGGTCACGAAGCTCACGCTAGACGTTGTGCCGTAGTCCTGCGCTGAGCTGAGGGTTGCCCGGATGAATTTGTCGCCTGATTCCTGGGCGCCTGCCCTAGTTATGGCTGCCTTTATCTTCTGAGAGACATGATCGAGAATTTCCCTCTGAAGAATCTGTCCTTCGAAATATCCCTGGGCACAGATGACATGACCTTCGTTTAGCCATTTTTCCGCAATGCGCTTCAACTGCCCGAACCGGTGAACTTCTGGATTTCCGTCACCATCCCGATATTCCTTGGCGACCATGTAAGCAGCAATCTCGTAAGCGATTTTCCCTCGGCGCTCATCGGAGCTCTCCATGGTGAGGTCGGCAGCCTCCCCGACGATTCCGGAGTTGCGAGTTTCAGACGGACCAATCTGCGAGTCGAGACGCAGGTAAGAGTCCTCACCGAACTGAGCCTTCATCCGCGCCGCCGGATGGACCACTGAATATCCCTCGACACGAGGAAAGGTAATTTCGGAAGTTTCTCGTTCTGGCAGAGCATAGACCTTCAAGGTCTTCTGCGGAGGCACAACCGGCGCTTCAACGGCTTGGGAAGTGAAGTCGAACGGAATTCCGAGAACGTCGGCATACTCGACGCCGAACATACCGTCGTCGTCGAGCGCATAGGACAGGCGCCTTAGAGCGCGGCCGACAACCTGTTCACAGAGCAACTGGCTCCCGAATGCTCTGACACCCATAATATGGGTGACGGTATTTGCGTCCCACCCCTCAGTCAGCATGGAGACCGATACGACGCAGCGCACTTGGCCTCCCAGCTTATCCTTCTGGCCGACGGTATTCATGACCTCGCGCAGGATGGCGCCGTCGTCGAGGGATTCGGCTTTCTTAATGTCATTTGTGCGCACTAGCACTTCGTGGCGGAATCTCTCGATCTCATCCCCCGCCATGTCCCGGAACGATTTATCCAAGGCCCCTTCGGTTTCTATCTGACGACTGTCGATGAGGAGGGTGTGCATTTGGCCTGTGCGTCGACCGTATTCATCATAATTGCTGAAGAGTGGCAAGCTGCCCCTGACAGCATGACCTTCGTCCGTCTCGTAGCCAGCGATCCAGTCATAGACCATTTTTGATGTGGCGGTGTTATTGCAGACGACGATGAAGACAGGCGGAACGTCGACTGATTTTTCCTGCCAGGCAACGAATGTCTTTTCGTAATGTCCATAGAGCGCCTGCAGGGCTGACTCGAGGAGCGCCGGCATATCATCGGCGCCGGACTTCTTGCGGCTCTTGGGAATGTGCTTCCCGATCGTGTTCCAAAGGTCACGATAGCGCGGCTTATCGGCGTCGGGGTCGTTGTCGGTGATAGGGACGCGCGGCAGCTTGACGATTCCGCACTCTATTGCATCCATGAGCGAAAAGTCACTCACGGTCCATCCGAACAGCGTCCCTTCTCGGTATCCCGATCCCTTCAGAAAGAAAGGCGTTGCCGAAAGGTCGTAGACTACTCGAACATTATATTGTCTCTTGAGAGCCTCAAGACCGTTGATCCAGAGCCGGGCTGCGTTGTTGTTCTCGCTTGCCTCGGCCTTTTCCTCTCCCTTTAGCTGGGTATCTTCCTCTTTTTCACTGTCGGGCTTCTCACGATAGCAGTGATGGGCTTCGTCATTGATTACCACGACGTTGCTGATGCCAGCCAGATCGGAGCACACGCGCCGGATCATTTCTCCTTCTGTCTCGCATGTTTCGCCGGCTCGCAGGAACTCACGGCCGAACTTAGTGAGACCGGACCGATCACGCCTCTGGAAGGCGTGGTAGTTAGTGATGACTACTACTGCGGAGTTCATGTCCCGCTTCATTTCCTGTGGAACGAGACCCATCCGGTCGTAATAGTTCTCGGTGTCCTGCGGGATGAGAACCCTCAGACGGTCACGGATAGTAATGCCTGGCGCGACAAGGAGAAAGCCGCGGGTGAAGATTTTCGATTGCGGGCGTCGCACAGCATTCACCGTCTGCCAGACAATGATCATCGCCATGACAGTTGTCTTACCCGCGCCTGTAGCGAGCTTCATGCACATGCGCATGAGGTCTGGGTTGGACGCCTGATTTGATCCGCGGATGAATTCCCAGAATTTGCGCCCTTCTGGTGATCTGCTATTGGCAACTTCAGTCAGCCAGATGATGGTTTCGATGGCTTCCATCTGGCAAAAGAAAGGCCTGATGCCCTCATGTTGCCGACGCCAGTGCTGCAGCAGGATCTGCGTCTCGTAGGTGACTCCCCATTCTTCGGGAGGCAGATTTCTCCATTTTGCGACCGCGAGTCTTATCTCGTCGATTACCGGAGTGGGATCGTAGGTCTGGCTGGCCTCGTCGAGACCGATGGGAAGGTTTGCCTGCTTGCCGCGCTTCTTGGGTTGAGGGATGGGCGTGATATTCTTGGAGGGACGTCGCTCCTCGATAAGACGTCCGGTGGGCTGGCCTTCGTCGTCGAGTTCCCAGTGGCAAGTGGGAGCCTCATATGGCCTGTTGATGATCGGCTTGCGATAGAAGTCATGGACTGCTTCGGTCATGCGGTCATCTTCCTGTTTATCTCGTCGATCAGCTCGACGGTTTGTTGTTCACGTTGCTGGAGGAGGACGAGGAGCTTGGGCAGCACTTCGTCGGGCTTGGCCGCATAGGTGCGGTTGAGCCAGTTCTGGAGAGTTCGGTAGGATACACCGAGATCATCGGAGATGCTCGCCTTCCATCGCTCGCCGTAGAGCGCAAGGCCGGAGCGCTCGAGAAGGAGGAGGAATTCGTCTTGTGTCACCTTCATTCTTATAGGAAGGTGATTGTCAGGATGGCAAGGCCTTAAATTTTCTACTGACGGAGAAGCCAAGATTCATAAGGGCGGGAGCCTGGGAGTTGTTCACAAGGTCCAGAAAAAATAAGCGTGCTATATTTTTTTCTAACATGGATTCTGACGCTTGAGTCGGCCCGGTCTATTGCGACCATATGTCCGCTTGATCGATTTGCGCACATTGAACTTTTCGGCGATGACAAGCACGTGCCTGTCACATAAAGCTCAGGACCGGTGTAAGGAAGACCTGTTACAGCAGCATACCCTTCACGATCCGCAAAGGTAATTTCTATATTTTCCAGATATTGATCAGGCATAGGCTCAATGCCCATCTCCGCCGCCATCGGAGGATACACCTGACGGTATCGACCTGAACATGAGAGATTCATATACAAGGATCTAGAATCGCTTCCAGAAGGCCTAAGTTCAAGTTCTAGGTTTTGAGCTATGGCTGTGCTTCCTGAAGATAGCGTAGCGATAACTAAGGCAATGAAAAGCGCAATGGATTTAGGCATACAGATATCCCTTTCCGGAATTTCTATCCTGAAAACGAAAGCCTGCCAAGATCTTAAATCGATTCTCCTTCTATATGAGGATAAGAATCTTGCAGCAGTATGCCGGATGACATTTTACTCAACGAGCGTTTATAGCTTCCTCGGCGGTCTTTCTGTCTTTCGTATGGGCCATGCGAGAAGATCCTCCCAGAGAGGAAAGGCCATCGCTCCTATATGATAATCTGAATTTCTCAGGAAGCTTATTGGAATGCGCGTGCAATATAGCTCTGCTTTTTGCTTCGACTGTCGGAAGTGTAGATTCAGAGTATATCTTTTCGGCTAGGTCAGGATCATAATCAGGTGGAGGAGGCGGCGGTTCAACCGGCTTAGAATCATAGACTGGCTTTGGGGTCTTCGCATTTGTGCGGTTGCGTCCAGTTTTGGGAGTGTAAGTGCCCAGAGTGGATCTGGGCACTTTTATGACGTTACGTTTTTCTCTGGCGTTCGAAAATCCTGCGTCATTTCTTGGTGTTTCTGGACGCTCAAGAACGGATTCCAGTGCGATTGAAACCGGAAGTTCGGGATCAGCGGATATAACAGGACCATAATAGGAATCGCCAGGTTTATCGTGCTCTTTGTGTCCTGCGGCAATTATTTCCCTACGCCGTCGCGCTGCATCCCTGAAGGCGAGTTGTCTAATCTCTTCAAAAGGCCGTCCCCCAGCTATAATAGCGTCTCGCCTTGTGTTTCCATTATGTGGCTGGCTTTTCCATTCATCTATGTTGCGATCGGAAAATTCCGTGCCGATCCCAGAGCCCTGGAAAAGCGGACGGAGCATATGTGATATTGTGTCGTGGCGATAAGAGATATCCGCGAGTCGTTGAATCACAGATGGTCGTCTCATTGTCCCGGAAATAACACCTTGTTCCATCAGGAACGTTAGGTAGAATTCGGTGGCAGATGTTTGGGTGCCAAATTCACCGAACGGAACCTTTACCTCTGAAAGTAGGGTTTCATCTTCTTCGTTGTCATTGAACGGGATTATGTATCCTTTGACGCGTTCGGAAGGATGTTCTCGAGCCTTTCGATGTCTATGTCCTGAATGAAACATCTTGTCTTCTATGAAGCTTCTCAAGAGGTCGATCTGCCACCACTTCCTTTCTCCCGCCATCCAATGGTCGAAGGGTGTCTTTATATCAACATAGCCTTGGAGCCCAACGTCTCTCATAAATAAGTCCAACCTTTGACCGTCTATAGGATCCCAATCGGGAGGCTGGCCTTCTTTGATTCTTTTAAGGATTGATGCGACACGACTTCTTTCAGCTTCGATTTCTTTCTGTCGGGCTTCTTCTTTTTCCTGCCATTGACGCTCTCTTGCCTCCTGCCATCGAGGATGTGATAACCACCTCCTGTGTGCTTTTTCGAGGATGAGACGTTCCAAATTTGGATCGTCTATATCGTCTCGGTCGAATTCTATGCTGATTGATCGATAGCCAGCCCTCTGATAGGCGTCGACTTTCTTTTGGGTTATTGACGAAGTGACGATGATCTCAATTATCAGGTATGATCCGGTTTTTTCTTCGGTAAGGATAGCGAAGGGGTGATCCTCATCGTCGAGAGCAGCCGCTTCTTTTGCAAGTAGATCTGCTCTCCAGTTGCTCAAAAGAAAGGCTTCTTCGGTTATGCTAGAACAACGCATCCAGCGGGACGGCTCTAGCTCTCTGGAGCTTGCATCCTCGGGATCGGCATTCAATGCGGGGAGCGTAACCCGCATTTTGTTCATTATTAACCTCTTCGCTACGGCGTGGAGAAGGCCTTCAGTGGTCCAGTCGTGATCTTCGTTGTTATGGGCGAAGTGGCTTCGTCTTTTTCCTGTGATTGAGCGTCTGAATGTCATTGGCTTGCTGCACCCTTCCTTGGGACAGAGGTAGGGCGCCGAGCTCTTGCCACGGGAGAGGATGACTTCAGATATATGAATGAGTTGACCATTTTGGATGGCCCAAGGGTTTTTCAAACCTCTTTCTTTTTTGTCTCTGGCCACCTTGTATCCCCCAGAATAATTTCGAGGAGATATCACGAAGTATTTTGGATGGGGAGTAGTTTTTACGGTAGAGATGCAATTAGGCTAAAAGCCCCTCCTCCCTCTGGGCAAGAAGATTTGGCAGCGGGCAGCGATCAGGACCCGCTGTAGTCGATGTCCGGTCGAGATAAAAACCAGGCAATCGCACCAGCAGCCGCAGCGGCCGGTATGATCATCGGTGACATTATTGCGGTTGGCACGGCATGGAGAATGCCGGTAAGGCTGATATCCCCGTCTCTCGCTTTTAAGGCGATGTGCAGAAGTGGCAGCCCTAGAAAAACGCCATTTGCCATGCTTATAGGAACAAGCTTGTATCGCTGAGGGAAATATCCGCGCGCCAAGAGCACGATTGGATAGGCGATTGGAACTACGACCAGCATGAGCGTTCCGCACACCGCAATGACTAACGGAAAAGCGATGGCAGCCAAGGGGAGGACAAGGAGGGCGCCGAATGTTGCAGCGATCGTGGCGATCACATAGCAGCAGATGATCTGGAAAGCGTGGCGGGTGATTGCATCGAACATCGTCTTATTCGCAGTTGATCAGATATTCGCCATTCATTCCCATCTCGGCGGAGCACTGGGACAGTGCGCTCGTTCCGTCTGCGAATTGAAGCTGGACATGCCCCTTCATCGTGGAGCGTCCCGTAAGGATGAAGTTCGCATCTGCCGAGGTGACGTCACCACCCTCGAGGAATGTGTTCTCGATCATGCGTTCCGCATTGCGTGCGTCCACAGCGTGAAAGCCACTGAAGGACCAGATGCCATACGGCACCCCGATCACGAGCATGGGTAGGAGCACGCATGCCCCATGGGCGAAGAACATCCTTGCCTTGCTGAGGCCGTCGAAATGCCCTTGGGACTTACGCCAGGCAAAGATCCCGTTTCCGATCAGCATGATCACGAAGAACACCAGCCAGTAGTGCCACGGATGATCCATATCCCTTTTCCTCCCTGCGTCAGGAGCTTATAGGATGCCCTCCGGCGATCGGGAAGCTACTCCTCCCTCTGGACAGGGGGCATGGCAGCTTCGCTGCTCACGCCCCCTTGAACCCCTGTTTGGCTTTGTATGCTTAGATCCGTGACCGAAGGAAAGTCCCGTCGGGCAGGATTACAAGGCTCCAGATTCGCAGGACATTTCCGATGATTTGGGGAGAGGCGGACATCGGAATTCGCCAGGTTTTGGTCGATCGATCGAAAAAGGTCATGGGAGAAGGGCCAACCATCTTAACCTTATAGGGATCGTAGGGTGCGGACATACTGAGGACCATGAGCGGTTCAGCCATGCCTAGTGTATGATGCTGTGCCAGTTCGATGGATACTGTTTCAGTATCGGGAAGCTGGATACCTTCTCGTCGCCATCCGAAATTGGTCTCGGACCATGGCTCGGTGCGTTGATGCGTTAAAGACAGGAAATCTGCCAGTTCCTCATTTGTGATGCCTTCATTAAAGGATAGAGCGCCGGCCTGAACACTCATTTCAGATCCGATTGGTAGCCGCCTTGGATCGGTGACGACCCATGTGTAGCGCTTGTATTTCCCGCTGTAGAGCTGCCCTGGCTCTTCTACCTTGATGGTGTCGGGTATCGCCTGTATATCCAGCAGGTCCCGAAGAAGAGTTCCTCTGGTGATCTCGTCTCCATAATGCTGGTCGAGCACTATAACAGTGTTAGAGACCCTGCTCGTCATGTAGCTATCGCGCCCCTTGTCTGCGTCAAGATACAGTCTTTCGAACCATACTTGACCTCTTTTCGAGACATGCCCTTTGAACTGTGGAGCATGTGGAGGGACGCAAGCGAGACGTTCTCCTATGGTCTGGTTCGAAGGGTAGTGCTGGCTGACAAACTTTCCCTGCATTTCAGCCTGGAGAAGATCCATGTTCACGCCGTAAAAATGCATAAGAGAAAGGAATATCTCGTCTGTTTCTACTGGAGCCCCATCGGCATACATTGCTTGTTTTCCTCCCTATGTCGGGAGCTTATAGGATCAAGTTTTTAGGAATGGAACCAGTCGTTCCTCTATCCGGGGGCTGTGACAGCCTTCGGATGCTTACGCCCCCCTGAGCCCCTGGTGATTCGTTGGCCCTGAATTGTTCTTAGTGAATGGTGCGATCGCCTTTCTGATTTACACCTATTTGCTTTTCCGCGTCCCTGACCATCATCTTGGTTTCATCAGGACCATGAGACCAAGATCCCGTTGTATGATATCCGTCGACTTCTTCGCCTCGCACCAGAAGCAGGCAGCCCCCGATCGCTTGAACGCTGTCATAAGTTGACAAGACATATGCTTCGACCTCTGCGGAGTTTAGGTCCTCTTCGAATTGCTCACTGGGTAGGCGAAGGCAAAAGGCCTCGTCTTTGCCTTCATACCAATCCGTTTCTGCATCTCGTTCTCCAATAGGAACCAGATGCAAGGCATTGGCAATGCATATGCCGGCTAGGCTGCTTATTCTTAATATGGAGGTCTTGCGATCGCCCTCTGCGATCGTTTGTATGCCAAGCACGTTGTCGCGGTAAGATTCAATGAGATTGCGGTAGAACATGTTTGCACCAACAGACGGGAGGGCCCGCCCGTTGCGCACATTCTCAAGGTATAGTCCGACAGAATAAATGCCGTGCATGTCTCTCATTGCATACATGATATGCATTTTATCGAGAAGGTCTTCGCCAGTTTCCATTCTATGAAAGGAAATGGCGTCGATGAATGGAATGACATGTGGAATCAGGCCTTCGTCACCTACTTCCAAAAGAGATGCCAAGGTAAGGATGCCGATGTATAAGGTGTCTGTAATTTCGCTTGGTTCATCCTTGACGGGTTGAGCGATCGCATCGATCAGATGCATATCGGCACCTTCGCTCCACAACGCTATTCTGCGCGCAGCTTTTTCATAGTCGTGGGGCGTTATATCCTTGGTGATTATATCTCCGATTTTCTGGATGTAATCCTCGCGCCAGGCTTCTAGCGGCTGGGTTATATCGGCTCCAAGGCGCCGGGAGAATTCCACGGCAGTTTTCCCGGCCACCGATATGATATGAGCGCCCTTGGCGCTGTCCTGATCGTTCTTGTTTTCTAAAGTCATATCCTGTTCCTCTTATTGTAAACCCCTATGCACGTTCCAAATCGCTCACACCTTTGATTAGGATGGAGCATCTTTCGGGTATTCGCGATTCTATGAAGATCTGGAATCAGATGCCGGTTTGTCTTTGGTTTATCCCATCTTTTGCGCTTTTGGCTTGCTGCCAGGCTCGCACGTTACAGTGACCATTCCTTCCAGGCTTCCTTCGATAGCGGTCATGTCCACGAAATCAACACCGCCTGTAGCGATGATACGTTCTCCGATTTTTGCCAGCTTTTGAAGGCTTGCCTTTGTAGGTCCGAGAAGAAATTGTCGCCTATCGGGCATTTTGACCTCAGGGACGCCAGGTGCCTCGGAAAGATTGAGTTCGTTGGTCAGGATATCGCAGATAGTGCGGATCTTGGCATGGTTTGAAGCCTGCATGCCGACGAGGACCATGAGGCCCATGCAATTTCTTTCGGTGCCATCGATGGGAACGGCAACCTGCTCGTAGCCGATTACGTTTCCATCTGCGTCCACACCCTTGGCGAAAAGAGGATCGTCCGGCTTTTTCCTGAGGCCATGTTCAGCCTCGAAGGCATCGTTTATTTCGTCTATTGTGCGAGCGATTTCGTCGCTGATCTCAATGCCTGCGTCATCATCGTAATAGGCTTCGGGATCATCGGTGAGGTGGATGTTCATTTCGGTGCCATTGACAAAGACTTTTTCCAGCGTGGCATGAAAAGCGTCTTCTACGGACTGGCCCGGCTGAAGGCTGGCATAGGTGACCCCTTCAGGCACATATCCGTCCTCATGTTCGACCATCTGGAACACCGCAATTCTTGCAGCAGACTTCTGCATTTCGACCTCGAGGGCCCCGGTGCTGGGACTATCGGCACACAACATCATTGCGTCCTGACCGGCCATGATCAGGGAAAGTCCGATCGCCTTGTCCTCTGGACGTCCCGGCAGGTCGCCTGCCCCATCGATAACTTGGTCCAGCCATGCTTTGGATTTCTTGATTTTCTCCTGGTTCGGCTGCCCCAAGGGAGCAAGGCCCATCCTCCCCTGGTCATCTAGGACTGCGACCGCTCCCCACGGCCTTTTCCCAAGCCGCGAAGAGATTGAAACCAGATCCAGATCGGGCAGCCCCTCCCGGCGCTTTTTCCCTTCCTCAGGATGAGGCAATTCCATCTTGTCCCCGTCACCGTTTAGGATGATGACGCGGTCATGACCTATCATTTTCGATACTGTTTGCGCCGTTTCGATGAGGGACCTGGCGGCGGCCTCATGGAGAATGGTTTCACCTCCTGCATCGATCAGCGGGTGGATGGTGATGGTTGAAGAATCGCTTCCGGACGATCTGAGATGGTGCTCGATGTCGTCGTTGGCCTGAACGCCAACGAGAGCTCCAAGCGTTCGCAGGGCTTTCTCCCGCAGTCTGCCGGCGTCATCACCCAGATGCGCGACCATGACGAAGTAGGTTCCAGCATCGTTTCTGTCGCCTTCTTCATGCCAGCGAGCAAAATGCATGGCTCCTACGGGCGCGATATTGTCGCGGCTGGCTCCGATACCCAAGATCCAGACTGCATCGTCCCGGTCGCCCGCAGCCATTGCCTTGCCCCCATCCACGATGCTTTCCGCGTTGATTCCCAGCTTATCGAGATCCTTGTCGTTAGGATCAGTGGTTGTTCTGATCCAGGCCGTCCCGAAAAGGTTGTCCCCGAGCTTTCGAAACATCATGAGATCGGCTGCATCCAGCCGGCGCCAGCGCGATCCCCAATTGGGGTATTTGATGTCATGGGTTTCTGCTGGAAGAGGCGTGTAATGCTCGTCGCAGGAAGGACGAGGTGGCTCAGTTCCTTCTATCCTGTCGGCGACATCTACAGCAACTGAAGCGATACTGGAGCTCCACCAAGTTTCCATGTGCGCCGGCGCCGAGATGATGGCTTCTTCAAAGGATTCTGCATTGCCTTCGTCAGCTGCAGTAATCAGCTTTTGAGAAAGATGGCTCTCATCAGAAGACCCCATCCCCATAAAATGACTTTTCATGCCTTCAGTTCGTGACCAATAGAGGAGGGCCATGACAGTGATGCCAATGAGGCGTGGATCTGTTTCATCGTATCCCATCTCGTTGAGATCGAGATCTTGGCCCATGTCATAAGCAAGGGAACGCAGACCTTCTCCTGCAAGAAGGTCTGCCGATTTTGATGCAAGTTTATGCGCGCCGAGTTCTCGCCCGCCCTTAGATTCGAGCATGGTTCGAATGCTAGAAACAGCCTCCTTTGAGGCATTTTCGTTAGGCCGCGACAAGCGAGGCATTGCCGCCTCAAGAACGCCTCTGGGAACGCCTGCATCGTATTGAAGTGCAGCGGCCGCGGCTGCGATCGACATCCGCTTGGGCCAGTCGCGAGACTTATCGGCCGCCTTCCAGTCATCATGTCCCAAGCCGCGCCCTACAGCGTCAAGGCATTCACGCAAAGGAACGTCCCATTCGATTTCCTCGCGCAAGGATTCCTTGAGGGTCTTGGCGTAAGCTTTGGCGTGATAGGCGTTCTTGAACATAAGGATCCTTCCTAGTTTTGATCTTATAGCGTTATTGGGATCGCGCTGAATTAAGAAAAAGGCGTGCGGCCTTAACTTGACCGCACGCCTTTGCATGATTGGATTTTTGAGATTCAGTTCGCGAACTGAAGATGCATTGCCTGATCGGCCGGTTCTAGAGAAGTGCTGGCTTGAGCCCCCTGACCGGCTATGCCGGCTGGTCAGTTGATTATGTATGTCCACCTTCTGCCCGGTCCGGCGCGCATGAAGCCTTCCTCTTCGAGTTCGGTAGCTGCGGTCCTGAGCTGCGCGGTCGCGATTGTGGGTGTCGCGAGCCTGGCAAGATCGATGCCGTCTGATCCTTGCGCTGCAGCTATGATCTTTTCCCTCGCCCTACGGACCTTCATGCCCTTGGCCCCCGGATCGGGTCCATCTCTGCCGTGCTCCGGACAGTTGCGTGTCGGGGTCCACGTCAGTGCGCAGATGATATCGTATTCTGCATCACAGTGCTGGCAGCGCGATCGCCAGACTATCCCGGGAGCGATGCTCCCGTCGCTAAGTTCCACGGTGGCCTCGCCGATGACTTCGTATGGGTGGTTGTTGATGACCAGCGCTGTTCCGATCGGAGGCGGTGAGGGGAAGCTCACATGCCTGTGGCCGGCCGGTGTCCGAAGTGATTCGGGAGCCAGCTCCCTGACGCGGTCAGCGCTCGAGTTCAATGTGCGTGCCATGGGATATGTCGTTCGTTCTGTTCTTAATGATGCCCTGATCGTTCGGGGTGGCTCCCGCATCTGGATGCCTCGTCGCATGGAGGAACCGGGTCGTGGTGGCCGGGATCTGCTCCGCCCGGATTCGCACCCTGTCTCCGAAGAGCAGGGCGGCCGCGGTGCGGGCTCTTGATGCCGCTACGGCGTGGGTCGATTGGCTGTATTGCCATCCTGGGGCGGGAGTGATGATCTCGATGTCTTCCTCGCCGTTAGGGTCGTGCTGCTCGATCTTCTCGATGATGTTCAGGACCTCGTCCTCGATGGCTTCTTCTATCATTACGAGTGCTGCATAGGCCTTCCGGGAGACGGGAAGCTGGCCTGCGTTCCACTTCGTCAAGGACGACAGCGAGCATTTCCTGAGCGGAGTAAGGGCGGCGGCGGAGATCTCGATCATCGTCCGGTTGTCGAGGCCGGCGGCCGCTCTGCGCAGGGCGAACTCGAAGCCGCTGCAGGGAGGGTCACTTTTCGCCATCACACGTCTCCTCGCTGTCTTCCTCTTGCAGACGATCATGGAGGTGAGCCTGTCCGAGGGAACCGATGATCCTCATCGCGTCATCATAATCGTAGGCTCCGCTTATCTCTATCCAGACCTTGCCGTTGCCCATTGCCTTGAAATTTGCGCCGAAGGCCTTGCCTTCGGACTGGACGTAGCCCGGAACGAGATCGTCGGGATGGAGGCCTAATGCCTCGGCTACGAGATTCACCTTGTCGGGTCTGGGTGCAATCCTCTCGGTGAGGTGCTTGTTGATCTCGAAGGGCTTCATGCCGGTCAGTCGGCACAGGTCTCGCTGCGTCATGCTGCGCTTCTGCAGCTCATTGCGAACGCTGGTCGCGAACTGCTTCTTGACGGTGTTCTTATGGCTCCGGCTGGATGTGTTTGTCTGTCGTGTCACGGTGTTATCCCTGTTGCTGTTCAAGTAGCAGGGATATGGAACAATATCGTTTTATTTCAAAATGGTAGAAAATGCAGGTTAGATCTGCGGAAAAATAATCCGCGTGTCGGGGGTTCAGCAATAAGACTGAAATCATTAGATAAAAATTGGAGAACGAATTTAGGAAGGCGACAAAAAGCGGTAAGCCGTGCTCATCTTTTGATGAACTGCAATCATGTGCACTTTAATGTGCAACCGTGCAGAATGAGGTCCAATTTCTCTCCGCAAAATCGTGCAGACAGAGCTCTGCTTTTTCTTTCTAAACCGCTCCTTCTTCTAATTAGGGGGCATGGCAGCTACGCTGCTCACGCCACCTTGAACCCCCTGGTGGAACGATGATTTATCGTTTGCGTCGTTGAGCCCAGCGCCTGTTGAGGAATGCGCGGATCTCCGACGGTGCGTCTTCGACCTGTATGATCTCGAAGCGATCGAAAGCCTGGTTGAGGCTGAAGGTGCCCTCGCACTGGAATTTAATGGGATCGACGTAATAGGTGCCGTTGCGCTCCTGCTCGATCTCTGCCCAGCAGACAGGGTCGCCCTCCTGGCGCTTGCCTCCCTTGAGAAGAACACTGGTGACGCGCGCGATGCGCGGCGCTGGCCTGATAGCGCTGGTGGTGGTCATGAGTCTTCCTTTTTTGAGATCCCGCTTCTGGTCATCTGCGCTGGATGCGATAGGCGATTTGACCTTTGAAGGGCTTAGAGTCGAAGCGGCGTTCCCATGCAATCTCGTCCGCAACGATGCGGGCATGGTGCTCTGCGTGGCGATTGACGCAAATTCATCAGGGATTTGCTTCGTAGAACTTCATTTCGGCTTCGCCATCGAGCTGCTCGATTTCCTCGGCGAGATCATTGGCCTTGGCGGCGATCTCGCGCAGTTTCACGACTGCCTTTCTGCTGCGGCTTGCCTTGATGGCCCGCTCGGCGCGATTGGCTATGTTCCGGGCTTCGGCTGCGGATAGATCGATAGCGCTGCTCATTCCTTCTACTCCTTCAGTCCGGGTCGTTCAGGGTCACTTTTCCCTTCCTGACCTTCTATCGCTTCTTCATTCTCTTGTCGGGATGGCGCGGCCTGGTCTGTTCATCGTGGTCTCACGGCCGAAATTACGCTTGTCCTCGCGAATCCGCTCGTAACGCCTCGCCTTGTTGGGCTTGTTGTGCTCGTAGATATGGTTGGGGCTGAAATCGGGGACGCCTTCCGGATGTGGCCGCTTGCCAGCTTTGACCTGCGCCCAGAAGCCATGGCCTGGCGAAGGGATCGAATTGTCCTTCAGGACCTTGGCGAGCGTCGATGATGAGATACAAAGAGCCTTGGCAACGGTGGAGACGGGATCGCTCCAGACGAGACCGAGCAGATAGCCCGCGGTTCTGTCCCGCCACACCGGTGCCTCTGGTTTCATGCGTTCGAACTGCTCGCGTGACTGAGCCGCCTCGCGCTCCTGCCGCTCGATGCGAAGGCGCTCCTCTTCCATGATTGCCCGTGCCGCTTCTGTCGGTTCATCCGTGCTTCGTATCGAGACGATAGAGCAGCCCTCGAGGAGCCTGATGGTGTCATCGATGAGGAGGTGCAGCAGGCCGTCGGCATCAACTGGCTTTCGAGGTCCAGGCTGGGCCACCGGTATTCCGGAGATCGCGCGCTTGGCGTAGGATGGTTGCATTCCCTGTGCCATTTGCTGAAGCTCGCTCTTCACGCCTTGCGCTTCCTCTTCGGAAGGCAGTCCTTCGGCGATCGCGGTATGGCGATTATAGCGACCAATGAAGGCGCCGAGGAGAAGGATCCCGACCCTCTGGATGTCCGTCTCCGCCCGGGCGTAGACCTCGGCCGTCAGCCTGTCCGCCTTCGTAATGATCTGCTCGCCGAGTTCGGTCGCAGACAGCTTGTGGCGCAGCGTGGGCCGCGGACTGGTGAACATCTCCTTCTGGATCAGCGTTGTTCGGTTTTCGATGTCGTCAGTCTTCCACCAGACGGTGGCGACATGGCTGGTCTGTTGCTCTTCGGGATTGAACAGTTCGACGATGACCGGTTGCGGTGGCCTTCCTTCGTGCTTCGCGAGCCACGTCTTCATGATGTTCATCGTTTATCCTTGGGTGATTTTTTGGTTTCCCGCGCCGTATAGGCGACCTGGACTGTGCTCGGCGGCAGCCGCCGCGTCGGCTGCCGCTGGGTGCGCTGACGGTAGTGAACGGGGAGCAGGGCGCTTGGCGGATTCCCGTGCCCTTGTCCCTGGTTGTCAGGTGCCGCTCGGTCGCTTGCTTTCATGGTGATGGTGTGTATATGCAGCAGGATGAAGAAAGAACCCAAGTCCGAGAGAATTCAGCTCGTGATGAGTGAGAATGACCTTGTTCGATTGGATGAGTGGCGCCGGGTCCAGCCCGACATTCCGAATCGCAGCGAATCCATTCGAAGGATGATCCACACCCTTGCGCCCGAAGTGACCTGTTCTTCATAGGACTTCCGGTCTCGGCTCTTCCCGTCTTGGGTCAGCTCTTCCAAATCAGGTAAAACGCCCATAGGACAATGGCGAAGGTGAGAAGGCTGAGGGCGAAGAATGGAAGAAGCAGCGCTTTTTCACCGGTGATCGCGCCGTATGTGATCATCGCCAGCATGGCATAGAGACCCCACATCGCAAGCGAGAAGCATGTGCTTATGGAATCGCCTTCCCGGTAGATTTTCACGGTCCTGAAGATTGAAAGATATGCCGTCATGGATTTCGTCCCTCTGCTTCGGACGCGAATTTTTCGACGCGCCATCCAAGGCTCCTGACGAGAAACTGGGTTCTTTCGGCCGTGATGGCCTCCAGGCAGGCAAGCCGGGCTGGTCCTTCTCCGGTTGCCCGCAGGTAAGGCGCAGCATCTGCTTCGCAGGCGTGCTTGCGATAGGCGATCCAGGCGCGCTGTGACTGGCGCAGCCGGTTCTGCGTCACGCTATCGGTATATTCGAGCGTTCTGGCATAGACGCTGTCGAGCTCTCTCTGGGCGTCCCTGTAAGCGTCATTCAGGCAGGTCGACAGATCCACGGTGGAAGCGGATCCTCGGCAGGGACCTTCCAGATCGT
>CETA01023827.1_pt1 | contig 23495 bp, 23 predicted proteins | sample 531251 | NCBI WGS metagenome assembly CETA01 (sample SAMEA2622362, study PRJEB7988) | marine metagenome | biome: marine biome (ENVO:00000447); feature: mesopelagic zone (ENVO:00000213); material: "saline water (ENVO:00002010), including plankton (ENVO:xxxxxxxx)" | depth 380 m
AGACTATGGAAGAATTTTTTGGTTCTTGCACAAATCATGGAGAATGTCATGAGGCTTGCCCTAAAGAGATAAATCTTGACTTTATTGCTTTTATGAATCGCGACTACATGAAAGCAAAAGTCAAAAACCGCGCTCTGTCTGGGCAACGTTAACAAAAGTAGAGATAAAATACATTATGGGTCCAGTAGCAACAATTATCTGGTTTATTGGAATAGCATTTTGGATTAAATTCCTTTTAGACATTCGAAAAAGACCTGAACTAAAAAAATCTTGGTTTCTACCATTTTTGATCATCGGATTTGTCTGTGCTCTACTCGGGATAGGCATCGGCCTTCTTGTACTTTGTGGGGTCTATTGGTATAAAGTCGGCAGAATTTCCCCCGCTGATGGGGCAGAAAATAGCAACCCTTTTAACTAAGAAATAATAAATTCTTGTTGTTATTGAGAACGTCGCCAAAGAACCTCTATGTCGTACTAACGTAATTTTGTGCCGCATAGTCATAAAGTAAAAGTTCGTTTCTACGAATTAGACCCTTACGGTCATTTAAATCATTCTGCCTATATTCAGTTATTTGAAACCGGTCGTATAGAAATGCTTGAACAAGCTGGCTTAGCTCTGCATGAAATTGAGAAAAATAACTTTAGGTTCGTCGTATCGCAAATAGAAACAGCGTTTCTAAAACCTGTGGAGGCAGGTTCTTTTCTCACAATAAAAACTGAGATTCTGGAAATTCGTAGAGCTTCATCTTTGTGGTGGCAGCAGATCATGGATGAGACTGACGTAGCGGCTACACAGCGTGTCAGGATTGCAATCACTAACCGTGATGGGAAACCGATTCGCGCTCCACAACAGATAATTGAAGCATTGACTCCCTTTCTGTCGAGTTTTAAAAACGATGAATAGTCTTGTCTTAATCTTTTTTCGCTTAAAAAAATTCACTAGCAACCTCCTTAGAGGAATTGCTATGGGAATTGCTGATGTTGTGCCTGGAGTGTCTGGAGGAACAATCGCTCTAGTCCTTGGCATCTATGAACAACTTCTGGAGAATATAAGCAATTGTGCTTTGAGTTTAGGGAAAATCCTGAAGGGAGACTTCTCAGGATTCATCCAACAACTCAAAAAAGTTAACTTCTTCTTCCTGATTCCAGTTATTGCTGGGATGTTCATAACGATTGTTTCAGTTTCAGGACCTATGGTCGATCTGCTTGAAGAGCATCCTGAACCAATGTCAGGTTTATTTTTCGGTCTGGTGGCAGCATCTGCAATCATCGCCTTTTCATTAATGAATTCTTTGGATTTGCAAAAAATTATATTTTCATTATCTACAGCAATTCTTTTCTTCGCTCTATTGGGTTTTCGATCTAGTGCTTTTGAAGACCCATCCTCATGGGTCTTCTTTCTTTCAGGATTCATTGCTATTTGTGCATGGATACTCCCCGGAGTGTCCGGCGCATTCTTGCTTCTCATAATGGGAAATTATGCTTCTGTTTTAACTGCGATTGATAATCAAGACTTTGAGAAACTTTCGATGCTTTCACTTGGTGCGATTATTGGACTTGCAGTTTTTTCTACTCTATTAAAGTTTCTATTGGATAAACATAGAGACATAGTCCTGTCTTGTTTAATTGGTTTGATGCTTGGATCATCTAGGGTTCTCTGGCCTTGGCCTAATGGAGTCGGTGTGATTAACGAAGATGGTAATGAAATACTTTCTGGGACAAACATTGACTGGCCTAATTCGAACAATTTTCTCACCCCTCTGCTTTTAGGTTTTTTAGCTTTCGGAATTGTTCTAACAATTGATTCAGTCTCTAAAAGGTCCACGAAACCCAAAAGAAGTAATTCTTAATTATCTTTGAGGTTGGTTAAACTCGATCCATGCATGGCCTTTGCGGCCATCGTTAGTTTGTACAGAAACCAGGCCACGTGGAAATCGTGAAATACGACCATTGTCAGGATCTGTTAGAAGAACAGGCGCCCATCCAATTGGTTCAAATTCAATAATTGTTTCTCCAAGTTTGACATGACCGCTTGTCGGGATTCCTTCTTCTCCTAATTGTGGGTTCGATACAACCCTATATTCTGCAATGAGTCCATCAGGAGAGGAGTAATACCCGATTCCCAAATCATGTCCCTCTACCGAAACCGCATGGAACCTTGATCCGTCATCAAAACGTCCTGAAAACCAAGTCCATCCTTTATCCCACCAATCTCTTTCTGCCCATGAATGATCCCGTTGGCCCCATCCGTCTATTTGAGACTTTGTTTCACCTATTTGTATTTCACCTGAAACTCTGCACGGAATTTCATATCGGGTAGTTACGTCATAATGAAATGCCCAAGGTTCTGATCCATCAGATTTATTTTCGTGAGAATCAGTAGCCCAACCCAGATCAATGCCGACGGGGACCCTCTCACCTCTCATCTCTCCATAAGCTTCTGTGGGATCATCTAAAACAACTCCGAATGCTTCAACACCTACGCTGAAATACTCAAGCGGGCTTTCAACTGCTAAATCTGCCCATAAACCTGTAGATCTAATTTCTAATCCTGGCTGTTCAGGAATTGCTGCTTCATGGTCAACAATAAAAACGGGCTTCTGATCTTGACCTACTATGCAACACCAGAACCAGCATTCGTTAAGGTTGGAGCACACAGCAAGCCGTACGTACCCTCCATTTTTGCCTGCTTCATCAAACCAGTCCATATACCAGGATTCACTCCAAAGTCTTTCTGGTCCTTTTTCGTGACGTTTTTCATCGGCAGGTGTTGGAACACTCATTTATTAATCTCCTCATAATAAGGGTACGGATCGTTATTGGGGTCTTGTTGTGGGGGTTCAACTTCAGCAGTGACTAGAGGGTAAAGGTCTTTTGAAATATCACGTGGACACTCCCAGTCGATTTCTTCCTCAACTCTGGCTATTTGAGCAAAGGGTCTTAAAAAAGTAAAATAAACATAAGCACCGCACTTGATACGGTCATCTCGACTCATTTCAACAATATTTCTATAATGGATTTTTTGGATTTTTTTTACTTTTAAAACAAAGGTTTCAAATTGGTCGTCATCTATCGGTTCAAGTTGTCCATTTTTGTTAGTAAAGATCGCAAATGAATTTAAGTGATTCAAATAATCTTCTGGTGTTGTCACTGAAGTTCCGAAATCTGTAACTGTTACTTGAACTTCAGGGTCTAATACAAAAACTGCTGTCAGATTTTCATAAGGTAGATCAGAAGCGACTTCTGACCACCAAAAATCACTTTTAGCAAGTCTGTAATAGTCTCGGACAATCATTGTTCTACCGTCTTCTAGTTTGTATGGTCCGGTATCGCCATGACCTACTCGAGTATCGAAATAAAGTAAAAAAAGGTAGTTAATTAAAGTTGCATTCAAACGTCTTATTGAGGCTTTCCTGTCATCGTCAACGGGGCGCAGGGCTTGTTGGAAGAGTTCTAATTGGTCTGATTTCAATACATTTATCCTGTTGTCATTCTCGGCAGAATGTAAGAATTCGCCACCTCTATATGAACGAGACACACGTCCCCAAAAATCTAAAACTGTGTGTGCATCTGAAACATCGTCTAGAGATTGATCGATCAAAGACATTATGTTTCTTCCGATCAACCAAAAATTCGCTACTCCCCAAAGAAAAACTGAATTAGCTTGACAAGCTGGTCTTCTTGCTTCCCGACCGATCTCTTCTGGTTGCATCGATGCAGTGATAACTTTTATCGCTTCCGGATATCGCAAAAAAGCTTCAATAGCCGAAACGGTTACATAAGAAGTAACTGGAATTAGTTGAGATGAATAGCCGGTCCTTTCAGCCATAAGACGAGCTGAGACTGGATTTATTGATCTTATGTAATTGTTTACTTCTATAGTTTTATTCATGTCAATCAGCTAAATAAATTGAACCTGTGGTTTCGGTTCCATCGAGGATTATCGCAGTCCCGTTTTCAGGTTCATGAGAAAACTCAGCCGCTATCAAACCTGGAATTTGAAATTCGCGACTGACTATCCCAATATGGCTTCTGATTGTACCTTCTGTGCAGATTACTCCAGATAAGTCATCAAAAATAGGAGATAAGAAAGTGGCGCCTGCATCTCTTATTACTGCAATCACACCATCGGTTCCTGTATCCATTAAGTCAAGAACGTCTTCTGGACCCTCCAGACGTTTCCATAATCCTCTAATAATTTTGTAATCATAGGTTTTTTGCCCAGTACCAATCTTTTCCATTATTTAAGAGTACTAGGAAGATTCGAGGAGGTCTGTTACGAGTAAGCGTAAGATTGAACAGTGAAAAAAATCGTGCACCTATCAGATGAATGGGTAGAGGAATTAAACAATGTCGCCCAATCTCACAAAGGTTTAAAAGAAGCTACAACTGAAATCAAGCTCCTTGTCGAGTACAGGGTTGTCGATGAGGAAACTTTTGTCTGGCAAATCAATATCGACAAGGGTGCAATCGAAATTTACGTTGGTAATAACCATGAGGCCGATGTTTGGTTTGAAACCGATAGATCAGTAGCGGTCTCATTATTTGAAGGAGCGATGAATCCTCTAAATGCAGTAATTGAAGGAACGATGCAAATAGGTGGTGACCCAAGAAAGCTTATTGAAGCATCAGGAATGTTCGAACAACTCGAAGACGTGTTTGAAGCAATCCGTGCTGTGACAGTTACCAATATCCAATAAACGCTAGTAGCTTTTACATATGGGCGAATTATTAGAAATTTGGTTGAAAAAAAACCATGGTGAACCAATGGTTGCACTAATCGAAGCAGAAGTTAGAGCGAGTGAAGGAATCAAGGATTCTGCAAAAGAGCCCCATGCAGATCGGCAAGTAACTGTTCTGTCAAAAGAAAGCTGGGAAGCAGCAACTGAAAGTATAGGGAAATCTGTTGACCCTGGAGAACGAAGAGCAAATTTCATCGTAAGCGGCGTGAAGCTTGAAGAAACTATCGGAAAGATTCTCCAAATCGGTGAACTGAAAATTAAAGTGACAGGTGAGACATTTCCATGCAAGCTAATGGACGAGGTGTCCGACGGGCTTCGCGACGCTTTGAAACCTGAATGGCGCGGTGGTGTTACAGGGTCTGTTATAAACGATTGTTTAGTTAAAAAAGGTGATTCTGTTAGCTGGATGTAGAACTAGTTTTTAAATTAGTTTCAAGTCAGAAATAGTGTCTCGCTCTTCAGACAGTTCTTGCACCGAAGCGTCGATTTTCATTTTTGAGAAGTCATCCATTTCAAGATCTGTAACAATTTCCCAATCCCCATTCGAACATGTAACCGGGAAAGATGAAATTAGACCTTCTTCGACTCCATAGCTGCCATCAGAACATACAGCCATTGACACCCAATCATTTTCAGAGGTTGCATCAATCCAGTCTCTGACATGATCAATCGCAGCATTAGCAGCTGAAGCAGCACTTGAAGCACCGCGTGCTTCAATGATCGTCGCTCCTCTTTGTTGCACTGAAGGAATAAAAGTATTTTCTAACCAATTCTGATCATCTATCACTTCAGCAACAGATTTGTCAGAAATTTTACAATTAAATAAATCCGGATACTGGGTTGCGGAATGGTTTCCCCAGATGGTCATTTTAGTTATCTCTGTTTTAGAAATTTCTAACTTATGAGCAACTTGAGTGATAGCCCTGTTGTGGTCTAAACGAGTCATAGCCGAAAATCTTTGATTAGGTATATCGGGTGCATTATTCATCGCAATTAGACAATTAGTGTTCGCTGGGTTCCCTACTACTAATACACGTAAATCTTCTGCTGCTTTTGCGTTTAATGCTTTCCCTTGGCCGGTAAAAATTTTACCATTTGCTTCTAAAAGGTCTTTGCGTTCCATACCTTTACTTCTTGGTCTAGATCCAACCAATAAAGCAATATTGGCTCCGTCAAAAGCATTTTCTGCTTGATCTGCAAGCTCTATTTCTTGCAATAAAGGAAAAGCGCAGTCATCAAGTTCCATCGCGACTCCCTCTAATGCCCCTATTGCAGATGGTATCTCTAACAGTTGAAGAATTACGGGCTGATTCGGACCACAAAGTTGACCGCTAGCTATGCGAAAAACGAGGCTATAGCCGATCTGCCCTGCAGCTCCTGTTACAGCTATTCGAATTGGATTCTGGTTCAAGATCTACTCCATTTAATTATTTTTGCTTTCACCTGAGAATACTTTCTAAATTCTTAAATGGTGTTAAAAATCATAATCAAATCGCTTTGTTACCTTTTCACACTTCTCGTGTATTACCTATCCAAGATTCGTAAAGCTTCGAATAGATTCCTTCTAAGTCGACTAAGTCAGAGTGTTCCCCTTTTTCAACTATCTTGCCTTTATCAAAAACCAAAATTAAATCTACTCGTTCAGCAGTTGATATCCGATGAGCGACACTTATCGTAGTGCGACCTTGAGCTAATCGTTCTAACGTCACCTCCAACATCTGCTCCGTTTCAGGGTCAATTGCCGAAGTAGCTTCATCTAAAATCAACAAACCTGGATCTGCTACTTGCGCTCTAGCTAGTGCCACCAATTGTCTTTCTCCTACTGAAAGAGATTCACCTCTTTCACCAACGCGAGTTTCCAATCCTTCGGGTAGTTGTTCTATCCAAGGCCATAGTCCTAAATCATCAATGGCTTCCTCTGCTTCACTTCTTTGAGCATCATTTCGACCAAAACGAACATTTTCAATCACGCTGGTGTCAAATAGAAAACCGTCTTGTGGGACCATACGTATTGTTCTGTGCCTGTGATCGGGATCTATTTCTTTAAGATCTTGACCGTTGACAAGTATCCGTCCACTTGTTGGATCAGCCAAACGAGTAAGTAGTTTCGCAAAAGTTGTCTTTCCTGAACCTGTTTCACCAACAACAGCAACTGAGATTCCGGCAGGTATGTAAATGTCTACGTTGTCGAGCACCACTCCTCCGGTTCGATATGAAAAATCAAGTTCTTCGACTTTCACGTCAAGTGGACTATTGGGCAAAGTCAAACCTTGATGAGGTTCTTTAACTTCAATTTCTTTATCTAGAACTTCTAAAACTTTCCACCATCCCGCGAGTGCAGTCTGAGTTTGATTCAGCACTTCACCTAACTCTGAAATTGGCATTACTAAAAGGTTTGACAAAAATACGAAAGCGATCAATTCTCCTGAAGTAACTCCCCAATCTGGACCCCAATAAACACCTGCACCAACAACTGCTGCAATTGCAGCGACTCCAATAATGTCAGTGATTGGCAAGACAAATGAAAAATATTTTTGAGCAACCATCTGCTCTTTGTATTGATCGTCAATGGCATGATGCAGTTTTGATCTGGTTTTCCGACGGTACCCATAAGCTCTAACAACATCGACCCCTTGAATAGATTCTGAAACTACTGAAAGTGTGTCTGATACTCGACTCCTAACTCGATCATGAGCTCGTAATTGTCTTCGTTGCATCCACTTGAGAACAGGGAAGAGTGGAGCATGAACTAAAAGGGTGACTATTGAAAGATGCCAAGAGTAAACAACCATAATTACTAAAACTGCCAGTATCTGTATGGAATTAATTATCCAAGCTATCGCTCCCCATTGAGCAAATTGTGTAAGGGTCTCAACATCACTTGTTACTCTTGCGGTGTAAGCACCCTTTCTGGCTTGTACGTGATCAGCGATGCTTAATTTATGTAGATGTTCAAATGCACGTATCCGTAAACCCATTAAAACATCTTCTGCTGTTTTAGCTAAACGGTAATAGGTTGCTTTACCGAGAGCCATTCCCGCAATTGAAAGAAACATCGCGATTAAGGAAAAAAATAGAACTGAATTCACATTTACGCCACTAGTTGTAATGCCTCTATCAAGCACTTCTTTGATTGTTAGTGGTACCAATAACTTTCCACCTGCTACTGCTAGTGCCATCAAAGCTGTTAGTGAAATACCCGCTTTTAATTCCGGAGAAGCCTTTAAGCCTCTCTTAAGAACATTTAGGGCACCTACCTCTTCGATTCCTTCTAAACCTTGTATCTCATTTTCGAAATCTTTTCCTATAGCATCATGCCCGTCTAAAAATGTCATAGCGTTATATCCTCGTATGCGCTTACAAGATTGGCATAATCATCAATTTTTAATAATTCATCATGAGAACCAGAAGCGGAAACCCTTCCGTCATCAATAAAGATTACTCTTTCCGCTAGTCGAATTGTTGCTAGACGGTGGGCGATAACAAGCAAAGAACAATTAGTTTCTTTTTTTATATTCTGTAAAATTTCTGCTTCAACTTTGGGATCTACTGCTGAGGTAGCGTCATCTAAAACCAGTACGGAGGGTTTCCTCAACAGAGCACGTGCGATAGCTATTCGCTGACGTTGCCCCCCTGACAGTGTTACACCACGTTCTCCGATAATCGTTTCAATTCCTTGAGGCAATTCAGAAACAAAATCTTGAGCTGATGCAACTTGGAGTGCCGAATGAATATCTGAATCTGAAACGTTTCCATCTAATATCAAATTTTCACGGAGACTTGAAGCAAAAAGAAATGTCTCTTGAAAAACAGAGGCGATGTGATCAGAAACAAAATCTGGACCCAATTCACCAACATTTGCATTTCCTAAAGTTATGTTTCCTGATGTCGGTTTGGTCAAACCAGATATGAGCATTACAAGTGTGCTCTTGCCGGACCCTGTAGATCCTACAAGAGCTACTGATTCACCTTCGCAGATCTTTTCTGAAAAGTCTTCTAAAACAGTTTGTCTAACCTGTTCATCATTTTCAGCAGGATACGAAAAACCAACTTTGTCAAAAATTACATCTACTGGTTTTTCGACTTTTCCTTCTTTAGGGTATTGAACTTTATCGATTGAAAAAATTTCATCTATTCGATCCATAGCGACTACTGACCGGGGCATTTCTTGAAACATGAACCCAAGTATTTGAACCGGAAGCGTAAGAATCATGAATAAAGCCATTGCTTGAACAGTTTCGCCAACAGTTACTGAACCGTTGTCGACTAATAGAGCTCCAAGCATTAATAAAATCAGAATTCCGAAATTTGGAAGATGATATAAAAGCGGAGAGAAAACCGATCTCTGCCATCCGATTTTCAACCGTTCTTCACGTAATCGTTGTGAGCTTTTAATCAATCGATCCAACTCTTGCTTTTGTCTCCCAATTGTCTTAACAACCATTATTCCGTCGAGACTTTCATGCGCTATTTCTGAAACTTTCCCTATAAGCGCTTGGGCTTTTCTTGCGGGACCTTCAACAGCGCGAACAAAAAACCTTTGCAGTACTGCAAGTGCCGGAAAAAGCAACAACGCAACAACGCAGAACAAAGGATGAATTATCAAAAGACTTATCAACGAAACCAAAATAAGTGAAATCACAGATACTGAAAAAGCTAAAGGCATTAATACCGAAGTTGCTGTTTCTACATCAGTATCTACTCTCGCTAAAAGTTCTCCGGTAGATCTTGACCAGTAATGAGCTCTTGGAGCGTCCAAAAGATTATCAATTATTCCAAGTCTCCAAGTTTGTTTGGTTTTCTCTACTGCCGTGAAGTTAAAAAACCTTCTCAGCATTACCGAAAAACCTCTTATAAGACCAACAATTACTATTGCGACGAACCCACCAAGAATCGTTCGTCCTTCTACACCATCCCCATCTAGACCTGGAATTATCACCTTGTCAGTCACACGACCTAAAACAATTGTGAAACTTACAACGACTAAAGAGAAAAGGTTACCTGCTGAAATTCCTATGATGTGTGGTATCGGATGGGCTTTTATAGAACGAAAAACTAATCTAAACCAACGTTTCGCAACCCCATTTTCGTTGGAACCTTCTCCAACTTTTATGGTTGTACGTTCTAATTCAGAATCGGTCGACAATTGCTTGTGCGAATTCTGAACACTTAACTTCTGTTGCACCTTCCATTTGACGTGCAAAATCATAAGTCACAACTTTGTCAGCAATTGTTGCTTCAAGAGCTTTGACTATGTCATCTGCTACATCTCTCCAACCAATGTGTTCGAACATTAGAACTCCCGAAAGAAGAACAGAAGAGGGATTAACTTTGTCTTGACCAGCATATTTCGGAGCTGTTCCATGAGTTGCTTCAAAAATTCCATGGCCTGTTACATAATTTGCATTAGCTCCGGGGGCTATACCAATTCCACCTACCTGTGCTGCTAAAGCATCGGAGAGATAGTCGCCATTGAGATTCATTGTAGCTATGACATCAAATTCATCGGGGCGTGTAAGTACTTGTTGCAACGCAATGTCTGCGATTGCATCTTGAACAAGAATTTTGTCTCCAGAATCCCCACCACAGTCTTCCCAAGCAACTGCTTCATCACTAAATTCTTCTTTGACAAGTTCATAACCCCATTTTTGAAAAGCACCTTCTGTGAATTTCATAATGTTTCCTTTATGAACCCAGTGAACTCTATTTCGCCCTCTATCAACTGCATACTGAAGCGCTGCTCTTTGAAGTCGTTGTGAACCTGTCTTAGACACTGGTTTTATTCCAATTCCGGAATCTTCTCGAATTTCCCAACCGAAATTCTCAGATAACAACTCTCTTAACCTTTTAGCTTCTGGGGAGAATGCTTCAACTTCAAGACCTGCATAAATATCCTCAGTGTTTTCTCTAAAAATAACCATGTCTACCAAATGTGGTGCTTTAACTGGTGAAGGCACACCCGGGAACCATCGAACTGGTCTTAGACAAACATACAAATCAAGAATTTGTCGCAAAGCTACGTTCAGACTTCTGAAGCCACCTCCGATAGGGGTGGTTAATGGTCCTTTTATCCCAATTAAATATTCATTAAAGACATCAATAGTTTCTTGAGGAAGCCATTCACCTGTTTCGTCATAAGCTTTTTGTCCAGCAAGAACTTCCATCCATTCAATTTTTCGTCCGTGTCTAGCAGCTGCTGCATCCAATACATGCCTCGCAGCCGGCCAAATATCGACTCCGGTGCCATCACCTTCGATAAAGGGGATGATTGGTTCGTCTGGTACTTCTAGGGTCCCATTTGAACTCATCTTTATTTTTTCAGCCATACCTTGACCTTATCGAGGTCGACGCCTTCTTTCGATCTAAAGAGTTGGAATTAAAAAAAAATTAGAGAATTTTTCGTTCTGCTGCTTCTACTGTGTTACGAAGCAACATGGCAACTGTGGTTGGCCCCACACCGCCAAGTCGTGGGGTTATCCAAGATGCTATTTCTCCAACAGATTCATCTACATCAGGAAGCAATTTTTTACCTTCCCATGAGATTCCTCCACTGATAACAACAGAACCAGGTCGAACCATTTCAGAAGTAACGAAAGAAGGGATTCCTACTGCCGCAATAACAATATCTGCTTTACTTGTAATTTCTGAAAGATTAGGAACTGCTGAATGGACAACGGTTACTGCAGCGTTAGCTCCTTCTTCTTTTGAAGACATTAATAAAGCCATTGGGCGACCAAGCGTAGGTCCTCTTCCAATTACTACTACATGTTTTCCAGCCGTCTCAATCCCGTAGTGAACAAGTATTGCCTGTATACCGGCTGGCGTACATGGAACCGGGCCTTCTTCTTGAAGTACTAATTTTCCTAAGTTCACCGGGTGAAGCCCGTCAGCATCCTTCTCAGGATTCATTTGTGATAAAGCAGTATTGAAATCAAATCCATCTGCAACCGGATGTTGAATGATGTAAGCGTGGACTTCTGGGTCATTATTGAAATTTTCTACAGCTTCAAGCAGAGCAGTCGGAGGAGCATCACTTGAAATCTCTATGTGTTGTGATGTGAGACCGACCTCTTCGCAGGTTTCGTGTTTCTTCCTTACATAACCTGCACTTGCAGAATCTTCACCAACAAGTATCGTTCCCAATCCAGGTTTAATTCCTTTTTCTGTTAGTGAACGAGTACGTATTTTTACGTCATCTAAGACTGAATCCGCAACCGGTGCTCCTGCTAATAATTGTGCTGTCATTTGGTGAACGATACCTGATTAAAAGCAACCCTCCTAGTGCCGGAAATGACGAATACCAGTAAATACCATTGTGAGGTTTGCTTCATTTGCTGCCTCTATTACCTCGTCATCTCTTACTGACCCACCTGGTTGTATAACTGCACTAGCTGAAGCATCAATCGCTGCATCTAAACCATCTTTAAAAGGGAAAAAAGCATCACTAGCGCATGCCCCACCCGCAGCCCTACCTGCTGCTTTTTCAGTTGCTATTCGCGCAGCGTCTCTTCTATTGGGCTGGCCAACCCCGATTCCAACTGCTTGTCTGTTTTTCGACAGAACTATTCCATTTGATGAAACACTGGCAACTATTTGCCAAGCAAATTCAAGATCAATCCATTCAGATTCATTTGGCTGCCTTTTAGTTACAACTTCCCATTCAGAAGGGTCACCTAAATGAGTATCCGAGGTTTGCACTAATAAACCACCATCAACATTTCGATAATCAAATTTGTAACTCGTAGGAGATTCGGCTTCTATGATTCTCAAATTCGCATTTTCTTTAAGCTTTTGAACCGCTTTGTCTTCATACGATGGAGCTATCACCACTTCAGTAAAAATCTCACTTAGCTGCTCGCTGACTTCAGTAGTAACTGGACGATTGAAAGCAACTATTCCACCAAATGCTGATACAGGATCACATTCATGTGCAGCTTTGTATGCTTCTTCAATTGTTTTCGCAGTAGCGACTCCACAAGGATTAGCATGCTTTACAACTACTGCAGATGGCTCATCACCGAATTGGCTAACCATCCTCCAAGCTGCTTCAGTGTCAAAAATGTTTAAATATGACATTGGTTTTCCACTGTGGATAATCGCCTCGTCCCACCAACTTGATGCGTTTGTGAAGCGGTACCTGGCTCCAACTTGATGAGGGTTTTCTCCGTATCTGAGTTCTCCTGTTTTTTCAATTGATAAATGGAAACTCTTAGGTAATTCTTCTTGTCCGTCGTCAAACCATGAAACTATCTCTGAGTCATATCCTGCAGTATGAGCAAAAGCATCTCTGGCTAAATCTCGTCGGGTTTTTGTTGTGAGGCATCCTTCTTGTCGTATTTCATCAATTACGTATTCATATTTTGAAGGATCTACAACCACCCCAACTGAGTCAAAGTTTTTCGCCGCTGCTCTGACCATTGTTGGACCGCCTATGTCTATTAGTTCAATCCCCGGATCTTTTACAAATGGATAAAGATTTACGACTACCAAATCGATGGGTTTGATTCCTCGATTTTCTAGTTCTTTAAGATGCTCTTGATTTGAACGGTCTGCCAAAATTCCACCATGAATCTTTGGATGGAGAGTTTTCACACGGCCATCAAGCATTTCTTGTGCTCCTGTGACCTCTGAAACTTCAGTTACATCCAGTCCAGATTCAAGCAAGTGATTTGCTGTTCCGCCAGATGAAATTATTTCCCATCCAAGATCAACTAGGTTTCTCGCAAAATCAACTATTCCAGTCTTGTCATAGACAGACAACAAAGCACGGGACGGATTCAAGTTTTCTCCTTTATACCACCGAACCATAATCTGGTTCATTCATAATTCTTTTAATCACACTCACATACAATTTGCGTTCAATTATTTTTATTCTCTCATGCAAACTAGCTGTATCATCTCCTTCAAGAATAGGCACAGTTTCTTGAGCCAAAATAGGACCTGAATCAACTTCGAGTGTTGCTTGGTGAATGGTGCACCCTGTTTCTTCAACTCCTGCAATGATCGCTTCTTCCACTGCGTTCCAACCTGGAAAAGCAGGAAGCAACGAGGGGTGTGTATTTAGTACTTTTCCTGCATAAGCGTCATAAATCGGTTTTTCAAGAATTGTTCCGAACCCAGCCATTGCTATTAATTCAATTTCGGCTACTTCTAATTTCCTAACTAATTGATTCGTATATGAGACTCGATCGAATTTTTCACCAAAGTCTGAGCGTTCAATAAGTTCTACATTTAGACCTATGTCTAATGCCCGTTTTATCGCTTCACATTCTCTATCGGCAACTACCAAAGAAATCTCTATACCTGAATGAGAGATGGCTTCGAGGATGCTCCCTGTTCCGGAGACTAAAACGGCCAAACGCATAGAACGACCGTACCATTTGAATCTTCAAAGCTGGGAAACAATTTCTGCCATTAAGTCACCTGCTTCAGTTGGGTTGTTTCCAACTTTAACACCCGCTTCTTCAAGGGCTTCCATTTTCGCTTTAGCGGTACCCTTACCTCCTGAAACTATCGCTCCTGCATGTCCCATTTTTTTACCCGGTGGTGCTGTTACCCCCGCTATATAAGCAGAAATAGGTTTAGTCATATTATTAGAAATGAATTCTGCAGCTTCTTCTTCGGCACTTCCTCCAATCTCGCCTATCATCATGACTGCTTTGGTATCCGGGTCAGCTTCGAAAGCGGCTAAGCAGTCGATAAATGAAGTTCCTGGAACTGGGTCACCGCCGATTCCAACACAAGTTGTGCAACCTATACCTTTCTCTTTCAGTTCATGTAAGGCCTGATAAGTAAGTGTCCCGGATCTACTTACAATCCCTACAGGTCCACCAGGAAGAGCTATATGACCTGCAGTGATACCGATGTTGCATTCTCCTGGCGATATGATCCCTGGACAATTAGGACCCAACAGTTGAACATTAGGGAAGTCTTTACGAAGTTGGTTATAGAAGAGAGCCTCGTCGTGTGCTGGGACTCCTTCCGTGATTGCAACAATGAAATCGACTCCGCCCTGGGCAGCTTCGAGTACAGCACTTCTTACTCCTGGAGCAGGAATGAAAATACATGATGCTGTTGCGCCTGTTTCTCCAACGGCTTCAGCCACACTTGCAAAGATTGGAATTCCTTCAACATCTGTCCCAGCTTTTTTTGGATTTGTGCCAGCGACAACCTTTGTTCCATAGTCCCTGTTTAATAATCCGTAATACTTGCCCTGGCTTCCTGTTAGACCCTGATAAATAACTTTTGTATCTGAATTTACAAAAATACTCATTAATTATTCATTCCTTTCGCTAAAGCAACAGCCTGCTCAGCTCCATCTAGCATTGTGGGTGCTACTTGCAGTGTTTGTGACAAGTGTGGTTCAAGAATTGCCCGACCTTCATCTGCATTTGTCCCATCGAGTCTGATTACAATCGGGGAACGCATTTCTACTCTGTCTAATGCATCGATTATTCCATTAGCTATTTCTTCACCTCTAGTGATACCACCAAAAATATTAATGAAAATAGACCTGACGGCTGGATCATTATTGATTACTTCTAAGGCTGCGGTCATCACGTCAGCGTTTGCGCCGCCGCCAATATCTAAGAAATTCGCTGGACGACCACCTACTTGGTTAACGACATCAACAGTGGACATTGCTAAACCTGCACCGTTAGCAATGACACCAACTTCTCCTTCTAATCCGACGTACTGCAAACCCTTTGAGTGAGCCGCCATTTCACGCTCGTCTCTGGTTTGCGTTTGATCAAAATCAACATAATTTTCATGTCTAAAAACTGAATTACTATCCAAAGTCACCTTCGCGTCTAGAACATGAACCTTTCCATCTTCCGTCAAAATCAATGGATTAATTTCAACCAGATCTGCATCTCCATCTACATAAGCCTCATAAAGTTTTAAAAGGATCTCTACTGCACCCTCATTCGCTTGTTCAGGTAAAGCCGCTTCTTTCACCCAATTCCTACAATTTCCTTCAGAAAGTCCTTCTACAGGATCTATCCAGATTCTGGCTATTGCTTCAGGGTTTTCTTCGGCAACCGTTTCTATTTCCACGCCCCCTTCTGCTGAAAGCATCCCCAGATGCTTTTTTGCAGATCGATCTAGGGTAAATGAGGCATAGTACTCTTCTGCTATATCTGAAGCCTTTTCTATCCAAAGACGTTCAACTATGTGCCCGTTAATATCAAGGCCAAGAATATTTTCTGCATGCTCTGACACTTCATCAATGCTTGCTGCAAATTTAACCCCGCCTGCTTTACCCCTTCCTCCGGTATGAACTTGAGCTTTTACCATTACTGGGCATCCCAAGTTCTCAGCTGCTGTCACTGCTTCTTCGGTCGTAAATGCTAATTCACCTGGTGAAACAGGCATTCCGTATTCGGCGAAAAATTCTTTTCCTTGATACTCAAAAAGATCCATTTATTTAAGCTCCTGTATATTTCCAAAAGTATTTAATTCATTATTATTTAATGCAATAGCAAACGGCCGTGATACTAGGCAAAGTAACGAGAAGACCCAAACCAGAGAAGGAAAAATTGGCAAGAGCTCACGGAGTCCGTGTAAACGTCGTAAAGGCAACTGTTGTAGGTGTTGCTGGAATTGTTGTTGCTCTAGCATGCTTATTTATCCTTCTCTCAATCTCAAAATCTTCAGATTCAATAGAAATTCGTTTAGGTGACGATGATTTTCGCGGAATTAATGCGACCAATCTTGCTAATGAAATCTCTTCGAACGGTCCTGTTCTTTTCCCTGACCTAGTAGGTCGTAATAGACCTATTTGGATCACTCACGCTGGCAACAACCCACAAACAGATTGGTTTGCGTTTCTAGCTCAAGTACCTGAACAAGCTAACTCTTGCATAGCGCAATGGGATTCCGATAATTCCAACTTTTTTAATTCATGTAATTCAAAAAATAAATTCCCTCCGGATGGTACTGGCCTTGAACAACTTACATGGCAAGTTGTTCAAGGGGAATTAAGAGTAGTAATAAATACAGAAAAAAAGAATAACTAATATGACAAAAAAGCTTTATTTAAATAATGCGGAACTCAGATCTTTTGAAGCAGTTGTAACAGATGTAGATGATTCGAGAATTGAACTAGACCAAACAGCTTTTTATGCAACTAGTGGAGGTCAGCCTCATGACACTGGTCATTTATTATGGAAAAATGGCGCAGCTTCCGTCATTGATGTAAGAACCGTCGGCCAACAAATCTGGCATACCTTAGCTGGACCAATACCTACAAAAGGAACACGTATTTCAGGCGAAGTTGATGAAGAAAGAAGGCGCCAAATGATGCGGACTCATACTGCAATGCACATACTCTGCGGTGTCATGTGGAAAAAATGGAAACGTGTTGTAACTGGGGGAAACATGGATGCATTATCTGGGAGAATGGATTTCGAAATGGATGAAATGTCAACAAATTTTGGAACAGAGATCGAATATTTATGCAATGAAGAAATCACTGCGGATAGACCTATTGAAGTCTCTTTTTTAGCTCGAGAAGACGCTGTACTCGATCGTGATCTGATTAGAACAAAGGTCAATCTAGTCCCCGAGTCTGTTAAAGAAATAAGAATTGTCGATATTGTTGGTCTAGACAAACAAGCCGATGGTGGCACTCATGTTTCATCTACCTCGCAAGTGGGGAGGATGGAAGTTGTAAAAACTGAATCAAAAGGAAAAGGATTCAAAAGAATACGTTTTGTAGTGCACGATGAATGAAAGGCAACTATGAATGAAAAATGGATCACAGATTGGATACCAAGTAAACGTTTTCCTATGTATACGAGGTCAAATGTTGGTGAAATTATGCCTAACCCATGTAGTCCACTTGGGTGGGATCTAGTTTGGGGAACCGGTGTTGCTTTCGGTTGGATGAATGGCCATTTTAGGTGGGGGTCTTCTGCGTCTGATGAAATAAACCATGATCAACCTGATTTCATTGCTTGTTTCGGCGGTTACGTGTATCTCAATATGTCATTGATTCGACTAGTAGGAGAACGTAGTCCTGGACTGTCTGCTCAACAAATGGATGACATCTTGTTAGGTTCTCATCCTGATGTGGTCCCTCACACTCCTCATCCTGATGATGATCGACCCGAATTGGGAGAAAAAATCGAGGCCACAATGGGGTGGATCATGACGGTAAATGAAGAACCTCAGGAACTTATGGAGGATAGAAAAAAAGTTCTTGATCTTCGTGATGGTAGACCAGATCTGAAAACTATTTCAAACAAAGATTTAGTGGATAGAGCTCGCTCTATCACTTCATATCTTCGTGAGTTTTTCGAACCTTACTACGTTTATGGAACTGCATCTGCGGTAGGACCAGGGTTACTTGGGCAAGTCTGCGCTGAAATAGATCCGAGTTTATCTGGGCGCCTTATTTCTGGTCTTGATGGAATTGACTCTGTCCCAATGACAGAAGATATGTGGGAACTCAGTCGCCTTGAAAAAACTTCTCCGGAATTCTTGGAGGGTTTTGAATCTTTCCTTAATGAACACGGATGTCGCGGACCAGGTGAATGGGACGCAGGAAATCCCACTTGGGAAGTTGATTCAAATCCAGTGACTGCAGCTATTGATGCAATGAGAAAAGTTGATGAAGATTTTTCACCATTTTCGAAACAAGCACAAGCCACTGCAGACCGTTTAGCTGCTGAAGAACAAGCACGTGAAGCTTTAGCCGGTAATGATGAAGCATTGGAATTGCTTGAAACAGGTTTAAGAGTTTCCAAAATCTTTGTGCCGACACGAGAACGCACAAAGCTGACTCAGATGATGGCTATCCATGAAGTCAGATTACCTATGTACGAATTGGGGAATCGAATGTCTAACGAAGGTCATTTAAAGGAACCGAATAATATTTTCCTTCTTTTAGATGACGAACTCGACGATTTTCTCAAAGATCCAGCTTCCTTTAGTGAAACTATTTTGCAAAGACGGAAAGATTTCGAATTGCTCTCTTCACTTGAAGAGCCCTTTATTGTAAATGGTGAAGTTCCGCCTATTTCTGAATGGAATCAGAAGACTACTTCAGTTGAACCTGTTCAAGTTGGTGAAGTTCTAACTGGACTTTCAGGTTGCCCAGGTGAAATAACTGGCAGGGCAAGAGTAATAACTGACCCAGGAGATCCGCGCGGACTAGAACAAGGTGAGATTCTGGTAGCTCCAATTACAGATCCAGCTTGGACACCGCTTTTCATTCCCGCCGGTGGAGTAGTTGTTGATGTAGGGGCTCCTATGAGTCATTCAGTAATTGTCAGTAGAGAATTTGGGATTCCTTGTGTGGTTAGCGTTCATCAGGCTGCTGAGAGAATACCGGATGGAGCTTTAATTCGAGTAGATGGCAATAGTGGAACTGTGGCTATTATTGAGCTTCCTTAAGCGTCAATCTTCGTTGATAAATTCAAAAAAAGAGCCTGTAAAAGTAACCGTTCATTTGGATTTCTTATTAGCTCTAATGTCGCGCCAGTAATTATCTCAACGGCATCTAACCCTTTAGAATTATCGCTTGCAATTCCTAAATCTCTGTACTGTCTGCTTAGTGTGGCTAAACCAAATCGCAGTTCGTCATCACGCAGACGGCGAATTTCACGTTTATGACGTTCAATAACTTCTTGTCGCCCCGAACCACGAGTTCCAAAAACCTCTTCCTGTTGTCCGAGGTGTTCTAATTCTTGATTATGGCGGTCGGTAAGTGGAGATTGAGCATCATCAATCATTTTCTGCAATTCTTCAACAGCAATTGATACCGCAGCTCCACTTCCATCTAAACGGTCTGGCAAAGTTCTCCATGCTTCTTGTCGGATGATGAACGAAGCATCCTCTTGCAATAAACGTGCTCTGCCAAGATTGCCTGCAGAAGCTTCTGCTAGACGAATTGCATCTTCTGTTTCAACTCCTTCACTTTTTAATAAATCAGCAAGCCTTTCTGCTGTCATAGCAGGAACATCAACTCTCACACATCTGGAGGAAATCGTCACATGCGAATCAGGAACGCTCTCTGCTAAAAGGATAAAAATTGTCGAAAGTGAGGGTTCTTCTATGGTTTTAAGCAAGCTTGCTACCGCTTCTGGTTCAGCAGTATCAAAACGGTTTACAATCAAGATCTTTTTTTTCGATTCGATAGGCGAGCGGGAGCTTTCAATAATTATTTTTCGAGCATCTGATACTCTTAGCCCTCTACCTTCAGGTTCTATTATCGATAGATCAGGATGAATTCCTCTCCAAGCCAAATCTTTACATCTTTCGAGATCTTGACCTTCCTCATATTTAGCAAAAATAGAGCCGGAGAAAACTCTTGCAATTTCCTCTCGTCCGGCCCCTTCGGGCCCCACGAAGAGATAAGCATGCACGGGTGAAGCTACAGCTTTCTTTAAAAAATCTGTAGCTTCTGTCTGTCCAGATATAAGACCCCAAAGGTCAATCTTTTGCATGCTTCTCTAATCGGGCTTCAACTTGATCAATAACTTGTCGAGATACTTCATCAACTGTTCCTGACCCATTAATCACTATCCAGCGTTCTGGATCGTCAGTAGCCATCACTCTGTATGCACTCATAACACGAGAGTGGAAATCATCACCAGCTTTTTCAATGCGATCTAAGTTTTTACCTCGCCTGTTGGCGGCAAGAGGAGCATCAACATCGATTAAGACAATCAAATCCGCTCTTAAACCTTGTGTTGCAAATATCGATATGTCAAGAATTTCTTCTGGACCTAATCCACGCCCATAACCTTGGTAAGCGACTGAAGACTCAAGAAACCTGTCACTTACAACATTCTTTTCTTGTTCGAGAGCGGGTCTAACCACTTCTTCAACATGTTGAGCTCTCGCTGCGGCAATCATCAAAGCTTCAGCACGATCAGAAATTCCTTCACCACCCGGATCTAGAACCATATCTCGAAGCTTTTCGCCAAGTTCAGTTCCGCCAGGTTCCCTTGTATATATTGCACCAAGATGTTCTGCTAAAAGACGTGCCTGAGTTGACTTTCCCGAACCATCCGGTCCTTCTACAGTGATCAAATAACCTGTCACAAGTTTTTCTCCTCAATAGTTTCAGAAAGTCGCTTTGTTTCACCAACCCTTAAAGAAACTTTAGATAAAACACCAGCAGAAAAGACAATTAAAGCCGCAAGCCACAAACTTAGTCTCACCCCAGGAACAGCAATTTCTAAACCAGCTACCTCAATATTGCGATCCCATAGAAGGCTTGAAAGTCTATCCAGACCATCTTCTACTAGCGGACCGATAACTAACGCTAATAAGACACACGCTCTTACCAGTAAATAAAAAGTTGCGAAGATACGACCCCTCATATGATCTTCAACATTTTCATGTAGAAGAGTAAACCCAACTACATAGGTGACACCTAAACAGATCCCTCCGAAAAATAACATGACCATAGCAAAATGAATTTGCCCTGTAGAAACTGTTGCAAATAAGGAAATTCCTGCTCCGAAAAGAACTCCCGTAAATGTTTTTGCCTTATCGATGCTATTCCTAAAAAAGAAAACTAGGAGAACTCCCGCACCCACACCAAAACCCAACGCTGTTAACAGAACCCCAAATCCAGATTTACCAGCTCCCAGTAATTCATCTGTGTAGATCACTCCCAAAGGGATGACCATTCCCGCACCTAACATCGCAGTCGCCAATCCCGCATTAACAGTCCTAACTACAGGATTAATAAAAGCGAATTGCCAACCTTCTTTTAATTCTCTAATAGGACTCAATAACTGTTTTTTTACACCTTGATTTTCTGAGTTATAAGAGCGTTGCTTTTGAGGAAGCTCTATAGATGAAATTAGTAATGCAGTCACCAAAAAAGAAACCGCATTGGCATAAAAAGCTAAACCCATATCATCGAGTCTTATATTGTCTGCCCAACTTGAATCAAATAATGCGGTCGAGAGACGACCAAATAATGCCATTAGCCCTGCGCCTAATGGAAACGTTCCGTAAGCGGCAACAAGTGACAAAGAATTGGCACTTGTCAAAAACTTTTCAGAAACCAAATTGGGGACAGAGGCTTCTTTCGCCGGAGACCACAACATAGTTAAAGCTTCGAGTATTAAGGAAGCAATAAAGAGACCTATCAAGTTGTTAATAAACGGAAGAACAATCATCACTATCGCCCTGCCGATATCACAATAAACCATGACTCGTTTTCGATCCCAGCGATCAACAAAAACACCTGCTAAAGGTCCAAAGAAAAAACCTGGTGCAATTCGCGCGCCTAATACGAGACTTAATGCAGCTCCTTCATTTCCAGAACCAACCCTAATAGCCAAAATGCTTATCGCTAATAGACCAAGCCAATCACCAGTTGCAGATACAACTTGGGCTATCCAAAGTTTAAAAAAACTTGGAGAGTCAAAAGCCTTCTCTGTGAGATTATTGATGTTTAAAAATAACCGTCTATTCTTATTATCTTGTTTTTCAAGACTCATAACAGCCCCTATTCACATCAATAATTTAGAAATCTCTTAAGCATGAGTCATCAAACTTTTGCTCTTCTCTCAGCTAAAAGCTCGACTGCTCTCTCATCAGTAAGTTCTTCAACCGAATCACCCAATTGAAGACTCGCGTTGGTCGAACCATCAGTTACATAGGGTCCCCATTGGCCATCTTTTAAAAGGATCGGCTTTTCTGTTACAGGATCTACACCCAATTCTTTCAACGGAGGTTTGGCTGCTCTTCGCCCAAACTTTTTGGGTTGAGCGAGTAAATCTAAACATTGTTCTAAGGAAATTGTTAAGAGCTCCTCTTCAGTAGCAATGTTTCGAGTGTCTGACCCTTTCTTCAAATATGGCCCATAAGGACCATTCTGTACCATTATTTCTTCACCATCAGCTGGATCCACTCCGACTGTTCTTGGGAGACTAAGAAGTTGAAGAGCGTCTTCAAAAGTGACTCTCTCTAAAGTCATAGTGTCAAAAAGAGAAGAAGTTTTAGGTTTGGGTTGTTGCTTCAACTCTTCGAAATGCTCGACCTCTGTAATGACTTGCTCCGTAGTTTCAAATTCCTTTAAAACTTCAGATAATTCTTCAAGGACTTTCATTTGTGATTCAGAATTCTTACTGCTTAATATCTCTTTTCTGTAACCCGAAATTTCAAAAATTTGGTTTAAGAGATCTGCAGGTGTGGGGGAATCAAGAGTAGAGATAGACCTGCAAAAATCAGTAAACTCTTTGACGCCTTTTAATGCCGTTCCTTTTATTTCTAATTTTTCTACTTGCTCTAAAGCATCGAAAAGGCTCGAACCATTACTTTCTGCAAATGTTTTGGCCTTATCCAAAGAACTTTTACCTATCCCCCGTTTCGGAGAATTCAATACTCGTAAAACTGCATCATCATTTTCAACTGAGATAGATAACTTTAGGTATGCAATTGCTATCTTCAAGACTTTTAAATGATGAGGTAGTCTAAACAACTTTCCTTCACGTGAAGAGGCTTTTGGCCATTGTGGAAACCGTCCTAATGAAACATACGGTCCGAATCTTCCTTGCTTTGCAACAATGGGTAGTCCTGTTTCCGGATCAATTCCCAATTCTCTATCCGGTGGCGCATTTATATATTCAAGTGCTTTGTCAACCGTTAATTGATCGAGAGGTAAGTCTTCTGGAACCCCAGCAGTATCCTCACGACACTCAACATAAGGCGACCTCGCATATCGCGCATAAACAGACTCTCCATCAGAAGTTTTCCCTAATGGCACGCCACAGACAGCCCTTG
>CETA01065852.1_pt1 | contig 23488 bp, 23 predicted proteins | sample 531251 | NCBI WGS metagenome assembly CETA01 (sample SAMEA2622362, study PRJEB7988) | marine metagenome | biome: marine biome (ENVO:00000447); feature: mesopelagic zone (ENVO:00000213); material: "saline water (ENVO:00002010), including plankton (ENVO:xxxxxxxx)" | depth 380 m
AGGTGACTTGTAGATGGTCTCGAGATATCAACATTTTTAGAAAATTTTGTGTGTCCCTTTGGCTTTCCTGGTTTAGGATCCCTTAAGGAAGTTTCTTTCTTTATAAGTTTTGATCTTTCCGAAATATAATCTTCATTTAACATGCCATTTACTGGGATATTAACAAAATCAGGATCAGCAATGAAATAATCCCTATCGGCATAAGCAAGACTTCCTGCCTCAGAAAAAAGATGTATAAAATTAGGAGAGTTTGGATGTTCAGATTCAATAGCAAAACGCTCAAGCATTTTTAACATCATTAACATTGTTATGCCCCCCGAAGTTGGTGGAGGCATACTGCAGACCTTATATTTTCTGTAAAGACCACAAATAGGATCTCTCCAAACAGCAGTATAATTTGCAAAATCTTCAAGAGTAATTAACCCAGGACTAACGGGAGAATTGTTAACTGCACTTATAATAAGATTTGCAGTTTTACCCGAATAGAACTCCTCTGGACCAAATTTAGCTATCCTTTTTAAGGTCTTAACATATTCCGCATTAGTTAAAATTGTTCCAATGGGAAGAGGGGTGAGTTCTCCATTTCTGTTCTCTCTGTAAAAATATGAAGAAGTTGGTTCAATTTTTTTTAGATCCGGCAGAAAAGAAAGAGTTCTGTGAAGGGCGGGAGATAATTCAAAACCTTCCTCTGCAAGTCGTATGGGATATTCAAGTAAAACGGACCATTCTAATTTTCCAAATTTCTTATGAGCTTGTTCTAGAAAACGCATCATTCCTGGGACTCCTACAGAAATTCCCCCAACAACTGCATCAGGGTAAAATTTCTTAGGTCGTCCATCTTTGTTTAAAAATAACTGCGGAGAAGCAGATGCAGGGGCTTTTTCTCTACCATCAAGTGCATATAATTTCTCTGAACTATTATCCCAATAAAGCATAAAGGCTCCACCCCCTAGTCCTGTCGACTGGGGTTGAGTTAAAGTTAAAACAAACTGGGCAGTGATTGCCGCATCCACAGCACTACCTCCATCCCTTAGTATTGCAGCAGCAGCTTTCGAGGCATAAGGGTTTGATGTTACAACTATTGATTTCGAATGAACGGAAGCTTCCACAGAATTAAATAGAAACGACAGAATTAAAAATATTATTATTAAAAAGTTTTTCATGTGTTTATCATTTTGAACAATAAATCATATACAATTATACAAGCTTTGTTTAGTTTCCAGTTATGTTTTATCCTGGTGAAAAGAATTTGATTACTGATGTAGATAACATTCTAGTTGGTAATGCGGAAGATAATATTGTTGGAACAGGTACAACTGTTCTAATAACCCCCGAAAACAGCATAGCTTCCGCAGACATTAGGGGTGGAGCACCAGGAACAAGAGGCGTTGGTGCTTTAAATCCCTACAACCTAGTAGATACTGTTGATGCGATAGTCTTGTCTGGGGGCTCCACATGGGGCTTGGAAGCTGCCAGCTCTTCAGCTAATTTAATAGGAAAAGATGGAAAGGGCTTCAGATCTTCTCCGGAAATTAAAAATGTGCCAATGGTACCCGCTGCTATATTATTTGATCTTAATAATGGTGGTAATAAAGATTGGGGTGATGAATCTCCCTATCTAAACTTGGGGATCAAAGCCACAGAAAATGCTTCGACAGATTTCAACCTTGGAAATACTGGTGCAGGATATGGCGCAAAAGCGGGTTCCCTAAAGGGAGGTTTGGGGAGTTCAAGTTTTGTATCAGATAAGGGTCTTCAGATTGGGGGGCTATTTGCCGTTAATAGCTATGGTTCGGTCGTAAACTCTCAAACGGGGCAATTTTGGGCTGCAACAGATGAAATTGATGAGGAGTTTGGCAATAAAGGGGTACCTTCAAGCCTGCCAGAGGACATACTGTCTGGAAGTTCTACAAGTGGGATATTAGCTAATAACAATACCACTATCGGCATAATTGCAACAAATGCAAAGCTGTCACCTAAAGAGGCTAAACGAATTGCGATAATGGCTCATACAGGTATGTCCAGGGCTATTCGTCCTATTCATACACCTGTGGATGGAGATATCATCTTTGTTGTAAGCACAAACAGCTATATAAAAGAAATAACGTTCAAGGATATAAATATTCTTGGGGAATTAGGTGCAAGAGTGTGTTCACGTTCTATTTCAAGGGCTATATATGAAGCTGATAGTTTGTTTGATATAATTTCTTGGAAAGAAAGATATAGCTAATTTTTAAATATTCATAATTGCCCTATAATAAAATTTGAGCGCCGGTAGCTCAGCTGGATAGAGCACCAGACTACGAATCTGGGGGTCGGGAGTTCGAATCTTCCCCGGCGCGCCATTGGAGTTTTAATGTTAGATTTCTTTATAATAATATTATTATTGCTTTTAATCCTATTGGGAGCATTAAACTTATATCTATCAAAAAAAAATAGTTCTAAGCATGAATATGAAGAAGTTTTAGAAAAACAGGAAAACTCCCTTATAAATCTCAATAATGATATACAAAGCTTTAAGGAGCCGTTAAGCAGATTAAGAAATTTTTTATCCGGAGGCACTCAAGCGGGTTCGTTCGGAGAATGGAACCTTGAATCAATAATTAAAGACATCTTCTCCGAGAATCAGTACGAAAAAAATATCGAAATTATCCCCAACTCTGGACAGAGAGTTGAATTCGCTATCAGACTACAGGACGATTTGCTAATGCCAATAGATGCTAAATTTCCTTCGGGTCTTTATGACACTTACTTGGAAGCAACGGAAAGCATGGATGTAGAGCGGGTAAGAAAATGTAAACAGCAAATAGAGAGGCATATTAAAAATGAGGCAAAGTCAATTTCCGAAAAATATACGCAAGAGGGAATAACCACGGATCACGCAATAATGTATTTGCCTAGCGAGAGCCTTTTTCAGCTCATAATGTCCTTAAATATTAAGGAAGAAATTTTTAGGGATTTTAAAATTCTTATGTTAGGTCCAAATTCTCTTGCTGCATACATCATAAGTATTCATATGGGATTCAGAACCTTAGCATTGAATGAAAGAACAACCGAGATAATTAAAGAGTTTGGACAACTAAAAAAAGAGTTTGAAAAATTTAGCAATTCTACAGATGAGTTAAGAAAAAAAGCTGACTCTATGATAAAGACCATAGATACACATGAGATAAGAGAAAAACAAATGTCTAGGTCAATAGAGAGAATGGAAAGATTAGATCAAGATAATGATTAATATATGTTTTGAGCAATTTGACTTAACCTATTCTTAGTCTTATAAAACTCCACTATAATTACCTAATAGGAGAAAATCATGAAAAGGACATTCCAACCTAGCAATCTGGTTAGAAAAAGACGTCATGGTTTTAGATCGAGACAAGCGACAGTTGGCGGTCGTCGAATTTTAGCTAACCGAAGAGCTAAAGGACGTAAGTCATTATCTGCATAAATTAATTATGTCATCATTAATAAAACAAAAGAATTCTTTGGATAAGCAACAAAGAATAGAGAGAGTTGTTAAACGTTCGGATTTTATAAGAGCTTCAAAAACAAAACCCATTATATCTCGGGGAATAATCTTACAAATCTTTAAAAGGGGTAATGAGGAAAATCCAAGATATGGCATTACAGTAACCAAAAAGATTGGGAACGCGATTATAAGGAATAGAATAAAAAGAAGATTACGCCATGCAATAAAACAATTACTTCCAAAATACGGAAAAAGTGGCTACGACTATATCCTTATTGCAACAAACGAAATTCACAATTTAACCTGGAAAGATATCTTGGAAGAAATTGTAAATGCTTTAGAGGGAACTTCAGAATGAATGATGCTCCAAGATATTTATTTGCCATGATTCTTGCCATGGTAGTTCTGTTTGGTTGGCAAATCATTTTCCCGCCAGAAAGCAGAAATACTGTAGATGTATCTTCTGCGTTAGATGAAAACGTTTCTATTCAGAATTACCAAAAAGAGGAAGTCACACCCAATACTTCTGTCGCGTGCTATGGAGATAGGGTTCCGATAAATTCTGATAGAGTTACAGGATCTGTAAGTTTATGTGGGGCAAAAATAGATGAGATATATCTGAAAAATTTTAGAACCTCTACAAAGGATAATTCTGATTTCGTTAAATTTTTCCAATCAAATCAAGACGAAAACCCCTATTGGGCGGAAAGTGGCTGGATTGCACCAAGAGGGGCAGAATTTAATCTGCCAGATTCAAACTCTCTTTGGTCTGTTGAATCGGGTCAAATCCTGACACAGTATGACCCTATAACGCTCGTTTGGGATAATGGAATGGGCTTAATTTTCAGACAAATAATATCTCTTGATGAAAATTACCTTTTTTCGATAAATCAAGAAATAACCAATAATTCTATAAGCTCCATAACTCTTTTCCCCTATCAACAATTGTCCAGAAAAAACATTCCACAAGGACAAACACTAGGCTTATTACATGAGGGCCCAACCGGTTGGTTTGATGATAAACTAGAAGAAGTTGATTATGATGATATTGAAGATGAGGTTTATAGAAAAGAATTTGTTAGTGGGTGGTTGGGTATAAGAGATAAATACTGGGCCTCCGCATTAAGTTCAAATGATACGGATAGAAAGCAAGCCAACTTCAAAGTTTCTAAATCAGGAGATGAAGATTATTATCGAGTAGGGTTCACTGGTGATGCTATTACAGCCAGCCCCGGAGGGAAATTGGTGTCTAATGGTATGGTCTTCATTGGCGCTAAGGAAGTAAATATTATAGAAAAATATGCGGAAGATAAAATCCTTCCAAGATTTGATTTAATCATAGATTGGGGATGGTTTTATTTTTTAGCAAAACCTCTTTTTTATGTTCTAGATTTTCTCTTTTCCTATTCGGGAAATTTTGGTGTCGCTATCCTTCTTTTAACAGTTCTGATTAAAACAGTGTTTTTTCCAGTGGTGAATCGAAGTTATGTTCAGATGGCAAAAATGAGAAAGGTACAACCCGAAATAACCAAATTAAGAGAAGTTTATGGGGATGATAGGCAAAGGATGGCTCAAGAAATGCAATCCCTCTATAAGAAAGAAGAGCTGAAACCTTTATCAGGCTGCTTACCGGTTTTAATTCAGATACCAGTATTTTTTGCACTTTATAATGTCCTTCTCGTCACTATAGAGATGAGACATGCCCCATTTTTTGGGTGGATAAGGGATTTATCTGCCCCCGATCCTATTTCTCTATTCAATGGATTTGGCTTGATTAACTGGGAACTACCACAATTTTTGATGATTGGTATATTTCATTTACTTTTTGGATTAACTTTTTTCTTACAAACTAAACTTAATCCCACGCCTGCAGACCCAATACAAAAAACTTTGTTTACTTGGATGCCTGTTTTTATGATTTTTATAGCGGCAAACTTTCCTGTAGGTCTTGTTATATATTGGGCTTGGAATGGACTCTTATCGATACTTCAACAAATGTACATAATGAAGCGCCAGGGAACCGAAATCGCACTTTTTACAAATATCAATAAAAATAGTGATAAAAATGAGTAAATATGATGAAAACTCAAAAAATAAAAGGAATAGGAGATAATCCTGGGGAATGGCTTTTTAATCAAAAGATTAATTTTGAATTAGGTGTAACATCAGTAGAAAAATTACCTGAAAATGAAATACCTGAAATTGCTTTTTTTGGAAGGTCAAATGTGGGTAAATCTAGCTTGTTAAATGCGATTACAAAAAAGTCTAAACTGGCTTACACATCAAAAAATCCTGGTAGAACACAAGAGTTAAATTATTTTTCTATATCCAACGATGAAACTATCTTGAACATAGTTGATATGCCAGGATATGGTTTCGCTAAGGCATCGAAGGATAAGATTAGAAAATGGAATAATTTATCTAAATTTTATTTAAAAAATAGAAAAAACCTAAGGAGAGTTTTTTTACTAGTCGATTCTCGAAGAAATATTAAACCGGTAGATGAAGAAATTATGAATGTTATGGATGAATTTGCGGTTTCTTATCAAATCGTTTTGACTAAAATTGATAAAACCAAAGATGTTGATAATCAAATCAAAATAGTATTAAACAAAGTGAAAAAAAGAAGGGCAATATATCCTAGTGTCATAGCCACCTCATCAAAGGTGAAGCTGGGGATAGAAGATGTTAAGTCGCAAATTGCTTCACTAATAGAATAAATCGAATGTAAGAAGAGTAACTTATGGAAAAGACAAAAACAAATCCAACTAAAGCGAGTGAATGGTTAAATAATGCTGATATACTTACCGAAGCGCTTCCTTTCATGCAAAAATATGCGGGTTTAACGATTGTTATAAAGTATGGTGGTAACGCAATGTCAGAATCATCATCTATTCAATCTTTTTGTGAGGATGTTGCTTTACTGAAACAAAGCGGTTTACATCCTGTCATAGTTCATGGTGGAGGACCTCAAATAGGACTAATGCTTGAAAAAAGGGGCATTGAAACAAGATTTGAGGGAGGTATGAGAATAACAGATAAAAAAACCCTCGAAGTTGTCGAATTGGTTCTATGCAATAAAGTTAATAAAGAAATAGTAACTAAAATAAATAAGGCTGGTGGAAAAGCAGTGGGGGTTTCAGGTAAAGATTCATCAATGATAACGGCTAAAAAATATAAATGGGAAAATGGGAAAAGCGATTCCAAAGAAAAAGCTATTGACCTTGGCTTTGTCGGTATTCCAATATCTATAAACAGTAAAATGATTAATGATCTAATTAAAAATGATTTTGTTCCTGTTATTGCCCCCCTGGGAATTAGCGAAGAAGGTATTACCTACAATATAAATGCCGATACCGCCGCAGGAGCAATTGCGGAATCACTCAAAGCGAAAAGACTACTGATATTAACCGATGTTCAAGGAGTCTTAAATTCAGAAAATAATTTGATAGAAGAAATAGAAAAAGAAGAAGTAGAATCTATGATAAAAGTGGGTGTTGTTTCCGGTGGAATGATACCTAAACTAAACACATGCATTCATGCCCTTGAAAAAGGTGTAGGAGCTACAGTAATTGTTGATGGACGAAATAAACATGCAGTTTTACTAGAATTGTTTACTGAACATGGAGCAGGAACGCTTATTAGATAATTTATGTTATGGATCTTTCTAATATAAAAAATTGGGTTTTTGATTTGGATAATACCATTTATTCTCCTCAAAAAGATATCTTCGGACAAATTGATAAGAGAATGACTAAATTTATAACCGCAAAGTTAAAAGTTAATGAAGATGATGCTTTTAAAATCCAAAAGAAATATTTCATAAAATATGGCACTACACTGGCCGGCCTAATGAAGGAAGATAAAGTTCAACCAAAAGATTTTCTTGATTTTGTCCACGATATTGATCTTAGTTGTCTATCAGCAGACACCGAATTGTCATCTGCAATAAAACAACTTAAGGGAAAGAAAATAATTTTTACTAATGGATCTAAGACTCATGCGGAAAAAGTTATCTCAAGATTAGAGCTCAATAATGTTTTTGATGAAATTTTTGATATTGAAGACAGCCAATTTATCCCTAAACCCCAAATTCAAGCATACCTAAACTTTTTAAAAAAATTAAAGCTAGATCCAAAAAAAACAATAATGTTTGAAGATATGTCAAGAAACTTAGTTCCTGCTAAAAAACTAGGCATGACAACTGTTTTGATAAAGAGAGAAATGCCTATGAAAGAGAAAAAGTATCATTTTAAGGAATTTGAAGATTTGTGGAAAAATAACAATGAAGCAGATTATATTGTTGATGACCTAGTAAAATTTTTCAATAAATATTATAAGGATAGCAAAAAATAAAAATGAATTCGCAATGGCAATAGAAATTAATAATATAATTGATGAAGCGTTCGAGAATATTAATGGTGTAAATTCTCAATCTGACGCAATGATTGTTGGCGCAATCAATGAAGTCATTGGAGAATTGGACGCGGGATCAATAAGGGTAGCAAACAAAAACGGTGAAGATTGGATTGTCAACGAAACCGTAAAAAAAGCAATTCTATTATACTTTCGTGTGAATGATATGAAACTAATACCTGGATCTCCAGGAAATTCAAATTGGTGGGATAAGATTGATTCTAAATTTCTTAACTGGAAAGAAGAAGAATTTCAAGAATCAGGGTTCCGGGCTGTTCCAGGTTCTATTGTTAGATTCGGTTCATTTATTGGAAAAGGGTGTGTTTTAATGCCTAGTTTTGTAAATATTGGGGCTTACGTAGATAACTCAACTATGGTTGATACATGGGCCACAATAGGTTCATGTGCACAAATTGGAAAAAACTGTCACATTTCGGGCGGAGCCGGAATTGGCGGAGTCTTAGAACCACTTCAAGCTAAACCAGTTATAATCGAGGATAATTGTTTTATTGGAGCTCGTTCTGAAGTAGCCGAGGGTGTAATAGTAAGAGAAGGATCAGTAATCTCTATGGGTGTATTTATTTCCTCATCCACACCTATCTATGACAGGGAGAAAGATGAGACTATTTATGGCGAAGTCCCTCCATATTCCGTTATAGTTCCAGGATCAATGCCTTCGAAAAATAAGGATTCTGTAGCCTCATTATATTGTGCCGTTATAGTAAAAAAGGTAGATGAAAAGACAAGATCAAAGACCTCCATTAATGAACTATTAAGGGATTAGTATGTTATACGACCCTATAACACTGACTGAGGCATTAATTAAATGTCGTTCAGTAACGCCAAAAAATGATGGAGCAATTGAATTAGTTTCTCAATGGTTAGAGGAATTAAACTTCGAATGCAAAATCCTAGAATTTGAGGAAGAAGATTCTTCTGCAGTAAAAAATCTTTGGGGACAATTAGGCTCACAAGGACCTACCCTCTGTTTTGCAGGTCATACAGATGTTGTGCCCGCAGGAGACGAGTCTGTTTGGGAATTTGGTCCCTTTGAAGCGAAAAATAATGGGGAAAGAATTTTTGGCCGCGGAGCATCAGATATGAAAGGATCCATCGCATCTTTTATCTCAGCAACAAGTCGCTTCTTGGAAAAAAATAGTAATTTTAAAGGATCTTTAGCCTTCATTATAACTGGAGATGAAGAGGGTTCTGCTATTAACGGTACTAAGAAAATTCTTTCCTGGATGAAAGATAATAGTCTTAGCTTTGATGACTGCTTAGTTGGAGAACCAACCAATCCTAATAAATTGGGAGAAATGATAAAAATTGGAAGAAGAGGAAGTGTAAATGTAAATTTAACAGTAGAGGGCACTGAAGGACATGTGGCTTACCCTCATTTAGCAGACAATCCTATTCCAAAACTTTTAAGATTGTTACAGGCACTAACAAGTAAGCCTCTTGATCAAGGAAACGAAAATTTCCCTGCTTCCAACCTTGAAATCACTTCGATCGATTCAAATAATAGTACAACCAATGTTATTCCGCCTTATATTCAGACGAAATTAAATATACGTTATAACGACATATATACTAAAAACACCATTGAAAAGGAGTTGGAGAAAAGGTTGGACTCCTTGGAAATTGAATACCAAATAGAGTATGAACACTCAGGAGATTCATTCATTACAAAACACGGAGATTTTGTGAATAATTTATCTGAAATAGTGGAGAAACATTGTGAAATTAAACCGGAATTGTCAACAACGGGAGGAACTTCCGATGCAAGATTTATTAAAGATTATGGAAGAGTTGTTGAATTTGGGTTAGTGGGCGCCTCAATGCACAAAATAAATGAGAATTCACTTGTGAGTGATATAGAAAAATTAACAAATATCTATTTGGATGTAATCAATAAATATTTTGATCAATAAAGTACTTTTAAGAAATATAATCCCTCAGCAGGGGCTAGTGGCGCGCACAACTTTCGGTCTCTCGCGTCTAATATATTTTTAATTTCTATAGGTTTCCATTTTTTTTCTCCTACCAATTTTAATGAACCAATAATTGACCTAACTTGATTATGTAAAAAAGATCGAGCTGTTAATTTAAAAGAAATCACATCGCTTTTCCGTTTTATTTGAATATCGTTAAGAGTTCTAACAGGAGATTTAGCCTGACAATGTGTAGACCTAAAGGTCGTAAAATCATGTTTACCAATAAGATAATCTTTAGCTTTATCCATTAAATCCACTTCTATGTCCTTTCCAACCCTCCAATATCGACCCCTATCAATAGTTAATGGTTGTCTCCGATTAATTATTCTATATTCATAACTTCTGAGTTTAGCGGAAAAGCGAGCGTGAAAGTTTTTATCAGCTCGCTCCGCTTTAATAATTGAAATAGCGTTGGGCCTTAGATAATTATTTAATGCGTCTCGAACTTCATTGGATACTGATTCTTTTTTTAAATCAAAATGTACAACCTGACCTAAGGCGTGAACACCTGAATCTGTTCTTCCTGCCGAAAAAGTTTTAATATCTTCCTTAGAATAATTTTTAATTGCCTTTTCTAAATTATCCTGAATGCCAGAACCATCTTTTTGGCTTTGCCAACCATTAAATTGGCTTCCCTCATATTCTATTATAATCTTCCAACGTTGCATCTAGTTAAACATCTTGCTACCAACTTTAACTTCATAACCCTTGAGAAACTCTTCTATTGGCATCACTTTCTTTCCTTCCGGCTGAACCTCGATAATCCGGAGTGATTTCTTTCCACAACCTATTACTAGTTTATCTAAGACTATGCCTTCGTTTCCTTCTGTCTCCTCAACTGTGGCGTTGAGGATTTTTAATCTTTTACCGTCCTTAGTAAGGGTCCACGCGCCGGGTACAGGGCTCATTGCATTGATTAGAAATTTTATTGATTCAGCGTCGTGGTTCCAATTAATTTTCGCTTCGCTTTTTTGAATCTTATTTGCATAGATTGCTCCATTTCCTGACTGCTCTTTAGGTTTAATTTTTCCGGTCGTATATTCTTCCAGTACTTGTAAAATTGATTCCGACGCCATGTTGGAGAGTCGATCATGAACTAAACCATAATCATCGTTCGTTCTAATCTCCGTTTTCATTATTTTAAGGACTGGACCGGAGTCTAAACCTTCTTCCATTAGCATATAAGAAATACCCGTTTCTTCATCTCCTTCCATAATTGCACGCTGTATGGGCGCAGCTCCCCTCCATCTAGGTAAAATAGAAGCATGAATATTTAAACAACCATATTTCGGCAATAATAGGATTTCGGATGGCAATATAAGGCCATAGGCCACAACAATAATTATATCTAAGTCACAAGCCTGCAAAAAAATAAATTCGTTATCATCAGAAATAATCTTTGGTGTACGAATATTAATTCCACGATCATTAGAAACTTTATGTATATGTGAAAACTGTTTCCTTAAACCTCTACCTGAAGGTTTTGCGGGTTGAGTATAAACACACTTTAAATTATGTGGGCTTTCTATAAGCGTATTAAGGGTTGGAATGGAAAATGCAGGAGTTCCCATAAAAACAATATTTAGACAATTACTAACTTTTTTTATCATTATGATATTTTGCCAAACGATCTTCTTTTACAGGATTTTTCTGGAATTTTATTGATTTTTTAATAGATCTATCTTTTTTTAATCGCGAAAGGTGATCAACAAAGACAATGCCCTCTAAATGATCCATCTCATGCTGGATTACTGTAGCCATTAAGCCAGAGTATTTTTTTTCACATTCTTTTCCTTCTCTATTCAAATACTTCACGGTACATTTATCTGGTCTCTCAATCTCTTCCCAAACACCCGGCACAGAAAGACAACCCTCCTCAAATGAGGCAATTGTTTTCGATGGCTTCATTATTTCTGGATTAATAAAACAATGAGGCTCGTTTCTTTCTTCGGAAACATCAATAACTATCATTCTCTTGGGAATACCTATTTGGATTGCTGCCAAACCAATGCCTGGGGCCGCGTACATTGTTTCAAGCATATCGCCCAGTATAGTCCAGATTTCCTTATCAACTACCTCAACCGAGGATGAAATTTTTTTTAAAGTTGAGCTTGGAACAGTTATAATTTCTTTTATAGCCATATTTCTTGATAAACTGAGTAATAAAATATCGCAAGTAAGATTATATAGAATTTATTGCTAAAAGGGTTGCCTAGATTCTAAGGCCTCCATGAGTGTCCCATCATCCATATAATCTAATTCACCTCCAACTGGAACACCTCTTGCTAGTCTAGATATCTTAACATTACATTCGGAGAGTTGATCGGTTATATAATAAGCAGTTGTCTGCCCATCAATAGTGGCATTCATCGCCAATACAACTTCTTCGGTAGAGTCTTTATTGGCTCTTTCAATTAGTTGATTTATTCCTAGGTCATCTGGTCCCACCCCATCAATTGCCGAAAGAGATCCGCCAAGAACGTGGTACAACCCCTTATGAACAGCAGCTCTCTCTAGAGCCCAAAGATCACCAACTTCTTCTATGACTACTATTATTGATTGATCCCTTCTGTTATCTTCACACAAATTGCATGGTGAAACAGTATCAATGTTGCCACAAATCTCACATTTCTTTATTTGATCAGCGGCTTCAACAAGAGCTTTAGCAAGGGGCCTCATAAGAGAATCAGGTTTCTTTAAAAGATTTAAAGCTATCCTTCTAGCAGATCTTGGTCCAATACCAGGCAATCTTGCTAGAAGCTCTATTAAACTATCTATCTTACTCGGTTTCATTACTTTCGTTCTTAGAATCTTCCATATTGTTAAATGATTTTACTTCTGTCTCAGGAAAATGTTCCATAATCTTTTTTACGCTGGGATCACTGTTAATTTTACTCATAATTTTATCATCACGAATATCTTTTCCTTCTTCTATACTTTTTTGAGAAGTTTTAGTGTTAAAATTTTTTTTTTCTGATATTTCATCATCAAGGGACTTTATGATTTCATCCGGCGTTGGAAGATTTGATATATAAGCCATTCTAATAGCTACCATCTCTAGAGCAGATGTAGGTTTAAAAGAACTCTTTACCTCTTGATCTGCTTTTAAAATCATCTGCCATAACCTTGTAAGCCTCTTAACATCTATCTTTTCCTTCAATTCCTTTATTCTTGCCATATTTTCAGGACCCAAGGATAAATTATCATTATCATCATTGGTTACCTTTAATCTGGTCATTTCATGAATAATTTCTCCTAGACTTAAGATAATGATCGACGGTTCCGCACCAAGCTCAATCTGATCCTTTATTTCCCACAAAGCTTTGTCAATTTCACCGGTAGAAATAAAATTATATAAATCAATTATTCTTGCATGATCTGATAAACCCAGCATATCCCTGACAGAATTCACATCAAAATCTTCATTGCCTGCAGACAGAGTTATTGCCTGATCAAGCAATGAAAGCCCATCCCTTGCAGAACCATCTGCTGCTCTTCCTATTAATTTTAGAGATCCTTCGTTAATTTTAGCACCTTCATCCTCAGTTACTTTTGATAATAACTTCAGCATTAACTCCTCATTTAATTGACGAAGGTCAAATCTTTGACATCTAGAAAGGATTGTAAGTGGAACTTTATGAACTTCTGTGGTCGCAAAAATAAATTTTACGTGCTCAGGAGGCTCCTCCAGTGTTTTTAGTAAACCATTAAAAGCAGATTTGGATAACATGTGAACTTCATCAATAATATAAATTTTGTATCTTGCTGACGCAGTTGAATAATTAATAGAATCTAATATTTCTCGTATATCTGCTATGCCTGTTCTCGAGGCAGCGTCCATTTCCATTACATCAATATGCCTGGATTCCATTATCTCTTGGCAATGATCACCAGATTCAGAAAAATCTATTGTTGGTTCATCAACTTTCGAAGATTTATAATTAAGCGATCTAGCCAGTAATCTTGCAGTTGTAGTCTTACCCACTCCCCTTACACCTGTTAACATAAATGCATGTGCAATTCTTCCAGAAGAAAACGCATTTCTTAAAATTTGGACCATTGTCTCTTGTCCAAGCAAATCCTCAAATTTTTGTGGCCTATATTTTCTAGCTAAAACTTTGTATTGACCTCCTTTAGCTTTTAGCTCATCGGGCGGGAGACTTTCAGGATTTTTTTTGGAACTTTTTTCTGAACCTAAAAAAGTATCTTGATTATCATCCTCTACTGTGGAAGAAAAAACCTTCTCCTCATTGATATCTTCATTTGATTGATTCAAAATGACCTCGTATAAATAAAATATTAAATATATATTGAAGCTTTAATCAATCCTAAAGTGTTATTTAATTTATAGACATTGATTAAATTAAATAAATTTGTAACCTAAATAGTCTAGGAGCTATAGTGAAAGTTTACCCAAATATCTTTTCTAATAACCCACTCGACAGAGTTTCAGACTTGCGCTCTGACCCACAATGGGTTTCAGACACTATGTCAAAAGATCACGCACTTGTAACTCCCTTTTGGAGAGGAAAGCCTTTTGTATCGAAAATTAGAAATCTTACATCAGGAAATAATGATGCTAATCAATCAAGTCCAGCTTGGTTTCCCTTTGATTTTTTCAAAAAAAGAGTTTTAGAGCAATGCGAAATCATTTTCTTGGGCTTACTTAATGAACCAAAAGATATGGCTTTTTTTTCGATAGACATTTCGGAAATTTCTAATCCTGAGGAAGAATTGGGACTGAAAGACTTTGGCAGTTTCGAAGATTTGATGTTATTGGCACCACAAGCTATTGACCCAGGCGAACTCGCTATGCTGGGGCAAGCTAAAGGCATATTTGAATGGAATAACAGTCACAAGTTTTGTTCCAAATGTGGAGGAAAGAGTGACATGCATGAAGCGGGTTACAAAAGAATTTGTAACAATTGTAGCACGGAACATTTTCCCAGAACTGATCCCGTAGTCATTATGTTAGCAAAATATAAAGGTACTGCTTTCTTAGGAAGACAAAAAAGATTTCCACCGGGAATGTATTCTGCTCTTGCAGGTTTTATTGAACATGGTGAATCAATAGAAGAAGCTGTTGCAAGGGAGTTAAAAGAAGAAGCTGGTATAAAAATATTAGACGCAAAATACCATTCTAGTCAGCCCTGGCCTTTTCCTAATTCCCTGATGATAGGATGTATAGCTGATGCTGAATCTAATCAATTTAAACTGGATGAAGTTGAACTTGATGAAGGTAGATGGTTTAATCGAGAAGAATTAAGGGATGCCTTAAATGGAGGTAGCAAAACAGATTTTTTTGTTCCACCACCGATGGCTATAGCGCATCATTTGGTTAAAGCTTTCGTAGAGCAGGATTAAGTATGTATGACAAAATAAAGAAAATTATCATTTTTTTTACTTTTGGTATTTTTTCATTACTAAATAATGATACTGGTATAAGAGCTGAAATTATTCTTACACCTGGACCGGATTCCTACGAGGTACTGCAAGAAGCTTTAATTTTGGCAGAACCTAATAGTGAAATTTTTTTGTCGGAAGGAGTATATGAATTCGAAGATGGTTTATCTTTGGATGTAGATAATGTTACGATTTCAGGTGCTGGAATAGATAAAACAATTCTATCGTTTAAAAAACAAAAATCTGGTTCCCAGGGACTATTGATCACTAGTGATGGTATTACTTTAAGAGACTTTGCGGTTGAGGATACAATTGGCGATGCCATTGTAGCAAAAAAAGTTCAAGGAATAAGATTTATTCGTATAAGAACAGAATGGACAGGTGGGCCAAAATCAACCAACGGCGCTTATGGAATCTATCCTGTAGAAAGTACTGATGTTTTAATTGACAGTTGTATTGCCATTGGGGCATCGGATGCAGGAATATATGTTGGTCAATCAGAACGTATTAAGGTCATAAACAGTGAAGCAAGATATAATGTTGCAGGTATTGAAATCGAAAATAGTTACCATGCTGAAGTAACGGGAAATATCGCCCAACATAATACTGGCGGTATACTTGTTTTCGATCTGCCCAACCTTCCCAAACAAGGAGGCCATGACATCCTTATCGCACAAAATGAAGTCTTGGATAATGATACACCAAATTTTGCTCCCGAAGGAAATATAGTGGGAAAGACCCCCAATGGTACAGGAATTATGGTTATGGCCAACGAAAGAGTTGAGGTTAGGAACAACAGAATCTCTGGGAACGCTACGGCAGGGATATTAGTTGTTAGTTATCTTGATGATTATGATGACAAAAATTATAATCCTCTTCCAAACGCCATATTTATTCACAATAATAAGTTAAACAATAACGGTTTTAATATCGACAAGGATAGGGCTGCTCCTATAGCTGAAATTGTCGAGGGAAAGGCCCCGGAAATTATCTGGGATGGGGTTACGAAGATTAACGAGTGGCTTGGATTTGGTGGATCAAAGAGATTAATTCTGGGGGAAAATTTTAAGGACGATGGAACAAGAGTCGAAATGATAAATTTAAATTTAATATCATATGCCTTAATACCATGGTTTCATTCTCCCAATAAAAATTATAATAATTACGAAGGTAAGATGCCTCCTATCGATAAAGTTAATTTTAAAACTAAATGGTCTAATTGAAAAAATTTTTATTATTAATAATTTTTCTTTTTTTTGCCTCGGACACTGTCTTTGCTGCTCACAAATATTTATCCGAATATAATTTCTTTGTGAATTTGAAGAATCAAATACCTTCTCAAGGTGTCATCCCTTATGGGATAGCTAATCCTCTTTTTTCAGATTATGCCTACAAGCTTCGTTTTATACACATGGGCGCAAGTAGTTCAGCGGTATATAATTACGAAGAAGTTTTTGAATTTCCCAAAGGAACAACAATTATAAAGACCTTTGCCTACCCAGTTGATGAAAGAGATAAAGAATCTGGATTAATTTTGCTAGAAACACGGCTTCTTGTTCATGAAGAAGATGGTTGGAAGCCATATAACTATATATGGAATCAACAACAAACAGATGCAAAATTGAAAGTAACTGGACATACTTTCCAAATTGAATGGACAAATGTGGTCGGTAAGAAAAAGAAAGTAAGATATAGAGCCCCGAATATTAATCAATGTAAATCTTGTCATGAAATCGATAATAGAATAATGCCTATCGGCCCTAAAGGAAGAAATATGAATATCAATTTCGGCTACTATAGTGGTCAAGAAAATCAGATTCAATATTGGTCAAGAAATATGATTTTAAAAAATATTCCTAAACGTCTGAAGTCAAATCCTGCAATCTGGAATAATAATATGTTTCCTATTGAAGACAGAGCTCGTTCATATCTTGATGCTAATTGTGCTCACTGTCACAGAAGAGGCGGATCCGCTAGTAGCTCTGGTTTCTATTTAGATCTTGAAGAAAAAGTTCCTGTGACACTTGGTATCAAAAAAAGACCAGTAGCTGCAGGAAGGGGGAGTGGCAATTTTAAATACATAATTGAACCGGGAAATGCAAAAGAATCTATCCTCTTGTTTAGAATGATGTCTACTGATCCAGGTATTATGATGCCTGAATTAAGTCGCTCATTAAATCATGAAGAGGCAATCCCATTAATTGAAGAATGGATAAAAGAATTGAGATAGGGAATCACTCTCTATCTATAATCTTAATTATTCTAGTCTACAATATCTCTCAAAAATAAAAACTACGAACCACTGTTCGTCTCTCCATGAGTAGAGATATCAAGACCATCCTCTTCAACAGAAGATTCAACCCTTAATCCTATCAATGCCTTAACCACGAAAGCAATAACAGCCGTACCCACCACAGACAAAGCAAGAACTGCTAATACTCCCTGTATTTGAACCGATAGTTGTGAGGCAGCATTCATACCATCAGCATATCCAGCGCCGCCAATATTAGAATCAACTAGAAATGAAACTAGAATTATCCCTAATGCACCACCTATTCCGTGAACTGCAAAAACATCTAAAGAGTCATCAATTTTCAGATTGTTTTTAACGATATTAACGAACAAGTAACATAACGAGCCTGCTGAAGCTCCAATAATCAGGGCACCAATAGGGCCTACAGATCCCGAAGCAGGGGTTATAGAAGCTAGACCAGCGATAGTTCCCGTCACCAGTCCAATTAATGTTGGTTTTCCAAATCTTGCCCAATCAATTAGCATCCATACCAAAGAGGCTGTTGCTGCAGAAATATGAGTCACTACCATTGCCATTCCGGCATTTCCATCAGCCGCTAAAGCGCTTCCGGCGTTAAATCCAAACCAACCAACCCACAACATAGATGCACCGATCATTACCATGCTTGGATTGTGAGGTGGATCAACTTGATGCGGAAAATTAGAACGAGGACCCAATATGGCGGCTAACACTAGAGCGGATGATCCTGCTGTTAAATGAACAACGAGACCTCCTGCAAAATCCAAAAGACCTGCCTGAAATAACCAACCATTTCCTGACCATATCCAATGAGTAACGGGGGCATAAACTACAAGCAACCAAAGGGCGCTAAAAAGTAATACAGCACCAAATTTCATTCTTTCAACATAGGCCCCAACAATTAATGCTGGTGTAATAACGGCAAAAGTCATTTGAAAAGCAAAAAATACTGTTTCTGGAATATCGCCTGAGAGAGTATCTCTCTCAACTCCCAAAAGAAAGAGTCTAGACGTATCTCCAATCCATGCGTTGCCATCTCCAAAAGCTAAGCTATATCCTATTGCAAGCCAAAGCAGTGACGCTAAACACGCAATTGAAATGCATTGCATTAAAACTGATAAAACATTTTTAGAACGAACCAAACCACCATAAAACAAGGCAAGCCCTGGTAAGGTCATAAAAAGTACCAATGCGGTTGATGTTAAAATCCAAGCAGTATTTCCAGAATCCATTGTCAAATTTCCCCATAAAAAAGATCAAAAAGATCATTAAATTTAATAAAATAAGAAATGATTATGACTAAAAACTATAGAGAAGTAAAACCCCTAAATATCAATAAACTGAACCTTGGTTAACACATGTTACACACTATGTTAAAAACGCTAGTATTTTTGATATTTACCTTGCAGATGGATATACACCCAAAATTTTAACTTCTTCAGAATAAAAACTTAACTCTTCTATAGCAAGTTTGACTGATTCTTGATCGTTGTGGCCCTCTAAATCGGCATAAAATTGAGTTGATTGGAAACTGCCATCTACTTGATAGCTTTCTAATTTCAACATATTGACTCCGTTAGTAGCAAATCCCCCCAAAGCCTTATATAAAGCCGAAGGTACATTCTTTACTTTGAAGATTATTGTAGTAATAGCTGGCCCTTCTTCAATCTTTGGCTTTTTGCCATCTTTGCTCAATATAAGAAATCGTGTCGTGTTTTTTCCAGTATCTTCCATATTTTTTTTCAAAATATTTAGACCATATATTTCTGCAGCCAGAGGGGAAGCTATAGCTGAAATGCTTCTATCATTAGTCTCGGATATTTCTCTTGCCGAACCGGCCGTATCTGCGCCAACAATGGGATCCAAGCCCAAATCTTCTATAGTCTTTCTACATTGGCTAAGCGCCATTTCATGACTCTGGACAGTCTTTAGATCTTCGAGAGTAGCTCCCTTCTTGGCAATAAGACAATGTTCAATCTTAAGAAAATATTCTCCTATAATCTGCAAATTAGATACAGGCATAAGCCTATGAATATCTGAAACTCTTCCTGCAATGGAATTCTCTATAGGTATCATAGCAAATTCAGCTCCTTGGTTCTCTAAGGCTTTAAAAACCTGATCAAAGGTTTTTAGCGCCAAGGGTTCCATATCTGAACGATACAATCTACAGGCGATATGGGAATTTGCACCTGGCTCTCCCTGATAAGCTATTCTGTCAGACATTCTTACTCTCCCATTTTCTTTCTGATTAGATTTAGATCCTCTTCTGTGTCAACTCCCACAGGAATGTTATCTATTAGTTCGATTGAAATTACCATATTATTATCTAAGGCTCTAAGCTGTTCTAGCTTCTTCTTTTTTTCTCTAACAGATTGTTTTAAATGAACAAATCTTTCCAAAGCCTGTCTTCTATATCCATAAACACCAATATGATGATAAATGCCACCATTCTTTTTATCGTCTATCGTCCGGACAAAATCATCCACTTTTTTGCTACGTTTATAATCTCTTACAATAGCCTTAACCACATTGGGATTATCAATATCATTGGGCCCAATATTAGCGCCAAGAGTAGATATATCTGTAGATTCATCCGAGTATAATAATAAGAGAATTTTTTTGATTGCATCTTTTTTGATATTGGGTAGATCACCTTGTAAATTAATAATATTTTCATAATTTTTTTCCGGATCAAAAATATTAAGGGCTTCGTGGATTCTGTCTGATCCGGATGGATGAGATGATTTCGTTAATATAGCTTCACCTCCATGTTTTTTTATAACTTCACATATTTCTTTATCACCGGCAGCAACTATAACCTCTCCACAATCTGCTTCTAAGGCTCTATGATAAACATGTACAATCATGGGTAAACCTTCTATTTCGGCCAAAGGCTTTCCTGGTAATCGTGAAGATTCCATTCTGCTGGGTATAATTATTACATTTTTCATATTGCTATTCTATTCGATTAAATTTATTAAGTATCCGTAAAGATTGTCTCATATTCAAATAATTATTGAAAATTATGATAAAGAGAAAAGAAACTTAAGAATGAAATTTAAAGATATAAATAAATTTTTCCTCTCTTTATTAATTGTTTTTGCATCACTTTGGGGACTTAATAGTATCAGCAATAAGATTTTCCAAATGGATTCGATTGATTCCATGGGTAAGGAAGAAATCTATGCCAAGGCTCTTGTCGAAGCTGAAAGGCTAAAAAGGCTTCATGATGAAGTAAATAAAGATTTATTGCTTGTTGAAAGAACTGTTACTCATACTGTCTTGGGGAGAAGTGAACTAAAAAATAAAATAAAAGAAAAGGAAGAATTGGCTAAGAAAACCAAAACCATGACAACCTTGGAGGGTATAAAATCGGAAATTAGAATTCTTGAAAATGAGCTTAAAAATATTATCGTTAGTAAGTCACATAAGATTCTTGGTAGAGGTGACATACAAAGAAGAATTGATAGAAAAGAAAAAGAAATTTCAATATTAAGGGCAATAAGCTCAACATTCGCAGAAAATATTGACACAAGTGAAATAGCTATGGCGTCAAATATAACAACGAATCAAGAAATAAACTTAGAAGAAAAACCTAAGTTGACTTTCGAACAAATGTTAGCATCAGCATCAGTTGATAAAGGAAAGAAAGTATCAATGAAATGCACTGCATGTCATGGTTTTGAACTTAATGGACAAAACCGAATTGGACCAAATTTGTGGGCTATATTGAATACGGAAAAAGCATCAAAAGAAAATTTCAAATATTCGAATTCACTTAAATCCTTGGGAGGAAACTGGACTATAGAAGATATAAATCTTTACCTTAAAAGCCCAAGGAAATACGCTCCGGGTAATGCTATGGCATTTGCTGGACTTAGAAAGGATAAAGATAGAGCCAATTTGATAGCTTATTTAAATTCCTTATCCGAAAACCCACTTTCACTAGTCGGTGCAGATTGATGAGGGTTACGTTACTTTTTTGTTGTTTTTATTAAATTTCGTGTTCTAATTATATTGATTAAAGGTATTAATTTATAATTAATAAATTGATTCAGACACATTAAATCTGAAAGTAAGGGGAAAAATTGAAATCATCCAAAAAAGATATTGTAAAATCTAATCCTTCAATGGGCGTAGATATAACAAAGGCACCAGAACCCAAGTTAGGCAACAAACCCATATTGGGCGATAGATATACTTCTAAAGAATTTATGAAACTAGAGTGGGAAAGATTATGGACAAAAGTTTGGCAAGTCGCCGGCCTAGAACAACAATTGGAAAAACCCGGAGATTTTTTCACTTTTGATTTTGGCCCAGAAAATATTCTTTGTGTAAAAGGCGAAGATTCAAATATTCGATGCTTTTATAATGTCTGCCAACATCGTGGTAATCAACTCGTTCAAATTCAAGAAGGAAATTTAGAAAGCTTTTCTTGTGCATATCATGCTTGGAAATTTGGTTTGGATGGGAAACTTAATTGGGTTCCTGACGAGGAGGATTTTGTTCAAGGATCACCATGCGGAAAAAGGAATCTAATAGAGATAAAGTCTGAAGTATGGCAGGGCTTCATCTGGTTTAATTTGGATCCACAATGTGACAGTTTAAAAAATTATCTTGAACCTGTGATGACGCATCTTGAGAATTATCCCATTTCTGAGATGAAAAGGACGCATTGGGTAACTGTTGAGGAAGGCAATTGGAATTGGAAATGCGTTCAAGATAACTTTAATGAATCGTACCATACTCCCTATGTTCATCCTGCTCTAAAATATATTGCCGATGAGAAGTATTATGCATGTCAGTTTGATCTTTATGAAAGTATGCACTGCCGAATGCTTATGCCTGGTTTTATACCAAGCAAGAGCGTTTATGACGAAGAAGACAAGGTTCTCGAATCCCTAGGACCACACATGGAATATTGGGACATGAAACCAGAGGACTATAAAGGTAAGTTACTTGAAATAAGGGGAGATATCCAAAAACAAAAACGCAATTTGGCAAAAAATAAAGGGTATGATTTTGCAAAGTTTAATGATGGTCAGTTGACGGACCACTATCACTATACAATATTTCCCAATATCTCTTTCAGTGTAAAACCTGACGGAATGCAATGGTTAAGGGGAACACCACATCCTACCGATCCCACAAAGTGTTTTTTCGATTATTGGTATCTCACCTGGTTCCCTGAAAATATTAAAGAATATTATTCACCTATGTTAGGCAAGATGACTGACATTTCTGTAAAAGCAAAAAATGTTAGAGGGAAAGTGGGAGAAATAGATGTCGGTTCTGGTATAGAAGAAGATGTAGCAATATGGCAGAGTCAACAAAAAGGTCTGAGCTCAAGAGGCTACATTGGCGACTGCATGCCAGCTCAAGAAAATAGAATACGATTTTTCCATGAAAATATTGATCGTTATCTCTTTGGGGATAGCGGTGGAGACGCTTAAGGAACGAAAATGACCAATAACCTAGAAGTAGCAGCTACAAAAATCGAAATATCTGATGTTGTTTATAAATATTGTCGAGCAATCGATAGGATGGACAGAGAACTTTTGGAATCGGTTTTTCATGAAGACTCTATCCATCATCATGGCGAATATGAAGGACCCTCTTCGGATTTTTGTAATTTTGCCTTTGATATACTTTCTGAAATGGAGTTTACGCAACACCATATCGGAAATATTTTAATCGAAGTTGATGGTGATACCGCTTGGTCTGAATCCTATTGGACGGCTTATCATCGAATTGCTAAAGGCAAAGAATCGGAGATGGGATTTTTGGCAGAACATGATTCTAGCATTGACGAGGATGTTTTTGTAGGTGGTAGATATATTGATCGGTTCGAAAAACGTGATGGACAATGGAAGATAGCCAAACGACAGGGTGTTCATGATTGGGTTAGATATGAACCTGCCAATGAGAAAGGGC
>CETA01038203.1_pt1 | contig 23173 bp, 21 predicted proteins | sample 531251 | NCBI WGS metagenome assembly CETA01 (sample SAMEA2622362, study PRJEB7988) | marine metagenome | biome: marine biome (ENVO:00000447); feature: mesopelagic zone (ENVO:00000213); material: "saline water (ENVO:00002010), including plankton (ENVO:xxxxxxxx)" | depth 380 m
GCTGCTGGTTCTTCAGCTGCTTTTGCTGCTTCTTGAGCTTTACGGGAAGGTTTCGATTCTGCAACAGGCGGTTCTGTCACACTGGTTCCTTCGGGTAAACCTTTGTAATCATCCCAGGCACCTGAAATTTTCAATAACTTCTCAACTCTCTCTGATGGTTGCGCACCATTATTAAGCCAATGAATAGCTTTTTCATTCTCAATTTCTATGACTGAAGGATCCTGCTTTGGATCATAAAAACCTATAACTTCAATGAATTTACCATTGCGTGCTTTACGCTTATCTGCCGCTACCACTCGGTAGGTCGGTTGTTTCTTTTTGCCCATTCGCATCAAGCGAAGTCTTACGGTCACGTCTATACCACTCTCTCTTTTTCTAATTCACTACCAAAGATATTTTTGCATCTTACAGTCCAACAGTCTGCCTTATTTTGACAGGATTCACGCCACTTTAAAGAAACACATAAAAAAATTCAGATCTATGCATTCTCGTTCTGCAGATCAATTCTAAATGGTAAAAACCAATATTCAAGCATCTCGTCCTTACCTAACGCGTAGTTCGCCCACTTCCATCTTCTTGTAGACAGCCTCAGCGGTCTGTCCTGCATTCAGGTGGGTGGAATCGACGACATACTTCTCGTACCCGTCGAGACGGGAGGTGAACTCGCCGTACATCTTGTCGAGGACCTCACGTTCGACCTGCTCCTCAACCGAACGTGCTCGGTTTCTTTCGAAACACACATCACTGGTTGGCAGGAGGATGACGTAATGCCAGATAATCCCGTGGTTGAGAAAATGATCCGCGACTAAGTTCACGAACCAGGGGCCGACGATTCCATCTACCACGACCAAGTACCCGCCCTTTGCGTATTCGGCAGTAGCCGCTGTAACGGCTCTCATGACAGTGGTGTTCTGCTCATGTGATTCTGACCGCCAAGGCCTCTGGTAGCCGCTCCTAATGAACTCCTCCAAGAAGTAATCCGCCCGAAGGTGGACACTCAGGTCCCACCGGTCGGCGATGAGTGCAGCGACAGTGCTCTTACCAGCTGCCGGAGGGCCGGTCAGAACCAAAACTTCGCCAGGGTCCACGACAGGACGGTAACCCTTCCTACTGATACTCGTCATCTAATGACGCAAGACGAACAACGGCTTCTGAAATTTTTTCTCCCCTTATATACTCGAGCGTAACCTCATCACCTGGAAGTCGAAGTTGGATATCAGCCCTTAAAGCTTGCATATTCAGAATTGGTCGCCTATCCACACGAACAATTAAGTCCCCTACTTCCAATCCTGCTTTATGCGCCGGTGATGATTCCTGGACTTCTATTATCAACGCCCCTGCCCTTCCGTCTGTGGGCGTCTCTCCAAGTATTCCCAGAAAAGCAGTTCCTATAGGTTCTCCGGAAATTAAACGTTGCGCCACAAGCAAGACAGTGTCACTAGGTATGGCGAAACCAACTCCGACGTTTGCTGACAAAAAACCCTCTGTTCTTATTGAAGTGTTCATCCCTATTACATGTCCGTTTCTATCAGCAAGTGGTCCTCCCGAATTACCTGGGTTAATAGGGGCGTCAGTTTGTATCATTGCGACCCCTGCGCACTCAGCGCTCATCGTTCCCGCTATTTCACAACCGTACGAAGGTTCCACTCGTCCAATCGCACTTACTATTCCGGCTGTAACTGTTTGATTCAATTCAAAAGGACTGCCGACTGCTACAGCTAATTGTCCCACACGCAGATTTTGACTTGAACCAAACCGTGCGGGCGTCAAACTATTATCGACATCAGCAAGTTCAATAACTGCCACGTCGCGCCTGATGTCTGAACCGATGACTCTAGCTTCCACCATTCTTCCGCTAGGCAGAAGCACTTGAAGTGTCTCAGAATCTTCCAAAACATGGGCATTAGTGACTACTCGACCTTCATCGTCTAAAGCTATTCCCGACCCCTGTCCTGTTTCAGAACGAACTATTACTACTGAACGAGAAACTGCGTCTGCTACTGCTACTACAGGTTCTACTTCTGAATTAGACAAAGTCATTTCTGCAATAATCGCTGCTACTTCACTTTCAGTTAACTCTGAAGAATTATTAACAAGTGCCTCCATCAGTTCTTGAACTGCAACGATTTGACTCGATGCCAAATTTACCGACGAGACTTCACTGTCGTCTCCACTTATCACCCAACTAAAAATAACCGCTCCGGTTAAGAGAACTATAAATAAACCTGCAACAAGAAATAACAATCCAATTTTTCTCATACTTTTTTGATCTGAGATTACAGGTCCAGGCAACAAATCTGGAAACGTTTGTTCATTTTGCTCAAAACTATGAGGTTCCGATTCATTCGTTTCATCTTCTGTAAAAGGTTCTAAATCTTCTTCCATGAAGTAAATCTATTATCTCTGAAGTCAAAAAGAGCTTAATATTTCATCCTTTTATCAATCTGGGCAGCCAAATCGTAAAAGTAGAACCCACACCCTTAGTTGAGCGAACGGTGCTCCTGCCGCCATGGCTTTCAACAATTGTTTTCACTATTGCCAAGCCAAGACCCGAACGACCAGCTTCTCGAGCTGATATCTCATCAGCTTTCCAAAACCGGTCGAAAACTTTCTCAGAATCTTCAGGTTCCAGTCCCAGCCCTTCGTCACGAACAGAGATCCAAACCATCTCTTTATCACTCCCAGCTTTTACATAAATGTGTTTACCTTTTTCAGATACCCGAATGGAGTTGCTTAGAATATTGGCAAAAGCACGTCTCAGCGCTGAAGAGTCACCTACAACTTTCAAATTTGAGTCACACTCACTCTCGAGTAAGACTCCTGATGACTTTGCTTCTGCTTGAAAATCTTGAACAGTGTTAATGACTAGTTCCGATAAGTCTAAATCGGTTCGTTGCAAATCTGGTCGTTCGTGGTGTGCGTAAAGAAGTAGATCGTCTACGAGCTTTCCCATCCGGTCTGATGCCCGACTTGCCACCTCGCCTGCTGTAACAAAATCCTCGATTGTTGAATTTGGGTCTGCTATTACAACTTCCAAATTTGCCCTCAGAACAGCCAACGGGTTTCGCAATTCATGTGCTGCTTCTTCAACGAATTCGCGTTGGTCCCGAAAAGCTCTATCAAGTCTTTCAAGCATGTCATCGAAAGTGTCCGCCAGGTCGCGTAGCTCATCTGCAGGTCCCCTTAAATCGATTCTTTTCGACAAATCAGTGGCTGATATTTCACGTGCTGCAAAAGTAATGTGTTTTATAGGCTTCAAAACTATTCCTGCTACATACCAGCCAACTGTAAGGCTTATAAGTAAAAGCCCAGCGAGAGCTAGAAATATGTAGTTGCGTAATTGTTCAACCGCATTTTGATTAACTTTTTCTTCAAACAGTATGAATTCTTGAATCTCTTCAGATTGACTAGATTCACCTTTTTGCAACTCGTCTTGTCTAATCTCGATGTTTTGCTGTGAGATCTCCTCATCTGAAAGTGACTGCGAAAACGAAAGATATATAACGCCTAAAACTATTGAAGCCAACCCGAATAGGAGTACAGAGTAAAGCAAAGCTATTCGTGTTCTAATACTCCCGAGCCTTTGGGTTCTTTCTTTTGAATTCAATGCTTAGACCTACTTCTCTAAAGTTTCTAGAAGTGGATCTTCCAATAACCGGTAACCGCTACCGACAACTGTTTCTATTAAATCAATCTCATCGTCAACTGATATTTTCCGTCTCAAAGTTCCTACTGTTACCCGCACTGTGTTAGTAACAGGGTCAGCGTGCTCATCCCATACATGATCCAGTAACTCTGATTGGGAAATTACTTGACCTGGTTTCGCCATGAAGTATCGCAATAGTGTGAATTCCTTTGAAGTTAGTTCAAGAAACCTTTCACCTCTTCTAGCGATATGTCTAGAAGTGTCGACCATCAGTGGACCTATTTCTATGACAGAGCCTGTCCCTCCAGAGTCACGTCGTAATAATGATCGAACTCTTGCAGCCAGTTCATCAAAAGAAAAAGGTTTTACTAAGTAGTCATCGGCACCTACATCTAAACCTTGAATCCGATCTTCAATAGTGTCTCTAGCCGTTAGCATCAGCACTCGTGGAGTAATCCCCTGAAACGACGATGTTCTGAGCGAGTTGCATACCTCTAGACCATCTAAATCAGGCATGTTCAGATCTAAACAAACCAAATCGTATGGATTCCAAGATGCTTTTGCTAAAGCTTCTTCACCACTTGTCGCCGTATCTACTGCATAACCTTCTCGCTTTAGTCCACGCGCTAAAGCTGCTACTAGATCTGGTTCATCATCAACTACTAGAATGCGCACACTTTGACGCTACCTTGACTAGCAAATGTGGGGTAATCGGCGTGGCTATTTCTAGCTAGCCAGCATGCCAAGGCGTTCCGCTGAACGCGTTGCCTCAACTCTTTCGCTGACAACTTTTGAAGAACCACCTGAGGCCATGGAAACCCCATAAAGGCAATCTGCCGCTTCCATGGTTCTCTTTTGATGTGAAACTATTAGAAGTTGAGATTCATTACGGAACTGGTCGACTAATCCAAGAAAACGGAAAAGATTTACATCATCCAACGCAGCTTCAACTTCGTCCATTACATAGAAAGGTGAAGGTCGGCTTCGGAAAACTGCAAAAAGGAAGGCGAGGGCTGTTAAAGATCTTTCGCCTCCAGAGAGTAGGGAAAGTTTTTTCACATTTTTTCCTGATGGTCGGGCCTCAATATCTATTCCTGTATCCAAAAGATTTTCCGGATCAGTTAAAGATAATTTTCCGCGTCCTCCCGGAAATAGGACCTCAAATAAATCGCTGAAATTAGTTGTCACTTCAGCAAATGCTGAAGCAAAAACTTCTTTTATTTCAATATCAATAGAACGAATGACCTTTCGGAGTTCTTTTCTAGTTGATCTGACATCTTCAAGTTGTTCCTCGAGAAATTCATAGCGTTCTTTTAGATCATCGAATTCGTGCAAGGCTAAAGGATTTATTGGTCCTATGAGTTTCAATTCTCTCTCAAGTTCAGCTATTCGTTCAGAAACGCTTAACCCTTCGGGTAATTCTGGAGTTGACAGTTCACCGACTGAACTGGGTTCTCTGTCAAATTCAGATCTCATCATCTCGGTCAAATTCTCTAATTTTAATCGAGTCTCAGCTCTTTCTATTTCTAAGCGAGACTGTTCATCTCTTAAAGTTCTTATCTCATCTTCTCTTTTTCTGCGTGATGATCGAAGCTCATCTAATTGTGAAGTTATCTCTCGGACACGATCAGACTTGTCTCTTCTATGCATTCTCAAGTCTTCTAAACGCTGTTCTATAGTTTCAGTTCTGCTGTCAAGTGAGTCAATTAAGAAGGCTGTAGCTTTTTCTTTCTTTTCAATTATTTCGCTTCGGTTACTCACTTCTTTTCTTTCCCCAGAAAGTCTTTCTAATCGCGCATCGAGTTCACTCACCCTGGCTTTTACAACAGCTAATCTCCCCTGAATATCGGCAGACCTTACTTCGCATTCTGTCCGTCGAGCAGCAGTTTCAGCAGATCTACTTTCAAGCCGACTTCTTTCATCTGTCATTCTCTGAGCGGCCTGAACTGACGTTTTTTCTGCTTCCTCTAGTTCTTCTAAACGGATTTGCAATTCAGTAATTTGACGTTTCTCATTCTTGATTCGCTGATCATTTTCAATGATTCGGTCTTGGATTACTTGATTTTCTACATCATTGGCTTTTTGTTCAACTTTAATTTTCTGAAGTGCCTCAGATAACGACGACTCACTACGTTTACATTTTTCAAACTTTTTTTGTGTTTCTTCTAAGTGAGTTTCAATCTCTTTGATTTGTGCTTCAGTTTTGGAAAAAAGGAGTTGTTTTTCTCCCACCTTTCTCTCTTCTGTAGAGAGACGATTTTCAGCATCTGTCAAGATGTTCTTTATGTCCCCTTGGTCTTTTTGGCCGACTCTCCATCCAAGAGAACCAAACCTGTCTCCACTCTTATTCACAACTGTGATTTCAGGATTGTTTACAACAATTTCAACTATCTGGTGAAGATCACCTTCATGGACTATCACATTGGCAAGAAGTTGGTCTAGAAACGAGTTAAGGGTTTCATTCGTTGAACTGACATGTCTACGAAGTGGATTTTCAGCATCTACCAAGTGTAATTCTGCAAACCGTGTGTCAATAGCTAGCACTGACGCTGATCTTGTTTTCACGTCAATATTGCTTAACGCTTCTATTGCATTTTCTTTTGTATCGAAAATAATCGTAGAAAAAAAATCTCCAACTGCAGATTCAAAAGCCTTTTCGAAGCCAGTCTCGATTTCAATTGAATCTCTCAAAAACCCTAAACTCCCGTTGCTTGTCACTGTCTGCTCATCTGTCGATGTCTGACCGATACTGTTGATTGCTTGAGTCAAAGCCTCTATCTCTATTCGCGTACCTCTTAAATTTGCTTTTGCTTCGACTAATTCTTCCCATGCAGAATTGCGGATGTCTCTTTGTCTCTTTACTTCTTCTTGATCGTTAGTGATACTTCCTGTTAAAGCCTCATTTTCTTGTCTTACTGAACTCAGATCGTCAATTAGTGAGCTTAATTTTTCGTTGATTTCTATTTCTGGTTGCTTAAATTCATCCAACTTTGCTTGGAAGCGATTTTTTTCCGACTCTTTTTGATCAACGGAAGCTTTTAGAACACCTAATTCACCTCGTATCTCCGAAGCTCGGCCTCCTATTACAGGAACCCCGTCAGCCCAATCAGTTTTAAACGTTGTCCAATCAGCTGTTAATTCTTCTTCTAGTTGTTTCAAGGTTTTAATCTCGGGAAAAAGCAATTCTTCCTCTTTGGTTAAACTTTCCTCTTCTTTTTTTGCTTTAATCAGTTCAACCTCTAGCCCAGCTATTACTTCTGATGACACGAGAGTGTCACGATCTCGTTCTATTCCTTTTTGGCGTTCTACTAAAACTGCTTTAAGACCTCGAGTTCGTTCTCTAAGAGCCTCAAAACGAACTAATTGGTCGCCCAAATCGTCCTCTCCTCGCGAAGCTAACTCACTTTCAGCTGTTGAAATTTTAGTTTCGAAGCGTTGCAGCTCACTAACGCTCTGAGTTTCCTGTTTGGCTAGATCTGCTCGTCTCTCTGACTCGCTTGAAGCCAAGCCTTTCAATTCGTTAAATTCTTTACTAAATCGAAACAGGCGAAGAGATTTTAACTCTTCTAAGAAATTGCCATGTTTTCTCGCTGCTTCTGCTTGTCTTTCTAATGGTTTTAGTTGTCTTTTCACTTCACGCTGCATATCACCAAGTCGGTCAAGGTTCGAACCTGTTGAATCAAGTCGTCTTTCTGCTTTTTCTTTCCTCTTTCGGAATTTCAATATTCCTGTAGCGTCTTCGATTATGGAACGGCGATCTTCTTCTCGTGCATTTAAAACCGCGTCTATTTGGCCTTGTGAGATAATTACGTGTTGTTGTCGTCCGACACCGACATCTGAAAGCAACTCTTGGATATCAAGCAGTCTGCAAGGTGAACCGTTAAGTGAATATTCACTTTCTCCGCTTCTAAAAAGAGTTCTTGTGATAGTAATTTCTGGAAAATCTAAAGCAAGGCTGCTATCAGAATTGTCGATTGTTAGTGATACCTCCGCTCTTCCAAGAGCACTTCTGTCAGTTGTGCCAGCAAAAATCACATCATCCATTCGTTGTGATCTGACTGCACTCGGAGCCTGTGCTCCTAAAACCCATGCGATGGCATCTACAACATTGGATTTACCGCTTCCATTTGGCCCAACAACAGCAGTTACACCTGGCTCAAGGTCAAGTGTCGCTGAGTCAGCGAAAGACTTAAAGCCTTTTATAGTTAGACGTTTCAAGAACACTTACGCGACCATAGTCAGTAAGCAAAGGCTCTTGGTTTCATTCAGAAAAAATTTTAGTTTTGTGGCTCTAAAGATTTAAACTTGAGTTTCACAAAAAAATGTCCAACGACCTTTGTGTTTTACTTTTTGAACTGGTTTTTTACTTGTAGGGCTGAACAAACCTTCTCTTTCATAAACTGCTAAATGCTCAGCGAATCCACCAGGTTCTCCGAAGACGTCGACGAATTGCCTTTCTTCGATTGAAGTTCCACGGTATTTGACTGCTTCTACGACCACCTCAACCACTGAACGGTAAAGGCGCCTGACCTCTTGTATGGAGAGAGAGTCACTTTGTCTGTCATGACGTAACCCTGCATGAAAAAGAATTTCGTCACTGTAAATGTCGCCAACTCCTACAACTACTGATTCGTCACACAAAAGAGACTTCAAGTCAGTCGATTCTCCTTCTCTCAGCACTCGTTTTGCGAATTCAGTCCATGGTTCTGGTTCTACGGCTGGATCCATTCCCATCAGTTTGAACTCTGGGAATTTCTCTTCGACGAATTCCGGGTCTTCTAGATCGACTAATGAAAATACGCTGACTTTCGAGCTTTCTTTAGGGTCTACAAGCCTTAACTGACCTCCTACTGTGAAGGTGATTTTCAAAACGGTGTCTTTATCAGTGGCAGCTTTCGTGGCATGTCTTCTTAATGACGCTCCAACTCCAAGCTTTATGAAAAGAAGTTTTTTATTGTCTAATTCGGTCATTATGTAAAGGCCTTTTCGCTCTACTGAACCCAGTTTCGTGCCGACTAGTTCTGAGTTGAATGCCTTCTTATTTTTGGAACCTTCAATAATAGCGAATAAGGAAATATCAACTGCTTTAATCTTTTTTCCTCCTATTTCACGATCAAGATCACGTCTAATCGTTTCAATCTCTGGGAGTTCTAGAGGGAGACCCAATTTTTTCCCCTTTCTCTTCAAATTCAAAAAAACTGTACGCCAGATTCGCTGCTTCTTGCTCAGCTTTCTTCTTAGAAGTCCCATAAGTTGGGCCGAACCTGTGAGCGCCTATCTCAACCGTCGCACAAAAGCGTTTTTCATGGTCAGGCCCATCAGCATCAACGAAATAAATTGGTGCTGGTTCTGATATTTGCACTGTCAACTCCTGCAATCGGGTTTTATAGTCCATCAAACCTGGTTCCAATGCTGTTAAAGCAATTTTTTCAGAAAACAATTTTTCTATTACTAATTTTGCGGTTTCTATTCCTCCATCTAAGAAAACCGCACCCAAAAGCGCTTCAAAAGAATCTGCAAGAATGGATTCTTTTTGACGTCCCTGTGCTGACTCTTCACCTATGCCTAAAGCAATTGCATCGCCGAGATGAATTTCTTGAGCGACTTCATAAAGAGCTTGTGAACTGACCACGCCGGATCTGATTTTTGCGAGATCCCCTTCCGGTTTATCTGGATAGTTTTCAAATATATTTTTTGCTACCAGTAAACCCAAGACAGCATCTCCGAGAAATTCAAGTCTTTCATTAGAATTTCCCTTATTTTCTGAGCACCAGGACCTATGTCTTAATGCATTAGACAAAATCTCAATGTCATTAAATTTGTAGCCGATTCCTTCTTCGAGTTTCAGTCGAGTCTCTTTTTCAAGGACTGGCTGTTTTCCGAGTTCCGGATTAGTTGAAACGAGAGACGACATAATCGACGGCATCTCGCACTGTTCTAAGGTCTTCCAGATCATCATCGTCGATCCTGAAACCGGAAGAACGTTCGCTTAATTCCTCTTCTAAAGCTTCCACTAGTTCAATTAAAGCAAGAGAATCTGCTCCAAGGTCGTCAGCGAATGAAGCGCCTTCTGCAATACCAGAAGGATCTATTTCAAGAATATCTGCTAAACGTTCTCTCACAAGATCTAAGACCTCGTCGCGCTCGATTGGGGCGCCTTCCATATGGGTTTCTGCGGGCAAAAGAACTCCTTGCTTTTGGCTGGTGATTTCTCCAGCGTGTACTCATCCTAGCCGAGTGTCAAGTTATAAGCTCGTGGGATCATATCTATCGAAATTCATTCAAATTAGCTGAAAGATGATCTCAGGCTTTCGACTATGTTGGCCTCATCCATTTCAGCAGCGACTTTTATAGCGTTTTCAATAGCTAAGGCTCCTGAAGAACCATGACTAATTATGCAGACCCCTTTCACTCCAAGGAGCATTGCCCCTCCATAGGTATCTGGATGGAAGAGCTTAAATAATTCATCAAGTTCAGGTCCTAAGATTTCCAAAGCTGATGCTGCTTCTGGTCGTGAAGTCATTTTTTCCAGCATTGTTGAAAAGAATGTCTTCATAGTTCCTTCGATTGTCTTTAAAGCAACATTTCCTGTAAAGCCATCCGTTACTGCTACGTCAGCAGTGTCAGTAAGTAGGTCTCTTCCTTCTATATTGCCGACAAAAGAGCCCCCGTTGAATTGAGCTGTTGAGAAACTCTCGAAAGACTCTTTGATCAAAGGGCTACCTTTCCCGGGTTCTTCACCAATAGAAAGCAGGGCTACACGTGGTTCCTTTATGTCAAGTCTGTGCTGTGCAAAAACTGCACCCATTTGACCGAATTGAAGCAACCATTCCGAATTGCATTCAGAATTTGCCCCTGAGTCCAAAAGGACAGTCGGAGTTCCGCCAGGTGACGGCAATAAAGTAGCAATCGCTGGACGAGCAATATTTTTTATACGACCCATTCTCAATAATGCGCTAGCCATTGTTGCTCCGGTGTTCCCGGCGCTCACCATCGCAGAAGCTGCTCCGTCTCTTACTGCTTCTGCTGCTCGCACGAGAGAAGAGTCCTTCATTTGTCGAACACTTGATCCCGCTTCTGCATCCATTTCGATAACTTCTGATGCTGGCAGAATTGGAATTTCCGTAATCTCTTCCAACACTTCAGGTTTCCCAACTAGCAAGACAGGGATTCCATGATCGTCTATGGCCTTTTGAGCCCCAGCGATGATTTCGTGCGGAGCGTTGTCACCGCCCATAGCGTCAACTGCAACAGGGAGCAATTTAGATTCCTTTAACCTTTTATTAAACGTTTTGTAAAACCGTGAATGGGTTCACAATTTTTAATCAACGTCAATAACCTGTCTTCCGGCGTACCAACCGCAATTAGAGCAAATCCGATGAGGCCTTTTGATGGATCCGCAGCGCTCGCAGAGACTCCGAGCTGATTGTCGTATAGGCCAAGCTGACGCTCTTCTGCTTCTACCTTTTGCCTTTGAAGTTTTTTTCTTTGGGACAGCCATGACTGCTTTTCCTTGAGTTTTGCTATTTTGCTCTACCTTTGGGAGCAAACTTAGGCTAGCGCAACCGTGAGTGAACTGATACCAGATTCAGGATTCTATTTGGCTTCTTTAGCTTGATTATTCCTTCAAACGGTCTAGAACCGCCCACCTTGGATCACCTTTTTCTTCATTTTGCAAGTTTGCCCCATCTTCTACCACTGGAAACTCCTCCGGTTCAGAACCCTGACAAGAGGGGTCACATAAAGGTGATAAAGGCAAAGCCAGAAGAACAGCGTCTCTTATCAAAGGTTCCAAATTAAGATCCAATTCATCGAAGAAATAGACATCTGCTTTCTCACTTACTTCAATTCCTTCATCGTCAAATGTTTTTCCTTCTTCGACGAAATTTTCACTGACATTTAGCTTCAATTCTCCTTTAATAGGTTCAAGACACCTACGACACTCTGCGGTCCATTCAGCAAGAAGTAGACCTTGTGCATTGATTTTGTTCCCATCAGGAATTAATTCGAGATTAACCTCAACTTTTCCATCATTAATCTTTGAAAGGCCTATTTGTAGGTCACCAAGAGAGGTTATAAGAGAAATTTCTCGTGGTTTCCCACCTCCTCGTCGAATAGCTGTTAAAGGTATGCGAAGGTTTTGTATTTCAGTGTTCACTAGCGGTCAGCGTCATCTTGGTCAAAAAGAAAAGTTTCTGACTGGGAATCCGATGGGCCTTTAGCTTCTATTTCTTCTGCTATCAATCTCTCTTTTTCTCGATCCAGTTCTGTCTCCTGAAGACGAAGACGGCCTGCCGTGACAGTATCTTTTGTCGTCGCTAGGATCCTTTCAAAACTGCCAAGTTTTTGATCGCAGTATTCTTCGGTTTGTCTTCTCATTCGAATAGTTTCTTCTCGTGCAGCCTCAACCATCTGGCGTGCTCTCATCTCGGCGTTTCTGACAACTTCCGTTCTTTGTACAAGTCTTTCCGCTCTTGCTCTGGCCAATTCGAGGATTTCATCACCTTCGCGTCTTACTTTTGTCAAAAATTCTTCTCGTTCCTTCAGGAGCCACCTCGCTGCTCTTACCTCTTCTGGGAGTCTTGATATGGCTTCGTCTACCATTGCTAAAAGTTCTTCTTGGTTGACCATCGATGAGGAGGACAATGGCATGGGTCTAGCTGAAGCCACGAGTTCTCGAATCTGACGGAAGATGGCTTCTACCTGAGGTGGCCTGTAGGGATCCGGAGTCGTTGGAGTGGGGTCGGGGAATACTGAGTCGTCCAAAATTAAGACTTTCCTTCTAAATGTTTTTGCACCAATTCAGGAACCATTTGAGACACATCTCCACCGAGTTTTATCACTTCGCGAATAAGTCTTGAAGCCAAAAATGAGCTTCGTGAAGCTGAAGGCAGGAACAAGGTTTGCACTCCAGAAAGAGCGGTATTCATTTGAGCCATTTGTAGTTCAGATTCGAAATCAGAAACAGCCCTGAGGCCTTTTATTATGAAGTCGGCTCCTACCTCTGTTGCTAAATCGACCACCAGTCCGTTGAACTTTGTCGTTCGGACGTTTGGAAGATGTTTGAGACTCTCTCCTATCAAAAACATTCGTTCTTCCAAGTCGAATAAGCCATCACCTTTTGATGGGTTGACTAAAGCAGCTACAACTACTTCATCAAAGAGGTCAGAAGCTATTTCTGCAAGCTCAACATGTCCGTTGTGTATTGGGTCGAAAGATCCTGGATATAAGACACAAGCCATTTTTAATAAACCCCCTGACATTCACTGCCAAATCGTTGACTAAAAGCTAATAAGTACATTATTTATTTGGGTCGATTATTACTACTACGCTACTCCCATACTGGCGTATGGAGTCAACATGCCACTTAGGACCTGGATCTATTTCTCTATTCGATTCGATTACTACGATTTCAGGTTGTTTTTGAAAGAGTATGTCTAAGAGCTTAGGCCAATCCTCAAAGCCATAAGGGGGGTCTAAAAGCACCAAATCCAAAGGTTTTGAATTTTTTTGCAACCAGTTCACTGAATCCTCTTTGACGATTTCTGCTTTTTTTTCAAATCCTGTTTTTTTTAAGTTTTCTTTTACCAGTTCTAAACTTTCAGATGATTTATCGATAAATGTCGCTTTTTTAGCTCCACGTGAGAGAGCTTCTATACCTAAAGCACCTGTACCAGCGAAAAGGTCGAGGACTTCAGCTTCTTCGATTATGGAACGGCTGTGTAAAGAATTAAAAATTGCTTCCTTCGCTCTGTCAGAAGTGGGTCTTATATCTAAACCTTTTGGAGCTGATAGACGTGTACCTCTTACTATCCCAGCTACTACTCTCATATTCTCAAACTTCCAAAAACTCAAAAGGCAAGGCGAACCTTCTTTCCTTATTCAAATGAAGGTTCCCTCCACATTAGTGGAACTATTGGACCATTCTTCAAGGTGACTTCACCAGTGACTTCAAAGCCATGCTTTTCATAAAGTGCTACATTTTCAGGATTACTGGATTCTAGATAAGCGGGAATTTTATCCTTATCACAAGTTTCAGTAATTTCAGTTATAAGGGCAGAAGCTAAACCTTTACCGCGTGCTTCAGGGCGCGTTCCTATGAAGGACAAGTACCAATGTTTTGTTTCAGGTTTGACTTCAAATAGAGGGCCCAAATTGACAAGTCGATCACTTATCCATTGTTCGCCCAGCACGGTGACCGCTGCAGCAATGGCTCCCGAAAAGGAAGAATCGTTTTCAGAGTCTTTGTCGGGTTTCTCCCATAGAGCGGCTGCCGATTTTTCATATCCGGAAGGAAGCAGTAACAGGTCAGTTTCTGTTCTAGATGCCAGGCGGTTTGCAAAAAAAGCTGAAAGCAACAGAGGTCTATATTCTTCGTCTTCGAATAAATATGACAGAACAGGGTCTTCCAGAAATGCCTCTGTTAGAGAAGCGACTGCATCTGGATATTGTTTAGGGTTCGCAATACGGGTTTGAGGGCTGTTCATTGGCATTTTCCTTTCACGACTTAAGAAGATAGTCTGCCTCAGATTCACCTAGAAAAAGAGTAACTTCTTCGGCTAGTTCTTTGATGGAAGCAAGGTCTCGTTCCATTAGAATCTCCGAGGCTTCCGTTCTTGCGATTTCAACCCATTCTTTGTCTCGGCGAAGTGAAGCTAGACGCAAGTCATTTCGACCTTTTTGCCTTTCCCCCATCACTGTTCCTTCGCCTCTTAGTTCAAGGTCCACTTCGGCCAGTTCAAAGCCATCAGTAGTGCGGACCATAGCTTTTATTCTCTCTTCCGCTTCTTTCGTTGTGGCTTCACCAACAAGAAGACATTGACTTGGGTGTTCGCCTCTCCCTACTCTTCCGCGTAGTTGATGTAGTTGAGCCATTCCGAAGCGAGCAGCATCCAAAATGACCACAATAGAAGCATTCGGCACATCGACGCCCACCTCTATAACAGTGGTCGCCACCAACACATCGATTTTCCCCGATCTGAAAGAGTTCATTGTTTCTTCTTTGCTTTCTTTGTCTAGGCGTCCATGAAGTAATCCCAGTTGAAAATCTTTTAAGGGGCCGTCGCTTAGATCTTTGTAGACCTCTTCGGCTGAATGGACTTCTAATTTTTCAGAATCTTCTATTAGCGGGCAAACAACATACGCTTGTCGACCGCTGTTCACCTCTTCTTTTACAGCCTCCCAAATCGTCGCATCATCAGCTTCCCATCTCGTGATTATTGGTATACGCCCTGGTGGTAACTCATCTAGAACTGACACATCAAGATCTCCGTAAACGGTCATTGCTGCAGTTCGCGGTATTGGAGTTGCTGTCATTACTAAAACGTCAGGAACTCTTCCATCTCTATTCTTTTCTTTTAAAGCTGCGCGCTGTTCAACCCCGAACCTGTGTTGTTCATCTATCACTACAGCTCCTAAGGAATTAAAAGAAACGCTTTCCTGTATCAAAGAATGGGTTCCGATAATGAAGTCGACGGTTCCATCTTCAAGTCCACGATTTATTCTCTTTCGGTCAACTGAAGATGTTCGATTCGTTAAAAGGTCAACCTGTAAAGGTCTATCGCCGAGAAGCGTGGTTGAATCCCCAACGATTAAGTCGCCTAACAATTTTGAAATACCTAAATAGTGTTGTTCCGCAAGCACTTCCGTAGGCGCCATTAAAGCACCTTGATGGCCTCCTTGTACCGCTTTTAGAAGTGTAAAAACAGCGACGATAGTTTTCCCTGAACCCACATCTCCTTGGAGTAACCGATGCATCGGAATTTCTTTTTGTAAATCTTCATGTATTTCATCCATCACTCGTCTTTGAGCGTCAGTTAGCTCAAAAGAAAGTTTTTCCAAAAAAGACCCCGTCAAGTTATCTTCGTTCGAATGCTTAATTCCGATTGAGGTTTTTTCAATTATTTTTTTTCTCTGCAATAACTCAAGTTGAATCCTGAAAAGCTCATCGAATACAAGCCTTCTTCTTGCCTCAGCTACCTCACTCATTGAATCAGGTCGATGGATCCCTTTATAAGCCGCTGAACGATCAACCAGTCTGTATTTTTTGAGTATTTCCGAAGGAACAGGGTCTGCAAAACCTCTTACTTTCATAACTCTTCGAAGAGCTTCAGCAACAAGTCGATCAACATCCCAACTATGTAGTTTTGCAACTCCTGACTGAGGGTAAACCGCTACAATCCTGCCTGTTCTGTCACCAACAAGATCAACAATTGGATTGGTCATCTGCAGTTGCCCTTGATAAATATCTGTCTTTCCGAAAACAACAGCATCTCTGCCCTGATTTAATTGTTTTTCTCGCCATGGCTGATTGAAGAAAACTAACTTCAAGGAACCAGTTGCATCAGAAGCAGTAACCTCAACGAGAGTCTTCCTGGAGCGCATTCGCCTGCTTCTAACTTTTTCAATATTGACGAGAACCATACCTTCTTCACCTGGTTGAAGAGAGTCCACGGTCGCCTCTTTGCTTCGATCTATATAACGACGTGGGTAATAGCTGATCAAATCGAAAATTGTATTTATGCCCACCTTGCTTAAAGACGCAGAAGTTTGCTCTCCAACACCATTAAGATCAGTTAAAGGGCGGTCCTCTAACTCTTTTAGAGCGACGCCGGGATCCGACACCTAATCACCTATTCGACACCTATGTAGTACGGGTATAAAGGCTGTCCGCCTTCATGAACTTCAACTTCAAGCTCTTCATATTCAGCATTAACCCATGCGACTATTTCATCTGTTTCTTTTTCATTGGAATCTTCTCCTGCGACAAGGGTTACGATTTCATGTTCGTCACTAATCATTTCCTTTAAAAGATTATTGGTAGCTTCGACAATGTTTTCAGCAATCACTGTTACTTTTCCTTTTTGCAGACCCAGGAAATCTCCCTTTTTTATTTCGCCGATTTCGCTTGTCGACTCGCTAACGGCTGTGGTTATTTCTCCTGATTCAACCATTTGTGAAGCCTGAGACATACCTGTTTGATTTTTCTCTGAAGTTGCTTCCGGGTCATAGCCAAGCAACGATGCAAAACCTTCTGTAACGGCGTGGGTCTCAACCACACGAACCGTTTTTGAAGTTTGTGAATCTACTTGCTCTGCCACTGCAACGATATTTGAATTGTTAGGCAAGATTATTACGTGTTCCGAAGCGGTGGCTTCTGCTGCTTCCAGCAGATCTGCGGTTGACGGATTCATTGATTGCCCTCCATTAACTATGCGGGTGGCTCCCAGAGATCGGAAAATTTCACCTATTCCGTCACCATTTGCAACCGCGATAACAGAACACCCGACCGGGTCTGCAATTTCATGATCATGATGGTTTTCTGCAACTTCTTCAAATAAGTCGGTTACTCGAATGTCATATGGTCTGCCAACGGAGATCCCAGCTTCAACAGCTGCACCGATATTGTTTGTGTGAACATGACAATTCCAAATATTTTCACCACCAACTACAACTATAGAATCCCCTATTCCTGACCAAGCTTTTTTGAAATCGGATATCAAGTCATCTGGCGCTTCTAAAAAGTACATCACTTCATACCTGGTTCCGCTATTGCTCGTCTCATCATGCACATCAAGAATTAAGGCATCCACAGAAACTGTGACGACCTCCGGTTCAGGCATTGGGCGGTCATCGAGTACGTGTAAAAGTGAATCCAGCATAAGCAGGAATCCGCTTCCGCCAGCATCAACAACTCCTGCTCTGGCTAAAACTGGTAAAAGTTCAGGTGTTGAATCCAAGGAACGTTTAGCTGCCTCTCGTGCTATTTCCGCAACTGGCAACAGGTCAGATTCCTCTGATACGGCCTTTTCTGCCGCTTCTGCTGTTTCTCTTACAACAGTCAGAATAGTTCCTTCAACTGGATTCCCGACCGCTTCGTAAGCTGCTGTTGCTGCTGTGTTAAGAGCTTCAGAGAACAAATTCGCATCGACAGTTTTTCTCGATGCACTTTTTATTTCAGAAACAAAACCTCTGAGGATTTGAGAAATAATTACACCTGAATTTCCCCGAGCCCCCATGAGAGAACCATGTGAGATGGCTTCGACAATATTTTCTAGTTCAAGATTTTCTTCCAAAGACTCGATCTCAGATACCACTGAATTAAGAGTGGCGGCCATATTAGAACCTGTATCACCATCTGGCACCGGATAGACGTTTAAAGAATTGAGGCTTTCTTTGTGGTCTTGGAGGGCATCACGAAAGCAATACATCAAGTTTGCAAGGTTCTTTGAATCTAAAGTTTCTAACGCCATAACTGCGATAGTACCTACTTAAAGGACCTCGATGCATTAGTTTTTATTTTTATGTTTGGAACCGCCGAATACTCACATACGATCAGGACTATTCACCCGCTTTCTTTTAGTGGGCTAGGCTCCCGGCAGCCTCCAAAAGTTAGATAGGAGAAAAATAGTTGCAAGGCGTAGTCAAGTCTTACGATCCAGGAACTGGTGACGGCCTCATAGTTCGCGACTCTGATCTCGTTGAATTCGAAATAGCAGATGGAGCTCTTGAAGGCTCAATATTTAGAATGCTTCGTCAAGGTCAAAGAGTAGTTTTCGAATTGGATGGGGATGATAACGCAACTGGTTTAAAACTTGGATCTGAAATAGATATGGGTACACCCAACTTAGACTGATATGAGTTCTGAAAATCCGCCAACACAAAATAGAGCACTGATCGACTGGGTCGCCCACTGGGAAGAAATTTTTGAACCTGCCCAAATCCACTGGTGCGATGGCTCTGAGGATGAATACGAGAAACTTACTAAAGAGCTAGTAGATTCCGGAACCTTTATCCGGCTCAATGATGAACTTCGACCAAACAGTTTTTTAGCAAGATCAGACCCTAATGACGTGGCACGTGTTGAGAGTGACACCTACATAGCATCAGTTGAAGAAATCGATGCTGGTTCAACAAATAACTGGCGTGAACCTAATGAACTAAAAGAAGAAATGCTCTCTCATTATCAGGGTTGCATGAAAGGCAGAACCCTGTACGTGATTCCTTTTTGCATGGGACCTATAGGTTCACCTATTTCACATATAGGTATTCAACTCTCAGACTCTCCCTACGTGGTAGCAAGTATGAAAATTATGACAAGGATGGGAAGTCCTGTTCTGGATGAACTGGGTGATGGCGACTTCGTGCCATGTGTCCACTCAGTCGGATTCCCGCTTGAGGAAAATGAAGAAGATGTCCCTTGGCCGTGTAATAAAGATGTCCGTTACATCTCTCACTTTCCCGAAACTCGAGAAATTTGGTCATACGGGTCCGGTTATGGCGGGAATGCTCTATTGGGTAAAAAGTGCTTTGCCCTTCGCATCGCTTCAACAATGGCTCGTGAAGATGGCTGGCTGGCTGAACACATGCTCATTCTAGGAATTACACCTCCTGACGGCGAAAAGCGTTATATAGCTGCTGCTTTTCCCTCAGCTTGCGGTAAAACAAACATGGCGATGCTGGTTCCTACTATTCCGGGTTGGAAAGTTGAGACCATTGGAGACGATATAGCTTGGATGAAATTCTCTCCTGATGGGCAGCTCCGTGCCATCAACCCTGAAGCAGGTTTCTTTGGGGTTGCCCCCGGGACTTCTAATTCAACTAATGAAAACGCTATGAAAACCCTTTGGGGAAATGCCATTTTTACAAATGTTGCACTTGACGAAAACAACGATGTTTGGTGGGAAAGGATGACGGAAAAGAAACCTGACTCACTTGTCGACTGGCAAGGGCGTGACTGGACTAGTGAGTCTGAAGAACCGGCCGCTCACCCGAATGCACGTTTCACCGTACCTGCAAGCCAATGTCCTTCAATCGCCCCAGAGTGGGAAGATCCGGAGGGAGTACCAATTTCGGCAATCATGTTTGGAGGTCGACGCGCTTCGAATGTTCCATTGGTAACACAAGCACGCGATTGGGAGCACGGAGTTTTCCTTGGTTCAATTATGAGTTCAGAAAAGACCGCTGCAGCCGCTGGAAAAATTGGTGAAGTCCGGTTTGATCCTTTTGCCATGCTGCCTTTTATGGGTTATAACGTGGGCGATTACATCAATCATTGGATAGAAATCGGTAAAGCTACTGATTCCAGTAAGTTACCGAAATTATTTTGGGTTAATTGGTTTCGGAAAGACGAAAATGGTGGTTTCCTTTGGCCAGGTTTTGGTGAGAACAGCCGTGTGCTTAAGTGGATTTTAGATCGTGTGGACGGAGCAGCTCAAGCTGTTGAGACTCCTTTGGGTCTGGTGCCTGAAATTGACGGTATTGATACCTCTGGGCTGGATCTGAAAGTTTCAGCTATGCAAAGACTTCTTGAAGTTGACTCAGATTCATGGTGTGAAGAAGTTACGTTAATAGAAGAGCATCTAAAAACTATTGGTGACCGACTACCCGAAGAGATGACTTCTCAACTCGATTATTTAAAATCTCGAATAGGTTTGGGAAACTGAATTAAATCGGCCCTAGGATCATCGATCGAATTCCTAGTCCCATTAAGAAAAGTCCAGCAAACCCGTAAAGCAAGTACCTTCGGTTCTCTAATTGATTACGGTAACCGTAAATTACTCCCACGCTTAGAGCCGCAGCAGACCAGTAAAGCAAATGAAACTTGGGGACTTCGATATCTTCTGACGAGGCTAATGCAACGCCTGAAAAAAGGTGGGCTAGAACCATAATCTGGGCGATTGCTGTTAGCCATGCGAGTGCTGCCACTCGAAACAGTTTGTTTCTATGGGCTTGAAGAGACCAGATGCCGGCCGATGCATTCAATAAGACCATCAACCATTCGATGACTTCATGGGTTCCTCGAAAGGAAGCTAGGACATTCATCAAATAGAGGTTCGGTCTGTCATGAAGCTCTTAGTTTGGTTATTTGCTTCGTCAGTTGAACAGATTTGATTTAAAGGGTTCATTCTCTTTTCTTGCTTCTTTTGGATTTATAAACCATTCGGTTCCGAAAACATTAACAAACTGGTCATTTGGAATCTGTAAAAAAAATGAATCTTCACCTATTTGACTTCGATGAGTTGAGATCGCTGCTCTTTTCTTTTCAATAAAATCGGAAACATTTATAGCGTGAGTGATTTCAGACTCGGCAGAACCAAAAGATTCCTCTTCTACTCGTTGCCGCCTCTCCTCTAAATCGTCACCTATTCCAGCCAGACCTTCATCTGGAGCTGTTTCCATGGCTAGTTCGATTGTCTTCTTAATCGAATCCCTGTTAAGGGTCGTCCACCTGATATTTTTCAGTCCAATCTGATCCGCCCAAAAAGTTCCCACCCTGTGGACCTGAATATGGTCTGGATGCCCGTATCCCCCATTCGGGTCATAAATAACCAAAAGATCAACTGTTTCCTCGCATAGAAGGTCAGCTAATCGCAAACTGGCTTCCTCAACATACGCTTGCCAAAAACACTCAGGGTTGGAGGTGGAGGGCGAGCCGATCATTCCACTGTCCCTGTAGTTCAGGAATTCGACACGTGATACTCCCAGTAGATCCGCTGATTTGATGAGCTCTTCGGTTCGTCGTTCCTCTAAGAGTTCTCCTTCTTTTAGAACTCCCGGGACAGGTTCCCCTTCTTCTCCGCGAGTTGCGACTACAAGAATTACGCGATTCCCAGATGCAGACAATAGGGCCATTGTTCCGGCTGTAGACAGTGCTTCGTCATCGGGGTGAGCGTGAAAAAAAACTATTGTTGACATTGGAATCTTTTAGGAGACAGCGCCGGTGCTACGCAGTTCAGTAATCTCTTCCTCTTTGAATCCGAACTGGATTAGAACCTCTTCGGTGTGTTGACCGGGGTGCGCCGGCGGTCTTTCAATTTTTCCTGGTGTTCGGCTGAATCGCGGAGCGGGCGCTGGTTGGGTTACGCCTGCAACTTCTACGAATGTTTTTCTTTCTACATTGTGAGGATGTTCAACTGCTTCGTATGCAGAAAGAACAGGGGCATAGCAAACATCACTACCAGCAAGTAACTGATCCCACTCTGCTCTGGTTTTTGTGACTATCAAGTCAGCCATTTTTTGTTTTAATTCTGGCCATTTTTCTCGGTCGTGTTGGAATGCGAATTCTTTTTGATCAAGTTCTAATTTTTCTAGCATTTCTTGGTAGAACTGGGGCTCTATTGACCCTAGAGATATCCACTCGCCGTCTGAGCATTCGTAAACGTCGTAAAAATGGGCTCCAGTATCGAGAAGATTCACACCTCTTCCCTGTTGGTGGAAACCTGTTTCCATCATCCCGTAAAAGAAGCTCATGAGACTTGCTGCACCGTCGACCATCGCGGCATCAACGACTTGGCCTTGTCCAGATTTTCTAGCTTCAATAAGTGCGCACACCATTCCAAAAGCAAGATACATGCCCCCTCCTCCGAAATCTCCTACAAGATTTAATGGTGGCACTGGCCCACTTTCACTTCTTCCAATATGAGCTAAGACGCCGGCTAATGAAATGTAATTTATGTCATGCCCAGCTGCATTTGCGTAAGGTCCTTCTTGCCCCCAACCTGTCATGCGTCCATAAACCAAGGCAGGGTTTCTTTCAAGGCAATCATCTGGGCCTACCCCTAACCTCTCAGCTACTCCTGGTCTGAAGCCTTCAAAAAAAATGTCGGATGTCTCAACCAATCTGAGAACCGTTTCTCTACCTTGTGGGTTTTTGAGATCTACCCCTAAGCTTTTTCTTCCCCTGCTGATTATGTCGTTCGGTGGGGAGTTCTCGTCAAACTCTTTCACTGAGCCTGCACGATCAATACGTATGACATCTGCACCCATATCAGCAAGCATCATTCCGCAAAAAGGACCGGGTCCTATTCCTGCCAGCTCTAAGACCTTTACTCCGTCTAAAGCACCCATTTTGTCTCCTATTTTTTCAACTTATATTTTCAGCATTTTTTACGTGCTTAATTATCTCATTTGTAATCTTTGGCCAAGAACCCGGTGGGAGATCATGTCCCCAACCTTCAATCATGACGAATTTAGCTTCAGGTACAACCTCTGCCGTGCGTTGTCCCCCACTTGGATCAACAAGAGTGTCTGCACTTCCATGAAGTACGAGTGTAGGTGTCTTGATTTTCATAAGTGTTTCCTCACGGTTTCCAGTTGAATTCACAGCTCGCATTTGTCGTTCTTTGGCTTCATTGGATTTATCGGTGCGTTCGGCATACCTTTCAAAAATTTTTAAACAGTATTCGTCATCATGCCAGTCAGTGCTCGCCCATAGCCGTCTGTCAGACAAGTCTTTTAGGGCTCGCTCATGTGGATCAATCGGTGTCGGAGCCAATAAGGCTTCTAATGCTTTTCCTCTTGGAATACCAAAACCGCTCTTACCCGTGTTAGATGCCATTGAAGTAAGGCTGCTAATTTTCTCTGGATGTTCAGCAGCAAAAATTTGAGCGACCATACCACCTAAAGACATGCCTACGATATGAGCTTTTTCTACAGACAACTGCTCTAACAACTCTGCAACATCGGAAGCCATGTCTGATAATTCGTACTCTTTTTTCATCTCCGATGAAAGTCCGCTGTCTCTTT
>CETA01017273.1_pt1 | contig 23038 bp, 30 predicted proteins | sample 531251 | NCBI WGS metagenome assembly CETA01 (sample SAMEA2622362, study PRJEB7988) | marine metagenome | biome: marine biome (ENVO:00000447); feature: mesopelagic zone (ENVO:00000213); material: "saline water (ENVO:00002010), including plankton (ENVO:xxxxxxxx)" | depth 380 m
ACATTGGGATATGGAGATGTCGTACCTAATAAAGATGAAGGAAAAATTTTTTTTATTTTTTCTTCATTTTTCGGAACATTTTGTTTGGCTAAAATTTTGAATTTATATTTAAATTTAATGACTGAATACCGGTTAAGAAAATTTTTAAAAAATTTTAGAAAAAATAATATAGAAATGAATAGAATGGAATTTATATCAAATATCTTATTAAGAGTTCCGAATAATATACGAAGAAGAAGATTACAAGATATTTTTTCTGAATATTCTGATTATGATGATTTTGATAACAATAATATGATGTTGACAATATGATTTTTTTTGATTTATTATTACTGACTTGTTAAATGTTTATTATTCTCAAAAAAAATATTATAAAATAGTAATAGATGTTATCAAAAGATATTTCAAATATTATTTTACAATATACATTTTCAAAATGCAATGATTGTAAAAAAATTTATAATCATACTAAATTATTTTTAGATTATTTCATTACTGGTAAAACTTTATGTTATAATTGTGGATGGGAATATTGTGATTTATGTAAATATAAATTTAATATATTTGACAATAGAAATGCAAATTGTTATATTCCTAATATTGGTTTATATTGCCCGACATGTTTTGTTAAATTAAAAAAATGCGAACAATGTTTCGATATTAATGTAGTAAATGAATCTTGTGATATTTGTGAATTAGCATGTTGTTCCGAATGTAAAGGTACCTGGCATCATATATGTAATGTATGTTTATTTTTTCTACAAGAACAAGAAAATTAAATAGCATATTCCCATCTCATTATAGTTTCACAATCCATACACATTGGTGTATCCATATAATCAACATCATAGAGTGATGGATAAATTCTTGCTGGTTTATTACATTTAAATTTTTTTCCTCTAAAAGTGGTACCACAACATTTAGGAGATACGTAATTTTTAATTATATTTATAATATCTCCAGAAAATGGTAACATTTTTTCATCAAATAATATAACAAATTTTTTCTTTTTCATTTAATATAATATAATTTTAAATATTAAATTATTTTTAATATCTTTGTTTATGATATAAAAATAATTTAAATGTTTGGATTTTTAATGAATTTAACAGCTTCACATATTTTTGTAATTACATTAATAGTTCTTGTAATAGCTGCTATTATATATTTAGACAAAACGTTCGAAAAATTTGGAACAACACCTGCGGCATTTATTCAAATGAATGCAAGAGATAATCAAGATGATAAAACAATTTCAGGAATTCGTATTGGTTCTGATTGTGGTATCAGACCAACACAACGAGGCTCGCCTAAAACTGGATATTTAAGATTTAAATAAATTAAAATTGAAATAAAAAATGTTTAAATAAATATTGATTATATTATGATGTTGTTCATTTTACTATGTATGGTTGGTAGTTGTATTATTAAACATCTAACTACCAAATTTACAACGCCTTTTCCTTACTCTTTTTTACTTTTAACCTACGGAATTTTTATAGGTATTTTAGCTAAATATGTTTTTCTAAATGAAGAAAAAGAAATTATATATACCTGGTCGCATACAGATCCACATTCTATGTTGATGATATTTGTTCCCCCATTAATTTATGAATCTTCATTTAATATTGATTATCACATTTTTAAAAAATATTTATGGCATTTTCTTTTTTTAACAATCCCAGGTGTTATATTTTCAACTGCAATAACCGGTTTAGTAGTTAAATCATTTGAAACATCATTTGACTGGATTAGCTGTTTTATATTAGGTAGTATTTTAAGTGCAACTGATCCAATAGCAGTAATAAATATTTTACAAAATTTAGGTGTTTCTAAAAAATTATTGATTTTAATAGAAGGGGAATCATTATTAAATGATGGAACAGCATATACTGTGTTTGTATTACTAAAATATGGTGTAAATAATACTATTACATTTCCATATATTGTAGAAACATTTAGTCAATTAACATTTGGTGGTATCGTGTTTGGAATTTTTATGGGATTCCTTTTCAATAATATTATAAAAAGAATTTATGACAATAATATTGTTGAACTATCATTCAGTATCGTTTCTTGTTATATCACTTTTTATATATCCGAACATTTATTACATTTATCTGGTATTTTATCGATTGTATCACATGGATTATATATAAGTTATACTGGGAGAACCGGAACAACACCAAGTCTTAGAACTACTTTGGAACATTTATGGGAATTTTTAAGTTATGTTATCAATAATATTATATTTGTTTTAGCTGGTGTAATCATCTTTTTGAATGTATCATATGATAATATTCATGGTTCGGATATAGGATACTTGTTTATATTATACATTTGTTTAAATATATGTCGTATAATATTAGTTAGTTTTCTTTATATTTTTTTCAGAAAAATTGGTTATGGATTATCAAAAATGGACGCAATTATATTATCCTTAAGTGGATTAAGAGGAGAAATAACTTTATTACTTTCACTAATCGTAAAATTAGAATTTGAATTATCAGAAGAAATAAAAGATAAAATTTGTTTTTACTCATTTGGAATTGTTATATTAACAATTTTAGTTAATAGTTCTATTGTAAAATTTATAACTAATAAATATATTTCAAACAATAAACAAGAAGAATTATTAGATGAACAAATATTACATATAGAAGATCATCTTAGTGATTTGTCAGATGAATTAATTTATGAAATGAAACAAAATGAATTTTTCCTTAAGGCAAATTGGGAAAAAATTACAAAACAATTTTTAACAAAAGTAAATAATCAAAATGAAGATATTGAATTACAAATACAAAATGATAATATTGAAAATAGACCTGTATTAATGGAAAGTAAAAAAATTTTTTTACAATGTTTAAAAAAACAATATTGGAATTTATTTGACAGACATATGATATATAAAGATGTTGTTGTTAAATTAATTGAATTAATTGATAATGTATTAGATTCAGAAGATTTAGATTGGTCATTATCAATTGATCAATATTGTTGTATCACTAGCAGTTCTTGTTTTGAAAATTTTTTTTATAAGAAAATTTCTAAATGTTGTTTTGGTAAATGTATCCAAATTTATAATATTAAACATCATTACAATATTGTAGAAGCTTATATTATGGGACAAAGAGAAGTTTTAACTAAATTAAGTAATTTAATTACTGATAATGAAATATTTGAAGAACTCGAAAAATATTCAAATAAATCAGAAGAAAGAGGGATCAAATTTTTGAAACAAATTGAAACAGCATATCCAAAATTAGTTAAAGAAATTGAAACAAATCAAGTAACTTATTTAATCTTAAAAAATCAAGAAAAATACCTGAAAGAACTTTTTAATAATGGAGAAATAAGTGATAAATTATATAATAAATTTAATAATAAAATTCATAAAAAAGAATATATGCTTCACTTATAAAAATAAAAAAATAAGTCCCATTATATTTAAGTATATCTAATAAATGCTTTTCTCGCATTAAATTTTTTTTCAATTTCTTCCTCTTTTTGATGTAATCGTAATCTTCTCATTTTTTCTTCATACAATTTTTTCTTTTCTCGTAATTTTTGTTTTTGTAAATCTTCTTTTGACATTACATGTGAAATATTACCTCTTGTTTGAATTAAATCATCTACAGATTTAAACTCTGTATTTCTTACATTTGCAGTATTAGATGATATTTGCTCACATTCAGAATGTGCCCTCATATAATCAGTAAAAGAAATTTTCTTTTTTGTATCATTAATATTAAAACCACTTGTATAATCATTTGGTTTATCCCCACCTAAATTATTAAAATTATGAGTTGACATCATCGATTCGGGTTCCTCATAAATTATAAGTTTTCGTTTTTCAAATTCTTTAACTTTATTATTTTGTAAAGCATCATCTTTTAATCTAGTTTGAGTTCTATTCGTCATTGTGGTTCCATATCCATGATCGGTTACCGATTCTACACGATAACGACTATATAAATTATTAAAATTATCTACATTAAAATTTTTTGAACTTACAATTGGTTGAAATTTTTCTTCAGTCTCTATTTCTTCCCGGTCTTCAATAATTTGATTATTCCTTTGCTCCTCATATTCATCATAAGTTTGCTCCTCTCTTTGTCGCAAATTTTCTTGTTTTTTTAATTCTTTAAAAATATATGAATATGCTCCTTTTATAATATGAAAATGTTGAGAATTTCCACCTCTATCTGGATGATGTTTTAAAACGAGTTTTTTGAACGCTTCTCTTATCGTAGTTAAAGAAGCATCATAATTAACTTCTAAAATTTCATAAGGATCTAATTCTATTTGATTCATAAACACAAAATATATAAATTATATAGAAATTAATATTTATATATAATTCATAAATACATTTTAAAATTGAATATTAATATTATGTATTAATTCAATATGAGCGATTACGATATATTTGATATCGATTTTGATAAAGCAGCTGATTTATTTGATGATTATATCAATAGCTGTAATATAATTAAACGAAATTATATTAAACCTACAGATTTGATTATATCTACTATAACAGTAACTGGAGTTATTGGCTCTTTTGTTAATAGTAAAATTATTTATAATTGTTTACCTATAAATGAAAATATTATTTATATTGAAAATGGTAATAATATTAGAGGAAATAAGCCATTAAAAAAAAAAAAAAGAACTAAGAAAGAAAAATTAGATCGTTTTGTAAAAGTTGATAAAAGAAAAAGAGGAAAAGGAAAAAGTTTTTCTAATCAAGCAAGTTTAGGAATTAAAGGTATTTTAGAAAAACATAAAAAACCAATTAGTGTAAAATTATTCACAAATGGAGGAATTCATATGGCTGGGCCAAGAAGTTTGGAAGAAGCAAAATATATATTTAATACTATTTCGCAAGAAGTGAATAAAATATCAACAACACATTTAATTAAAGGAACTGATAAGATTATTAATATTTATCCAATTGAAAATATGCACACAATAGAAAATTCTCAATTAACTATTAAAATGATTAATAGTACTTTTCAAACTAATTTTAAAATAGAACAACTTAAATTGTATCATTTATTAAAAAAAAATTATGAAATTACAGACGTATTTGTAACATATAATAATTGTATGTCTTCCCCAGTTAGAATATATTTGAAATGTTTCTCTACTTATGATAAAAAAAAAAAAAGATATAAACAACCTTCTCTTTTTGTTTATAGAAGTGGAAGTGTTAATATTGTTGTTCCAGATATGAATTTATTAAATAAGGCATATAATTTTATTAATGAATTTTTTGAAAAAAACTTTCAAGAAATAGTTCAAAAAGATATTGATTTACAATCATAAAAAATGTTTTGAATATTCAATTGTTCCCATACATATTCCATAACGAGGAAATGCCCTGACTAAAGTTGCTGACATTCCTATATACCATTTAGAAATAGGTTGTCGCCACATCTGTTTGACTGCTTTTGTTAAAGGAACATGATAATTTTGACATTGCATCCTTACTCTTAGTGTATCAAATGGAAGAGCAATCGGCCAACAAATCGTAGCAGATATTGCACCTGCAAGTCCAGCATTCATATCTTTTGTAAGAAAATATTCGTATAATGGATAAAATATCGCATAAGAACTCATACAACAAAGAGAACAAGGAATAAAACCATTCAACCATCCACGTATACCCTCTCTACGAGTAATTTCTTTAGCCATTTTAATATATGTAGAAAATGATTCATCCATTTTTTTTCTACCAGTTGTTTGAGCACGACATTTTAAGATATATAACGGAGCATCACCAATAGATTGACATAATCCAGAAAAACTACCAACTAATGCTATTTTTGAATATTTATTTATTACATTGTTATTCGATTTAATACTGTGTCCAAAATTATAACCAGTACGATTTAAAGCCATCGAAAATCCACGTAAAGCCATTGGAGGTAGAACACCTCTAAATATACCTTTTATACCAATCGTTCGATGAATATTTTGTATTACATGTCTATATGTAATATTTGAATAAGGAGATTGTGAAGCATATTGCATACGTACTCTTACAGTATCAATTGGATGTGTTAATAAAATACCCAATGAACCACCAATCCAACCACTTACAAAATCATATTTTAAATTCTTCTTATTATTATATGTCTGAGAAACCATTTTACATAACGTGAAATGAATTAATATAATTAATTATTATATTTTTCTATCACTTTTAATAAATCCTTTTTTTTAAGATAACGACCATTTTTCGTAATTTTTAACTTTTTACTCTTAGCGTATTCCCGTAATTCTTTTACTTTCATATTTTTCAAATCATAATATTTATCACATTTTACAATCTTTTTACGCTTTATATTACGTGAACCATAAACAGAATCTGTACATATCGCATACGGATTAATTTCTGGATTCTTTTTTTTTATTTGTTGAATACAATGACAATAGTTTTTTTCTATATTCGGCATATTATATATATTTATAGTAAATTTTTTATTAAAAATATTTCAGTCCATAATGTATTTATAATAAAATAATTAACTTTTTACTTAAAAATAAAATAAATTATATATAAAATGCCACATTATAGTTTTGAAATTCATAATAAAATTTTATACAAAAAACGGAAAAAATTATTAGTATATCTTTTACATTGTAATATAAAATTATCTTCTGATATAATACTATTAATAGTGAAATATATATCGGATGTATCTCTAAGTGAATATAGAATGGAATCTTATATATATTAATATTTCTAATTTTACAAAAATCTACTTTTATTATATAAACTATTTATTATAAATGCCGTCTTTTTGTGATAAATCATATATGAAAATGATGAATGAAAAATCTAAACGAATATGTGTAATATTTTACAAAGTATTTTCACATGATATTAGCTTACTAATTTCAAAATATATTACCGATATATCAGTAGAAGAATATAGTTTCTATTTTAAAATAAGTCCGTAAAATAAATGTAAAATTAAACAAAATAAAAAATAATTGATAATATATTTTCAGATAATGGGGTGTTTTGTATTATTACTAAATAAACAGAACGAATCCATAATTTACGACGCCATAAAGATTGTATCTTTCTAACTTTGCGAGTTGCTATGAATTCGCGAGTCTCATAATTTAATGGTCCTTGTAATGGAAGATTTTGAATTCCTGGATAATTTTCTGCAAATTCAGTACCATCTGTAAAAATAATATATCTCCCAGCATCATTACCATGTGGAGCAAAATAAGAATATTGATCTACTCCGTGTATATTATAATAATTTATAGCATCTTGTCTAAATTCTTCATACGTTTGATTTAAAAACATAATTCTATGAGTTCTCACTAAAGGTGGAGGAGTCATAGGTAAAGCGTTATTAGTTGGTGGGCAAAATTGCATTGTGATTATGATTATATCTTTTGGTAATATTGTAGTGTCAGTATTAAAAATCAATTTTAATATTAAAAAGAGTTTTTTTCTTTGAAAAGATTTTTCCAAATATCATAATCTGCTTCTACTAGTATTTTAAATTGTTTTTTTTTTAATAAATTTTTAATACTTTCTGGTATAATAGTTTTTTTTCTTAATGCCTTTTCTACGGTATCATTAAATTTAATATAATGTGCGGTTGAAACAATAATACCAATTGAATTTTGATTCAAATTTGATAATAATGCATCTGCTGCACATGCTGTATGAGGGCACATAATATAATTAAATTTATTATAAAAATATTTAATAACTTCCAGAGTTATTTTATCATTGGTAGTATTACCAATGATATCATCAAAATTTTTATTATCATAAATTAAAATTAGTCGTTCAAGATTAGATGGTCGTGAAATATCCATTGCGTTAGAGTAAGTTCTAACAACATCTTTTTGCTCAAATTTATTTATATTAATATATTTAGCAAAAGAATTATTAATATTACAAGCTCCAATCATCAACTTTATAGGAAGACCTAATTTTTTAGCAATAGCACATGAAGTAATATTTCCAACATTTCCACTGGGAATTGAAATTGTAATTTCTTTTTTATCAGTCAATAAAAGTGTTTCTTTAACTATAATAAAATAATAAAATACTTGTCCTAATAATCTTCCAATATTGATTGAATTTGCAGATGAAATTTTTTTATTAATATCATTATCAAGAAAAGCTTTTTTTACAATATCTTGGCAAGTATCAAATGTTGATGAAACTTCATATGCCATAACATTATCTCCTTGACTGGTCATTTGTACTTCTTGAACATTACTAACCATATTTTTTGGATATAAAATTGATACTTTAATATTTGTTAATTCACAAAAAGCATCAGCAACAGCACTCCCAGTATCACCACTGGTTGCAGTGATAATATGTATATCACGAGCAAAATGTTGCATCATTCTGGCTAAAAATCTTGCTCCAAAATCTTTAAATGCCATAGTTTTGCCATGAAATAATTCAGCAATAAAAATATTATGTGATAATTTTTTTACAATCAGTGGAAAATTGAATGCTTCGTTACATATTATAGATAAATCAGTTTCGGAAATTTCAGATTCTTTATCAAAATGTTTAAATATCCAAAAAGCAATTTCTGGTAAAGTCATAGATGTAAAATTATTTAAAAATTCCGAATTCATTTTTTCAATTTTTTCAAAAATCCATAATCCTCCATCACTAGGCATTGGATTAAATAAAGCATCTTGAAAGGAACATGTATTATTTTTATTTTTTGTACTAATTAATCTCATGATTATATATAATAGTGAGATTAATTATTATTAAATAGATTATATATAAAAATCATGGACTTGAATTATAATGTTAATTACTATTTATCAAATAAAAAAAAAATTTCATTTTTTTATTTGTAAAATAATATGTTTCATATAAAGTACAATAATCTGGATAATTTCTAATAAATTTATTTTTTTCAAAAAGTCGTTCCCAATTAATATAATATTTATGCTTTTTAATGAAATTAATTGTCATATGTTGATTTTCGCAAATGAATTTCCAATTCATATCACTTAAATTATCTTTATTATTATATATCCATTCTTCTGTTAAAGAAACATGTTTACAAATATAATTCAATTCTTTATTATTCATTGCATAAAAAAAAATTATGTCTATAATACCTTTTTCTTTTAGATGGCGTAGAAATAATTTATTAATTTTAGAATACATTTTGGTATTCCTAATAGGTGTCGCATTAATATTTTCAATATCCATGATATAAAATGATGTTAAATTTAATAATGGTATATTTTTTCAATTTTAATTTGTAATCAATCCAGGATTAAGTATATTATTTGGATCAAAAGTTTTTTTTATATCTTTTAATAATTGTATTTGATTTTTAGTATCATATTGATGTAAATATTTTTTTTTCATTATACCAATTCCATGTTCTGCTGAAATACTTCCATTCAATTCATTAACTAGATTATATACAATATTTTCAATTTGATTATTACTTCCGTCATTTAAAATATTTAAATGAATATTCTCATCAAGAACATGTCCAAAGAAATAAGTATCATAATCTTTTAATTTTTGTTGTAGAGTATGTATGTCATTTAACTTAATAGAAATATCAAATTTATATAAACTTTTTGGTTCTTTTGATAAATTTTCAGTAATTCCTTCTCGTATAGACCATAATTGATTTAATTGTGTTTCATTATTAGTTACAGTTCCATCTTCAATAAGTTCATTTTCCATACAATTTTCAAAAAATTTATCTAAAACTGATTGATGATAATCATCATCAGTAAATTGAGTTTCAATTAATACATTAAAATTGCCAATAGAAATTGGTAAATTAGAGAAATGTTTTTGATGTAATATTAAAGATTTTTTATCCATAAGTTCAAATGCGGATATAAAATCTTGTAAAGTATTTGTAGATAATTCAATTAATTTAGATAATTGTTCTAAATTATTTAATGAAAATAACATACCTTTAATAGATGGTTTTGATTTTTGTAATTTTAATTGACATTCAGTAACAACACCCAGAGTTCCTTCTGCTCCTATCATTAAATTTTTAATATGATATCCAGTATTATTTTTATAAAATCCTTGTGTATCATTATATATATCTCCATTTGGTAAAACTACCTTCATTCCCAAAACATTTTGATGAAGTGAGCCATATTTATAAAATCGGATTCCACCAGCATTGGTTGCTATATTTCCCCCAATTTGACAAGAACCTTTTGCTCCAAGATCTAAAGGCATAAGCCATCCTTTTTCATTTACGTGTTCATCAAGAGTTTGTAATATACAACCAGATTGACAATGAATTACTCCCCTTTTATCACAAAAGTTTTTAATCTTATTTAATCTTTCCATACTTATTAAAACTTCAGCATTACTTGCTACAGCTCCCCCAACTAGCCCAGTATTTCCTCCTTGTATATGAATTGGTATTTTATTAGAATTACAAGTTTTTAGTATATTGCTAACATCAGTAGTGTTAGATGGTAATAATATTGTTTGTGCTTTTCCATGAAATTTATTCATCCAGTCAACATTATATTTTTCAATATTTTTGGTAATAATTTGATTGGATTTTAATATTTTAGTAAATATACTTTTCATAATATGTTAAAGAAAGATATTCCTATTGTGGATTATTCACAGAATAATATAATATAATATTATATTATACATTGAAATGAGATATTACGAATCTAAAAAAGGATATTTTTATAAACAATATAAAAATGGCAAAAAAGTTAGAATTTCAAGAAAAAATTTTATAAAAAAACAAATTGGAAAAAAACAAATTGGTAACGGCAGGTCTATAAGTGATTTCATAATAAATGAAAGAAAAAGTAATTTCACAATAAATGGAAGAAAAATTATACTTGTATCTGTCTCTCACGACGAAGCACTAGATGAGAAAGAAATTCATAAATTATTTAAGGATTTCAATGGTGATGCGAATACATATTTTTTATTAGAAGAAGATACACGCTTTACTCCAACTCAATTATTTGAGCATTATAATGCGACTGATAATAATCGTATGACTGAAGAGACAAGTAGAGCAATAATTGGAAAAATGATTCAAACATATAGTCCTAATAATCCAAAATTGAAAAGAGTGGAGGGGTGGGATATAAGACCAACTTTATATAATACGAAAATAAGAGACTGGCTATACGGCACTAAAACTGTAGATAAAAAAAAAGTGTCAAATTATATGACTGAATCATACAATGTAATGAAACAAAACATCAAATTATCTAAAACCCATTGTAAAACCCATTGTAATACAAATGATTATAGTAATTTTTTTAATATTTTTAATCATAATACCGATTTACGAGAATATTCGTTTACTAGTTTACTAAAATATAAAAAAGTGACAGAGTATGAGGAAAAAATAATTCATGAGACAGCAAAATCTTTACAAGAATTTTATAAAAACGAGGCTGATCAATACGTATTAGATGAATTCATTTATAAACTATCTGACACTAAAAATTATATTATTATTGTTGGAAAAAAACATTATGAAAATTTGATAAAAAAAATTAAAAAAAAAATTTTAAATGATGAATTTTTTAATGTTCTTACAGAAATGGAAAATAATACAAAAACTGTATATAATAATAATAATAATAATACAGAAATGGATTATAATAATGAAAACTAATTAATATTGAGTTTATCCATTATTGTTGATTATTTGTATTTGATGAAATAATAGAAACAATTTCTCGTTGAAGTTTTTTAAGTTTTGTATTTTTACGTTTATATAAAATTTTTAAATCATCAAATTGTTTTTTTTTATTATCATATTCAAGTTGTTTTTGTTCTAACATTTCATCTTTTTCATTACATTCTTCAACTAGTGTATTATATTCTGTTCGCAATCCTTGATATTTCCCTTTCCATTTACGAAAACTATCATAATAAGCATGTGATTCATGTTCAATTTCATTTAATGATGTTTGAACGTTTTCTAAAGTTGCTTCTAGATTTCTAATTTCAGTGTGTAAAGTTGCGATTTGTTCTTTAACCAAACATGATGATTGATCTTTTTTACATAATGGACATAATAGAGATGTTTCGCAATTAAAAAGCATCCCTTCATAACATTTACCATGCATTTTATGACCACAAGTAAGTACATGTATTCCACTTTTAGAAAAATCATTAAGAGATACAAAATCAAAACATATAGAACAAGTATCAAGAGATTGTTTTCCATGATATCTACAAAAACCATCTTCTGATAATTTACGATTACAGATAAGACCACAATTTTCACCAGAAATAATTGATTGAGTACAAAGATTCATTTCAGTTTATATCAATATTTATTAATATTTATTATTAAATATTTAATTCAATTTTAATCTCTTTTTCTAGTAGGTATATTCATATTTCGCACACGTTGATTTTTGATATTATCAACGAATCCTTTTTGTTTACTTTCTTTTGCTGTCCACATATAATCGTGTAAAAGAATTTTATCCAATTCTCTTTTATTAAGTGAAGTATATTTTTTATATAATAAAACTAATGATTTATGTAATTTATCTAAATTATCAACTTCTTCTTTCATTTCATGAAATTTTCCCCAACACGAAGAAGATAATTCGTGAATAAGCATTTGTGCGTTTGGTTGAATATATCTATGATGACATACCATAGATATAATAGTTGCAGCACTAGCAGCAACACCTTCAACGATTGATACAATTTCATATTCTGATTGTAAAATTCTGTCAACAACACTAAGAGCAGAGTGAACACAACCTCCATCAGAGTTAATAAATAAAAAAATTTTATTTTTACTATTTTTGCTTCCATATTTGCGATCTGTTTCTGCTAGTTCATCATTAGCATCTTCAAGGAGCTGAATTAAACGATGGCAAGTTTTTTTATTAACATCCGCATAAAAATGAATTTGATTATGTTTACGAGTTACTATATTTTCGTCATGCAGTAAATCTTCTGCTACATCATCTCCTTTTGCTTCAAATAATAATTTTAATAAATCAGTAGAAGTGTCATTAGTATCTGTACTTCCTGTCATTTGAGAAAGTTTTCTTTTTTTTGTTCTATTGTTATTCCACATATATGATGTCATTTTCTATTATATAATAATATTATAAACATATCTTTAATTATGAATTTAATGTAAACCAATTCGAATCCCTTTAAAGATTATAAATTATAAATATATAATTATAAATCATAAATCATATGGTTAAAATACTAATATTTGGTTGTACTGGTTTAGTAGGTAAAGTTTTAATTGATTTAATAAAAGCAAGAAATTTCAATTGTACTCATATAACATTAGTTGCTTCAGTAAAAAGTAAAGGGAAAAAAATAAAAGTAAAGAATATTGAATATGAAGTAATTAGTGCTATCGATAGTTTAAAAATAATAGACCTAGACATAATATTTTTTTGTTCTTCTGCTACATTGGCAAAAAAATATTGTCCATTATATTTAAAAAATAATGAAAATTGTTTTATAATCGATAATTCAAGTTATTATCGATTAAATGATTCTGTTGATATAATAATACCACCAGTAAATAAAGAATTATTGAAAATGGGTAAAAGAATAATATCAAATAGTAATTGTACTACTGCTGGATTAATAATGGCGATATATAAATTAAATGATTTTGGTATAAAAAAAATGATAATAACATCATTTCAAAGTGTATCAGGTTCAGGGTACTCTGGATTAAATCAATTAATCAGAGAACAACAAGATAATGTTATTGAAAATCCAAAATATTGTAAACAAATTCATAATAATATAATTCCTTTAATTGGTAGTTTAAATTCTGAAAATATAACATCAGAAGAGGAAAAATTAATTTATGAAACAAGAAAAATTTTAAAAAATAATAATATAAAAGTTATATCTACGTGTGTAAGAGTTCCAATTGATTTTTGTCATTCATTATCAGTAAATATCACCTTTAATAATGATGTATTAATAAAAGATATTAGAGAAAGAATGGAATCACAAGAAGAATTAATATTAATAAATGATAATATAATAACACCAATTGATATAAAAGATAAACACGAAGTATTTGTCTGTCGATTAAGGAAAGATAATTGTTTAAAAAATACTTATTCGATGTTTATAATATTCAATAATTTATTTCGAGGTGCTAGTTTAAATAGTATTCAAATTGCGGAAGGTTTATTAAAAGAGTATTTTAATAATTGATAATTTATTTAGTTCATATACATAATTTTCTAATTATATGTTATAAGAAATGGTTCTTAATAATAAAGAAATTTATTATATAATATTTGGTATTATAATTTTAGTAATTTTTTCATATTACAAAAAAAATTTGATTCAAGAGAATTTTATAGATACTAAAGTTCCGAATATTATTACATATGTAATAAATTTAGATGAAAGTCCAGATAGATTGAAATATATAGGCAATCAATTATCAGATGCTAATATAGATTTTATAAGATTTAAAGCCATAAATGGTAAAGAATTAAATTTAGATAAAATTTATGCTGATGGATTAGTGACTGCGAAATGGCTAAAAAGAGGTCAAGTTGGTGTAGCATTATCTCATATAACATTGTGGAAAACAATAAAAAATTGGGAAGAAGATATAGCAATAATTTTAGAAGATGATGCAATAGTTCCAAAAAATTTTTGGGTTCGATTAAAAATTTGTATTGATCAAATGCCAGATAATTGGGATATGTTATTTTTAGGTGGTACATCTATAATAGGAAAAAAATATTCAACTAATTTATTGACTCCAACTACAATGGCAACAAAAGGAATATATAATACAGGTTTTTTTGCATATATGGTTAATAAAAAATCTTTAAAAATTTTAATAAAAAAATCTAAACCATTAGTTACAGCAATAGATAATCAAATAAAAGATCACGCTTTTAAAGATTTAAATATTTTTTACGCTTATCCACCAGTAATATCTCATAATTATAATTTCAAATCTGATAATAATCGAATAAATGAAAATAAAGATTACACAATTACCAATAAATTTTTAATGAAAGCAAAGAAAATTATTCTTATGTAAAATTTCAGTAATATTATATAAAATATATTAAACATTAAGTATTAATTATAATAAATAATGTTTAATATAATTTATGCCCAATCTGGTGGGATGACACCAGTAATAAATAATTCAGCCGCAAGTTTAATAAGAACAGCACAAAAACATTCAGATAGAATAAATAAAATATATGCGGCTAAAAATGGAATTATTGGTCTAATAGAAAATCGAATAGTAGATATTACAAAATTAAGCGAAAAAGAATTATCTCTTATTGAAAATACATCTGGTGGTATATTTGGAACTTGTAGATATAAATTAAAAGAAGATGATTATGAAACATATGAAAAGATTTATAATACGTTAAAGAAATATGATATTAAATGTATATTTTACAATGGTGGCAATGATTCAGCAGATACATCAAACAAATTATGTAAAATTAAAGAATATTTCGATTATGATTTAATATGTATTGGAATTCCAAAAACAATTGATAATGATTTACCTTTTACAGATGTTTGTCCAGGATTTCCTTCATCTGCTAAATATATAGCTATTTCTATGTTAGAAAGTTCAACTGATTTAAAATCAATGTGTTTGACATCAACAAAAGTAACAATAATAGAAATAATGGGCAGACATGCTGGTTGGCTAACAGCTGCTTCATCTGTCTGGAAAAAAAAAGAAAGTGATTCGCCACATATTTGTTTATTACCGGAAATTGAATTTAATGAAAATAAATTTTTGGAATTAGTAAAATATTTTAAAGAAAAATATGGTTATTGTACAATTGCTGTATCAGAGGGAATAAAAGATGGTAGTGGTGATTTTGTGGCTAATAGTAAAAATGTAGATTCGTTTGGGCATAAACAATTAGGTGGCGTTGGTATTCAATTATCAAATTTAATAACTACAACTTTACAATATAAATGTCATTGTATGGTTCCGGATTATTTACAAAGATCTTGTACTCATATAGCCACACCTATTGATATAGAATTAGCTAAAGCAGTCGGTAGAAATGCTGTTGAATATGCTTTAGACGGTAAAAATAATGTAATGCCAATGATAGTAAGAAAAAATTCAACTCCATTTGAATATGAAATTGTTGATGTCGAATTATCAAAAATTGCTAATGTTGAAAAAAAGTTACCTGATAATTACATAAAAGAAAATGGATATGAAATAACAAAAGAGTGTAGAGATTATCTAAAACCATATGTTTTTGATGCTAATTTTTCATTATATCAAGATGAAGACGGAAAGCCGATATATTTTGAATTGGATTGATATCAATTTAGATATTAAAATTGATATAATTTGATAATATATAAACTAATAATTAATTGTTCTTTCATCTAAATATAAAAATGGCTGAAATTCAATACATTTGTGATTTTCTTCCACAAGATATATACCTTAAACTTAGTTCTTGGTTACTAAGCTTAGATCTTTTCTCTGGTACAAATAAAAAAGGTAATATTATTAATCGCACACAAAAATGGTTTCATATTGATGGAGAAAGATTTGACACAACGTGGAATCAATATTTTGATCGCTGGAAAGGACATACATTCCCAAATATTTTGAAAGAAATTTTAGACTATATAAACTTAAATTTAGGAATAGATGCTAATAGTTGTCTTGTTAACTATTATGAAAACGGAGAACAATTTATTCCTAGACATATTGATAGTATGGTTAGTTTTGGACCAACTCCAACTATTGTAAATCTCTCTATTGGTGCTACAAGAGTGATTAGAGTAGTTAAGAAGGATTATAGTCTTAATGATAATAGTATTTTTATTATGTCTGGACATTCAACCGAGCATGAACTACTTAAAGACTTAGAATGTACTCAACCACGCTGGAGTCTGACTTTTAGAAAAAAATTAAAAATAAATTATAGTAATAAAAAATAAAATTGATTATTATAAGATACTAAGTAAAACTATCAATAATAATCAATTATGGGAAACTGTATATTATGTACCAAAAAAAATATCGGTATTGATGTTTATGAACCTATCACAGAATTATATAATAGTCCCGATAATTCATTTACAACTTCTATTAGTTGTATCCAAACAAATGTGCCGCCAACACCATTTGTTAGTACTCGCTAAATAAATATTCATCAATATAAACCAGTCCGATTTTATAAAATTTCCGTTTAATAATCGTAATCTTCCTTATATAAATCAAAATCTTCATCGGTAGCATATCCATCAATTTCCGCATTTGAATCATATTCTAAATTATAATCATTTAATAAAGAATTATCTTGTTCCGAAACTAATTCAACAGAATATTTATTATCTATTTTAATATTAGGTTTATTGTTTACAGAATTAATATCATATTTTCTATCTTTTTTGATTGTATCCATAATAGAAAAGAGATTATTAATAAAATTTTCATCATAAAGTACAACATCAGTAACATTTTTTTTTCTTTTTTTCTTTGGCTTAATTACTTTTGATGCTCTTGTTCTTTTTTTTCCAATTTCCATTTTTTGAAATTTGCTATTTAAGTTTTTGATAGATATATCTTTTCTAATTAATTTACTATCATTTAATTTCATATTATCAAATTTTTTTGTCATTTTTTGAATATTCATTATAAATATTTTATTGAATAAAGTCTTTATTAGTCAATTTTTATTTGTGTTTTCTTTATGAAAATATTATAATATAATAAATAATAATATGCCAAAGATACAAAGAAAAATATACAAATATAATTTATATTTAAAAAAAAAAACAACAGAAACTAAACTAGAAAATGGAATAGAAAATTTATATGCAATTCTAAATTTAACGGAAACATGTAATAATAAGGATATACAAAAATCTTATGATAGATATAAAAAAAAAATTGGTAAATCATTGGTATCATTGAATACAATAAATGAAAATTTATCTTATATTTTTGATACAAATTTAAATACTATTGAAATATCATATAAAGTTTTAACTAATTTAGAAAAAAGATTAGAACATAATAAAGATTTAGAAAAAATACATACAAATAATGATTATATAAAGATTGAAGCACCAAAAGATAAATATTATGCTGATCCACAATTATTTAAATTTGGTTCAAAAACTTTTATTTTTTTTGAAGAATATGATTATATTAAAGGTATAATATCTTGTATTTCTATAGATAAAGATATGAATATTTCTAAACCAATTAAAGTTTTAGAACAACCATATCATTTATCTTTTCCATATATTTTTTCTGATGGCAAAAATATTTTTATGATTCCTGAAACATCAAAAAATGGAACAATTGAAATGTATATATCTGAAAGATTTCCATTAAAATGGAAAAAATATCATACAATATTACAAGGAGTTTGGGCTAGTGATACAGTTATTTTTGAATTAAATGGAATTTGGTGGCTATTTACATCAATAAAAGATTGTCAAAATTTGTCAATATTTTATTCCTTCGATTTACTATCCAAGCAATGGATTTCCCATAAATATAATAATACTAATAAATTACATGGGCGAATGGCTGGTGCGATTTTTCGTAATAATGGAAAATTAATAAGACCAGTTCAATGTTGTATTCCAAAATATGGATATTGTATTATCTTTTATGAAATAATAACATTGAGCCGTACAAATTATGTAGAAAAAGAAATTGGAAGATTTTTTCCAAATTGGGAAAAAGGACTCATTGGAACACATACCTTCTCAGTTTCAGAAAATTTTATAGTAGTTGATGGTAAAAGTAAATTATAATTTATTACTAATTTCATCTAATAATGAATTAAATCGCTTAATATAATATTCGTCTGATAATTCATATTGAATCTTATTATCTTTTAACCATGGTTGTAATAACATATTTTTATACATTTCATCATTATTATCTAATTCTATTATTTTTTGTATTGCTTCATCAAAATTTGAATAGTTATGACAATTTATAAATGATTTATCATTATAATCAACATTTACTGTTTCATCCCCCCAATAAATTGGTATAGTATTTGCTTTAAATCCTACACCTATTTTTTCAGTACAATATCCCGGATAACTACCATTTTCAAATGTAATTATAAATTTATATTCTTTTACCCAAGGGGTATTACTAATAATTCTTCTTCCAATATTATTTTTATAACGACCACCAGAATCTACTTTTTTATATTTATTTAATTTTTCAAAAAATTTATTACGAGTACGACAACCAGGATTACTTACCAAAAAACAACAAAACTTTGTTTTTTTATTAAAAATATCATTTATATCATATGTATCATAATTTTTTATGAATCGTTTTAATCCATAATAAGATAATGATGTCACTCTTATATGTCGTCTATCTTCTAATCTATCAAACGCAAATGTATAATCATATTGAGAATAATTTGGTCTATAATTTTCACCAGTATGAAAAAATGTTACACTTTTAACTAAATCTTTTCTAATTGGACATCTTTGACTATTAGAAATTATTATATCTGGATTAGAATTATCTAAAATAATTTCATATTTAGTTTTTGGAAAAATTCTTGAAAAAATATCTGGAGTTCGTAAAGAAGGATTATACGTTCCAAAATAATTAACATACGAAATTTTTAATGTTTTTTTACGATCAGTCATTTTGTATATATATAAGATTTTTTATTTAAGTATATTATAATAAGTAAGTTAATTATGGATAAAATGAGTAAAGAATTCATTAAAAATTTATCAAAAGCTTTTAAGTCTTTGAATAAAGATTTTCATAAAAATATTAATTTAACACAATTAAGTGGAGGTGTTACAAATAAAATATATTTAGCTCATTTTGAAAATAATCAAAAATATATAATTCGCGAATGTGGTAATCATACTGAAAATTTTATTGATAGAAATTTAGAACTTCGCATTATTAATGAATTAAAACCATATGATATATCTCGTATTATTTTAAAACAATTTGAAGGAGGATATATAGAGAGTTATGTTGAAGGAAGGCCATTAAATTTACAAGATTTTAAACAAGAAAATATTAATAAAATTATAGGTCGAAGATTGAACGAATTACATTCTATTAATATATTAAATGATTTACCAAAAAATCCAACACTTTGGACAAAAATAGATTTATGGTACGAACAATGTGTGCGATTATATAATAATGATGAAAATCTTAAAGAAATGATTGATTATATTGGACAAGAAATAAAAATTCAAAAAGAAAAACAAAAAAAAATTTATTCACCTATTATTTTTTGTCATAATGATTTGACCGCTGCTAACATGATATATCAAAATGAAAATGATATCAAATTTATAGATTTTGAATACGCATCATATAATTATAGAGGATTTGATATTGCTAATCTTTTTTGTGAACATACAGGAAATCATTGCAAATGGAAATTATTCCCAACTAATAGAGAACAACGATTATTTTATGAACATTATATTAAACATTCTTTAATACCAATTGATATAAATACATTAGAAAAAGAAGTTAGTTTTTATATACCTATATCATTCTTGTTTTGGAGTATATGGGGTCTTTTACAAAATAAACATTCAGATGTTGACTTTTATTTTCTAGAATATGCTAAGCAAAGATTAATTGGGTATAATAAATATAAAAATATTTAGATTAGTGTAAAATGGTATAAATATATATAATTATAGATATATATATTTTATATAATGGATCTTCTAAAGTTTACTGGATTTGATACTAATCGTAATAAAATTTTATTACATGAGAATGATAAATTTAAAAAAATTATAGATAATAACGGAAAAAAAATTTTATCATTAGAATTTGATTTAAATAATCTAGATATTAAAAATGAAAGATTAAAAATGGAAAATAAAACTTTAGTAAATGAATGCGAACGTTTAGAAATAAAAAATAATCAATTATCTGATGATTTTGAAAAACTTGAAGAAAATAATTTAAATATTATTAATGAAAATAAATTATTAGTTACTGACTTAAAAAATTATCAAATTAAGACTACTGATTTAAAAAAAACGATTGATATTTATAAATTAAAAGAAACTAAAGAGATTAATAAAATTTCATCGATTAATAATTTACATTTAGAAGAAACAAAAAATTTAAATGAAAAAAATAACAGTTTAAAACTTGAATTAGACAATATATCTGATTCTTTTCAAACATTGGAAAAAAAAAGTAAAATATTTGAAAAAAAAATAACCGATTTAGAAAATGAATCTATTGATAATTTAAAAAATATTAAAAAATTACAAACAAGAATTAAAACACTTGAAACACAGAAGACTAGATTAAATAATAAGAATCACAAACTTTTAGAACAAACACAAAAACAAAATTTTGATGTTATTGAAAAATTAAGTGAGGAAAATATTAATAATAAAAATTATTTAAAAGAATTAATTATTACTATTGGTGAATTAATTTCAAAAAATAAAAAATAAGTAATTTGAATTGATTATAAGTGATTTACTTACTTAATATCAATATACTTAAGATATTAAGAATATAATGTAATTAGTTTTATATATATAAAATGACACTTTCTCAATGCAATAATAATGAATGTATAGATTTTGATGAATGTTTAGGTTTAGATGAAGAATTCGATTTTGATAATAATATAACAATTTTATCTAATGATGGATATAAATGTATAATAGATAGAAAATTCGTTATTATATCTGGTTTTTTAGCAGGTATGTTACAGGGAGATTCTTCTGCTGGATCAGGTGATAATGAAATTTTATTAAAAAAAATATCTTCTTCTAATTTACAATATATTGAAGAATATATGAATCATCATAAAGGTATAGATAATGATATTCCTAATATGCCATTAGAAGATACAGATATGGCAAAAGTTCTTAAAGATAAATGGGATGTTGATTTTCTTCATAAACTAGTTCCAATTACTATTGAAGATGATAAAGAAAGTAAACCAGATTTTACAATATTAATGGATTTATTACCAATTACTAATTATTTAGGTATGAACACATTATTACATAAATTATGTGCTAAATTAGCTTCATTCATTAGAAATAAAAATGAGACTGATATTGCCAGTATTCTATCAAATTATTCTCAAAATAACTCGAATAATGATATTGAAATTGTTTAAATTGTATGAAGTTATTTTTTATAATTTTTTTCAATTATAATATATATAATTATGATTGAAAAACATTTAATATTTTTATTTTTTATTCTTATATTTTTAGAATGTAATATTAAAAATATGAATCAAGATACTTTTAATAAAATATTTATTATTTCCTTTATTGCTATTAATAATATTTATATTATTACTAAATATTCCAGTATAATTACACCGTTCGAACCTAATAATAAAATTGATAATGAATATTCCGATTGGATATTATGTGACGTTGATTAATGAAAGTAAAATTAAATAAATATTATTATAGTATAATACCAATATGGATTTGTTCAATTCAAAAATGTCTTTTAAAAAGGAAGAAGAACAATATTTTGATAAATGTATTCGATATAACTTGAATAATAATAATAACCAAATTATTATAGATTTACCTAGCTCTTTTGAATTTGGAAATCAAAAAAAAATTGAAATTGTTATTAGAGATGGATTAAAAACAAAAGGTGATGTATCAAGTTTTGAAGATATCGATTATGATAATACAATATTGAAAAAATATAAATATGTTTTATATGGAACAATATTTCATATAGATAATGAAACTATTACAATATCATGTGGAGGATTGATAGTTTTTGTTTCAGGAAAAATTCCTAATATTAAACAATTTTTTCAAAAACAAAATGTATTTATTTTAATGAATTAATAAATTTTAATTAACAACTTTAGCAGCTATTTCTACTACATCTTCAACTACATCAATTACATCTCCAACAATTTCTACTACATCTCCAGCAACATTTACTGCTTTTTCTGTAAATTCACCGACATCTTCTACAATATCTTCAACTACATCTACCGCATCTTC
>CETA01048929.1_pt1 | contig 22508 bp, 20 predicted proteins | sample 531251 | NCBI WGS metagenome assembly CETA01 (sample SAMEA2622362, study PRJEB7988) | marine metagenome | biome: marine biome (ENVO:00000447); feature: mesopelagic zone (ENVO:00000213); material: "saline water (ENVO:00002010), including plankton (ENVO:xxxxxxxx)" | depth 380 m
CGCTGCTGGTGGTATTGATATTGATTGTGGAACTGGTGGTATTAATAGTGCCAATACTGGTGCCGCTGTATCTACCACAGGTGGAATTACCACAACTACTATGACTGGTGCTGAAACTATTACCAACTCCGCAGGTTCCGCAAGAACTGTTACCGCACAATACTCCGTTACTTCCAACCAGGATGCTACTAATGCTATCGTCATTGATGCTGCTCACGCTAATGGTGGTATTGATATGGATTGTGGAACTGGAGGTTTCAACCTTCTTTCTACTGGTGGTGCTGTCAGCGTCACTGGTCAATCTGGTGCAACCATCGCAACTTCTGCCGCAGCATCTAATGTAGCCATATCTGCTGCAGGTGGTGGAGCTCAAACTCTTACCCTCAACTCTGCTGGTACTGGTGCCAATGCTCTTGACTTCAATGCTACCGCAGGTGGTCTTGATGTTGATGTAGCACTTGGTGTAGATATCCAAGCAGGATCTGGTGCTATTAATATTAACACTACTTCTGGTGGTGCTATTAACATCGGAACTGTTCCAGCCAATGTTGTTATTCAACTTGGAAGCATTGAGACTGCAGGAACAAGTACAGTTAAAGTTAATAACCTCGAAGTATCAGGTGGTCTAAGCACAACAGGTAACACCACTCAAAATGGAGACTTAACAGTTGCTGGTAATCTAACTGTTCAAGGAGATACCGTTACAATGAACACCGGGGAAATTATATCTGAAGATAAAAACATTATGCTTAACACCGGAACTTCAGCAACTTCAACTGATGCTGGTGCTGTAGGTGGTGGTATTACTCTTAACGGAGATACCGACAAAACTTTTATCTGGTCTAATGTAAATACCAACTCTACCAACGATTCTTGGGATCTTTCTGAAGATTGTAATATTGCTAATGGTAAATACTTCACTATTAACAAAAAACGAGCATTAACTCAAACTTCATTATATATTGATACTGGTAATGATACAGCAGCTGATGATTTCAAAGATAACGAACCAGCCCTTTATCTTAACCAAGCAACCCCAATGACCAACGCAGCAAACGAATGGAGAGTAAAAATTGATGGTGCAGGTGATGTTGTATTCCAAAAAAGAACTGCATCTGCTAATGGATGGCAAAACAAATTCAGAATCCAATAAGCATTTTAATCATTGGATTAATTAACTTTTTTATAAGAAATAAATTATAAAATATTATATTTTTATACTATTTTATAACTTTCAAATTTTAATAAATTACAAAATACGATTCCATAATGTTGGTTTTATATAATAATCAAAATTAATTATAATTATTGTATTTTGACTTACATGTATATTAAAATTATAATCTGATAAATAATTCTTTTCAAATTTTTTTTTTTTTTGTAATTCCTTAAACTTACTAAAATCTATAAAATTTATAGTATACGTTATGCCAATCGAATGCATATATTCTTTTATATTATTCATTTTAGTATCCGTCAAATCACGAATATCAATTTCACCATTTTCACCATACTTAAAATTAATTCCACCAATAAAAATTTTTGTTATATCTTTAAATACTTCAGAAATATGAATATTATCATAAGTTAATTCAAACGAATATGGAGGTAGAGGATTGATTCTATTAAAAATAGAATTTACCAAATTTTTTAAAGAGTTTTTGGGCATCTTTAGTATAAAGTTACTTAAAGTCAAGAAAAAAAATTAAAACTAAAATTGATTATCGATATATTTATATCAATAACACTTATATATATAAAATGACACATTTAAGTGACTTTGATGAAAACTTTGATGAAGATGGTGATTGGGATGATACATGGGAAAACGACTCTATTGAAATAAATCATATATTAGAATGTAAAACAAATGATTTACATAATATTAAAATATATAATAGTCAAAATATTGAAAATATTATAAATTCAGAAATTGAAAATTTCTCAGAATATTTAGGAAATATTACTCACGACGAATCATTTTATTTACTTATGAAACATAACTGGAACAAAGACAAAGCAACAGAAGATTTTTGTAATAATGGAATACATATTTCCGATATTGTAAAAATTGATATCGAAAATAAGAAATTAAAACAATGTATGGTATGTTTTGATGATATTTTACCAATAAATCAACTTACAATTTGTAATGAACATTTTTTTTGTAAAAATTGTTGGAATGGATATTTAACATCTCAAATAAATGATGGGAATACTAATATACGTTGTATGGATCCAAAATGTACCAAACATGTTACATATTCATTTATTCGGACACTCTTTAATAAAAATCCAAAAATTTTATGTAAATATTTTACATGGATTATTAATTCATTTGTCCAATATAAAAATACTTATAAATATTGCCCTAATCCAAAATGTGAATTAATATCATTTAATAATGATGATGAAAATAAAACAACTTGTACATGCGGAACTACATTTTGTTTTTCATGCCACCAAAACTATCATTTTCCAGCATCTTGTTCTGTAATTAATTTATGGAATAAAAAATGTAATAAAGATAGTGAAAATGCTTTATGGTTAATGGAAAATACTAAAAATTGCCCTAAATGTAAAATATCAATCGAAAAAAATCATGGTTGTAATCATATGACTTGCGAAAATTGTAAACATCAATTTTGTTGGTTGTGTAAAGAAGATTGGAAAAAACATGGTACTGCCACTGGTGGATTTTATAAATGTAATGTATTTATCAAAATGAAAAAAAACAATCAAATTGTAAAAGAAGACTATGGAGATGAACGCTTTTTACATTATTTTAGTCGTTATAAAAATCATGATGAAGCAAAAGAAATTTTTTATAAAAACGTACAAAAGATAGAATCTATGTTAGAAAAAGATATGACACGTGAAATGGCTCAATCAATCTCATTTGAACATAATGTTAAAGATTCAATATCTCTTCTTTTAGAATGTCGCGAAACTTTGAAATGGAGTTATCCAATTGGATATTCTATTGAAGATGAAACAATAAAAGATTTATTTGAATTTTGGCAACAAAATTTGGAAAAATATTGTGAATATCTAAACAATCTTATAGAAGTAAAAACAATTTATAAATTATGGTCTAATAATAAAACAATTTCTAATACTATGAGAACTACTAAAAAATATCACAAAAATTTATGTAATAAATTATCTGAAATTTGAAATAATTAAATATATAATGGACTTGTTATATAATTAAAGATTTATGAATATTAATATAAAATAAATAATTTACAATGAATAGAAATAATGACATTTTTGATAACGGAATTGAAATGTGTGAAGAAAAAATGAGTGTCGTGATTGATAAAAATGACCTAAAATCACATCTTCCAAAATGGAAAAGAGATATTTCAAATATGACTTTAGCATATGAATATCGTAAAAATCAGTTAAAATACTTAGAAGAAAGAAATTCAATTCTTATATTTTTTCTTACAACTGTAACTACTACTATATCTCTAACTCAATTTAATTTAAACGAAACTGATTATCCAAAATTATCCTTAGGTATTAAAATACTTTTTACAACACTATGCTTACTTGCTACAATGATATCAGGATGGCAAAAAATAAGAAAATATAGTGATACCATTTCATCGTATAGTGTCTTTTTAGAAAAATTAAGAACATTATTATTATATTCCATAAAACCACATCAAAATAATTCTATTTATAAATATGCTGAAAAATATGATTTAATTACAAAAGATAAACCGCATATGAATATGAATACATATTATTTATCTTTAAAAGAAAGTAAAAAAACAAAAGCTCGTATTAATGCTTTAGAAAGAATGGATTCATTTGAAGAAAGAAAATCATGTTTTAAATGTTTTAAATGTTGTAGAAAAAAAAAAAATAAAGAAGAAGAAAAGTATAATAATTATTAATCAGTAATTTCCATATACAAATATATAATTATTATTCATAACATTAGATGTTATGTATAATAACATATATAAAAGTTAAAACTTTATTATATTATAAATGATTAGTGTAAGTTATCAAGGAGAACGAGGGTCATATTCAGAAGAAGCTATTAATACCTATTTAGGTAATAATATTGAATGTATTTCTCATAAAACATTTGAAGATGTGTTCCAATCTGTATCTAATTATGAATCTAAATATGCATTAATTCCCATTGAAAATTCACTTGGAGGAAGTATTCATAAAAATTATGATCTTTTACAAAAATATACTAATTTACATATTATTGGTGAATTTAATCATAAAATAGTTCATAATTTAATTGTATATCCTGGAACTACATTTGAAAATATTGAAAAAGTAATCAGTCATTGGCAAGCAATCACACAATGTGAAGATTATTTAAAAAACAAAAATTTAATATCAGAAATTAAATATGATACTGCCGGTAGCTGTAAGTTAATTTCAGAAAATAAACATCAAAATATGGCTGCTATAGCAAGCTCACGAGCAGCGACTGAATATAATTTAGAAATTTTGGATAATGGTATTGAAGATAATAAAAATAATTATACACGATTTTTATTAATTGGGTGCCAACCATGTGTAATCCAAGATAATATTAATTATAAAACATCTATAGTTTTTTCTTTCAAAAATCTTCCAGGAGCTTTACATAAAGGATTATCTGCATTTGCTTTAAGAGATATTGATCTGACAAAAGTTGAAAGTCGCCCAAATCGGAGTAATTCTACTGATGAAAAATATTCTTATTTTTTTTACGTCGATTTTATTAGTCATCCTAATAAAAGTGAATTCTCTAATTCACTTCGCCATTTAAGAGAAATTGCCTCATTTGTTCGTATTTTGGGAACATATCCAAAAGAAGGAGAAAAAAGTGTACTCAATTTATCTAATAATATTGTTAATGATAAATTAACAATTGGAATTCTTGGTTTCGGTAGATTTGGACAATTTTTAGGAAAAGAATTAGTTAAAAAATTTAAAGTTATTGCGACTTCTAGAACAAATTACGAAATAATTGCTAATAATTATAATATTGAGTTCTATGATACATTGGATAAATTTTTCGCAAATAAAATAGACTGTTTAATTGTTAGTACCAGTATTCTATCTTTTGAAAAAATTATACAAAAAATTAGCAAATATGATTTAAGTGATACTTTAGTGATAGATGTTTGTTCAGTTAAAACTTTTCCAAAAGAAGTAATGACAACGTATTTAAAAGATTCAGATTTGTTATGTACTCATCCAATGTTTGGACCCGATAGTGGAAAAATATCATGGGGTGGATTACCATTCGTTTATGAAAATGTTAGAATTAGAAATACAGAAAGAGCAAATGAATTCATTAAATTTTTTTCTGAAAAAGGTTGTTCAATGTTAGAACTATCATGTGAAAAACACGATGAATATGCTGCTAGTAGCCAATTTATAACACATTTAACTGGAAGAATTTTATCAAAATTAAATTTAAAAACTACTCCAATTAATACTAATGGATTTAATATGTTATTAGGTTTAATTAATAATACTGAAAAAGATAGTTTAGAATTATTTAGAGGATTATACAAATATAATAAAAATTCTGAAATACAATTAAAAAATTTTAGAAATAGTTTATTCGAAATTTATAATAATTTAAATAAAAATATTTCACCAAACCAATCTTTTTCACAAAATGTTTTACAAATTGAAGAATCTAAAACATCTAAAATACATGAAAAAGTATTACAAAAAAAATTAAAGGGAGAAAGTGTAATATCATTAGCAATTGGACAACCCGGTTTTACACCACACGAAAAAGTGTCAATGGAAGGAATTAAAGCAATTGTTGAAAATAAAGTTAAATATACAAAAGTATCCGGTATAGTTGAATTACGAAATAAAATAAGTAATTATTTAAAACAGAAAAGAAATATTATATATAAAACTGATGAAATAATTTGTACAAGTGGTGCTAAACATGCTGTATTTGAATCTTTACAATGTATTTGTAATCAAAATGATGAAATAATAATTCCAGCTCCTTATTGGGTATCTTATCCAAGTATGGCAACATTACTTGGTTGTATTCCAAAAATAATAAAAACAAAGAAGGAAAATAATTTCTGTTTAACAGCAGATGAATTAGAAAATACTATCACAGATAAAACAAAAGTATTAATTTTATGTAATCCAAATAACCCAACTGGCGTTGCTTATCATAAAAATAATATGGAAAAAATTGTAAATGTTTTACAAAAATATCCAAAAATATATGTAATTACAGATGAAATATATGAAGGATTAATGCATACAGATAAATTTATCAGTATTGGACAATATACAAATTTAAGAAATAGATTAATTATAATCGGTGGATTTTCTAAAATATATGCGATGTGTGGATATAGATTAGGATATATTGCTTCCTGTAAAAATATAATAAAATATATAAATCGTATTCAAGGTCAAACAATTGGCTGTCCTTCATCAATTTCACAGCATGCCGCTATTAAATGTTTTGACAAAAATGTAGATAATTGGATAAAAATTCAAATAAATGATTTAAATAAAAAGAAAAAATATATTGTGGATGAATTTGATAAATATGGAATTGAATATATTAAACCAAACGCAGCTTTTTATATTTTTGTTTATATTGCAAAATATTATAAACATAATAAAATAAATAATTCAACTACTTTTTGTGAATATTTACTTGAAAAATATAATATAGCATGTACTCCTGGATCAGCATTTGGAAATGATGATTATTTACGCATTTGTTATTCTATTGATGATAATCAATTACAAAAAGTAATTTTAAATTTTATAAAATGTATAAAAAATTTAATATAAAGTTAATTTAATTATTATAATTATTATATATATACAACTACACTGATGTATAATAATATTTATGAAAAATTTACATATTATTTCAGATCTATCTTTGTAGATGATAATGTCATTAATAGAATAAAAGTATTAGAAAAAAATTTAGAAAATACTAATCAAAATTCATCTAAAATACAAAAAAACTACACAGAACAATTAAATAAATTTGAAAAAAATTTACGTACTAAAATGGATATTATAGAAAATAAAGTTTTGGAAACAGAAAAATATTATGAAGAATTACGAGAAAAAGAACAATATATTGAACAAGAAATAAAATCTCTTTCAACTGATGTTTCAAAAAATTCAAGTGATATTATAATTCTCAAAAATTATATTAATACTAATATTAAAACTAACAATCAAATTGAAGAACGTTTAGATAAATTTCAAGAACAACAAGTATCAATTGAAAATGATATACAACGCATGGAAAAAAATTATTTAAAATTAATCAATAGATTAAATGAGAGAATTGATAGTTGTGAAAAAGAAACTAAAAATAATCATAATCTTTTTAAAAATATAGATAATATGAAACAAATGAGAAAAATGCTTGTTATGAATTAAAAATTAAAAATTAATAATATATAATTATAGAATGGACTTTTTACCTGGTATAGCTGCTGCTACTACTGGCATGATGATTGGATATCCATTTGATGCTATTAAAATTAAAATGCAAACAAATATGTATCCAAATAGTTTAAGTTGTATTAAAAATGTAGCACAAATGGAAGGTATTCATTCCTTGTATAGAGGAGTTATGGCTCCATTAATTTCACAAAATCTAAAAAGATCTATACAATATAATGTATATGAAAAATTATTAGAAAAAAATAAAAATCCATTTATATCCGGATTTTATGTTGGATGTATTGGACCCATTATCAGTTGTCCAACAAGTGTATTAAAAATAGGAATCCAAACTAGAAAAAATAATACTTTACCACAATATATTCAACATATATACAAAACAAAGGGTTTATTTGGATTTTATCGTGGATTTCCAATATATTGTATTAAAGAAATATCTCACGGAACTTTATATTTAGGTATTTATGGTTCTATAAGAGAAAAATATGGAATAAGTCCAATTTCAACATTTAGTGCTGGATGTATATCTAGTGCATTAACCTGGACCTGTTTATTTCCGATTGACATTCTTAAAACATCTATTCAATCATATAATAATAATCATGTTTTACATTTGAAAAATATTGTTAAAAAACATCATTATCATAAATTATGGAAAGGATTATTTCCAGCATTACTTAAAATTGTTCCTGTTAATGGTTGTATTATGTTGTCTTATGAACTTACTAGATATTTAGTTAAAAAAAATAAATAATATAATTAAAAAATATTTTTTTTTTTATTATATTATTAACTTTATACCAAAAAAATTTTAAAAATTAATTCTATTTGAATTAATATCAATTTTCTTTCTTTTTCTATTATTATTAATATAAAAGAATACATCCGAATTACCAGATCTATATAAATTTTTAATTTGATTTTTACCAGTTTTATATGTTCCTATTAACATCTTTCTTTGTTTTCTTTTACTTCCACCAGTTTTTTCAACTTCAACTGTAATTACTTTTTTTGTTTTTTTTGGTCTTCCCCTTTTCCCTTTTACTAATGTATCTAAATCATTACTTGATATTAAATTGTTAACACTCTCAACTTTTCCAGATACTTCTTCTAATATACTATTCTCATCATTTATGAGTTGGTCTATTATATTATCAGTTTCTTGTAATTTTTTCCCTTGATCATCAATGATCTTTAATAAATTTGCTATTTCACCACTTAATTTAGAAACTTCTGGTAAATTATCTTGAAGAATTTGTGAAACTTCGTCACTTTGGGCATCCGCTATTAAATCATCGGTTGTTCTTCTTTGTAATTGTTCTAAATTACCATAATCACCATATGAACTTTGACTAGTTCCATCAATTTTTTTTACAGAACCATCCCCAGATTTTGTATAAAAGGCATCAGATAAATGCCAAGAAAGTGATTGACCTGGTTCAATTATTGAATCCAGATATTGTAAAGTTGTTGTTGGTTTTGCGGATTCTCCTTCAAGATGATATTTACTATCGATTAATAGCTTATAAAATGTTTCTTTACTTTTTTCATTAGAAAAAGTTTTTTTACCAATTGGTATTGCTTTTGTCTTTTCTATGATTTCAGTATTTGGCATTGGGTGTTGATTTGTTATTTTTTTAGGTAATAATTGTTCTATGCCAACTATATCATAATAATTATCTAATAAATCTCTTAATTCTTCAATTGTATTTATATTTATTCCAATCTTAGGTTGAATATTGTCAAATAAATTGCTATAAAAAAAATTTTCGTCTTCGTCAAAATTTTTGTTTTCATTGTCACTTTCCACTAATGTAAATCCAAATTTTGATGCCTCTCTTTTATTTTTTTCCACAAGATTTTTTAATTTAATATAAAAACTTTTATTAAACGCCTCACTATTATATAATTTATCTATATGATTTCCAGATTTAATATGTGTTTGTAATAATTTACCTAATTTTTCCAAATCCTTTTTCACATCTCCAAATTTTTTGATAAAAAAAGGTTTACCTGTTTTAGGATTTATCCCAGGTGGAGTTACTATACTAAGTATTTTTTCATTCAATTTTGCATATGTTAAGAATCTATCTGAATCTATTATGTCTGGAAAAATATCACTAACTTTATCCAATAATTTAATATAATTCCCAGTATTTTGTAAAACTCCTAACCATTTAATAAGTTCATGATAGAGATCATTTTTTATAATACCAAAATATTTATCTGGATTTTTTGATGCGGAAAACACATTTTTTAAATTAGTAAAAAATCCAGGTTGATTTTTCTTTTCTATATTAGCTAAAGATGTACGAAAAAATGTTGGATATGTTTTATCCATTAATTCTTCAAATATTTTAAGAAATTTTCTATCATAATTTGGGGGAATCATTTTTCCGTCTTTTCCTGGCACTACAATTTTATTTTCTTTATTACTCTTTTTCATTTGTCCTTTATATTGTCTAATATACATCATCCATTTAATGATTTTTCCTTTTTCTTTTTTACTACCAAATAATATTTGTTTAAATTTATCATTATTTTCTAAATTTAATATCGCTTCTAATAAATAAAAATTTTGTAATTTAGATAGAATTATATTATATTGTTCCATATTAAATCTTTGCCTTTGCTCTTCTTTTCCAGTAGCAGCATCTTTATCTAACCATATTAATGTACCATCTATTAACTTATTTATTGGACATTCACTTTTAAAATGAGGATATTGGGCAAAAGTAATAGCTAAAAGTTCTATATATTTTTCCGAATCATGTTTCATAACATGATTTAATGTACTTAAAACTAAATTACAATAACCTGTTTTTTTAAATTTTTTCAAATCTTTTTTCATTATTTCAAAATGAGATGATAATAATACGATAGTTTCTATCATCTGATCTCCGGCAACATTAGTAGATGGCACATTTTTGATTTTTTGTTTCATATACTCTTTTATTTTTGGAAAAAATATATTATAAAATTCAATATCATTATACATTGTTGTAATACCATCACCAATTGAAACTTTTTCTTCTGGACTACCATAAACATGATCTAAATCTTCCAGAAATTCCTCAAAACCAAAAACTTGTTGAGAAATATCTCCTTTTTTGACTTCTCTTTTTCCATTAGTATATAAATCAGCCCATTGTTTAATAATACGATAAAAGTCCTTCTTTATAGAAAAATTACTATTTATTAAATCAGTAATCGCTACTTCTTCTTCATACATAATGCTTTTTAATTTAGATTTTATGTAGGAACCTTCACCTTTTTTTTTACTAGCTATTACAATTTTTAATTTATGATTGAGATCTTTAATCTTTTTTTCTGTATCTGATTCAAATAGGCCAAAAAGACCACCATCTTGGACATTTCTTAATGTATTATCCATAATAATCTAATATATTATATCAATATATATTTTTTTTAATTTTTATTATTAATCCACTTATCACTATTAAATTTTTTATCTCGTATTTTTTTATTATTATTTATAATATATAGTAAATATAATGCTAAATATTTATTCATTATATAAAAAACAACACGAAAAACAAAAAATAAGAATCAGTGTTTATGAAAAAGTTCTTTTAAAATGCCACAAAAGAATAAAATTTATAGCAGATTCAGGAAAACAAAAAACATATTTTATAGTACCAGAATATATGTTTGGAATACCATTGTATAATCAAATTGCGTGTGTTTGCTATTTGATAATAAAATTAAGAAAAAATGGATTCAAAGTAAAATATACTCATCCAAATTTTATATATATATCATGGAATCATTATAATGATGAAGCTCAATATAATTATACTCTTAATATACCCCAAATTGAATATAATTCACCATATACAAATAGTATTACATATAATGATGATGACTTCGAAATTAAAAGATTACCTACAAATGTTCTAAAAAAGAAAAATATAAATCATTATAAAAATTTAAATGATAAATTAACATCAGATATTAACAAAAATTTTAAATTTGATAATTTAAATATACCACATACACAAAATAAATCAAATAATATATCATCAAATAATAATTTATCTATAACCCAATCTACACGTTCTACACCTTCTACACCTTCTACATCTCAAATTGTTCCATCTAATATAGTATTTAAACCAAAACATACAAAAAATACAAACAATCAAATACCCAAAAAATATAATAATGACTTAGCTCAACATATGGATGTATTAGCACAACTTAATAAAACATCAAAATTTATATCAAATTAACTTATTTACCTCGATATACATATATTATAATAATGATCATAACATTTTGGTCCAATTTTTGTTGGACCAGTACACTTTCCACTCAATATATCTAAACTTGAACACTTACTTGAAATTTTACCCGGCATACTACATTCTTTTTTTGAATAGTTATCACAATCAGGATCTATATTTCTAAATATTTCTGAATGTGTTATTTTCTTTCCACTTGAAAAACAAAATAGAATACAAATTATTAAAATAACTATAATCAATATCAACATATTTTATTTATATACTTATTACTTTTTTTTATTTTTCGGTAAAGTTGTATTTTTTTTTGATTTTTTTACTTTCGCTTTTTTTACTTTTGCTTTTTTTACTTTCGCTTTTTTTACTTTCTTTTCTTTTTTACCTATATTTTTTTTTCCCTTTTCACCTTCCTTCTTTTCCTTCTTTTTCTTATATTCTAAATACGATTTAATTGATTTCACACAATCCCCTTTTGTAATATCATCTTTTATTTTTTTCTTATAATCCCAATGAAGTGGATAATTAGAACCATTATATTTAATATAAAATGCTGATTTTCCACTACCATGGTGTAACATTATTGGATGTCTAAGATAAGTTCCTACATTTTTTGGAAAAAATGATATAGCATCTTCTAATGTTAAATCTGATAATAATGTACCTGGAGTTACTGGTAAATATAGTGTATCATCTTCTCCAAATTCACCATATCTAACCCGAGGACCCCATTTAGAACTAAATCTATATAAATTTTTACCATCATATTCCCCAATCAAAAAACGATCCACACAAACACCATCTTCTTTACATTTTTTACGATTTTTATAATAAGATGTTTTTAATTTCGTTACAGTTGGCATAAAAACATTATAATATTTTTCAACTACATCTTTATTCCATACCTTATTACCATCCGCAATTATATCTAAATCATTTTCTATATTTGAAGTATAATTATAATCGATTATACCTGGAAAATTCTTCAACATATATAAAGTAATTTTATCACCAAGAGGAGTTAATATCAATCTATTATGTTCAGCACCAATAACTTCTTTTGTTATTTTTTCATTCATTGTTTTAGGCGTTACAGTTATTGATAATGAATCAACCTCTTTACCTTCTACACTTCCTTTATTTACATAATTTTTATATACCATATTTGATACAGAACCACCATAAGTAGATGGACGACCAATTCCTAAATTTTCTAACTTTTTTATTAATGCCCCTTCTGTATATCTTCCAATAGGTTTACTATAAGTTTGCTTAGATGTAATTGATTCCATTTTAAGTTTCTCATTTTCCTTTATTGTTTTACATATCAAAATTTGCTTTTTATCATCAGCAACCATATATAACTTCTTCCATCCATCAAATATAGTTTCATTACAAATTTTTGTAAAAAAATCTTTATATTTTTTTATATTAATTTTTATAGTTTTAGAATTATAAATATAATCACTCATTTGACTTGCTACAGTCCTTTTCCAAATTATATCATATAATTTTCTATTATCCGAAATTTTTATTTCACTTGATTTCTTTTCAATATCCGTTGGACGAATACACTCATGAGCATCTTGAGAACCCTTTATTTTTTTTGTATACTCTCTACCCTTTACATATTTTTTACCATATTTTGTTCCAACAAAATCCAAAATTTTCTTTTGAAAATCTTTTGAAATAGCAGTAGAATCTGTTCTAATATACGTAATTAAACCACTTTGATATAAACTTTGTAATACCTGTGTTGTCTTTTTTACACTATAAGGTGAAGCTTGATTAATTGTTGATGTTATAAATGGAGCTGGTGGTTTAGATTGTTTTTCTTTTGATGTTATAGAACCTACATAAAAATCACTCTTCTGAATCTTTTTTAAAAAACTTACAATCTTCTTTTTATCTTTATACTTTTTATTTAAATCACAATCACTCAATATATGTTTGGCAACAGTTTTAAAATTACCTTTAGTAATAAATTCAAACTCCTCTATATGTTCGTTAATTTCATTTCTTCTATCATATATTATACGAGTTGTTACTGATAAAACTCTTCCAGCACTTGCCCGCTTTTGAACTTCTCTCATAGTCATATCAGAAATTTTATATCCAATTAATCTATCCAATACTCTTCTCGCTGTTTGAGAATCAACATATCTCTTATTAATTATTTTTAAATTATTAAAAGCATTACAAATAGCCGGTTTTGTAATTTCATTAAAAACCATACGATTTTTATCCTTTATATTCAATTTTAATAAAGTTGCTAAATCAAATGCTATTCTTTCACCCTCTCTATCTTGATCAGTTGCTAAAATTATATTTTTATATTTACGAGATAACGCTTTTATACTATTAACTGTTTTTAAATTATTTTCATCCGGAATTATACTAAAATCCGGTTTAAATCCATTTTCCACGTCAATAGATAATTTTTTGCGAGGGAGATTCATAATATGTCCAACTGAAGCAACGCATTTGAATGTATAATTCTTAAACGATTCATTCAAATAATTCTCTATTTTTTGACATTTTGATGGCGATTCAACAATTACTAAAAATTTCGTTTTAACCATTACTCTTTTGGTTTATTAATACTTTATTATAAGAAATCAATTTTATAGAATTAAATTAAATTTAGTTAAATTTAATAAATATTTCTATATAAGTAATATAGAAATGAACGATATAGATTCTTATCAAGTTTATAAATTCCAAGAAGACTACAAAATAAAAATAGATAATAAAGAAAATAATTTCGTACAATTTGAACTAATTAAAGAAGATCATACAATAGGAAACGCAATTCAAACTGAATTACTCGAAAATAATAATGTTATATTCTCTGGATATAGAATACCACATCCTTTAAAACCTTATTTACATATCAAAATTAAAACAAAATCTAATACAACACCACAAAATGAATTACAAAAATCTATTAAAAGTTTACAAAAAAAACTTGACACTATTAAAAAATCATTCAAAAATGAAATATCAAAAAATTAATCTAAAGTTTAGATAAATAATCATTAACTAATTTTAATGTATCTTGGTCATTAACATTTGTTAATTCATACTCTTTATTTTCAGGCAATTTATATGTCTCTATATCAACATCCTCACCTTTTTTTATTATTTCTATTAAATCTGTCAAATAATACTCATTTTGAGCATTTTCATTTTTAATCTCATAAGCATATTTTATGAGATGCTTATTTGTAAATGAATAAATACCACAATTTACATTTGTAATTTGATATTCCTCTGGATTACAATCCTTAGCCTCAACTATTCTTGCAAATTTCCCATTTTCCTCGATTATTCGACCATAATAACTTGGTTCTTCTTTTATTACCGTCATAACTTTGACATGTTCAAAACTTAACATTGGTCTAACTGTTTCTGATGTCATTAAAGGACAATCTCCTTGAAGAATTAAAACCTTGCTTTCTAAATTCTCATTTTTTAAACTATCTACACAACATTGTATAGCATGACCTGTTCCTAATGGAATTTCTTGTATACAAAATGAAATATCATTCATTGTTGTATATTTTAAAATAGTTTGCTCTATGATATTTTTATATTGACCGACAACTATCATTATTCTCTGAGGATTTAATTTCCTTGCTTCATAAATTACACGAACTAACATAGGCAAATTACCTACAATATGTAAAATTTTTGGTAATTCTGATTTCATTCTTTTCCCTAATCCACCAGCTAAAATTACTATTATTGGATTCATTTTATTTATTACTATGAAATAAAATAAATTCAAATTAAACGAAATTCTTTATGACGGGATTCCATAGAAAAAGTATAATTGTCTTTCTGGTTCATTTTCACCCCCGAATCTTCTACGACATACAAAATTTAAAAGATAACCATTATGTCTTAAGGCTCTGTCAAATGTTATTTCATAAAATATAAATACATATATCAAATAACATATTGAACTTAATAACATTAAACAAAATATTTGGTAAGAAAGTTCTAAAACACTAGACTCGAACATTTATAATTTTATGTTTATAAGATGAATTTGTTATATCATTTTTTTACTCTTGTAAAGATGATATGTCATAATCATTTGAATAATCTGTTTTAGGAGCAAACATCGGACGACCTGTATTATAAATATCTTCCCAAATATTTTCGTATGATTTTCTAGTCACATCTTCAATATCAGACATACACATTCCCCAACCACCTCGCGATATTTCCCCTAGTAATTGAGTTCTATTCCATCCGGCAAATCCTAAATAACCATTAATTTTTACTTTTTTTTTTGTTCGTCTATAATAAAATTTGACTAATTTCATTATATTTCTAATAGGTCCAACAATCATACTTTTATTATTTTGATTCAATGTCGGAACAAGATTTGAATCTTTAAAGGTAATTGAAAATCTAGATATATCTTCTAAAATACAAACTCCAGTACAATATTCTGGATTACATGGACCACCAATAAATAACTTTAAATCTAAAAATTCTAATTCCATAATATCTGAATAATATTTTTTCCAAATTGAACGTAAATGTATAATTTTATTATCCAATGAAAATACATATTTTGGAACAACTTTTATTGGTCTTGTTAAATCTATTGCATAAATACCATCAGTTGGATTAATACTATCATTTTCTTTTCTTACTTTTGTAATCAAATAAATAGCATTCGTCCAATTACTAATATTACCAATTAATTTTTTATCATCCTTATTTTGTTCCATTACATAAGAATTATAATTAGATGATTCCTTACCAGAAACTATCAAAAAACCTAAGTCTAACATATTTGCTAACTCTTTACCAGTAAATCCTAATATCATTTCATGTCTGCTATCCGGTTTTACTATAAATTTTGATAAACAAACATTACACTTTTCATCTATATCCGTTTGATATTTTGGGTGTGTTGATTGTGATAATAATGTTGAATATTGCCACTTTTTTAAACATTCTAAATGAACATGTTTATTACTACCCTTACATTCACAAGGAGAAATTAAATCACCATCTGTATCATAACAATATCTACACCTCCCAATATTTTCTTCTTCATCATTTACTATATATGTATCGAATGATGTTACTTGCTTTTTTAAAAAATTTTTAAAATTGTCAAATTTTTTATTAAATTTTAAAGACTTTCTAGCATATCTTTTTTTTTGTTTTATAGTAGTTTCTATTGATCCAGTTGTTATCGTATCTTCATACATAAAACTCATTATACCAAGTAATATTGTTGATACTGACCAACTTGGATTCCAACTCTCTGGATGAAAACTTGACATTGATAAACATATTTTAGTATTAGTTTCAAATCTACCACTCGGCGTTATCATATAGATATCAGGAGGTTTCATAGGATATTCACTAGGAAAAACCAATTTACCATAATAAACACCATCATTATATGGAGATTGAACCGGTTTTAAAACATAATACCATTCAAAGAGATCTTCTTCTAATGGATGTGCTTCAATACATTCAACCGGATTTTTTAATATTGTTATATATTCTCTTGCCAATCTTTTCAAACCAACTCTTTTACCAGCCATACCTTCTTCTAATAATATTTATAACTAAAATAATTAAATACTTTAGACAATTTTTATTACCTTTTCCATATTCCAGTATCTAATTCTTTCAATGCAGTAGTTTCATCTACAAATACAATTACATCATATTGTTCTCCAATTTTACCCTTTTCATAATGACTTCTTAATTCGTTATCAGGGAGATAGTTAACACCAATATAGCGTTGTATGCGAGGCGTTGTAAAAAAATTCCCTTCTATTTTATTTGTATTAATAAAAAATTGTTTCATATTATTTAATACAGCAACTTTGTGAAAAAAGTTTTCACAAGATTCATCAATTGCTTTTTTTAACTCAAATTTCATACATGGTTCATTCCATTTACTACTAGCAGTAACTGTTCCTGTATATGTATGAAATCCAAATATTTTTACTTTATCTTTACCAAACATACTTCTTACCATCTGACCTAAATTCCAAGCATTATTTTTTTCAAATGATTGACTACCACGACTTGTCGCCATAGCATCTTTTACATGAGAATTATGTGCCCAAACTATTATCTTTTGTTCTTTATTCGTTTTAGAAATTTTTTGTAATTGTTCTTGTAATCTCATTATTGTCATTGTCATATGTTGATCACGAGTATTCCAACTTGCGTTTGAACCAGATGGTTCTAGATATAATTTCCGATAATATTCATCCGCATTTACCATTATTTCACAACATTGTTCAGCTGATATTGCGGCAAATTTATCTATTCCTAATTCATCACATCGTTTTAAATAAGTATCCATTTTATCCCATTGTATTTCTGATAAAATTTTTTGAAATAATTGCTGAATATAGTTAGCATGTTGACTTAATTTACCTTGAGTAACATCTTTTCCATAGTCATTTTCATTTTTATAATGTTTAAGAAAAGATAATCTCTGTTTTATTACTTTAGCATAATCTTTATCAACTAGTTTTAAAAAAGCTATTAACCATTTCTTAGATTGAATTAATGAATAACAATCTAATCCTAACATACGAATTGGATCTTTATTTTTATTAAATTCCAAATTAAAATTTCGTAACCATTCAATTAATTCAGATATTATACTATTTCTCCACATCCATAATGGAAATTTTTTTATTCCATCTATTGCTTCTATTGCCGTATTATCAGAAGATTTTTCACTTGTTATATATTTATTTATTTTGTAAAAACAAGGCCAATCCCCCTCAACTAATATAGTTTGAAAATTATGTTTTTTTACTAACAATTTTGTCATTTCGGATCGCATTTTATAAAATTCATGAGTTCCATGTGTTGATTCGCCTAAAAGAACAAATCTTACATCATCTGATACAGAATCTACTAATTGTTCAATGTTTTTTAAATTTATTATAGAAGATTCTAAATTTATTAAAATTGATTTTTCATCATCATTTGTAATACTCATCTTTATAAATATTAAATAATTTATATATTTAAATATAACACGATTAACTTTGTTATGACAATTGTAAATAATTTAACCACAAAATTCAAAAATATGGGAGTGTGTAATTCAACAAAAAAATGGAAAGTCACTGACCCTGTAATGACTCCTTATGGAGAAGGAAGAATTATTGAAATTCGGAAAAATAATTATGTTCCATATGTTGTTGTACTACCTTATGGAATTGGCTATTTTACTGAAAAATGTCTTAAACCATATGAATTTAAGGAAAAAAAATAGAAAATTATAAAAATTTACGGGACTTATATTTAAAATTATTTCTTTTCACCTTCGCTACGATCTGGAAAAAAGAGACCACTTTCCTTATCAAAATTTTTAAAACTATAAGTAAATGGAGAACCGATACTAATAAATGTACCTTTTTCATCTGCAAGAGCAGCAAAAGCACCTTTCTTATTTACATATTTAGAAAATCCGTTTTGTAAATTTCGTTCTTTATATTTATTAATAACCTTTTTAACCGAATCTAAATGATCACTTGTACTAATTGGATATATATCAAATACCTCTTCTAATGTTTTGCCACTATTAATAAATTTTATTACATTTTCAAGACAATCTTCTTTGTCATATGACAATTCGGATGATTTTTGTGAAATTGACATGATTGATTATTTTTTAGTAAATAAATATATAATTACTCAATTTTAATATTTTCTTTTTTATATATATATAGAAACAATGACTTTAAAAAATTGCTTATATAAAACTTCACATAATAAAGTAACAAAACAAGATTATCTTTTTGTTTTTCTCGCTTCAATAATTTCCGCATGCGGATTCGCATTGAATAGTGAAACTGTTGTAATTGGCAGTATGTTGATTTCACCTGTTTTAAAACCACTTATCAATCTAGCAATATCTTTACTTAGAGGACAATATTCAACTCTTTACCTTAGTTTATTACATTTAGTTGGAATGATAGTATTAGTTATTTTAATTGGAGGAGGTCTCGCAGTATTTTTTTATAGAGTTTTCCCAACATTACGAAAAACATTTAATGATGCATTAGAAGAAGAAGACAATCTAGAAGCAAGTTCTGAAGCAAAAACTATTTTAGGACGAGTAGGAAGTTTGATTCAAACAGATAAAGGCCTACCAACAACTGGATTTTGGTTTATCCTTCTTATTGCTATTGCTGGAGGTATTCTTTTAGCAAGAACACATTGTACAGATGAAGCAGATATCACAACTGCTATTATTGGTACAGGAATATCAACTTCTGTCTTACCACCTATTATTGCTGGTGCTATGTTGTTTGCTATGGGATCAGAACATAGTATTCAAAAATTCGGAAATGGTTTAGCACTAAGTATGATTAATATATCGGCAATTTTCTTTTCATATATGGCTACTCTTTACTTAAGCAGGGATACTTAAGCTGGTAAAAAAATTTAAAAAATTTTTATTTTTAATTCTACCACTAAATAATTTTTGAATCTCATAAAATACATCAATCATTATTTCTCTCTCTAATTCATAATACGCATCATGAATTTTTTCTATTATACTATTCCTTGCGTCTCCATCAAATAAATTGAATCCATAACAATCAACAGGAAGATATTCATTATAAATATTTATCATAATCTGGTTATTTCCAAGATTCTCATATACTTCTTCTTCCAAATCTTCATCCTCAAACCATTCTAAAGTATCTTTCCAATTTTCGGATAAATCATAAAACTTATTAACTAAGTTTTCTCCAATATAATCATAATATAAATCATAGATATCCATATACATTTTCGTTTTCCTATCATTTTTAGTAATACTATTTTCTCCTGTAATATTTCCCGAAAACTCATTAATAAGATTATTAATATCTTCAACTTCAGTGTATTTAATTTGCCTTTTTCTTTGACATTCTTCACATAAATCACAACTCATTATTTATATAATCAAATTAAAAATAATCTATTTTATTTTTATTTTAATTATAGACCAACTTTGTTTTTGGATTAATCGAATACTTTACAAGGTTTTATTTTTAATTCTATTATTAAATAATTCTATTACATAACGAATTGATTCAAATGACATATCATATAACATTTTATAAAATGAGTCATGTACTGCTTCTATTATACTGTTTTTTAATTGTCCAGTAAATAATTCATATTTATCATATCCGTGATAACCTGTTGGAATATATGTATGATAAATCTTTATCATTTCCTCAGAATCTTCAAAATGACAAAATATATTGTCATGTAAATCAAAATCATTATCAACATCTTTATAACCATTAAAAAAATATTCTAATGGTTTTTCCCAATCCTTTTCTCCAAAATGAAAACTAAATAATTCATCATCAATATAATCATAATATATATCATAAATATCCATATTCATTTGTACTTGACGACAAGTAACATTTGGATTATTACTCGTAAATTCATTTATTAAAGTATTAATATCATCAATATTAGTATATTTTATTTTTCTACCTTGTTCACAATTACATATTTTGGGATTACAAAGATTCATTTATATACTTTTATTTACTTTTATTTACTTTTATTTAAAACAAAATCAATTTTTATTTTAAGTAAAAATTTTTTTACCACCCCAAATGGGATTTGAACCCATAGCCTTTCGATTAGAAGTCGAACGCGCTATCCGTTGCGCCATTGGGGCATCGTCAAAATCAACGATATTATATACATAATATATTAATTTCAACACTACTTTTTTACAAAATTTAATACGTAAGGTGTACAAACTTCATAAACACTTTCTTCTCATATTTATAACATTTAAAATACTTAAATTGTTTTATATATATTTTATATGTATTTTATTACTTTGTGAAGTAATAAAACATATATTTTAAATAGAATGAAGATAATAGAAGAATTGTACAATTTAACACTTTTAGATATAAATATTATCTGTATCATAGACAAATACTTATATCCTACTTGTGAGTATGAACTATGTAAAAATAATGCAAAATTATATTTACAAACTCCAGATTATAACTATAGTAATTATACTTTATCTGGATACCACCATATAAGGTCATCGATAGACCTTTTTCAAAAATATTATTGTAGAAAATGCACTCATAGAATTTTGAATGATATCAAAATATATATCAAGTATCCACATCTACACATATTTAATCGGCACTATTAGAATTAAACTAAATAGTAACCAATAGCCAATAACCACGACACCAACAAGATTCGAACTTGTGCGAGAAAATCTCAATAGATTTCTAATCTATCGCCTTAACCGCTCGGCCATGGTGTCATAAAATTTCCAAAAATTAAATCTAGTTTTTAAACTAGTCATATACAGACTTTCAATTTAGTTAATTCTATATTAAACCAACTAAAGATAGTATATTTATATATTTATATAAGGTCTAATAAAAAAAATAGACCACCCAAAATTCGTGTATTAAAGAAATATAATTCCAAAAATTATATCTAAAATTTACGAATACAAAAAAAAGAGAAATACATTCTCTTATACATTTTTAAGATTATTAGATTTTTTATTTTAATAAAAATAATATGTAGAAATTCGAAACACCGAATTTCTAATTTTTTAATTAATTTTTTTTAATTAAATTTTTTTTTAATTATATTCGGAAAACACCGAATATAATATTCTTTTTTTTTTATAAATTTGGAAAATACCAAAAATTTTTTCTATAAATTTTTTTTTTTATTCTCCGCCGGAATAAACACTTACTTTTGTCTATAGACACTCCTAATTTC